>WNGA01004257.1_pt1 | contig 24890 bp, 24 predicted proteins | sample 5400061 | NCBI WGS metagenome assembly WNGA01 (sample SAMN13153366, study PRJNA577476) | soil metagenome | isolation source: 100 cm soil or saprolite under grassland replicate 2 | place: USA:California | collected 2016-06-15 | reverse complement strand
ACGATCGAGGAAGCCGACGCGATGATCGACGCGTGCCGCAAAGCGGGCGTGCTGCTGCTCTACGCCGAGGAGCTGTTTTTCGCGCCGAAATACGTGAAGGCGAAGCAACTGGCGGACGAAGGTGCGTTTGGCCGCGTGCACCTGGTGAAGCAGGGCGAGAAACACTCGGGTCCGCACTCGGAGTGGTTCTGGGACGTGGAGCAGTCGGGCGGCGGCGCGGTCATGGACCTGGGGTGCCACGGGATCGCCTTCTGCTGGTGGTTCCTCGGCAAACCGAAGATCGCGAGCGTCTACTCGCAGATGGCGACGCAGGTGCACCACGCGCGCACGCAGGGTGAGGACGAAGCGGTCACGATCATCGAATTCGAGAACGGCGCCATCGGGATGGTCGAGAGCAGCTGGAACCGCCCCGGCGGGATGGACGACTGCATCGAGGTGTTCGGCGACAAGGGGCAGACCTACGCCGACTTGCTCATGGGCAACGCCCTCCCGACATACTCGGAGGTGGGGTTCGGCTACGCCGTCGAAAAGGCGGCGACGACCAGAGGCTGGACGTATCCCGTGTTCGAGGAGCATTGGAACTACGGGTTCCCCCAGGAGATGCGGCACTTCGCTCGGTGTGTACGCGGCAAGGAGACGCCGATCTCCGACGGCGAGACCGGACGCGTGGTGCAAGAGGTCCTCTATGCAGCGTACGCATCGGCCGGGTTGGGCCGAAAAGTCCTGCTGCCCTTCCGCCCGAAAGGCATCGCAAAGCCGATCGACCTCTGGAAGATGCCGGAACGCGCCAAGCTCGCGCTCTGAGTGTGGCTCCAACCCCTCTCTTGTCCCGCTTCGCCGTCGTGCTGCTCGACATGAACGGCACGCTCATGTTCGGCGGCGACCGCTTCGGCCCCGAGCAAGACTACGCGTCCACGTATCGCGCGCTGGGCGGTCGCCGGCTCGCCGGGGAGGTGGTGCAGGGAACCATCGCGGCATGCTATGGGACGTTGGGAGCGATCTACGAGGATCCCGCGCGCTGCGACTCCTTTCCAGCGGTATTGGAAACGCTCCGCGAGGTACCGACCGCGCGAAATCTACCGGAAGGGGAGCTGGAACTGCTTGAGCGCGTCATCGCGAAGCACGAGCTCGGGCACATCCCCGACGCGTACGCACTGGCCATAAAGCATCTGGCCGCCACGCACCGGCTCGGTCTGGTCGCGAACATTCTGTCGCGCAAGGGAATCTGGCTCGAGGAATTCGTGCGGGCTGGTGTGCTCCATCTCTTTGCGACCACCGTCTTTTCCTCGGACGGCTCGAGCATCAAGCCCTCGCGCAAGCTGTTTGACCAAGCCGTCACCGCCCTCGCCGCGCCCAGGTCCGAGGTCGTGTTCGTGGGTGACAGCCTCCGCTGCGACATCGGGGGCGCAGCCGCCGCCGGGTTAGCGACGGTCTGGATCGACCGCACCGGCCACGGTCGGCAGGCTCGTGATCCTCAACCCAACTTGGTCGTTCGGGATCTGCTCGAGCTCGTCGGATGATATCGGCGGCGCCACCCCCGATGGTCCGCCGCTTCGGCCTGATTCACGCCACGGCGCTCAACATGACGAACATGATCGGCATCGGACCGTTCATCACGATCCCGCTCCTCATGTCCGCGCTCGGCGGCCCGCAAGCGATGCTCGGCTGGCTCGTCGCGCTGGTGATCGTCATGTGCGACGGCATGGTCTGGAGCGAGCTGGGGGCGGCGCTGCCGGGATCGGGCGGCTCGTTCGGGTATCTGCGCCAAGGCTATGGCGCGGAGACGGTCGGCCGGCTGATGGGGTTCCTCTTCGTCTGGCAATTTGTGCTCAGTGGCCCGCTCGAGATCGCGTCCGGGTACATCGGCTTCTCGCAGTACCTTGGCTACTTATGGAAGGGCATCACTACGCGCCAGACGATCCTCGTCGTGACGATCGTCGGCCTCGCGAACTTGGCGCTTCTCTACCGACGGATCACGTCGATCGCCGCTATCACCCTCGCGCTCTGGATTGGCACGATCGTCACCGTGATCGTGGTCATCGTGACCGGTGCACTGCACTTCGACCCCAGGGTCGCCTTCGACTTTCCGCCTGGTGCCTTCAATCTCTCTCTCGGTTTTCTTCTGGGCCTTGGCGCTGCGTCGCGGATCGGCGTCTACGACTACCTCGGGTACTACGATGTCTGCTATATCGGCGACGAAGTCGAGAATCCCGGCCGGGTGATCCCTCGGTCGATTCTCATCAGCACCGTGGCGGTCGCGCTGATCTACCTCGCGATCAATCTCTCGATCATCGGCGTCGTCCCGTGGCGGGACTTCGTCCCGGCTGCGTCACACCCGCAGTCCAACTTCGTCGTCTCGATCTTCATGGAACGGACGTACGGTCCACGCGTCGCGACGCTGTTTACGGCGATGATCCTGTGGACCGCGTTCGGCTCGGTCTTCGCCCTGTTGCTGGGGTACTCGCGCGTGCCGTATGCGGCGGCGAAGGGCGGCTACTTCTTCAAGGTGTTCGCCCGCCTCCATCCTTCGCAGGGATTCCCATACGTCTCGCTCGTCGTGCTGGGCGTCCTCTCGATCCTCGCCGGCTTTGTATCGCTGGGCATGGTGATCGATGCGTTGATCACCACCCGGATTCTCGTACAGTTCATCGGGCAGATCGGGGCGGTGACGCTGCTGCGGCGGCGAGCGCCGGACATGCCGAGGCCGTATCGGATGTGGCTCTATCCGGCGCCGAGCCTCGTCGCTCTGCTGGGATGGATCTTCATCTTTGCCACGACGCCGCCCACGGTAGTCGCGTTCGGACTGGGCGCACTGTTGCTGGGGGCCCTGTGTTTCGGAGCCTGGTCGTGGAACAGGCGGACCTGGCCGTTCGAAGCACGGAGGGCGGCGACGTGACGGGGATCAGATCAGTCGCGTCCGGATCTTGATCTCCGAGGTCAGCGTACGGTGGACGGGACACCGCTCCGCAATGTCCCGTAACTTGTCCCGTTGCTCTTGCGAAAGCTCACCGCGCAGTGCGATCTCGCACTCGATGATCGCGAGCATTCCTTCTTTCGTCTCACAATCCGCACAATCCTCAGCGTGCACGCGAGCATGCCGCAGGCGCACCGCGACGTCGTCGAGGGGCCACCGCTTCCGTCGCGCGTACAGCGCGATGGTCATCGACGTTCAGGCCCCCAGGGCGCCGAGGAGGAGGTCGTATGGACCGGGGCCGGTATCGGTGCCGCCGTCGGCCACCGGCTCGTCCGCCATGAGGCGATGGCGACCGGCTCGGATCTCCTGGGCAAACCCAGCTGCGCTCCCACGCACCAGCACGACACCAGCAGCGAAGGTCTCGTCCATCGGAAGGCTCCGCGTTCGGGACGCCCGGAGCATAACCAGAACGCCTTGCGCCAACCAGCAGTTCGTCTGCAGCTTCAACGCGGTGAATTTCCAGACCACCGGCACCCTCGACGTCGTGCAGCGTTTCAACGACGCCTTTAAGTGCCATGACGTCGACGCCATGAAGGTCTCCTACGTCAAAGGGTGATAGCGCCGCGGCCACCCTCTCGATTCGTCCCGCAGGTGAGGCCGATCAAGCGCGATTCTTGCCGTCGCGCGGGAGGCGGAAGGGCAAGGGTTGGGGCGGCGGAGGATTGGGACCGTGAGCACGGCTTTCGACGCTTGACGCTCGCGGTGTTTACCGACAATCACCGGGCCAAGGAGCTGTATATGCGACAGGGCTGGCGGCCGGAGCTGGAGACCTTCTACAAGGTCCTTGACACGCGGCAGCGCGAGCAGAGATGAGCTCCTGCTGCTCTGCATTCTTCGCCGCTAACCAACGTCACTTCAGCGACGCCGTCGCCCGGCGCGATCTCACGCGCTACCGGAGGCGAGGGCCCGATGAGACGACGCGCCCTGCTGCGGAATCCGTTCCGGGGCTTCGTGCACTCGGCGCGGGGCATTGAGGCCTTGCTGGAGCAACGCGGCTTCGTGCGGCTCGAGCGTCGTGAAACACTGAAATGGTCGGCGGATCTGTACGCGCGCGCGGACGCCGCCTCGTAAGGATGACGACACGGCGCCTCGTCATCAAAGGGAGGTCGTCATGAAGCAGCTGATGACGAGGCGATGGATGGCTGCCGCGCTCCTTACGGCGTTCCCGTCAGGCTTGACGGTCGCCGCGTGATTTCCATGGCGACTTTGGAGCGGATTTGTTGCGTGAGCACGTCAACGGAACTCCCCACCACGATTGAGGCGATGCCATGAAAGCCTATGTCATGACCACCGGCGCGCTCTTTGGCCTACTCACCTTGGCGCATCTCTGGCGTATCGTCGAGGAAGGGCGGCACCTCGCGACCGACCCCTGGTACGTTCTCATCACCCTTGTCGCAGCGGCTCTCAGCCTTTGGGCCTGGCGACTCCTCAGGCTCTCGGCGCGAGGGATCAGCTCTTAATAGTCTTCGACACCTCGTCCCAAGACACGGTGCTCTTTCGGAAGTACGACTCATTCGCCATGTGGCAGGCCAGGGCCGCGTGGTGACCGAACACCGCATCCTCGACCACCGGCTTCCGGGTGCGCACGGCCTCAAAGAACGTCCACAGATGTGGCCTGACGTCGTCGAAGTCAGGCCCGCTGAACGAGATCGTCTCGGGCATCGCCGCCTGGCCTAGCTTCGGGTCGTTCTCCTGATGCCATTTCTCGAGATACGCATCCCGCATCGCACGGGGGTAGCTGCCGGTGTAGTAGCTGGGGTACGCATCCTTGCCGGTCTGCGGCGCCAGGCTCAAGCTGGATCCCGTCACCTCCAGCACACCCTTCGACCCCTGGATGCGATAGACCTCCGGCATCTCCGTCCCGAGATTCAGCCGCATGTACACGGGCAGCTCGCCAAAGTAATAGACGACGGCGTGAACGTCGGGCATGTTGCGACCGTCCTTCCAGCGCCGGATGCCACCAACCGCCGACGCCTGCTTGGGCGGCTCATTGATCCCCAACATGAACATCATGCCGCTGATGAGGTGGACCAGCAGGTCGCCGGCGACCCCGGTGCCGTATTCCTTCCAGCAGCGCCAGCGCGCGAAGATGTTGGGATCGAACGCTCGCTTGGGGACCGTGCCCTGCCAGGTATCCCAGTCCAGATTCCGCGGTGACAGGTCCGGCGGCGGCGGATACTGCCACGCGCCGGTGGGGTCGTTTCGTCCCAGCCATCCTTCGACGAGCATCAGGTCGCCCAGCATGCCCTGCGCAATCAGCTCGCGGGCCTTGGCGCAGATCTGGGAGCTGACGCGCTGGGAGCCAATCTGCACAATGCGTGCGGTCCGCTTCGCCGCGTCGACCATGGCCACGCCATCGGCCGGGCTGTGCGACATCGGCTTCTCGCAGTAGATGTCCTTGCCCGCGCTCACCGCGTCCACGACCACCTGCTTGTGCCAGTGATCGGGAACGGCTGCCACGATGCAGTCGATGGTCTTGTCGTCCAGCAGCGCCTGATAGCGGCGTGTGACGGGCAGATCCGCTCGCACGATCTCCCGGGCCAACGTGTGTCGGCCGTCGTACAGGTCGCAGGCGGCGGCACATTCGATGCCCGGCAGCCTGATGGATTCGGACAAGAGCCCGGACCCTTGCATGCCGACGCCGACCATGCCGAAGCGGACCCGGTCACTGGCGGCAACGGCCCCCGGGGCGGGCGTCAGACCGTGCGGCATCGGCACCATCCCTTTCGCCGCGAACGATGCACCGGCGGCCGCCGCGCTCATGCCGAGAAATTCCCGGCGCGACCAGTTGTTCTCTTTCACGGCGTCTCCCATGTCAAGTGAGGTGACCCGTCATCGCACGCGTGAGCATCGGCCTATTATGCACCATCGACCGGGCGGCACGATAGGTCTGGGGCAGCGCTTCACGCTCTCCTCCCAGCTGAACACGATCTATGAATTCGGGGACTTCGATGGCGACGGCCTGCTCGACGTCGCTGTCCAGATCAAGGATATCGGCGGGCAGCGGGCGCGGGCATGCCCGCGTCGGCCGCGACCTCCTCTACATCAGCCAGCCCGGAGCGCCCAGCAGCTGGGTCGTGTGGGACGGGCGCGACTACGTGTGGATCGGGAGCGACTGAGTCGCGGAGACCTTAGGTGAGAAGGATCAGGGGTAGCACGAGCGCCGCGGCGACCCAGGCCAGGCGCAGCGACGCGGGTGCAGGATGGGCGTGCCGCTCGCGAATGGGCACAGGGGGGGACGCTACGCTGGTGTGCCGCGTGGGAACCCCGCCTGGGGACATCACAGCACGTCGTAACAGATCGTTTGCGGCCTTGCGGGCCAGCTCGGCCAGCCACCGTCCCACAGTTTGTTCCCGTGCGTTGAACGACGCGGCGCGCCGCCACGCTTCACGCAGCGTGGTAGCGACCGTGACATCCGCCGCATCTGGATTCAACAGCAAGGTATAGGCGATCGCGTACAACGTCATGCCGTACCGCGCATCCAGCTCCACCAGTGCCGCACGGTCGCCCAGCGCCGCGATCCGCTCCACGAGGACGGCATCGGACAATACGGGCGTCGAGGCGGTGAGGGCCGCGGAACCGCTTACCATCCACTCTCCTGATGACGGGTCCAAGAGGATCGGACGTGTGCCCGGGTGTTCCGCACACGCCCCAATAAAGAGCACGCGATTGAGGGACGAGTCACGGTATCGGCAGCCAACGTGGACCGCAGGCCGGTGACCGCGATCACAAATCAAGCGTGAGTTGCTTGACGGGCTGGCGCCGGATTCGGCATATGTAGGCACTAAGCGACGGTGAACCGATGAACGACGAAGTGGTGCGGGCGGATCGGGGGTGCGCAGTCACGCGCTGGCGAGCTCGAGTCTCCGCCGCACTGGTCCGCCGCCGCGTGCGGCACGGCACACGCGCCTGTCCCTCCCTTCCGGCGAAGCATGTCGCTTCGCGCGATGAGCTGGACGTGGTGGCGTCCTCCACCGTCCGGCGCGATCCCGACCTCTACCTGAAGCACGTCCGGCCCCCGATGCTCAGGGACTACTTCAATCCGCAGCTGCGCATGGTCATGCCGGTGCATCGGCGCCTGCGCCAGATCACGGTGCGGTGCGAAATCGAAGAGGATTTCGTCCCGGCGCTGTGACGGTTGCGGGCGACGGCAGCCCGCCACCATATTCGCACCTTCATGGCTGATCTCCGCGCGGCATTGGGGCACGCGCTCGAGCCCGCGTACCGGGTGGAGCGCGAGGTGCGACCCGTGGGCAATTGCCGCATGTTCGTGGCGCTGGAACGGTCTGCCGGCAGCGGCCTTCTCGTGAAGGTGCTGCCCGGCCCGCTGTCCCTCGCCGTCGACTCCACCCGATTCGAGCAGGAGCTCCGGCGGCTCGGGGATCGGCTCCGGCATCCGAGCCTCGTGGCCCCCCGCGGCGCGGGCCGGGCGGGATCGCTCGTCTACCACACCAGGACGTTCGTCGAGGGCACGACGCTGCGGGCCTGGTTGGCCCGCCACGGCGAGCTGCCGCTGCGACGTGCCGTGGAGGTTCTGCGGGATGTGCTCGCGGCGCTGGCTCACGCCCACGCCGAGGGCATCGCGCACGGCGATTTGAAGCCCGAAAACGTGCTGCTTGCCGACGGACAGACGCTTGTCGCCGACTCGGGGATTCTGGGTGCGTTGGCGCAGGCCCTGTCGGGCGACGGCGGCGGGGCGGCCACGGCGACGCTGTGCGCGGCCGACTACCTGGCTCCCGAGCGGCGCGCCGGCCAAGCCACGCCGCACCCGCGGGACGACATGTTCGCCGTCGGCGTGCTCGTGCACGAGATGCTCACCGGACGGCCGCCCGCCGGCAACCCGGAGCCGCTCGAAGAAGTCCGCTCGGTGCCGGCTTGGCTCGCCGAACTGGGGCGCCGCTGTCGCGCCACGGAGCCGAGCGCGCGTTGGGCGGACGCAGGGTCCGCGTTGGCGAGCGGTCACTGGCCGGGGACGGGAGCCTGAAGCAATGCGGAGTGCGGAATGCGGATTGCGGAATTGAGGGACCAGGGTCGGTCCGCGCTCCTGCCTCCGGTGTTGTGTTACCATCGCATCGGCGGGCCCGTGGAACTCGGAGTCACGCGGGTCGCCAAGTCGGTGTTCGCGCGCCAGATGACGACGCTGGCACGGGCAGGTTGGAAGACCCTCACGTTAGATCAGTTCGCCGAGCAGCTCCGGCCCGGCCATTCCGCATTCCGCACTCCGGATTCCGCATTTGGCTTGACGTTCGATGATGGCTACGCCTCCCTCGCGGAGCACGTTTATCCCTTACTGGCCGATGCGGGGTTCACGGCCACGACGTTCCTCATCACGGACTACGTCGGGCGACTGAACACCTGGGACGTGCGCTACACGTGGCACCGGCTCGCGCATCTCGATTGGGACACCATCGGGCGCTGGCAGGAGCGGGGCTTCGACTTCGCGTCCCACACCGCGTCGCACCAGCGGCTCACGTGGCTGTCCGACGGCGAGGCGGCCGCCGAGCTCGAGCGGTCTCGCGAAATGCTGCGACACCGCCTGGGACCCCAGGCCGCCCGGGCCGTCGCCTATCCGTTCGGTGCCCGAAACGAGCGGATCGAACGGCTGGCGTGCGCCGCCGGATACGAGCTGGGGTTTGGGGGTGTGCGCGGCAACGGTTCACCGTTTGCCTTGACGCGCCTACCGGTCTACGTGTGGGACACGGGGACGGTGCCGCTGGGCCTACGGCGAGGCGCACTCGGCACGCTGGGCCGACTCGTCGCTCACGTCGCCAACCGGTGTGCGGTGGGGACGAGCTTTATGGGGAAGCTGCTCCCTGCTCCCCGCTCCCTGCTCCCTCTATAGCAGATTTCCCGTCGCCACCGCGGCCCCCATGGCGTGGTATCCCTTGTCCACGTAGATCGTCGCGCCGGTGATCCCGCTGCCCAGGGGGCTCGCGAGGAACGCGGCGGTCGTGCCGACTTCCCGGGCGGTGAGGGGCTCGGTGAGCGGCGCATTGGCGGCGTAGTACTCGACCATCCGCTCGATCTTCCCGATGGCGCTCGCAGCGCGTGACGCAAGCGGCCCCGCGGAGATCGTGTTCACCCGCAGCCCGTATTTGCGGCCGGCCTCGAAGGCCAGCGTGCGCGTGTCGCTCTCGAGCGCCGCCTTCGCGGAGGACATGCCGCCCCCGTAGCCCGGCACCACGCGCTCGCTCGCCATATACGTCAGCGACAGGAACGAGCCACCGGAGCGCGTGAGCGGTCCGAGGCGGGCGACGAGCGACACGAGGGAATATGCGCTCACGCTCACCGCGGCGAGGTAGCCCGCCCGGCTCGTGTCGAGCAGGGCCTTTTTGACTTCGGGACCGTTGGCGAGCGAGTGGACGACGATGTCGAGGGGCCGGTCGCCGAAATCCTGCACCAGGCGCTGAGCGAGCCCGGCGACCGAGAAATCGCCCACATCCTTGTAACGCTTGTTGCCGCGGATCTCTTCGGGGGCCTCCGCCAGCGTGTCGAACGCGGCGTCGAGGGGATAGATCTTCTCGAACCGGAGCAAGGAGCCGTCCGGCATGCGGCGCGATTCGTCGATTTTGCCGCGCTCGAGCAGGTTCAGGAAGATGTTCAGGGCCGGGGGCCAGGTACCGACGCACACCGTCGCGCCCGCCTCGGCCAGCGCCTTGGCGATGGCGAAGCCATACCCCCCATCATCGGCGACGCCTGCAACCAAGGCGCGCTTCCCCCGCAGATCTATGCCGAGCATCTCCCCCCCCACCATTGCGGATTGCGGATTTGCGATTGCGGATTGGACTGTGCAGGCCCCTCGACGCAGGACCCGCCAATCCGCAATCCGCAATCCGCAATCCGCATTCCTACCTCACACTTCAGATGAAAAATCTCGCCGCCACCGGAATCAGCTGCGGGTGCCGGACGAGCGCGTGGGCAAAGATCCGACCCAGCGTCCGCTTTTCCGGCGGGATCGCGTTCGCGGTGCGCGCGAGAGAGTTGAAAAACTGGTCATCCAGGTCCTCGAGCGCCCGTTTGAGCCGATAGTACTTGAGGTGATCGTCCCCGAGCAGCTCCATCCACCCGGCGTGATACGCCGAGAGCCGGCTCGCACTCGTATCCCCGGCCCGGATCGCCGCCGTCGCGACGCGACCGGCGAGGCGCCCGGCCTTCATGGCGTTCACGATGCCGCCCCCGGAGAGCGGATTGATCATGTGAGCCGCGTCGCCCGCCACCAACACGCCATCGGTGTAGGTCTGCCGGATGGTCGTATGGACGATGACGCCGCCCACCGTGCAGGCGGTCTTGGCGCCCCGAGGATAACGCCGGGCGATCCAAGCGTCGAGGTATTCTCGGGCGTTGCGCGCGTCGGCCTTCAAGGCGACGAGCCCGAGGCCGACGTTCGCCACGCCCGGGCACTTGGGGAAGACCCAGGCGTACCCGCCCGGCGCGATGCCGGCGCCGAACTGCAGATAGATGGCGTCGGGATCGAAGTCGATCCCTTCGACGACGTACTGTGCGCACGACTCCATGTCACGGGCGGGGACCCGAGTCTCAAGACCCGCCCAGCGGCCGACCATCGCCTCGACGCCGTCCGTCCCGATCACGACGCGCGCCCGGCAAGTCGCGTCACCCCCGGCGCCGCGCAGCCGGACCCGCCAGCGGCCGTCCCGCTCGCACGTCATGCCGGCCGCCTCGGTGCTCACGAGGAGCTCGGCCCCCAACGCCACAGCGCGCTCGGCGAGAAAGGCGTCGAACCGCGTGCGATCGAGGATCCAACCGACGTCGCGCTCGGCGACCTGCACCTCGGTGTCGTCGGGCGCGACGAACACTACGCGCGTAATCTTGCGAGCCACCCAGGGAGCGCCGTCGGGATCGGCGAACTCGCGCACTCCTGCGTCCCCGACGCCTTCGGCGCAACGGACCGGCGTGCCCACTCGGGCGTCGCGCTCGAGCAACACGACGTCGAGCTCGGGCGCGGCGCGCTTCGCCTCCCATGCCGCCACCGCGCCCGCCGGGCCCGCGCCAATGACCAGGACATCGGTGTCGTACGTCACGCGGGGACCATCGTGAGCGCGCCGACGGGGCAGGGGGCGATGCACTTGCGGCAGCCGGTGCACGAGCTCCGATCGACGACTAAGTCAGTGAGCGCCAGGTGAATCGCTTCAGGGGGACAGAGGGGGAGGCACAGACCGCACCGGTCGCATACCTGGAGATCCACTACGGCTATCTCGGGGAAGGCCGGCGCGGGTCGCATGGGCGAACGGTAGCCGCCGCCCACAGAGGCGTCAAGCATCAGCCTTGCTTGGAGTTACGCTTTTCATTAGCTTGATGCGCTCGCACGCGCCCCCCTAACGACTTTTACTCGACGACCTCGTGCCCATACGCTGGCCGAAATGGACGCTCGGTGCCTGGAGTCCGGCGAATGAGATCGCCGTGGATCTGGGCACAGCGAACACGCTGATCTACGTGAAGGGCGAGGGGATCGTGCTCAACGAGCCCTCCGTCGTCGCGATCGAGAAGTCGACCGGGAAGATCAAAGGCATCGGGCTCGAGGCGAAGCGGATGCTGGGCCGCACCCCGGACGGCATCCTGGCCGTGCGCCCGCTCAAGGACGGGGTGATCGCCGACTTCGACGTCACCGAGAAGATGCTGCGGTTCTTCCTGAAGACCATCATCGACCGCCATCTGTTCCGCGTGAAGCCCAAGGTGATCGTGTGCGTACCGTCGGGCATCACCGAGGTCGAAAAGCGTGCCGTGCGGGACTCGGCACAGTCGGCCGGGGCGAAGGAGGTCTACATGGTCGCCGAGCCGATGGCGGCGGCGATCGGCGTGGGGCTGCCCGTCGAGACTCCCACCGGGAATATGGTGATCGACATCGGCGGCGGCACGACCGAGATCGCGGTGATCGCCCTCTCAGGGATCGTATCGGACACGTCGATCCGCACCGGCGGCGACGAGCTGGACCAGGCGATCGTGCAGTTCATGCGCAAGAACTACAACCTCCTGATCGGCGAGCCCACGGCCGAGCTGATCAAGATCCAGATCGGATCGGCCGCACCCGTCGGGGAGGAGCGCGAAATGGAAGTGAAGGGCCGGGACTTGGTCTCCGGGATTCCGAAGATCGTGCGGGTGCACTCGAGCGAGATCCGGGAGGCGGTGCAGGAGCCGATCCAACAGATCGTCGACGCGGTGCGGCGCGCCCTGGAGATCACGCCGCCGGAGCTGGCGTCGGACATCGTCGATCGGGGGATCGTGATGACCGGCGGGGGCGCCCTGATCCGCGGCCTCGACGTGCTGCTGCAGCAGGAGACGGGCCTGCCGATCCACCTCGACGAGGACCCGATGACCTGCGTCGTGCGGGGGACGGGGCGGATCCTCGACGATCCGGAGAAATACCGCAACGTCCTGACCACCTAAGGCGATGGCGCTCGGAGCGGACCGCTACGCCTCGCGGGGCGACACCTTCGCGTTCCTCGGCTGCGTCCTCCTTTCTGTTGCCGCCATGAGCCTGCCGGAGCGGATCCGCGATCCGCTGGCGCGCAGCCTGCGGCAGACGGTGCTCGCCCCCTTCCTGGCTCTGCAGCAACAAACCGAGCTCCTCTCCGCGTCGCTCGAGCGCTACGACGCCGTGGTCGCACAGCGCGACTCCGCCGCCCTCGCCGCCACCTTCCTCCCCGAGCTGCGGGGCGAGAACACCCGGCTCCGCAGCCTGCTCGGCCTGGGCACCCGCCTCGCGAGCGGCTACGTGCCGGCCGAGGTGTTACGCGAGCCCGAACCCACGGGCGCGCTCACGTTCATTGTGTCGGCGGGAAAGAAGCAGGGGGTGAAGCCCTTATCCGCCGTCGTGAGCCCAGACGGGCTGGTGGGGATCGTGAGCTCGGTGGATGCCAAGACCAGCGTGGTCGTGAGCTGGGCGCACCCCGAGTTCCGCGCCAGCGCCATGGCGGCCGATGGGAGCGTCTACGGCATCGTCGCACCGCACGGCAGCGAAGGGCCGCGCATCTGGCTGCTCGAGCTGCAGGGCGTGGCGTACCGGCAGCTCGTGCCCACCGGCACGATGGTCCTGACGTCAGGTCTGGGGGGCGTGCTGCCGCGGGGCATTCCGATCGGCACGGTGGTGGCTGTCGCAGGGGAAGCGGAGGGCTGGGAGCGCACCTACCTCATCCGGCCCGCCGTCCACCCCGCGGCCGTCACGCACGTGATGATCCTCACCGGCCCGCCGGCCCGGGGGGACCTGCGCTCGTTGTTCGAGTCGAGCGGGGAGACCCCGTGAGACGCAGCGACAAGTACCGCTTCTACGTGATTCTGGCGGCGCTGGTCGTGCTGCAGTTCTCCGTCCGGGGGCGGCTGGGGGGCGACCGCGTGGCGCCCGATTTCCTGCTGCTGGCGCTCCTGATCTACACGATCCGGGCCCGGCCGGGCCCGAGCGCCGGCGCGGGCTTCCTGGTCGGCCTGTTGCGGGACGCGCTCACGCCGGCGTCGTTCGGGGCGGGGGCGCTCGCGCACACGCTCGTGGGGTATCTCTCCTCCTGGAGCAAGGCGGTGTTCTTCGCGGAGAACCTGTTTGTGAACGGTTGTCTGTTCTTCGCCGGCACCTGGTGCCGCAACCTGGCGGTGGCGCTCGCATCCGGCAAGCTCAAGGGAGGGCTCCTGGGCTGGGAGCTGCTCGTATGGTCTCCGATCCAGAGCCTGACCACGGCCGTGGCGGGCGTCCTCGTGCTGTGGCTGTTCGGGCGGCATCTCGCGATCCGGCTGAGCGACGCATGAGCGCGTTCCACCCGCACCTGCTCGAGCGGCGCCTCCGCCTCACCCGGACCGTGGTGTTGGGAGCGGGGGCCGCCTTGGTGCTGGTGTTCTTCCGCACGCAGATCCTCGACCACTCGAAATACCAGCTGCAGTCGGAAACGAACCGGCTGCGGCCCATCCCGCTGCCCGCGCCGCGCGGCATCATCACGGACCGCAACGGCAAGATCCTCGCGGAGAATCTCACCGGGTACACCGTATCCCTGCTCCCGGCGGCGGACGAAGACTCGCTGCGGGCCACCCTGCGACGCCTCGCGCCGATCGTCAAGCTCGACAGCCTCGCGGTCGAGCGGTTGCTGATCCGGTACCGCCGGACGCCGTACTTGCCGGTCAGCGTGCTCCCGAACGCGACGTTCGAGGTCGTGTCGGCGCTGGAGGAGCGGCGGCTGATCTTCCCGGGGCTGCTGATCCAGCCGGAGCCGAAGCGGCACTACCCGGACAGCTCGTTGGTGGCCCATTTGGTAGGATACGTCGGCGAGATCACGGAAGCGGAACGGGCCCAGCGCCGCTTCGCGGCGGTGCGGCTCGGGGGCCTCCTGGGAAAGGGCGGGCTCGAGCGCCAGTACGACGACTCACTCCGGGGCGCGGACGGCGTGCGCTTCGTCGAGGTGAGCGCGCTGGGGCATGTCGTGCGCGAGGGAGGCACCGCCTCCCGGCTGCCGCCGGTGCCGGGCCGGGCGGTGCACACCACGATCGACCTCGAGCTGCAGCGCTACATCGCCCAAATCTTCCCGGCGGGACAACGCGGCGCTGTGCTCGCGCTAAACCCCAATTCGGGCGAGATCCTCGCCCTATACAGCGCGCCGGGTTTCAATCCCAACGCCTTCGTGGGCGGCGTGGACCCAGACTATTGGCGCCGCCTCAACGTGAGCGAGGCACACCCGCTGTTCGACCGCACGATCCAGGCGCGCTATCCGCCGGGATCCACCTGGAAGCTGGCCCTCGCCGCGATGGCGCTGCGGCGCGGCGTCGTCACGCTGCGGTCGCGAATGCCGATCCCGTGTCGCGGCGGCTTGCAGTACGGCAACCGCTTCTTCCGCTGCTGGTCGGCCCAAGGGCACGGCGACCTCGTCCTCGCCGACGCGATCGCCCAGAGCTGCGATGTGTACTTCTATCAGCTTGGCCTGAAGCTCGGCCTCACGTCGTTGTTCGAGGACGCCACGGGCCTGGGGTTCCACTCCCGTACCGGCATCGACCTCCCCGGCGAGATCACGTCAGAATTCCCCGGCGGGACCGACTACTACGACCGTGTGTACGGGCCGCGCCGCTGGACGTCGGCGGTGACCCTGAACCTGGCGATCGGGCAAGGGGAAAACGCCCAGACCCTCGTGAACATGGTCCGGTTCTACCAGATGCTCGCGAGCGACGGCCGGGCGCGGCCTCCCTACCTGGTCCGCCCCTCTGCCGCCTCGAACGTCAGCCTCAACCTGGCGCCCGAGCAGCTCGCGGGACTGCGGCAGGCGATGATCAGCGTGGTGGAGCGCGGTACGGCGCGAGGCGCGGCGCGGTTCGGCGGCAGCGTCGCGATCGCGGGCAAGACCGGTACCGCCCAGAACCCGCACGGGCCGGCGCACGGCTGGTTCATCGGATCTGCGCCCGCCGAGAAGCCCGAGATCGTCGTGGGCGCAATCGTGGAATTCGCACGCGAGGGTCCCTACGTGGCACCCCTCGTGACCCGCGTGATCGGGCACTATCTCGGGGTCGACACGACCCTCGCGTCAAAGATTCGGATGGTGCTCCCGACCGACACCGCGCCGCACGCCATGCAGATCCTCCCCGGCCTCCCGGAAGAGGACTCGACCATCGTGCCCCCCATCCTCCCCCCGAGCCTGCCTCCGGACAGCGGCAATGCGCCTCCGCCTCCGTGAGATAGACAAACCGCTCACCGCGGTCGTCCTCGCTCTCGCCGCGTACGGCCTCGCGACGCTGTATTCCGCGGGACAAACCGACGTGCCCACTTTCGTCGCCACCATCTGGCAAAAGCAGCTGATCTGGCTCGGTGTGGGGACGGTGGCCGTCGTCCTGGTGTTCCGGACGTCGCCCCGGCTGCTCGAATGGGCGACGCCGTACGCCTACGGCATCGGCATGCTGGTGCTGTTGTTCACTTTATTCGTCGGCACCGGTGCGGGCACCGCGGCCAGCGAGCGGTCATGGATCACGATCGGCGGGCAGCGGCTGGGCCAGCCGGCGGAGATCGCCAAGTTGGCCGCCATCCTGATGCTGGCGCGCTGGCTCGCCGAGCGGCGGGAGGCGCCGGCGACGCTGCGCGAGTTGCTGCCGCCCTGCCTCATCGCCGGCGTCCCCACGCTGCTCGTCGCCAAGCAGCCGGACCTGGGAAGCGCCATCGTGTTCATCGCGATCTTGTTCACCATGCTGTACTGGGCCGGCACGAAGCCCTGGCTACTGCTCCTCCTCGGGTCACCCGTGATCGGCCTGGTGCTCGCCTTCTCCACTGTGGCGTGGGGCGCCTGGATCATCGTGCTGTTCGCGCTGCTGTTGTGGTGGCGGCCGTACGTGTGGGAAGGCCTGGCCGTCATGCTGGCGAACGTGGTCATGGGCGTGGTGGCGGTGCCCTTCTGGCGTCGCCTCGCTCCCTACCAGCAGAACCGCCTGCTCGCGTTCCTGAACCCCGAGGTGGACCCGCGCGCGACCGGGTGGCACGTCATCCAGTCGAAGATCGCCATCGGCTCGGGAGGCTTGCTGGGGCAGGGGTTCACGCACGGCCCGCAGAAGCGGCTCGCCTTCCTGCCGGCCCAGCACACGGACTTCATCTTCCCGGTGGTGGGGGAGGAGCTGGGGTTCGTCGGCGTGCTGGTCGCGCTAGCGCTCCTCATCGCGCTGATCCTCATTTTGCTCCGCATCGCGCGGCGCGCCACGGATCCCTACTCCAGCCTGTGCGTCTTCGGGGTCGCCGGGATGTTGTTCACGCACATCATCGAGAACGTGGGAATGACCGTGAATCTGCTGCCGATCACGGGAATCCCGCTGCCGTTCTTTTCCTACGGCGGCTCGTTCCTGCTCGCCTGCTCGATCGCGGTGGGCATCTCGCTGCGCGTCGCGTGGGAGTCTCGCCAATCGGGCTACGCTGAGCTCTGACAACGACTTACACGGCCGGGACTGGCGCCGCGGGAGAGCCCCTCCCAAATTGTCGCCTTCAAGTTCCCCACTGTGACGCGAATGGCCTGGTTCAAAAAAGAGCGTAAACCCCGCACCTCCGAACGGGTCAAGCTGGAGATTCCAGCCGACGCCTGGGAGAAATGCGACGAGTGCGGGCACATCGACATCAAGGACCGGTTCGTCCGCGCGCTGAACGTGTGCCCCAATTGCGGGCACCATCGCCGCATTTCCGCCCAGGAGTACATCGATCTGCTCGTGGATGAGGGCTCCTGGCACGAGCTGGACGCCAGACTCCGGTCCACCGATCCCCTCCACTTTGAGAACTACAAGCAGCGCCTCGAGACGGCTATCCAGAAGGCGGGCCCCCTCGAGGCGGTGCGGACCGGCTACGGCCGGCTGGACGGCATGCCGCTCGACGTCGCCGTGATGGACTTCAACTTCATGGGAGGCTCGATGGGCTCCGTCGTGGGCGAGAAGATCGCCCGGCTGACCCGGCGGTCGGTCGAGCGGCGGGTTCCGCTCGTCATCGTGTCGGCGTCGGGCGGGGCGCGGATGCAGGAGGGGGTGCTGTCCCTCATGCAGATGGCCAAGAGCTCGGTCGAGATCGCCCGGTTGCGGGCGGCCGGGGTGCCCTTCATCTCGATCCTCACAAACCCCACCACAGGGGGCGTGTCTGCGTCCTACGCGATGCAGGGGGACGTGATCCTGGCAGAGCCGGGAGCCGTGGTCGGGTTCGCCGGTCCGCGGGTCATCAAGCAGACGATCGGGCAGGACCTGCCGCCCGGCTTCCAGACGGCCGAGTTCCTGCTCGAGCACGGCATGATCGACGCGGTGGTGCCGCGCAGCGAGCTGCGGGACACCACCGCCCAGCTGCTCCGTCACATGGCCGGCCGGCAACCGGCGGAGGCTGCCGACTGACCCGGTTGTCCTTCCAGGACGCCTGCCGCTTTCTCTTCGCGCGACAAGGGAGCCGCATAAAGTGGAGCCTCGGGCCGACCGAGGGGCTCCTGGACGTGCTGGGCCATCCGGAGCGGCACTTTCCCGCTGTTCACGTCGCGGGCACGAACGGCAAGGGCTCGACTTGCGCGTTCACGGCGACGGAGCTGCGCGCCCGGGGCCTCAAGGTCGGGTTGTACACATCGCCGCATCTCGTCTCGGTGCGGGAGCGTGTGGAGGTGGACGGGGTGCCGATCGGCGAGGAGGCCTTCGCCGAGTGGACCACGTTCCTGCGACCCCACATCGAGCGACTCGACGCGAGCTTCTTCGAGGCCACCACCGCCATCGCCTTCGCCGACCTCGCGGCGCGGGGAGTGGACGTCGCCGTGATCGAAGTTGGACTGGGGGGGCGGCTCGACGCGACCAATGTCATTACGCCGCTCGTGTCGGTCGTCACCAAGATCGCGCGGGAGCACACCGACTACCTCGGGACCGACCTCGCGTCGATCGCGCGGGAGAAGGCCGGAATCGCGAAGCGCGGCGTGGCGTTCGTCACCGGTGAAGCCGATCCCGCCGTTCGACACGTGCTCGTGACCGAGGCCGAACGGCGCGGCGCCAAACCGGTGATCCTCGTGGACTCGAGTGCCGCGCCCACTCGGCCACTCGGTTTGAAGGGACGGCACCAGCACGCGAACGCCTGGGTCGCGATGGCAGCGCTGAACGCCCTGCCGCCTCCCTTCGGACCCGTCGGCGACGAGTGGCCAGACAGCTTCGACCACGCCTACATACCTGGGCGGTTCGATGTGCGCGGCCGGTGGATCTTCGACGTGGCGCACAACCCCGACGGCGCCCGCGTCCTCGCCGACACGCTGCGCGAGCACGATCCGCCGCACGCGCGACGCGCCCTGGTCGGCGTGCTGGGCGACAAGGATTACCTCGGGATGATCGACCGCCTCACGCCGGAAGTCGACGGCTTCGTGTTCACCCTGCCCGACACCGCGCCCGAGCGGCGGCGCTGGGACCTCGGCCGGCTGGAGCGCGAGCTGAGCGGGCTCGCGGTGGCGAACGAGTTCGAGCCGCAGTTCGAGCGCGCATTGGAGCGCGTGCAGGACGACGCCGCAACGGTGATCGTCACCGGATCGTTTCACACCGTGGGCGACGCGCTCGCCCGCTTGCCGGGGTTCGCGCCGGTCGGCTAAATTGTTGCGATGCAAGGACAAGCCTTACCAGGCTTCCGTGACTTTTATCCTGACGAACTGGCTCTCCGCAACTACATCTTCGCCACCTGGCGCGAGGTCGCGCGGCGCTACGGCTTTCAGGAATACGACGGCCCGCCGCTCGAGCCGCTGGAGCTGTACACCGACAAGAGCGGTGCGGAGATCGTGCAGCAGTTGTACGCGTTCGAGGACAAGGGCGGGCGCAAGGTCGCGCTGCGTCCCGAGATGACCCCCACTCTCGCCCGCATGGTCGGGGCACACGCCCAGGCCCTCAAGAAGCCGATCCGCTGGTTCTCCATCCCCCAGCTGTTCCGGTATGAGCGGCAGCAGCGCGGACGGCTGCGAGAGCATTTTCAGCTCAATATGGACATCCTCGGGGAAGCGAGCCCGCTCGCCGACGCGGAGCTCATCGCGGCCGCCATCGACATCATGCGCGCGTTCGGGCTCAGGCCGGCGGACGTCCAGGCCCGGGTTTCGGACCGACGGGTACTCAGGACCCTGCTGCTCGGCCGGGGCCTTACGGAGGCCCAACTACCGGCCGCGTTCGAGGTGATCGACAAGAGCGAGCGGGTCCCGAGAGACGTCGTCGCGACCAAGCTGCGGGAAACGGGAGTCGGAACACGGGAAGTTGACGCGGTGTTCGAGATCGCGGCCCTGCAGGGACTCGACGCGGTGCAGTCGGCGCTCGCCAACGTGAAGGGCGGAGACGAGGCGGGGGAGCCGCTGCGCCAGGCCGCCGGGGCCCTGAAGGCAATGGGGCTCGGGGACTTCGTCGCGGTGGATCTCACGATCGTCCGCGGCCTCGCCTACTACACCGGGATCGTGTTCGAGCTGTTCGACACGGGGCAGTCGCTGCGGGCCGTGTGCGGCGGCGGCCGCTACGACGGTCTGCTGAAGGCGCTCGGCGGCGTCGATCTGCCCGCCCTCGGGTTCGGCATGGGAGACGTCGTCCTCGGAGAACTGTTGAAGGAGCGCGGCCCGGCCGACCAGGCGTCGACGAAGCTCGACGCCTTTTTGATAGCGGTGAGCGGCGACGACGTGGCGCCGGTGCTGCAGCTCGCGCACAAGCTGCGGGATCTGGGCGTCGCGGTCGAATACGGTCTCCGCCCGGCGGCCATCCGCAAACAGTTGGAGCTCGCCGCGGCGCGGGGAGCGCCGCGGGCCGTCATCGTCGGGCCCGACGAGCGAGCGGCCGGCGAGGTGGTCGTGCGGGACTTGAAGGCGGGCACGGAGTCGCGGGTGCCCCTCGCGAAGCTTCAGGGACTCTTCCACTAATGGCCCAAGCGCAGAAGATCACGCCACGCGCGAAGGACTTCGGCGAGTGGTACAACGACGTCGTGATGCAGGCCGAGCTGGCGGACTACTCGCCGGTCCGGGGCTGCATGGTCATCCGACCCCATGGCTACCGCCTCTGGGAGCTGATGCAGCACGCCCTGGACGACATGTTCAAGGCGACGGGCCACCAGAACGCGTACTTCCCGCTGTTCATCCCGATGAGCTTTCTCGCGAAGGAAGCCGAGCACGTGGAGGGCTTCGCGAAGGAGGTCGCGCTGGTGACGCACACCCGGCTCAAGGCCACCGGCAAGCCGGGCGCGCAGGCGGTGATGCCCGATCCCGAGTCGGCGCTCGAGGAGCCGCTCGTCGTGCGGCCGACCTCCGAGACGATCATCTACGCGATGTTCGCCAAGTGGATCCAGAGCTACCGCGATCTGCCGCTGCTGATGAATCAGTGGTGCAACATCGTGCGCTGGGAGCTCCGGACCCGGCTGTTTCTCCGCACCACGGAGTTCCTGTGGCAGGAGGGGCATACCGCGCACGCCACGGAGGCGGAGGCCGAAGCGGAGGCGCGGCAGATGCTCGGCGTGTACCGCAAGTTTCAGGACGAGTGGATGGCGATGCCGGTGATCACGGGGCGGAAGACCGAGAGCGAGAAGTTTGCGGGCGCGCTGCGCACCTACGCGGTGGAAGCCCTGATGCAGGATAACAAGGCGCTGCAGGCCGGGACGTCGCACAACCTCGGCCAGAACTTCGCGAAGGCGTTCAACGTGCAGTATCAGACCGCGGCGGGCGGCCTCGACTACGTGTGGAACACGTCCTGGGGCGTCTCCACGCGCATGATCGGTGGGCTGGTCATGACGCACTCCGACGACAACGGATTAGTGTGCCCACCGAAGCTGGCGCCGGTACAGGTGGCGATCGTGCCGATCTGGAAGTCGGAGGAGGAGAAAAGTCAGGTGCTCGGGGTTGGGGGCCAGGTCAAAGACGAGCTCGCGAGAGCTGGTGTGCGAGTGGAGCTCGATGCGCGGGACAGCCTCAAGCCCGGCGCCAAGTACTTCGAGTGGGAAGCCAAGGGCGTGCCGTTGCGGCTGGAAGTCGGCCCTCGGGACGTGGCCGCCGGGCAGGTGATGACGGCGCGCCGCACAGGCGGTAAGGCGCCCGCCAAGTTGGATGGCATCGGCGGCACGGTCCGGAAGACCCTCGACGAGATCCAGGCCACGCTGTTTCAGACGGCCAAGGATCGACGCGAAGCGCATTCCATCCGCGGCGTCACCAAGCAACAGTTCCTCGAGTTCATGAAGGGCACGGGTGGGTTTGCCTATGGCGGCTTCTGCGGGTCGCCCACGTGCGAAGCCGCGATCAAGCAGCAGACCGGGGCGACGGTACGGGTGCTGCCCGACCCCGAATTCCGCTCGGCTGAGGCGCCCAAGACGTGCATGTGGTGCGGGAAGCCCAGCGTCGCGGAGGCGGTGTGGGCGCAGGCGTACTAGGGTTCGATCCGGCGCTGCTCCGCTCGATCGCGGAGCGGGTCGGCACTCCCGTGTACGTCTACAGCGCCAACCTGATCCGCGCCCAGTACCACGCGCTGCAAGACGCCCTGAAGGACGTGCCGCACCGCATCTGCTATTCGGTGAAGGCCAACGGCAACATCGGGGTCCTCAAGGTTCTCAAAGCACTCGGCGCGGGCGCCGACATCGTGTCCGTGGGCGAACTGCGACGCGCGCTCGCGGCCGGCTTCGAGGCAAGCTCGATCGTGTTCTCCGGCGTGGGGAAGACGGCCCCGGAGCTCGAAGAGGCGATCCGCGCCGGCGTGGGATTCCTGAACGTCGAGTCCTCCGCCGAGCTGGACGCGGTGATCGCGGTCGCCCGGAAGCTCAAGAAGCGCGCGAACCTCGGGATCCGCGTCAACCCGGACGTCGCGACCGAGACGCACCCGTACACCAAGACCGGTGAGAAGACCGCCAAGTTCGGCGTGCCCTACGACGAAGTGGTGAGTGTAGCCCAGCGGGTGGCGGCCGAGCCGCTCTTCACGCTGCGTGGGCTCGCGATGCACCTCGGGTCACAGATCACCGACGTCGAGCCGTATCACCGCGGTACCGTCAAGCTGCTCGAGCTGGTGACGGCGCTCCGCGCCTCGGGGATCGGCACGATCGAAGCGCTGGATGTGGGTGGCGGGCTGGGCGTGCGCTACCACAACGAGAAGGCGCCGAGTCCGCGAGACTTTGCCGACGCGGTGGCGCCCCCGATCAAACAGGCGGGGCTCGCGCTGCTGTGCGAGCCGGGGCGTTACCTCGTGGCGAACGCGGGTGTGCTCGTCGCCAAGGTGCTGTACCGCAAGCACGCCGGCGGCAAGGATTTCGTCGTGGTGGACGCCGGGATGACGGACTTCGTGCGGCCCAGCCACTACAACGCCCATCACGAGATCGTCCCGCTCACGGACGGCAGCCGACCCGAGGAGCTGGTCAACGTCGTGGGCCCCATCTGTGAGTCCGGGGACTTCCTCGCGCTCGACCGCAAGCTCCCCGCGGTCGAGCCCGGCGAATACCTGGCGGTGCTCGGCACGGGAGCCTACGGCTTCGTGATGAGCTCGACCTACAACCAGCGGCCACGGCCGCCCGAGGTGTTGGTCGAAGGCGATCGCTACTACGTCGCGCGGCAGCGCGAGACCCTCGACGACCTGGTGCGCGGGGAGGTGCTCGAGCCCACGACATGGTACCGAGCATGAATCGTATTCTGATCCTCGACTACGGCTCGCAGTTCACTCAACTCATCGCGCGCCGGGTGCGCGAGGCGCACGTCTACTGTGAGATCCATCCCGCGGCGCGCGGCACGGACCTGGCCTTCATCACGCAGTTCGCCCCGAAGGGCATCATTCTCTCCGGCGGCCCCAACTCGGTGTTCGACCCGGGCGCGCCAACGGCCGATCCGAAACTGCTCGAGCGCGGTACACCAATCCTCGCCATCTGCTACGGCATGCAGCTCGTGGCCCATCTGGCGGGCGGCAAAGTGACGCCGTCCGCACAGCGCGAGTACGGCCGGGCCGAGGTCACGGTGCGGGACGCGAGCGGGCTGTTCGCCGGATTCGAGCCCCAAGGGTGCGTCACCGTGTGGGCCAGCCACGGCGACCGGATCGACCAGCCGCCGCCGCACTTTCGCGTCACTGCATCGAGCCCGAACGCTCCGGTGGCGGGGTTCCAGCACGAGTCCCGGCCGATCTTCGGCGTGCTGTTTCACCCCGAAGTAGCCCACACGCCGCGGGGCGGCGAGATGCTGCACAACTTCCTGTTCGAGATCGCCGGCTGCGCGCCCGATTGGACGCCGGGTCATTTCATCGAGCAGGAAGTGGAGCGGATCCGCGGAGCCGTGGGGCCCGTGAAGCACGCAATCTGCGGTCTCTCGGGCGGTGTGGACTCAGGCGTCGCGGCCGCGCTCGTGCACCGCGCGATCGGCGACCGGCTGACCTGTATCTTCGTGGATCACGGGCTGCTGCGCCTGAGCGAGCGGGAGCAGGTGGAGCGGGCGTTCCGGGCGCACCTCGGGATCGACTTGCAGGTCGTCGATGCGGGCGCGCGCTTTCTCGACGCCCTCGCCGGGATCGAGGACCCGGAAGAGAAGCGGCGCCGCATCGGCCACACGTTCATCGACGTGTTCGAGCAGGCGGCCGAGCACGTCCCCGGGGGGGGAGACGTCGGATTCCTGGTGCAGGGAACGCTGTATCCCGACGTGATCGAGTCCGCGTCGCCGTTCGGCGGCCCGTCGGTCACGATCAAGACGCATCACAACGTGGGGGGCCTGCGACCGAATCTCCCGTGGAAGCTGATCGAACCGCTGCGCGAGCTCTTCAAGGACGAGGTGCGCCAGGTCGGCCGGGAGCTCGGCCTGCCCAAAGAAATCGTGGGCCGGCATCCGTTCCCGGGCCCCGGCCTCGCGATCCGGGTCCTCGGGCCCGTAACCGAGGAGCGGCTCGATCTGCTGCGCCGGGTGGACGCGATCTACATCGAAGAGATTCGTGCCGCGGGCCTGTACGACCAGATCTGGCAGGCGTTCGCGGTGCTGCTCCCGATCAAGTCAGTCGGCGTGATGGGAGACTTCCGCACGTATGATCACGTGGTTGCGCTGCGGGCGGTGACGAGCCGGGACGGGATGACGGCGGATTGGTATCCGTTTCCTGCAGATGTCCTAGCCAAAATCAGCAGCCGGATCATTAACGAGGTACGGGGAGTAAATCGGGTGGTCTACGATGTCAGTTCCAAACCCCCGGCAACTATCGAATGGGAGTGACAATAGTTATACGACGCTACGACGCTACGTTGTATGAGCGCGAAATTGATGCTCCCCGCGCAATACTGATGCTGATCGCGTCGATGATGAGCAACATTCTTAAGCATGGGCGACTTCCGCAAACTTCGAGCGTGGCAGGAGGCCGTCGCGCTCGCGGTCCGCTCCAGGGATGCAATCACCAAGCTGCCAAGCGCGGAGCGGTTCGCCCTGGCTGAACAGTGGCGGAGGGCTGCGTACAGCGTAGCCCTGAACATTGCCGAAGGAGCGAGCCGCCGCGGGCCGAGGGAATTCCGTCGCTA
>WNGA01004975.1_pt1 | contig 24898 bp, 20 predicted proteins | sample 5400061 | NCBI WGS metagenome assembly WNGA01 (sample SAMN13153366, study PRJNA577476) | soil metagenome | isolation source: 100 cm soil or saprolite under grassland replicate 2 | place: USA:California | collected 2016-06-15 | reverse complement strand
GGCTCCATGTCCTCTTCTGGGCGGGGTTACGAGGCGCGATCGCCGTGGCGCTGGCTCTCTCGCTGCCGGCGGACCTGCCGGATCGAGCCCGGCTGCAGGGGATCGCCTTCGGCATCACCCTGTTCACGCTACTCGTCCAGGGCTCGACGACTGCCCTGCTGCTCCGGCGCCTGGGCATCCCCGGCGACGGCGACGGTCGCGCCTCCGCGACCATGGGGACCGGCGAGCGCACCCGACCCGCGCCCGAACGCTAGCGCGTCACGGCCGCCGCGTCATCGGCAGCACTGGCAGGAATTCGGCAGGGCTTCGGCCCGACGTGGCGTGGCTCCCCGTCGGGTCCGTCACCACTCGGCGCGCGCCTGTCGGATGTTCATGCTCTGCAGGATGCCGAGCCCGAATGCCAGGCTGATGAGCGATGCGCCACCGTGCGTGATAAACGGCAGCGGGATGCCGGTGATCGGCATGACGCCGATGACCATGCCCACGTTGATCACGACCATCCCGCAACCAGGATTCGCCAGATGAGCGCTCCGAACAGCACGAATACGACGATCGCCCCGATGAAGCCCAGCTCCTCGCCCAGCTTGGCGAACACGAAGTCCGTCGTCTGGACGGGGAGGAAGTTGCCGCGGTCCTGCGTGCCGTTGGTCAGGCCCTTGCCGGCCCAGCCGCCCGAGCCCACCGAGATCTGGGACTGCATGAGCTGGTAGCCGGATCCCTGGGGATCGGCCTGCGGATAGAGGAAGCTGATCAGGCGCTGCTTCTGGTAGTCCTTGAGGACGTACGTCCAGGCGATCGGAACGACGGCGATCGCAACGGCGGTCAGAACGGCCAGCCAGCGCAGGCTGGCGCCGGTCAGGAAGAGCATGCCGCCCAGGATCGCGACGAACACGAGAGACGTACCGAGGTCTGGCTGGAGCAGGACGAGCACCGTCGGCGGCGCGACCAGGAGGCAGGCGCCCACGATCGCGAGTGGACCGTCCAGCCGCTGCTGGCGTCCCGCCAGATAGTTGGCCAGCACGATGATCATGAGGATCTTGGCGATCTCGCTGAACTGGACCTGGAACGGCCCGATGGCCACCCAGCGGGCAACGCCGCCGACGCCGTCGCCGATGACGAGGCTGATCGCGAGCAGGGCCAGGTTGACGAAATACAGCGGCCACGCGAATGTCCGGAACCAGCTGTAGTCGAACGCCGTCGCCGCGGCGAACACGACGATTGCCAGGCCGGCCCACATGAGGCCGCGGACGAAGGTCGAGCCGGGGCCCATCACGGCGGCCCCGGACTCCACGCTGTTGCTGTAGGCCATCGCCAGCCCCAAGGCGCCAAGCAGCAGGGCATAGATCGTCAGCTGCAGGTCGTAGGTCCGCCAAAACGCGGCAAGCGATCGAGCAGTCCACTCGTGAGCGCGGGCCGGCTCGATGCGAAGGACGCCCATCAGTTCCCACCGTAGAAGTTGCCCCGCGCGAGCAGGTAGGGCAGGCGCTTGTCGACCTTGAGCTTGAAGTGCAGCTGGAGGTAGTACTTGACCATCTCCGTTGCGGCGTTGCCGACCGTGTTCGAGTCGTACGCAAAGGCGACCACGGCCAGCTTGGAGTCATGCTTCGAGACGTCGCCGTGGGCCGGTACGAAGGCCACGAACCAGTTGTGGAACGGCAGCCGGCCCTGGCTGTCCCGGGCGCCGAATTCTGCGGTACCCGTCTTGCCCGCGACCTCGATCGGCAGTTCGACCAGGTTGAACGTGTGACGGCTGGTGACCACCTCGCGGGCGGCGAGCCGCATGATCGTCATGTCGCTGGCCGGCGCCTTCACCTTGCGGATCACCTTGGGCTTGAACGGCCGGACCACCGAGCCGTCCGGACCCACGATCTCCCGCACGACCCGGGGGCTGTACAGCGTCCCGCCATTGGCGACCGCGGCATAGGCGTTGAGCAACTGCAGCGGTGTCGCCACGTCGTACCCCTGGCCGATCCCCGCCTGGAGCACCTCGCCCGGCAGAATCGGCTGGCCAAATGTGTCCTGTTTCCATTTCTCGCTGGGAACGATGCCCGGAACCTCCGCCGGCAGGTCGATACCGGTCTTCCTGCCGAAGCCGAGCTGCTGAGCCCAGTAGGCGAGGCGGCTGATGCCGAGCCGCTGCGCCACCTGATAGAAGAAGGTGTCGCTCGAGTGGGCGAATCCGCTCTTGATGTCGAGGGCGCCAAACCCGGCGCGGTTCCAGTCCCAGAATTTCGTCACGCCAAGCTGGATGTAGGGATGCGTCTGGATTCGCTCGGTCGGCGAGATCCGCCGATCGGCCAGCGCCCCGAGGCCGGTGACCAGCTTGTAGGTCGAGCCCGGCGGATACTGATCGCTGATCGCGTGATTGACCGCGAAGGCGTTGTTGTCGTAGGTCGGCAGGCTGACCATCGCCAGGATCTCCCCCGTCTGGGGGTTCTCCACGATCATGACCGCCTGCTTGAGTCCGGCCTTGCGCATGCCCCACTGGACGGCCTTCAACAGGAGCTGCTGCTCGCGCGTGTCGATCGTGAGCTTGAGTGAGTTGCCGGGTTCCGCCTGCCTGTTCGTCTCCAGGACCTGGAGGCGGCGCCCGACGGCATCCCGTTCGACGGTCTCGAGGCCGTACGTCCCGCGGAGCTGGGCCTCGTACACCGACTCCACACCCGTCTTGCCGATCAGATCGTCCGGCTGGTAGCCGTCGTCTCGCATGTCGGCGAGCTCGGCGGCGTCGATCGGGCCGGTGTAGCCAAGGATCTGGGACATGAGCGGCCCGTTCACGTAGCGACGCTGCGTCTCGACGGATACCTCGACGCCTGGCAGGTCGGCGCTCCCCTCCGCGATCACGTTGGCCGTCTCGCGTGGCACCCCCTGGGCGATCCGCACCAGGTCGAAACGCGAACCTGGGCTGCCGTCGATCGCCGCGTTGATGTCGGCCGTCTCCATCCGCAGGAGGCCGGCCAGCTGGGCGACCACCGCGTCGCGTTTGGTTTCGGGCAGGTTGGCCGGCCGGATCTTGACCGCGAAACTGGGCTCGTTGACGACGAGCGGCCGGCCGGCTCGGTCGTAGACCAGGCCGCGGGTCGAGGGGATTGCCTGAAGGACCGTCCGATTCTGGGCCGCCTGCTGGACGAACTCGTCGACGTGGGTGACCTGGAGATAGAACAGGCGTGCGGTGAGGCCGGAGACCCCGATGACCACGGCGATCCCGAACGCCACGAACCGGAGGATCCGACGATCGGCGACCAGCATGTCGCCGGAGGTGGCGCTCACCAACCCACCCTGTCGCGATCGGCGCGGGCGTGGAGCGACACGACGATCGGGGCGATGGCGACTGCGAGGACCGTGTTGTACACGGCTCCGGGCAGCCACGCTGCCACGGCGTCGTCGAGCGGGATCGCTCCTCGCAGGGCTCGATTGACGATGGTGAAGATCACGGCATTCACGAGGCTGAAGACAAAGACAGCGGCTATCGGTCGCGCGTAACGGCCACGAACGACGACCGTGGCGTAGACGGCGGCGGCGCCGACGCTGAGCAGCAGCGCGAAGGCAGTCGACCCCAACGGTCGCGGTGCAAGCAGGTCGATGAGCAACCCCCCAAGGAACGCCCAGACGAGACCGCCCTCGAGCCCGACGACGACCGTCCAGATCACCGCCAGGACGAGCACGAGATCGGGCTGCGCTCCCCCGATCTGGAGATATGGTGCGATGGTCGTGTCAAAGAGCGCGGCCACCACCGCGCCGACCGCGGCGAGTGTCAGGCTCATGGCGTCGATCCTCGGCAGAAGGCCAGGGTCGCGCGTCCGTGGTCCGTACGACCGCGACGACGGTTTGGTGGCTACGTTCGAGCGGCAGTATAGGCCGGCAGCGCCCGAACGAGCAACGGACGTTGTGTTCGGGGCAGTGGCTCGAAGGGAGTCTGCCTGTGCCGCCGCGGTCGAACGCCCGACTGGGTGGACATTAGGGCGACGAGCTGGGCAGGAGGCTCTCATGCGACCCGCCCGTGGCGTGACGTTTCACGTGAAACACTGCCGGATACGTGGGCGTGCAGCGGCCCGTGGCATGCTTCCGCGAGTTGTGGCGTGAGCCGCCTCCCGGTGTTGCGGGCGGAGGAAAACCGGTCCCAGATGGTAGAATTTGAGCGTGACGAGCACCCGGCCGGGGCCCTGAGTGGGCCAAACGATCGCCTGCGCCAATCAGAAGGGAGGCGTCGGGAAGACCACGACCGTGGTCAATCTGGCGACCTATCTCGCCCTCGCCGGCGACCGAGTCCTCGTCATCGACCTCGATCCCCAAGGGAACGCAACGAGCGGCTTCGGTGTGGATCGCGGCGCGCTCGAGACCTCGATCTACGACGCGGTCGTCGGCGGATCCAGCCTGGCGGACCTCACGATCGACACCGCGGTCGCCGGGCTCTCGTTGATCCCGTCCACGATCGCTCTTGCCGGTGCCGAGGTGGAATTGGCGCCGCTGAGCCAGCGGGAGCGTCGCCTGGCCCGCCTGCTCGCGCCCGTCTCAGCCACCTTCGACTACGTGCTCCTGGACTGCCCGCCATCGCTCGGGCTCCTCACGGTGAACGCCCTGACTGCCGCAGACGCCGTGCTCATCCCCCTGCAGTGTGAGTACTACGCCCTGGAGGGCCTGACGCAGCTGATCGCGACCGTGAACCTCGTGCGTGACCATCTCAACCCTGACCTCGCCGTGCTCGGGGTCCTCCTGACGATGTACGACTCCCGAACGAACCTGTCCGCCGAGGTAAGCGCAGAGGCGCGACGACACCTCGGAGACGCCGTGTTCAAGACCGTCATCCCGCGCAACGTCCGCCTCTCGGAAGCGCCCAGCTACGGTCAGCCGATCGCGCTGTACCGGGCCGATTCCCGGGGCGCCGAGGCATACCGGTCGCTTGCAGACGAGCTCCGAGTGCGCGACGGGCGCGTCACCGCCGAGACGGGGCCATCGGCGACGCTGCCGCCGGGCCGCGAACCCGCGCGGAAGGGATCGCGCGAGCCGATCGAGCAGGCGATCTCCGGGGTCATTCCGTCCGTGACCGTCGACGCATGACGGGCCGACCGGACCGGCACCACACCGGACTTGGCCGTGGCATCGCGGCACTGATCCCGCAACGCCCGGCGAACATCGCGGCCCCGACCGAGATCCCGCTTGCCCGAATTCGCCCGAACCCGTACCAGCCACGGCGCAGCACGGCCGACAAGGCCATCGAGGATCTCGCTGCAAGCATCAGGGAACACGGCGTGCTGCAGCCCATCCTCGTGACCGAGGTGCTCGACGGCTACCAGCTCGTCGCCGGCGAGCGACGCTACCGCGCGGCGGAGTTGGCCGGGCTGGAACGGATCCCGGCTGTCGTACGGAATCTCGCCGATCGCAGCCAGCTCGAGCTCGCACTGGTCGAGAACATCCAGCGCGCGGATCTCAACCCGATGGAAGAGGCCCATGCCTACCGCCAGCTTGCGGACGAGTTCGGCCTGTCGCAGGACGAAATCGCCAAGCGGGTCGGGCGGGCGCGCGCCACCGTCGCCAACACGCTGCGCTTGCTGGACACGGACCCGGCGGTGCAGGTCGCGGTGACCGACGGCCACATCACGGAGGGTCACGCCCGTGCGATCGGTGGCCTCGACCCGGCTGCCCAGGTCCATCTCCTCGGTGCGATCGTCTCCCGCGAGCTCTCGGTCCGTCAGGCCGAAGAGCTCGCCCGACGGCTGCGCGAGCCGCGACCGGCAGCCAAGCCCACCCGTACGGCCTCCGGAGATCCGGACCTGGAGCGCGTCGAGGAAGATCTCCGAAGGTCGCTTGGCACCAAGGTCAGCCTCGCGCGCACCCGTCGCGGCGGCCGCATCGTGATCGAGTACTACAGCGACGAGGAGCTGGACCGGCTCTATGAGCGGCTGACCGGAGGGACGTCTTGACCGGCGAGGCGAGCCAGCCGATGGGCGGCCGTCCCGCCAAGGGCGGCCGATCGAAGGCCACCGCAGGCGATTACACCGCCGCGAGCATCCAGGTCCTCGAGGGTCTGGAGGCAGTACGCCGGCGGCCCGGCATGTATATCGGCTCGACCGACGATCGCGGCCTCCATCATCTCGTGTGGGAGGTCGTCGACAACTCGATCGATGAGGCGATGGCCGGTCACGCGACCCGCATCGAGGTCACGATCCAGGCCGATGGCACGGTCGTGGTCACAGACGACGGTCGTGGGGTCCCGGTCGGCCGCCACTCGACGGGCAAGGATGCGCTCGAGGTTGTGCACACCGTGCTCCACGCCGGCGGCAAGTTCGGCGGGGGCGGCTACAAGGTCTCCGGTGGGCTGCATGGCGTCGGCGTCAGCGTCGTCAACGCCCTCTCCGAATGGCTGCGCGTCGAATCGGCGCGCGATGGCGCCGTGTGGGCGCAGGAGTACGTCCGGGGCAAGCCGACGATGCCGGTCACCAGGATCGGACCCTCGAACGGCCGGCGCGGGACGACGACCCGATTCCGCGCGGACGCGCAGATGTTCGAGACCACCGAGTTCAGCTTCGACCTGATCGCCCAGCGCCTCCGCGAGTCGGCGTACCTCACCAAACGGACGTGGATCCGCCTGGTTGACGAGCGCGCCGATCGAGAGCGGTCGTTCTATTTCGAGGGCGGGCTCGTGTCGTTCGTACGGCACATCAACCGCAACAAGGAGGTCCTCCACCAGCGGCCGATCTACGTTGAGCGGCGCGAGGGCGGCACGACCGTCGAGGTGGCCCTCCAGTACAACGACTCGTACACCGAGAACGTCCTGGCCTTCGCCAACAACATCAACACGGTGGACGGCGGGACGCACGTGACCGGCTTCCGTGCCGCCCTCACGAGCTCACTCAACGACTGGGCACGGCGGGCCGGCGTGCTCCGTGACTCGGACGGCAATCTCTCGGGCGAAGACGTGCGTGAAGGCCTGACCGCCGTCATCAGCGTCAAGCTGGTCGATCCCCAGTTCGAGGGCCAGACCAAGGCAAAGCTCGGCAACGCCGAAGTCAAGGGCCAGGTCCAGACTTCCGTTGCCGATGCGGTCGGCCAGTACCTCGATGAGAACCCGGCCGATGGGCGGCGCATCATCGAGAAATGCCTGACCGCTGCCCGAGCGCGCGAGGCCGCCCGGAAGGCGCGCGACCTCGTAATCCGCAAGGGCGCGCTCGAAGGTATGTCGCTGCCGGGCAAGCTGGCCGACTGCCAGGAGCGCGACCCCGCCCGCAGCGAGCTCTACCTCGTCGAGGGTGACTCGGCCGGCGGCTCGGCCAAGCAAGGCCGGGACCGGCGATTCCAGGCGATCCTCCCGCTCAGGGGAAAGCTGCTCAACGTCGAGAAGGCCCGCCTCGACAAGATCCTGTCGTCAGAGAACGTCCGGCCGCTCATCATCGCGCTTGGCGCGGGCATTGGCGACAGCTTTGACATCGGCAAGCTGCGCTACCACAGGGTCATCATCATGACCGACGCGGACGTCGACGGAGCGCACATCCGGACGCTGCTTCTGACGTTCTTCTACCGTCACATGCCCGAGATCATCGAAAACGGCTACCTCTACATCGCCCAGCCGCCCCTGTATCGGGTGAGCACCGGCAAGCAGACCCGGTATGCGCAGTCCGAGCGAGAGCGCGACGCCATCGTCAAGCAACTGGCCTCGAAGAACATCTCTGTCCAGCGCTTCAAGGGTCTGGGTGAGATGAACGCGGACCAGCTCTGGGACACCACGATGAACCCCGACACCCGCACGCTGCTGCGGGCCGAGGTGGAAGACGCGGCGGAGGCCGACGGCATCTTCACGATGCTCATGGGCGAGAAGGTCGGGCCCCGCAAGGACTTCATCAAGACCGAGGCTCGCAAGGTGCGCAACCTTGACATCTGAGGCTCCGGCGCCGAACCCGGGCGGTGGCCGAGCGTCGCGATCCGCCCGACCCCGTGGTCGCGTCCACGGGCCGTCCCCCGGGTCCGCGCGCGTCAACTCCGCGCCGGAGGCCGCCGCGATGACGGCTGCAACGACCAGGTCGGCCGGCAGCGTCAGCCCCACCACCCAGCGAGCGACCGCCCTCGTGGCCGAGCGGCGACCGCAGGCGGAGAAGCTCGGTCGCCAGCTCGGGGCCCTGACCGACGAACCCGATGCGTTCGCCGACGCCCTGCGTGATGGGCTCGCTCGCCTCGCCGACGACGAGTGCCGGGCCGGCCAGCAGCGTGTCGCGCCCGGCATCGGCACGGTCCACGGTGTTCGGTGGCCGCTGCTCGCGGCGATCCAACGCGGGTTGCGAAACGCCACCAGGGGCCGGAGCGTGGCGCCCTTCCTGGCCCTGGCCGACCGGCTGTTTCGCGAGCCGGAGCTCGAGCCACGGTGGGTCGCGTTCGGCCTGCTCGAGCGCCTCCTCGCCGACGACCCCGAGCGGACCTGGCAACTGCTCCGACGGGCCGCCCGCGAGGCGGGCGACTGGATCACCGTGGACACGTTGGCGCATCCCTACGGCCGGGGCATCCTCCTCGAGCCGTATCGCTGGGCCGAGCTCGAGCAGCTTGTGTACTCCCGCTCGCGCTGGGAGCGACGACTGGTCGGCTCGACCATCGCCACGATCCCGTTCATCGAGCGGCGGCGCGGGCGCGATCCGGCAGTTGTCACCCATTCGCTGCCGCTCATCGGCCAGCTCATGGGCGACGCCAGCCCGGACGTCCAGAAGGCACTTGCCTGGGCGCTTCGCAGCCTGACCCTCATAGACATTGAGACGACGTCTCACTTCTGTGAGGAGCAGGCGGGGCGGGCGAGGGCGGAGGCCGACGGGCACCGAGCGTGGGTCGTCCGGGACGTGCTGGTCAAGCTCCCCCCGGCCCGGGCCGCAGCGCTGCGGGCGACCCTCGCCGGCATCCGGCGCCGGCCGGGTGCGCCGTCCATGTCCGACGCGTCCCGGACGGCCGCACGGTTTGCCGAGGGCGGGCCGCAGTTCGACCCGACCCGGTTCCCAGAGCCGCCGCTCACCTGACAGATGACCGGTCCAAACCCACTGACCTGACCAGGAGACCGACAGCGTGACCGACGATCTGGGCAACATCCGAGCGGTCCGCATCGAGGACGAGATGCGGGTGAGCTACCTCGACTACGCGATGAGCGTGATCGTGGCCCGTGCCCTGCCCGACGTCCGTGACGGCCTCAAGCCGGTCCATCGCCGAATCCTCTACACGATGGGGGAGATGGGCCTGTCGGCCACCAGCTCCTACCGCAAGTGCGCCGCCATCGTCGGCGAGGTGATGGGCAAGTACCACCCGCACGGGGACGTCGCCCTCTACGACGCGCTCGTCAGGCTGGCCCAGGACTTCTCGATGCGCTACCCGCTCGTCGACGGCCAGGGCAACTTCGGCTCGGTCGATGGAGACGGCGCGGCGGCGATGCGCTACACGGAGGCCCGACTGACCGGCATCGCGGCGGAGATGCTCGCCGACATCGACAGGGAGACCGTCGACTTCACCGACAACTACGACGGCACCCAGAAGGAGCCGTCTGTCCTGCCGGCAAAGCTGCCCAACCTGCTCATCAATGGCAGCACCGGGATCGCCGTGGGGATGGCCACCAACATTCCGCCCCATCACCTCGGCGAGATCTGCGACGCAACGGTCGCCCTGATCGACGAACCCGAGCTCACGACCGACGACCTCTGCCGCTACGTGCTGGGCCCGGACTTCCCGACGGGCGGCACGATCTACCGGTTCGAATCACGTCGCAACCAGTTCACCGGCGAGTGGGAGACGGTCGACGCGATCCGCGACATGTACGCGCACGGTCGCGGGCGCGTGGTCATCAGGGCCCAGGTGGCCTTCGAGGAGACCCGCAACGATCGGATCGCGATCATCGTCAGCGAGCTGCCCTACCAGGTGAACAAGGCCACGCTCCTCGAGAAGATCGCGGACATGGTCAAGGACAAGCGGATCGAGGGCATCAGCGACCTGCGCGACGAGTCGGATCGCGACGGGATGCGGATCTACATCGAGCTCAAGCGCGATTTCAACCCGCACAAGGTGCTGAACAACCTGTTCAAGCACACACCGATGCAGCTCGCCTTCAACCTGAACATGCTGGCCCTGGTCGACGGCCAGCCGCAGACCCTGCCGTTGAAGGCGGTCATCCAGCATTACGTCGACTACCGCCGCGACGTGATCCGCCGGCGGACCGAGTTCGACCTCCGCAAGGCGCAGGCCCGGGCGCACATCCTCGAGGGCCTCAAGATCGCCCTCGACAACCTGGATGCGGTGATCACCACGATCCGCCAATCGGACGACGTCGAGCTGGCCCGGACGAACCTCATGGCGCGGTTCGAGCTGTCCGAGCTGCAGGCCCAGGCCATCCTGGACATGCGCCTCGCCCGGCTGGCTGCCCTGGAGCGCAAGAAGATCGAGGATGAGTACCTCCAGATCATCCAGCTCATCGCCGAGCTCGAGGACATCCTTGCCAACCCCGGTCGGGTCCTGGCCATCATCAAGGACGAGCTCACGGAGCTGAAGCGCAAGTACGCGGGCGACCGGCGGACCCGGGTCATGGACGACTCCAGCCGGGAGATGACCGACGAGGACCTCATCGCCGACGAGGATGTCGTCATCACGGTCTCCGGCCGCGGCTACATCAAGCGCCAGCCGGTCGCGACCTACCGCCGCCAGCATCGCGGAGGGAAGGGAATCATCGGCCACGTCACCCGCGAGGAGGATGCAGTCGAGCACCTGCTGGTCGCGAATACGCACGACTGGGCGCTGTTCTTCACCAATCGCGGGCGGGTCTTCAGCACGAAGGTCCACCAGATCCCGGACGCCAGCCGCCAGGCGAAGGGCATCCCGATCATCAACCTCCCGGGCATCCAGGTCGAGGCCGGCGAGGTGCCGATGGCGACGATCACCCTGCCGGACTTCAGAGAGGGCAGCTTCCTCGTCCTGGCGACCCGGCTGGGCGTGATCAAGAAGACGCCGCTCGAGCAGTTCGATCGCGTCCGCTCGTCGGGCATTCGCGCGATCGTGCTCAACGGCGCCGACGAGCTGGCCTGGGTCGACGTCTCGACCGGTCAGGACGACATCATCCTGGCCACCGCGCTTGGAAAGCTCGCCCGCTTCTCCGAGAGCGAGGTCCGGGCCATGGGCCGCGACGCGGCGGGCGTCATCGGAATCCGGCTGGCGCGCAAGGGCGACAATGTCGTCTCCATGTCGGTCGTCCAGCCCGGCGCCGACCTCCTCGTGTTGTCGGAGACCGGCTACGGCAAGCGGGTGCCGCTGACGGAGTTCCGGCGCAAGCACCGCGGCGGCCAGGGCGTCCAGCTCATCGCCCTGGAGGGCAGAAAGACCGGCGACGTGGCGGCCGTACAGCAGGTCACCGAGGCGGATGAGGAGCTGATCCTCATCAGCGCCGGCGGCCAGGTGATCCGGACCGAGACGAACTCGATCAACCGCTACAGCTCGAGTGCGCGTGGAGTCATCGTCATGCGCCTGGAGGAAGGCGATCGGGTGGTCGGCATCGCCGCGTTCCGAGCCGGGCTGGCAGAGCGTGGAGCCATCGGCGACAATGGCGACCCCGACGGGGCGGGCGCACCCGGCGGTGAGGGGGGCGATTCACCGCCGCGATGACGATTCACCGCCGCGGTGATGCCGACCCGGGACGCGGCCCGCCAGCAGGAGGCGCCGGTGTACGCGGATCAGTTCGAGATCTACCACGGCAACGCCAACCCCGACCTGGCGGCCAAGATCGGCCGTTACCTCGGCGTGGAGATGGGCAAGGCCGAGGTGTTCCAGTTTGCGAACGAGAACATCTTCGTCAAGATCCTCGACAACGTCCGCGAAAAGGACGTGTTCCTCGTCCAGCCGACCTCTCACCCGGTCAACCAGTCGATCATGGAGCTGCTGATCATGATCGACGCGTTCAAGCGAGCGAGCGCCGGCCGGATCACGGCGGTCATCCCCTACTACGCCTATGGCCGGTCTGACAAGAAGGACCAGCCACGCGTCCCGATCACGGCCCGGCTGGTCGCCGACATGATCACGGTCGCCGGGGCGGACCGGGTCCTGACGATGGATCTCCACCAGGGCCAGATCCAGGGCTTCTTCAACATCCCGGTCGATGAGCTGACCGCGGTCCACATCCTGTCGCGCTATTTCATCGAGAAGCGCCTCGAGGACGTCGTCGTCGTCACCGACCTTGGCTTCGCGAAGCGCGCGCGGGCGTTCGCGGAATTCCTGGAGGCGCCGCTGGCGATCATCGAGAAGCGCCGCCAGGGCAACCTGGACAAGGCCGAGCTGATGAACGTCATCGGCGAGGTACGCGGCCGGCGAGCGATCATCGTCGACGACGAGATCGACACCGGCAGCACGCTCATCGAGGTCGTCACCGCGCTCGAGCGCGAGGGCGTTGACGAGATCTATGCGTGCGCGACCCACGGCATCCTGTCCGGACCTGCCGTCGAGCGGATCCAGAAGTCGAACCTCCGCGAGGTGGTCCTGACCGACTCCATTCCGCTGCCGGCCGCCAAGCAGATCCGCCAGATCAAGACACTGTCGGTCGCGCCGCTCATCGGCGAGGCGATCAAGCGGATCCACCGCGGGGAATCGGTGGGAGCACTGTTCAGCAGCGAAGTCACGTTCACCCAGGAGATGACCTTCTGGGAGGGCGGCGAGCAGCGGCTCTTCGACGGGGATGACGACCATCCCGACAAGGGCCCACCCCGAGCCGGGCCGGCATCCGAGCTCGCGTCCGCCCGGGCCTCCGCACGGCGATGAGCCTCCAGCTCCACAGGCCGGACGGCCGGGGTGGCATCGAACCCCGGAACGCCGGCCAGCGCGACTGGCGCCGTCAGCTCCGATCGCCGCGCTGGGGTATGGGCCTGCGGGGCGACCGCCTGCCCAAGCTCCGGAACCCGGAGATGGAGCCGACGTTGACGGCCCTCGCCGTCCTCTTCTGGCTGGGGCTCGGGTTCGCCACGTTCGTGCTTCTCGTCCTGGGCTACGGTACGGGCTTCTGGGATTAGCCTGACGCTCGCCCGCTCGGGAAGCGCCGGCCCCGCGTGCAGCCTGCGCACCACGTTCGGCACGAACACGCGTGGCTCAGGTCGACAATCGCCGAAGTCGCGCGCCGAACAACGCACGTTCATGGGGCGGGTGATGCATGACACGCACCGCATGACCCGTGGATGCCTCACCGGCGGCCCCGCTTCCCGCAACGAAGCCTCCTGATCGGGGCGACGAACACTCTCGCCTATACTTCATCGGCTATGGTCCTGGGCTTTCTCAACCGTTTCGTCGACTCGAACGACCGCGAGATCAGACGCATCCAACCAATGGTCGACGAGGCGGGCGCCCTCGAAGCTGAGTTCGAGGCGCTCTCCGAAGAGGAGATCCGCGGCCGCATCCAGGTGATCCGCGAGGAGATCCACGAGGCCGCCGAGCCGGACGAGCCGTCCGAGGACGAGCTCCACCATCCGGACCTCGAGCGCCGCCGCGAGATCGCGAGGGCGCGCCGCAAGAAGGAGCAGGAGCGCATCCAGCGCGCCCTGGACGACGTCGTGCCGGAGGTCTTCGCCGCCACGCGCGAGGCGATGAAGCGGACCCTGGGCATGCGCCACTTCGACGTGCAGCTGATCGGCGGCGTCGTCCTCCACCAGGGCCGGATCTCCGAGATGAAGACCGGCGAGGGCAAGACCCTCGTCGCTCCGCTGGCCGCGATCCTCAACAGCCTCACCGGCCGGGGCGTCCACATCGTCACTGTCAACGACTACCTGGCCCGGCGCGACCCGCAGTGGATGGGGCCCATCTACCACTTCCTCGGCGTCAGCCTGGGGATGATCACGCATGACGCCAGCTTCGTGTTCGAGCCCGGCTACCCCACGACCGACGAGCGGCTGGTCAACCTCCGCCCGGTCAGCCGGCAGGAGGCCTACGCGGCCGACGTCACCTACGGCACGAACAACGAGTTCGGGTTCGACTACCTGCGCGACAACATGGTCACCGAGCTCGACCAGCGCGTTCAGCGCGACCGGGCGTTCGCGATCGTCGACGAGGTGGACAACATCCTCATCGACGAGGCCCGCACGCCGCTCATCATCAGCGGCCAGGCCGAGGAGTCCGCCGACAAGTACTTCACCTTCGCCCGTCTCGTGCCGCGCCTGCAGGGCCGCCCGGAGGGTGACGAGGAGGGTGGCGACTTCTTCATCGACCTCAAGGACCGGGCGGTCAGCCCGACCGAAGAGGGCATCAACAAGATGGAGGGCTGGCTGGGCGTCGCCAACATGTACGACGCCGACCCGGCGCTCGCCCGCCACTTCGAGCAGGCACTCAAGGCCCATGCCCTGTACAAGCGCGACCGCGACTACATCGTCAAGGATGGCGAGATCGTCATCGTCGACGAGTTCACCGGCCGCCAGATGCCCGGCCGCCGGTGGAGCGAGGGCCTCCATCAGGCGATCGAGGCCAAGGAGGGCCTCCGCGTCCAGCGCGAATCGGTGACGCTGGCCACGATCACGTTCCAGAACTACTTCCGGCTCTACGACAAGCTGGCCGGCATGACCGGAACGGCGATGACCGAGGCCGAGGAGTTCCACAAGATCTACAACCTCGAGGTCGTCGCGATCCCAACCCACCGCGAGATGATTCGTGACGACTCCGCGGACCTCGTCTATCGCAACGAGCCCGGCAAGTTCACCGCGCTCATCGACGAGATCGAGGAGATGCAGGAGGCCGGCCGGCCGGTCCTGGTCGGCACGATCTCGGTCGAGAAGAGCGAAGTCCTCTCGGAGATGCTCAAGCGGCGGGGCGTCAAGCACGAGGTCCTCAACGCGAAGTTCCACGAGAAGGAGTCGGGCATCGTCGCCCAGGCTGGTCGGTCAGGTGCCGTCACGATCGCCACGAACATGGCCGGCCGCGGCACGGACATCATGCTGGGCGGCAACCCGGCGGGGCTCGCCTCCGACATCCTCCACCGTCGCGGCCTCAACCCGGCCGAGGTGGACAAGGCGACGTACGAGGAGGCGCTCGGGGAGGCCAAGGCGATCTGCGACGAAGATCACGAGAAGGTGGTCGAGGCGGGCGGGCTGCACATCATCGGCACGGAGCGTCACGAGAGCCGGCGCATCGACAACCAGCTGCGCGGCCGGGCCGGCCGGCAGGGCGATCCCGGCTCCTCGCGGTTCTACCTCTCGCTGGACGACGAGCTGATGAAGCGGTTCGCCTCCGAGCGGGTCGCCGGGCTCATGGAGCGCATGGGCCTGGAGGACGACGTCGCCATCGAGTCGCGCATCGTGTCCAAGACGATCGAGGGGGCTCAGAGCCGAGTCGAGGGCTTCAACTTCGACATCCGCAAGCGCGTCGTGGAGTTCGACGACGTCATCAACAAGCAACGCGAGACGATCTACGCCGAGCGCGACAAGGTCCTGCGCAACGAGGACCTGGGCGAGACCGTGCTGGCCTTCCTCGACGAGGAGGTCGAGGCGGTCCTGGACACGTTCGCGGCTTCGGAGGCACCGGTCGAATGGAACCTGGAGGGCCTGTCGTCGGCGCTCCGGGCAATGGGCCTCGAGGGTCCCGGCACGTCCGAGCACGATCTCGAGCAGGTCCAGGGCAAGGACGAGCTCCACGGCCATCTCCGTGAGATCGTCGACGCGCGGCTCCACGAGAAGGAGGCCGAGGTCGGCGAAACCGACTGGACGCTCGTCGAGCGGCTCGTCCTTCTGCGGACGATCGACTCGCTCTGGGTGGAGCACCTGACCGAGATCGACGACATGAGACGCGGTATCGGTTTGCGCGGCTACGCCCAGCAGGACCCGCTGAACGAGTTCCGCAAGGAGGCCTACTCGCTGTACGAAGAGCTCCGGGCGCTCATCCGTCACCAGGTCGCGACCTCCATCTTCCGGGTGAGCGTCACCCGGACGCCCGCACCCTCCGCGTCCGGTGAGCAGTTGGCGGCCGACCTTGCGGCCGGCGCGGCAGCCGTCCGAGCCGGCTCGCTGGCGGCCACCGCGGGAATGAGCGGCGGCCAGCGCGGCGCCTCCATGGCGGGCGGAGCGGCCTCCGCGACCGGTTTCGGCTCGAGCGCCGGGTCGGCGGTCGGATCCGTTCCAGGCGGTGGACTCGCTCGAGGGTTGCCCAGCGGCCCGGACATGCGCGGCGTGATGGAGTCTCTCGGCAATCGACCTGTCGTCGGCACGGGTGGCTCCGGGGGCAACGGGCCGTTGCGCGCCGGCTTCACGCCGAGCGGTGCACGGATCGGCCGGAACGATCCGTGCTTCTGCGGGTCCGGCCTGAAGTACAAGAAGTGCCACGGGCGCTGACGCCCTCGACCAGGCTGCGCGACGTCCTGCTCCTTGCCGTCGTTGCGATCCTCGCCACCGGGCTGTTGATCGCCTACGCGACGTTCCGGATCTGGCAGCAGGGGATGCACGACGAGCAGCGCCCGGCCGGTGCGATCGTGGTCCTGGGCGCAGCCCAGTTCAATGGCACGCCGTCGCCCGTCTACGCCGCTCGACTCGACCACGCGGTGGCGCTGTACCTGCACGGCGTGGCGCCATACCTCGTGGTCACCGGCGGCAAGGCGGAGGGCGATCGGACGACGGAAGCCGCGGCCGGACGCACCTACGCCCTCGCCCGCGGCGTGCCCCAGGACCACATTCTCGTGGAAGGCGACGGCCGGACCACGCTGGAATCCCTGGACGGGGTCGCTGCCATCCTGACCGCGCACGGGATCCACGATGCCGTCTTCGTCAGCGACCCGACGCACATGCTGCGGGTCCTCCGCATCGCTGCCGATCTGGGCCTGACCGCCTGGGGCTCGCCAACTCCCACGAGCCGGATCGAGCTGGACAGCTCGCGCAAGGTCGACGCGACCGTCCACGAGCTGGGAGCGCTGGCGCTGTACTTCTTCGCCCGCCAGGCGCCGCCGGGCGAGCTATCTCGGAGCGGCGGATAACCTGCCTGCCCTCTTGGCGAGTCGTATTTGAGCACCTATACTGGGCCAAACTTCCCGCCCGGGAATGGTCAGCCCCGGTCCCCAAGCACCGCGAATCCCGCGTCGACACACCTGCCCTGCGCCCTGCCCAGCCGATCGCGCGCGCCCACGCTGCCCTGTCAACAACCCGCCACGAGGAGAGAGGGACCCGTGAAGGAGGCCGAGGAAGCAGCGTTCGTCGATCTCATCGCCTGCGAACGTGACTGCCGGACCTGCAGCTATGCGGCCGCTCTGGACTGCGACGGCAACTGCGGGGTCTGCCCCCATAACTCCTACTGCCCCTGCGTGAACCCCGTCGTCGCCCGGAGCAAGACCGCCCTTCGGCTCATCGAGCTCCGCCCGATCCTGCTCCAGGACCTTCGAGTCCGGAATTAGATGGACGCGTCCGCCGTTCGCGACCTCGCCGAGCAGATCCGGTCGACGTCGGGGCGTCTTTGACCTCCCCGCCAAGGAACATCACCTCGCCGAGCTCGACGCGCTGACCACTGCCCCGGGGTTCTGGGAGGACCAGCGCACCGCCCGGAGGATCCTCGGCGAAGCGGACGGACTCCGCTCGGAGATCGACCTGTGGACGGGCCTCATCAAACGAGCCGACGACCTGGTCGAGCTCATCCCGCTGGCCGAGGCCGGTGATCCGGAGCTGACCGCCGAGATCGAGGCCTCCTTCGCCGACGTGCGCTCGACGTTCGAACGCGAGCGGACGGCCCTGCTCTTCTCGGGCGAGTACGACGACCGGTCGGCACTCATCATGATCAGCGCCGGAGCCGGCGGCACCGAGGCCACCGACTGGGCCGAGATGCTCCTCCGGATGTACCTGCGCTGGGCGGAGCGGCACCGTTTCGCGACCGAGATCGTCGACCGGCTCGAGGGCGAGCAGGCCGGCATCAAGAGCGCGACCGTCGTGGTGGAGGGCCGCCGGGCCTACGGCTGGCTGCGCGCCGAGCGGGGGGTCCACCGGTTGGTCCGGATCAGCCCGTTCGACGCGCAGAATCGTCGCCAGACCACGTTTGCGCTCGTCGAGGTCCTGCCGGAGGTCGAGGTGGACGACACGGACGTGGAGCTCGACTGGGACGAGGTCCGGGTCGACACGTTCCGATCGCAGGGTGCCGGCGGGCAGCACGTCAACAAGACCGACTCGGCCGTACGCCTGACCCACCTGCCGACCGGCATCGTTGCCCAGAGCCAGAACGAGCGGTCCCAGACGCAGAACAAGGAGACCGCGGTCAAGGTCCTCAAGGCGCGCCTGCTGGAGCGCCGGCTGGAGGAGAAGGAGGAAGAGATCCGGCAGCTCAAGGGCGAGCACGTCACGGCCGGCTGGGGCAACCAGATCCGCAGCTACGTCCTGCATCCCTACCAGATGGTCAAGGACCTGCGGACGGGCTACGAGACCTCCAGCACAGGGGCCGTTCTGGACGGTGACCTCGATCCCTTCATGCAGGCCGAGCTCGCGCGGCTGGCCACCGGCCGGCCGCCCGGCGGTGACGAGCCTCCGGAGTCGGGCGCCGCGGCGTGACGGGATGAGCCCGGCCTCCGAGCCCGAGCTCGAGGCCGTCGGGCCGATCCGGAGGGGAACCCAGGCGGCCGACATGCGGCCCGTTCGACCCGACGAGCTACCTGCCTGCGCCGCCATCTGGCGGATCGCGCTCAACGACTATCTCGTCCGGCTGGGCCAGCCCGAGGAGCCGGACGACCTGACCGGCGTCACCACCCTCTACACCCACCTCCAGGGGACGGGTCCGGACGGGTTCATCGTCGCCACCCGGCCGGATACGGCCGCGCCGGGCGGCGAGCGGGTCGTCGCCTTTGCCGTGGCCGTGGTCCGCTCGCCGGTGTGGTACCTGGCGATGCTGTTCGTGCTGCCCGAGGAGCAGGGGATGGGCCTTGGGCGGACGCTGCTCGAGCGGGTCCTGCCTTCGCCCGACGAGGATGTCGCCCTGGCGACGGCCACCGACAGCCTCCAGCCGATCTCGAACGCCCTGTATGCGCGGTTCGGGATCGTCCCGCGCATGCCGCTTCTCCACCTCGTCGGCTCGCTGCGACGGCCGGGGGCGCTGCCGGACCTGCCCGATGGCGTGAGCGCCACGGCTTTCGAGTCGATCGCCGAAGCCGGCGACGGGGCCGGTGACGGACGCGGCCATGGCCAGCTCGCCGATCTGGTCAATGGGCTCGACCTCGAGATCGCCGGCTTCGAGCACCCGCAGGACCACCGGTTCCTCCGAACGGTCGACCGGCACGGATTCCTCTATCGGGGCGCCGGCGGCGAGGTCCTCGGCTATGGCTACACCTCCGACTCGGGACGGGTCGGGCCGCTGGCCGTCCGCGACGAGGCGCTGGTCACGCCCATGCTGGGCCACCTGATGCGCGTCGCCCGTCCACGCGGTGCGTTCGCTCTGTGGGTTCCCGGCGCAGCGGGGCCCGCGGTGACCTCGCTCCTGGAGGCCGGCCTGCGCATCGAGGACTTCCCCGTGCTGCTGTGCTGGACCCGTCCCTTCGCCGACTTCAGCCGCTACCTGCCGATCGGCCCGGGCCTGCTCTAGCCCGTTTGCCCGGTCCGCGGGCTGATGGTAGCCTCACCGGAACGTGGCCCCAACGACCGTGCTCGTGGTCGGAGTCGGGTTCACACCCGGCGGCTCGCGCCGCGCAGCCGACCACCCGCCACGGAGCCGAACATGACCGTCGCGCCAGGTCGACTCGCCATGGCCCGCGCGGCCGGACCGTCCACCCGCCAGCCGCTCCCGCCGCCGCCGGCGCGGTCGCTACTGGACCGGCTCCCGACACTCGTTCACCCGCACGCCGGCGGCCGCGACAGGCGGCAGACCAGCCTCGCCCACGAGGACCGGGCAGTCGTCGTCCTCCACGATGTGACGAAGACGTACCCCAACGGCAAGGTCGCCCTCCGCGACGTCGACCTCGTGGTCCCGGAGGGGGACTTCGTCTTCCTCGTCGGGCCGTCCGGGGCGGGCAAGTCGACGCTCATCAAGCTGCTCATCCGCGACGAGCTGGCCAGCCGGGGCGAGGTCGTCCTGGACGGCGAGGACCTGGCCCGCCTGCCACGCCGCCAGGTCGCCCAGGTCCGCCGGAAGATCGGCATCGTCTTCCAGGACTTCAAGCTGCTGCCGTCGAAGACGGTTTGGGAGAACGTGGCCTTCGCCCTGGAGGTGACGGGGACCTCGCGCCGGCGGATCGGGCCGGAGGTGGATCGTGTGCTCGCCCTCGTCGGCCTGTCGGGCCAGTCGCGCCAGGTGCCGGCCCAGCTGTCGGGCGGCGAACAGCAGCGGACCGCCATCGCCCGGGCTCTCGTGCACGACCCGCGCATCATCATCGCGGACGAGCCGACGGGCAACCTGGACCCGCTCATCAGCTGGGAGATCATCCAGCTGCTGCTGCGGATCAACGAGCTGGGCGTGACGGTGTTCATGGCCACGCACAACGCCGAGGTCGTGACCGCGCTGCGCAAACGAGTCCTGGCGCTGGAGGAGGGCCGGATCATCCGGGACGAGGTGGGCGGTGCCTACCATCGCGAGGACTGAGGCGCGGCCCGGATGATCTCGTTCATCGCGTTCAGCCTGCGCCGCGCCTGGCAGGGCTTCTGGCGGAACGGCGTGATGAGCCTCGCCGCCACGGCGACGATGATCCTGATGCTCCTCCTGCTGGCCGGTTTCTGGGTCATCCAGACGGGCCTGACTGCCGGCCTCGAGTTCGTCGAGCAGAAAGTCCAGGTCGTCGCCGAGCTCAAGGAACCCGTCGCCCAATTCCGCGTTGACGATCTCAGGCTCCGGGTTTCCCAGCTGCCCGAGGTCGCCTCGGTCGAGTACGTGACCAAGGAGGAGGCGATCGCCCGCTTCCGCGAACGCGAGAAGCAGAAGGGCCACGAGGACCTGACGCAGTACCTGGACACGAACCCATTGCCCGCCAGCCTGCAGGTCACCCTTCGCGACCCCAACATCTACGGCAACGTGGTCGACTTCCTCAAGGCCGAGGCGATCGTCGCCAAGGTGGACCCCGTTGAGTCGTACGTGAACCGCCTGCTCACGGTCACGACGATTCTGCGCACCGCCGGCGTCGTCATCCTCGGCCTCGTCGGGCTGACCGTCCTGTTCATCATCATCAACACGATCCGGCTGGCCGTCGTCGCCCGTTCCGAGGAGATCGAGATCATGCGCCTCGTCGGCGCCTCGGACGCCTTCGTGCGCTGGCCATTCATCTTCGAGGGCGCGCTCGTGGGGGGGATCGGGGCAGCCGTGACGCTCGTCCTGTTCGCACTCGCCGCAGACCCACTGTCCGGCGTGATGACCAGCTTCTTCGAGGTCCTTCCGCTCCAGCTCGGCAGCCTCGTCCGCGACGTGGTCGTGCTGACGGTCGGCGCGGGACTGGGTCTCGGCTCGCTGGGCGCCTGGTTGTCGGTACGGAGCTACCTCGCGCGCTGAACCGCGGGCCTGCTGGCGCCGACCGACACCGAGCCGATCCAGGGCCGTCCGGAGCCGATCCAGAGCCGATCCAGGGCCCAGGTCGTAGCATCGGGACGGCCAGACGGCGAGGTCGCCGTCCCAACACGCCACCGTCAGGACGACCGTACCGATGCCTCCTCTCGCCGGGGATGCGACCGGCGACCCGACCCTCGAGCCGACCCTCGAATCGCCGGCCGCCGAGCCTCCCGGGACCGCAATGCGGGCCCGCCTGGCCAGCCGCCCGATCGTGCTTGCGGTCGCGCTAGCGACCGTGCTGGCCGGCAGCGGCCTGTTCTTTGCCGGATTTCTGCTCGGCGCCCGGACGGCCGCGCAGCCCGGTACCCCGGCCGACGAGGTCCGCGCCTTCCAGCCGTTCTGGGACACGTACGGCGCGATCACCCAGCGCTACGCGGGCGAGTCCGTCCCGCACAAGCAGGTCATCTCCGGCGCCATCAAGGGGATGCTCGAGGCGCTCGGCGACCCATTCAGCTTCTACATGAGCCCGGAGGACTTCAAGAAGTCATTGCAGGGCCTGGCCGGTCAATTCGAGGGCATCGGCGCCACCATCTCGTCGCGCGCGCCGGACGGGACGGAGGGCTGCTCTCCACTCGGCTCGGCGTGCTCGCTCGTCGTCGTCCAGCTGGTTCCGGGAGCCCCGGCCGGACGGGCGGGCATCCGGCCCGGCGACCGGATCCTCAAGGTGAACGGCGTGACCGTCGACGGCTCGACTGTGGACGCGGTCATCGCCAGGGTCCGCGGCCCCAAGGGCACGTCGGTGACGCTGACGATCGTCCGTGGATCCGCCGCGCCGACGGACGTCGTGATCACCCGCGACGTCATCGTCCAGCCCGAGGTGGTCAGCCGGGACCTGGCCGCCGGGCGCGTCGGCTACGTCCAGCTCAGCGGGTTCTCCGACAGCGCCACCCGCGACTTCGTGGCGGCCCTGCGCGCTCACCTCCAGGCGGGCCGCAAGGCCATCGTCCTCGACCTTCGTGGGAATCTCGGCGGCTACCTTCTCGGCGCTCGCGACGTGACCAGCCAGTTCGTTGGTTCCGGGCCGATCTACTGGGAGCAGGCGGTCGGCCAGCAACCGATCGCCTCGCCGGCCGCGCCCGGCGGCGTCGCCACGGATCCGTCCATCAAGGTCGCCGTCCTGGTCGACAACAACACGGCATCGGCCAGCGAGGTCGTGGCCGGTGCCCTCCAGGACACGGGCCGAGGGACCCTTGTCGGCCAGCAAACGTACGGCAAGGGGACGGTCCAGGAGTTCCTCGCGCTGGACGACGACAACGGCGGCTTCCGCCTCACGATCGCCCGCTGGCTCACGCCCAATCAGCGCTGGATCAACAGGACCGGCCTGACACCGAACGTGGTCGTGCCGCTGCCGGCGGACAGCTCGGTCGCCCAGGGCGACCCCAGCCTGGATCGGGCGCTCGAGGTGCTCGGGATGGCTCCGGCGAGCTCGTCCGCCGAGGCGCTCGATCGGGCCGCCTGAGACCGCAGGCCTACCGGGCGGCCGTTTGCCCCCGGGGCCGTTGCCCCCTGGGCCGTTTGCACCAGGTGGCAACAACCGCGTCTCCGGCACGTGGCAACCCGAAGTCCGGGTCAGGACGTTGCATGGGATGGCAGATTCGGCCGTCGGAGCCGCAGGATCGGCCCAACGCGTGCGTCGGGCGCAAGCTCGGCTAGGCAATCCGGCCAGAGCACACCGTCGTTGCCAGGCCATGCGAGTGGAGCGGGAATCTTGCGTCGGGTGGCAACAATAGCCCGCGAGGTCGGGGGATCGCGCCAGGCACGCCCTTGCGCTCGTGACGGCCATCGGGTACGGTTCGCCCGAACGAAAGGAGGTGATGTGCAGTGATCGACAGTACGCCTAGCTGCACCACCTCGCAGGAGATGGCCGTCTAAGCGGACACCCTGCGCGGTGGAGCCAGCACTCGAGCGCCGGTCTGCATAGGGCCGGCGTTCGTGCGCCAGGGGCTCAACCTGCGCGCCATCCCGCCGCCGACGAGCCGCACCATCTCCGAAGGAGCCTTCGATGGGCGAGCAGACGATCGCCCTCAACCGCCGAGCCCGGTACGAATACTTCATCGACGAGACCTTCGAGGCCGGCCTGGTCCTGACCGGCACGGAGATCAAGTCCGTGCGCGCCCGTAAGGTCAACCTGGCCGACGCCTACGCGCGCGTCGAGCACGGCGAGGCCTGGCTCATCGGCGCGCACATCGCGCCCTTCGAGCAGGGCAACCGCAGCAACCACGAGCCGAAGCGGACCCGCAAGCTCCTCCTCCACCGCTCGGAGATCGACGAGATCCTGGGTCGCGCGAAACAGAAGGGCCAGACGATCATCCCGCTCCGTCTCTACATCAGCCCCCGTGGCAGGGCCAAGGTCGAGCTGGGTCTGGCGCGGGGCAAGCAGCTCCACGACAAGCGCCGGGACATCGCCGAACGCGACGCCCGCCGCGAGGTCGCCCGCGAGCTGGCCGACGCCCGGCGCCGGTAGCGGCGAGCGGCAGGCGGGGCCGGGCTGATGCGTCTCGAACGAATGGTCCAGGCCATCGACCTGCATGCTGCCGGCGAGCCCGGCCGGGTCATCGTGGGCGGCGTGCTCGACGTGCCGGGCGCCACGATGTTCGACAAGATGTCCTGGCTCCAGGCGAACGGTGACGGCCTCCGGCGGCTGATGCTACGCGAGCCGCGCGGCTACCCGGCCGCCAACTGCAACCTCGTGCTGCCCTCGAGCAATCCGGCCGCACAGGCCGGCTACGTGATCATGGAGCAGGTCGAGTACCCGGGGATGTCCGGGACGAACACGATCTGTGTCGTGACCGTGCTGCTCGAGACCGGGATGCTGCCGATGACGGAGCCGGTGACCGAGCTGACCCTGGAGGCGCCGGCCGGCCTCATCCGCATCCGGGCCGACTGTGGCGGCGGCAAGGTCCGCGGCGTGACCTTTCGCAACGTGCCGGCATTCGCGACCCATCTCGATGCCCGGGTCGAGGTCCCGCAGCTGGGCACCGTCACGGTCGACGTCGCCTACGGCGGCATGTTTTACGTCATCGCCGACGCGGAGCCGTTCGGCTTCCGGCTGACCCCCGACGAAGGGAGCGACATCGTCAGGGTCAGCGAGATGATCAAGTCCGCCGCGGCCGAGCAGCTGCCGGTCGTCCACCCGGAGCAGCCCGGCTTCGCCGGCATCACCATCGCCCAGCTGTCCGGTCCTCCGCACGACCCAGCGAACCACCGACGAAACGTCGTGACGGTCTCGACCGGGAAGCTCGACTGGGACCGGCCGTCGACCTGGACCGGCGCCATCGACCGATCACCGTGCGGCACCGGCACCTGCGCCAAGATGGCCATCCTCCATGCCCGCGGGCAGCTGGGCCTGAACGAGGATTTCCGCCACGAGGGGATCCTGGGCACGGTCTTCACCGGTCGGTTGGTCGAGGAGGCGACGGTGGGCAGCCGTCCGGCGGTCGTGCCC
>WNGA01003135.1_pt1 | contig 24906 bp, 26 predicted proteins | sample 5400061 | NCBI WGS metagenome assembly WNGA01 (sample SAMN13153366, study PRJNA577476) | soil metagenome | isolation source: 100 cm soil or saprolite under grassland replicate 2 | place: USA:California | collected 2016-06-15 | reverse complement strand
CGCAAGACTCGCTTCCGCCCGGCGGCCTCCTGCCTTTGGCGGTCGGGACTTTCACCCGCGGGTCGCTTCTTGAGGTTTCCGCTGCTACATGGCTTCCTCCTCACCCAGGCTTCGCCTGGCGCACTTGCGGCTATTTGTAGGACAGTCTCCTAGCGGCTTTCGCCTCGAGCGCCCGGCCCAGCCCGACGATGAGCGCGATCGACAGCGTCATGGGCGCCGCGAGCGAGCGAAACATCTGCACGGACGCCTGGGGCACCTCCAGGCTGAGGGTCGCGTGCTCGGCGATGGGGCTGAGCGGACTGTCGGTCATCGCGACGACCGGAATCTTCCGCTGCGCCATCTCGCGCACCACCTGCACGACGTCCGGCGAGTAGCTCTTGGTGCTGACCGCGAACACGAGGTCCTTGGCGGTCGCGTGGCCGACCTGCTGGAAGAACATTCCGCCGACGCCGTCGACCAGGACGTTGCGCACGTTGAGTTGGCTGAGCGCGTAAGACAGGTAGCACGTCAGCGGGAACGACCGCCGGTGCGCCACCAGGTAGACCGTCTCGGCCTTGAGAATCAGGTCGATCGTGCTCTGCATGAGGTCGTGGATGTTCTCCTGGTGGACCAGCGCCTCGAGCCCGGCGATGTCCGCTTGCACGAACTGCTCGAGCAGCGTGCCCACGTCCTTGCCGTTGGCAGGCGGGCGGCTATCGCCGAGCAGGCGCAGGCGCTCCTTGTAATCAGGCAGCGACTCGGTGAGGCGGGTCCGGAACACGCGCTGCATCTCGCTGTAGCCCGAGAACCCGAACGCCTTGGCGAAACGAATCAAGCTGGACGGCTGCACGTCGGCGCGCGGCGCCACCGCCGCGATGGTCTCCAGCGCCATCTCGCTCGGGTTGTCGAGCGCGTAGGTCGCGATCTGCCGGAGGGTTTTGCTGAGGGCCGGGTGCCGTTCGATGATCGCCTGTCGCAGGTCGTCGTAGGTCTCGGACTTGGCTGCGGTCTTGGACACGTCTTTCATCTCGTCGACGCCGATCGGGGTCACTTCGCCGTCGGCATCATGAAGTTGGCTCCCATGCTGATACCCCGGGGCCAGCGCGAAGTCACGGTCTTGAGCCGGGTGAAGAACCGGACACCCTCCGGCCCGTGCATGAAGTGGTCGCCGAACAGCGAGCCCTTCCAGCCGCCGAAGCTGTGGAACGCCATCGGGACGGGGATGGGAACGTTGACGCCGACCATGCCGACCTGAACTCGCTTCACGAACTCGTCGGCGGCCTCGCCGCTGGACGTGAAGATCGCGCCGCCGTTGCCGTAGCGGTGGGCGTTCACGAGGTCGATGGCGGCGTCCAGGTCGGGCGAGCGGACGACGCAGAGCACCGGGCCGAAGATCTCCTCCTGGTAGATCGTCATCTCCGGCGTCACCCGATCGAACACGCTGCCGCCGATGAAGAAGCCCGATTCGTAGCCGGGGACGGTCGCGCCCCGACCGTCGACGACCAGGTGGGCGCCCGCGCGTCGGCCCTGCTCGATGTAGCCGGCGACGCGTTCGAGGTGCGCCTTGGTGATGAGCGGTCCCATCTCCGCGCTCGCATCGGTGGCGGGGCCGAGCTTCAGCCCCTTGACCCTGGGAATCAGCGCCTCGATCAGGCGATCGGCGGTGCGATCCCCGACCGCCACCGCGACCGAGATGGCCATGCAACGCTCGCCCGCCGAGCCGTACGCCGCCCCCATCAGCGCGTCGATCGTGTGCGCCAGATCGGCGTCCGGCATGACGACCATGTGGTTCTTCGCACCGCCGAGCGCCTGCACGCGCTTGCCGGCCGCGGTCGCCCTCTTGTACACGTGCTCGGCGGTGGGCGTGGAGCCGACCAGGCTCACCGCGGCGACGTCGGGATGGTCCACGAGCGCGTCGACGGCCTCCTTGTCGCCGTTCACGACGTTGAACACGCCGGGGGGCAGCCCCGCTTCGTGCCACAGCTCAGCGAGCCGCAGGGCCGTCGATGGCACCCGCTCGGACGGCTTCATCACGAACGTGTTGCCGCACGCGATGGCGACCGGCGCCATCCACAGCGGAATCATGGCCGGGAAGTTGAAAGGGCCGACGCCGGCGCAGACGCCGAGCGGTTGTCGAAACGACCACGCGTCGACGCCACGGGCCACCTCGGTGGTGTATTCGCCCTTGAGCAGCTGCGGGATCCCCGCCGCGAACTCCACCACCTCCATCCCGCGCGTGACCGAGCCCTTCGCGTCTTCGATCACCTTGCCGTGCTCCGAGGAGAGCAGGGCGGCCAGCTCGTCCATGTGCTCGTCGATCAGCGCTTTGAAGCGGAACAGCACGCGCGCGCGCCGGACCGGCGGCGTCGCGGCCCAGCCGTCCCAGGCGGCGCGCGCCGCGGACACGGCGGTGTCGACGTCGGCGCGCGTGGACATCGGCACCTGGCAGGCGACGGTGCCGAGGGCCGGGTTGTAGACGTCGCCAAAACGGTCGGTCTTGACGTCGGTGGGCTTGCCCCCGATGAAGTTCCTGAGGCGCTTGGTCATGCTGGGTGTTTGCTCGCTGGCTCGTGGGTTGATCATTGGCAGGCGGTCAGGCCGCCGTCGACGTAGAGGACCTGGCCGGTGACGAAGTCCGACGCCGGCGTGCAGAAGAACTGCACCGGCCCGACGACGTCCTTGGGATCCGCGATGCGGCCGAGCGGGATTCGATCGATCACGCTCTGCTTGAACGCGGGATCGGCGACGACGTGGCCGATCATGTCCGTGTATACGAACGTCGGGGCGACGCCGTTGACATTGATCCGGTGCGGGGCCAGCTCGCTCGCGTGCTGCTTGACCAGCATCAGGAGGCCGCCCTTGCTGGCGCAGTAGGCGGAGTAGCCTTTGCCCCGCAGCCCGAGCTGGGCGCGTACGGAGAGCAGATGCACCTGCTTGCCGCCCTCGCCCGCCGCCACCTGGCGCCGCGCGACCGCCTGTCCCAGGAACATCCCGGCCTTGAGGTTGACCGCCAGCACCTCGTCGTAGGTCTCCTCCGTGACCTCGAGCAGAGCCTGCTCGCGGTGAACGCCGACGCAGTTGACGAGGATGTCGCAGCGCTGGAAATGATCGCAGACGCCGTCGACGGAGCGGACGATGTCGGCGACCGAGCGGGCGTCGAAGTCGACCGCGCGCGCCTCGTGGCCCTGGGCGCGCAGCGCGGCGGCCAGCCGATCGGCTTTGCCGACGTCCTTGTCGCCGACGACGACCCGGGCGCCGAGCGTCGCGAGGCCCCAGCTGATCGCCTCACCGAGGCCGCCCGCGCCACCGGGGACGTACGCCACTTTGTCTGCCAGCGAATGAGATGACATGTCAGTCAAGGATCAGGCCACCATTGATGTCCAGGATCTCGCCGGTGATGAACCCCGACAATTCCGACGCGAGGAAGGCGACCGTGTGCGCGACCTCCTCGGGCTCGGAGAAGCGCCCGACCGGGATGGCGCGCAACGTGTTCTCGCGCTGCTCCTCGGTGAGTTGCTCGGTCACCATCTTCGTGCGCACGTAGGCGGGCGCCACGCCGTTCACCGTGACGCCGAACGGGGCCAGCTCACGCGCCAGTGAGAAGGTGAGGCCGCCGAGGCCGCCCTTCGACGTCGTGTACGCGGTGCCGGCGGTGAGCCCGCCGGTCTTCATCGCGACCGAGCACACGTTGATGATGCGCCCCCAGCGCTGCGCGCGCATGGCGGGGATCCACTCGCGGCACAGTAAGAACGGCCCGTCGAGGTTCACGGCCATGATGTGCCGCCATTCCTCGAGCGTGGTCTCGGCGACCTTGTGGTTGGACAGGATCCCCGCATTGTTGACCAGAATCTCGACCCGCTCCCACTTGTCGCGGGTCGCGTCGCAGGCGGCCTTGAGCTGCGCGGCGTCGCTGACGTCGAACGCGAGCGGAAACGCGTTCGGGCCCAACTCCCTGGCCATGGTTTCGATCGCCGCGGCGTTGTTGTCGGCGAGCACGACGCGGTGACCGCGGGCGAGGAGGGCGCGCGCGATGGCCGAGCCCAGCGCGCCGGCAGCGCCGGTGACGAACGCGACCCGCGGTTTGTGTTCGGTGGTGGTGTCGATGCGCATGGTGTCCTGTTCAGCAGTCGGCGAGCGCGCCCAGGTAGTCGCGCACGCCCGGGTGAGCGAGCAGGCTGCCGTAGTCAGGCAGCTCGGCCACGTGGCCGTCCGAGACGAACAAGAACCGCTCGCAGCTCGCGCGAAGGATGTCGATGTGGAAGGGCTCGTACGGGTGGACGCACAGGAACACCACGTGGCCGTTCGCGCGAAGGCGCCGGAAGAAGCCCAGCATGAATCCGATGTAGCCATCCTGGGTGCTGAACTGCGGCTCGTCGAAGATGTGCACCAGCGGGTACGTCGACCGCGCGGGCTCGAGCATGAATTCAGGCCGCGTCTTCTTCACGCGCCGGACCTGGTACGACTGGTGATAGTGGATGACCATCCGGTCACGCTCGCGGTACTTGACCCGGTGAACGTCCTGACCGGCGCACATCACCTGACCGGCGGTCGGTACGTTGCTGCCCGACAGCAGCTCGAAGAGGGTGGTCTTGCCCGAGCCGTTCGGGCCCATCACGCCGACGATCTGCGGCGCAGGCACCGAGAAGTCGGCGCTGAGGGCGAAGGTCCGGCGGCGGCTCACGAGCCCGCGCGTGTACACCTTGCTGAGGCCCTTCACTTCCAAAATCGGCGCGACGGCTGCCTTCACGTCACATCTCCCAGCAGCCGCGTCCGTTTCGCGTCGTCCGCCAGCAGCTCGGCGGCGTCTCCCTCGTGAACGACGCGTCCCTGGCGCAGCACCGACACCCGATCGCAGACCGGCAGCACGCTGCGAACGTTCTGCTCGACCACGAGCACGGCGATGTTCTCGTGCTTGAGGCGCGCGATGGTCTGCATGACGTCCTGGACCAGCTTGGGCGCGAGGCCCTGACAGGGCTCGTCGAGCAGCACGAGGCCCGGGCCGCCGAGCAGCGCGCGCCCGATGGCGACCATTTGCATCTCTCCGCCCGATAGGTTCTCGCTCTCGCGGTCGAGCAGGTACTCGAGCGCCGGGAACAGCTCGAACACCTGCTTGTCGCTCCAGCTGCGAAACGGGGTCTTCTTCTTGCCGAGCGCGAGGTTGGCTTTTACTGTCAAGGAGGGGAAGATGCGGCGATCGTCGGGCACCCACGCGATCCCGGCGCAGGCGATGTCGCTGGTCGCGCCGCGGGTGATGTCGCGCTCGCGGAACCGGATGGTCCCGCGCCGCGACGGCGTCAACCCCAGGATCGACCGCAGCATGGTCGTCTTGCCCGCGCCGGTCGGCCCGAGCAACGCGACCGCCTGGCCCGGCCGCACGGTGATCGACGCCCCGAACAGCGCCTGGGTCTCGCCGTAGAAGGTTTCGACGTCGCGCGCTTCAAGCATCGCGGCGGCCTCCGATGTTCGAGCTTCGAACCCACGGGTCGCTCGCGAGCTCCTGCGGCGTCCCCTCCGCGATCACCTGTCCCCAGTGAATCACCGAGATGCGGTCCGCGAGCGTGAACAAAAACTCCATGTCGTGCTCGATCATCACGATCGTGAAGCGGCGCTTGAGCTCGGCGATCAGCTCGAGGAGGTGCCGGCGTCCATCCGCGCCCATTCCCTGGGTCGGCTCGTCGAGGAAAAGAATGCGCGGCGCGGCCGCGAGCGCCACCCCGATCTCGAGCGATCGCCGTTCGCCGTAGGGCAAGCTCGCCGAGCGCCGATCCGCGCTCGCGCCCAGCCCCACCATCTCGAGGATCTCGAGGGCGCGCGCCACCGTGGCGCGATCGCGGGCCGCGTCGCGTAGCAGATGGAAGCCCGCGGCCCGCACCTCGGGCAGCGCGAGGAGCACGTTTTCGAGCGCGGTGAACTCATCGAACAGGCTGATGATTTGGAACGAGCGCGCGATCCCCAGGCCGGCAATCCGGCGCGGCGGCAGGCCGGTGATGTCCTGGCCATCGAACACCACCCGCCCGCGGTCGGGCGGGAAGTGACCGGTCAGCACGTTGAAGCACGTCGATTTGCCGGCGCCGTTCGGGCCCATGATCCCCGACAGCTGCCCCGCTTCGAACGACAGCGAGATGTCTTCGAGCACCACCCGATCGCCGAACCGCTTGCCGAGGTGGCGCGCTTCAAACAGAGCCATCGCGCGCCTCCCGAGCCAGGGTCGCGCGCACGGGCGGCCGGCGCCGCGCCTGTCGCTCCCGAAACGCCTGCCACGCACCCGCGATGCCCTCGGGCTTGAACAAGACCACGCCGATGAAGAGCAGGCCGTACCAGAGCAGCCAGGTCTCGGTCAACGCGCCCAGCAGATCGCGCGCGACGATGAACACCGGCGCGCCGATGATCGGCCCCCAGAAGCTGACCGTGCCGCCGCCGATCAGCGTCGCCATGACGACGAACCCGGACGCGTGGACGCTCATCACGTTCGGATACGCGCTCTCCTGCGCGATCGCCAGCAGGCCGCCCGCGACGCCGGCGAACACGCCCGAGAGCGCGAACGCCGCCCACTTGGTGGCCCACACGTGGTAGCCGACGAAGCGCGCCCGCGTCTCGTTCATCCGGATCGCCTGCAACGCCTTGCCGAACGGCGAATGAACGAGCCGCCAGCAGAACACGAGCCCGATCGCCAGCACCGCGACCACCGCGTAGTAGAGCGTGACGTTGTTTCCCAGCCCGACGCGCAGCGCGCCGACGCCGATGTCGGCGCGGCGGATGTTGAGCAGACCGTCCTCGCCGCCGGTGAGCGAGCGCCACTTCATCGCCACGAACCAGAACACCTGGCCGCACGCGATGGTCATGAGCGCGAAGTAGATGCCGCGGCGGTGCGCGATCAGCGTCCCCACCAGCGCCGCGGCCACGCCACCGGCGAGCGCGGCGCCCGCGAGCGCGACGCCCGGGCTCGCCGCCAGCCGGGTGGCGCACAGGCCATACGCGTACGCGCCGACGCCGAGGAAGGCCCCGTGACCGAACGAGGGCAGCCCCGCGTATCCGAGGAGCAAATTGAACCCGAGGCCGAACAGCATCCAGATCACGACCTCGATGCCGAGATACGGATAAAGGCCGACCGCCCCCGCCCACAGAGGAAAGCTCGCCAGCACGGCCAGCGTGATCAGCATCGGCTTCGTCACCCAGGCGAGGGGCCGCGCGCCGCTCTGGGCACGCTTGCTGGTCACGGGAATCGAGAGCGCCACGTCAGGCCTCCAGCGCGCTCTTCTTGCCGAGCAGGCCCCGGGCCCGGAACGTGAGCACCGCGATGAGCAGGAGGTACATCGACATCATCGACCACTGGGGGGCGAAGCCGCCCGTGATCGCCACCGTGATCCCGACCAGCTGGCTCGCGATCACCGCGCCCCAGAAGCTCCCGACGCCGCCGAGCACGATGATGAGGAACGCGGGGATGACCGCGTCGACGCCGACGTGCGGGCGCAAGCCCCAGATCGGCGTCAGGATGACGCCGGCGACGGCGGCCAGCGCCGCGCCGAGCGCGTACACGGCCACGCGCAGGCGCGTCAGGTTGATGCCGAGCGCGCGCACCATCTCGCTGTCGTGGGCGCCGGCCTTGACCCGCGCGCCGTACGGCGTGCGCTCTAGAAACAGCCACACGAGCGCGGTCAGCGCGACGCCCAGCGCGGCAGCGAAGAAGCGGTACTTCGAATACACGATGCCACCCACGACGAAGCCGCCGTTGATCGCGTCCGGGACGGGCAGCGTCTGCTCGCCGGGGCCCCACGCGATTCGGATCGCCTCTTCCAGCACCAGGCCCGCCCCGAAGGTCAACAGCAGGCCGTACTCCGCTTTCTTGCCATACGTCCGACGCACGCAGCGCTCGAGGGCGACGCCCACGACCGCGACCAGCACGGGCGCGAGCAGCAGCGCCAGCGCGTAACGCAACCCGAGCGGGAGCGCCATGAAGGCGTTGCCCGCGCTGCCCAGCCAGCGCGGGCTCGTGAGCTCCATCGCCAGGTAGCCGCCGAGCGCGAACAGCGATCCGTGCGCCAGGTTGATCACCTCCATGACGCCCACGATCAACATGAACCCCAGCGCCAGCACGCCGAACAGCACGCCGAGCGCGATCCCGTTCACCAGATGGGGCAGAAGCGTCATGACGGCTGTTACGGCTCGTAGATGGGCGTGGCCTCGTAGGGCTCGAGCTTGCACTTCGCCGCCCCGTCCTTGTCGGCGACCTCGGCGGGGGGCGTGTGGCTCACGATCGTGAACAGATCATCCGGGTCCGTCGAGGTCAGATTCGCGGTCGCGAGGTAAACCGTCTGCTGCAGCTGGTGGTTCTGTGCGTTCATGTACGCGTCGTCGTGCTGCATGCGCAGCTGGGCCGGGATGCGACAGCCTTCGAGCTGCTTGATGATGGCGATGTTGTTCGTGGTCTTGGCCTTCTCGATCGCCTCCAGCAGCGAGCGCGTCGCCCAATACCCGTTGAAGAAGACGTTGCCGGGCGTCCTGATCTTGGCGTCCGCGTTCTCCTTCTGATAGCGGGCGATGAACTCCTTGATGCCCGGCAGATCCAGGCCGTGGTACCACGTCGTGCCGAACACGCCGAACAGATCCGTGCGCGGCAGCCCGTAGACGTCGGGCCAGTCTTGCTGGTTGTTGATCCACGCGTACTTGGTGCCGAGCTTCATCTGAGACACCTGGGCGCGCATCGCCTTGAGGTCGTCGCCGCCCACCGCGGCCGCCACCACGTCGGGCGCGACCTGCTGCACCTTGAGCAGGGTGGCGCTGAAGTCGCGCGTCCCCTGCGGGACCAAGATCTCGTCGATGATCTCGCCGCCCGCCGCGGTCACCAGCTTCCGCGTGGCGTTGGACGTGTCGTGCCCCCAGCCGTAATCGTTGGTGACGAGCAGCCACTTCTTGCCGTAGCGGGCCAGCGCCCCCTTGACCGAGGCCTGCGCGAAGTTGTTGCCGTTGCCGTCCCACACGAACTTCACCCGGTGGCAGTTCTCGCCCGACTCCGACGGCGAGCTGGAGTTCGTGTTCAAGTAGACGACGCCGTACTTCTGCGCGACCTGCGAGATCGCGTTCGCGACCCCGGAGCTCATCGCGCCGACCAGGAACGCCACCTTCTCCTGCTTGATCAGGCGCTCGGCCACGCGCGAGCCCGTCGCGGGCGTGGTCTCGGTGTCGAGGTGGATCGACTTGATCGGGCGGCCGAGCACGCCGCCTTTGGCGTTGAACTCGGCGATCGCCATCAGCACGCCGCGCCGGTCCGAATCGCCGCTCGCCGCGTACTGGCCGCTGGCATCCGCCGTGATGCCGATGAGGATCGGGGGCGCCGCGTTCCCACTCGGGGCGGGCCTGCGGCAAGCCGGCGCGATGGCGAGCGTCGCCGCGACAAGGCACAACCGGGACGCCAGAGCCACACGCCTTGCGATCACGAAGTCGCTCGCGGCTTCAGCTCGACGCCGTTCGCCTTGCAGTGTGCCGCGACCATGTCGCCGACCATCCCGTTCGCGAACCCGCCGTTGATCGCCTGCACGAGCGAGGTCAACACCGCCGGCCCCATGTTCCCAGACAGCGGAATCTCGGACGTCATGCGGTTGTAGTAGCGAAGGTCCTTGGCGGCGTTCGCCAGGCTGAACTTCAGCCCCGAAAAGTCGTTCTGCTCGAGAATCTTGGGGACGATCAGCTGGAAGATGCCGCTGTTCGCGCCCCCGCCGCCCACCACCTTGGCAAAGCGCGCGAGGTCCACGCCGGTGGCCGCGCACGCGCACAGCGCTTCGGCGATCAGCGCCGCGTGGCCCATCGTGATGAGGTTGTAGATGAGTTTGGTGCGCGCGCCCGCGCCCACGCCGCCCATGTAGAAGATGTTCTCGCAGAACGCCTCCAGCACGGGCCGGACCTCGGCGAACACCTTTTCGTCCGCGCCCACCATCGTGTTCAGCTTCCCCGCCTCGGCTTCGGCCGGGCTGCGCGCGAGCGGCGCGTCGACGTAGGACGCCCGCCGCGCACCGAGATCGCGGGCGACGCGCTCGCACATCGCCGGCTCGCTGGTCGAGCAATCGAGCACGATGAGCTCCGGCCGCGCCGCCTGCAGCAGGCCGTCCCCACCGTAGACGATCTCCTCGACCTGAGGCGCGCCGGTGACGCACAGGATGACGACCTGCGATTGCTCCGCGATCTGCCGCGGGGTTTTCGCTTCCTTGGCGCCCTGCGCCAGCAGATCCTCGATGGGCTTGCGATTCTTGTGAGCCATCACGGTCACGGCGTACCCCTTCGCGAGCAGGTTCTTGGCCATGCCATGACCCATCATCCCCACGCCCACGAAACCGATCTGCTTCGACATGCGATCTCCTTCTTGTTCCGACGATAGAATTTTTATTCCATTTGTCAAGCGCATGGACTATTCATTCCCACATGCGAACCATACGCCTGTTGTGCATCGCCGCCCTCGGGCTGCTGTCGTCGATGCCCGCGCCGGCGCGCGCGGACATCCCGCTCACCGATCCCGAACGAGCGAACGGCTGGGAGGTCACGACGAGCGGTCGCGTGAACTCCTATGCGGTCTACATCTTCGGCGACACGGTCAACCGGAATGGCTTCGGCAACCTCGCCCCGAACGGCATCGATCGCTACATCCTCGTCGGCCCGCAGATCGGCATCATCGGTAACCCGCTGCCGAGCGGCGCCGTCGGCGACCCCAACAACGACACGACCCTGCGCACGTTCCGCATGCGCGGCGGGTTCGCGAATACGGTCTTCAACGTCAACATCTCCAAGCAGCTGTCGCCCAGGGTGCGGTTCTCGGTGCGCATCGGGCTTTGGGGCGGGATCCAGAACAACACCGTCTCGGGCGTACGCAACCAGAACGACGTCCCGACGGTGGACTGGCGCGAGCAATATCTGAAGCTCGAGGGCCCGTGGGGCGCCGTAGTGGCCGGTCGCGCGCTGGGCCTGTTCAACCGCGGCGGGATGCGCGTGAACTGGTACCTCATGCACCAGTACGGCGTCGGTCACCCCTGCACCGTCGACTCGGGCGGGACCGCGTCGTGCGGCCACACGGGCGTCGGATCGCTGCACCCGGGACGAAACGCGCAGCTCGCGTACGCGACGCCCGAGGCGGGCGGCTTTCAGGCTACGGCCGCCGTGCTCGACCCGTCGATGATCCCCGGCAACCTGAGCACGTCGCCGCAGTGGGTGCGCACACCGCTGCCCCGCTTCGAGGGGGAAGCGACGTTTCGTCGCGGCGTCAAAGGCGGCGACGAGCTGAACCTGTTCGTCAACGGCATGGAGCAGGTGATCGGCATGTCGACCGAGATTCCGGCGGATCCGACGAACATGCTCGCCGGCGTGCCGGCGGACGCGGAGCGGATCGTGTGGGGTTATGGCGTCGGCGGATGGGGCCGCTTCAAGGCGCTCGGTCTCGGCGCCACGTACTGGGCCGGCAAGGGGCTCGGGACCGGGTTCAGCTTCAGCAACACCGCCGTCGACAACCGCGGCAACCTCCGCACCCACTTCGGCTACCTCGGCATCGCCAACCTCCGCTTCGGCGATTTCGAGATCGCCGGCGGCTACGGCTCTTCGAACGTCGAGCAGACCGCGTTCGACGCCAACCGGCCCGCCGCGGTCGATCTGTTCAGCGTCGCCAAGGAGGTGCGCGGCATCAGCGGCATGATGGCGTACCGCTACGGGCCGCTGACGTTCTCGATCGACGGGATGAACATCCGCACCAGCTGGCACAAGGGCGAGCAGCAGACGACCAACGTGGTCAGCGCCGGCGTGCTGGGCGAATGGTGAGCCCCTTCCGCCGGCTGCTCCTCAACGACGAGGGTAATTCGGCGCTGCACTTCGTCGATCTCGCGGACGAGCGCGAGGCGTGGACGCAGCGCGGGCCGGGGCGCGACCTGCAGCTCATCGGCCGCCACCACGTCCTGCGCAGCACCCCGACGGGCTTCATCGAGCTGGACCTCCGCGCGCGCGGCGACGTCGTGCGCGAGGTCGTCATCCCCGACCTCCCCGGTCCCACGGAATCGGCCCGCCGGCTGCCCGGTGGCAACACGGTCGTGCTCGGGAACTCCGGCGCCGGCGTCTTCGTGTGGGAGGTGAACGACGCGGGACGGCCGGTGGCCGGGCGGGCTCGGCTCTGCGACCGGATCGAGAAGGGGCGGTTGTTGCGTCGGACCCGCGACACGCGGTTTCTTTTCTGTTCCGAGACCGCCGGCCGGGCCGTCGTCCATGAGCTCGACTGGGCCGCGGGCGTTCGGGATCTGTTCGCCGCGTCCGCGGCGTCACCGGCGGACAGCATGGTCAAGGCGGTGCGCATCGGCGCCGACGTCGTGATGGTCTCGACCGGGTACGCGGCGAGCTTGCTGCGCGTCGACGTCGCGCGCGGGCGGGTGCTGCAGACCATCGGCGGCAAGCGACAGCCGCGGCCACACCAAGCGGCGCGGGAGCTGTCGCCGTTCTTCTTCTCGGGCTATCAGTTGTTCGCCGACGGCTCGGTCCTGATCGCCAACTGGCAAGGACACAGCCGCGAGCTCAACGGGCAGGGCTATCAGGCGCTGAGGTACGACGCCGACGGCGCGCTGATGTGGCTGTTCGACCAGGCGCGGTTCCCGGCGATGTCCTCGCTGAACAACGTCCTCGCCCTCGACGACTTGGACACCGCCCGCCTGCACGACGAGCCGGACGGCGTCCTCGTTCCCGTCGACTGACCGCCTATCGGAAGACGTAGACGTTGGTGATCTGACGGGCGAGGGTCTGGTTGCCCCACTGCCAGACCACCTTGTTCTGGGGCGTGAACTCCACCACGTGGGGTGTGTTGGCGCCCGGGGCGGAGAGGTGGCCGAGCCAGTTGGCGACGACGAAGTTCCCGTTCGCCAGCCGGACGAAGCCCGAGAAGAAGTCGAGCCCCACCGATGTGAACATGGCCTTGCCGCCGACCGTGTTGAGGATCTTCCCGGTGGAGTCCATCTCGATGACGGTCGACGGGTCGCCGGTGGTCGCGTACGCGCCCCCGCCGGCGCGCCACCAGACCGCGTAGCCCTTCGTGCCGGCGCCCATGTTGCCCATCCAGTTGACCGCGCCGGTGTCGCTCATGTCGTAGACCTCCTCGACCTTCGAGAACCAAAAGTGGCCGTCGGTGGGGTTGCGGTTGATGGCGCGCAGCTCGTCGCCGGCGGGCAGCGTGATGCGCCGGACCTCGGTTCCGGTCGCGTTGACGACGATGATGACGGCGTTGGTGCCGAGCGCGGTGTTGCCGTCGGGAAGCCGGCAGGCGCCGCTGACCCCCGACTTGTTGGAGACGCGGCCCAGCAGCGTGCCGTCCTGGAGATCGAACTCGCCGTACCCCTTCTCGAGGCTGACGAGGACTCCCTTGCCCGTCTTGGCCTTCGAGTTGTCGACGATCTCGATCGTGCGCGGCGAGTTGGCGCCGGTGTCGCCGACGGGCTTGGTCCAGTTCTTCGATGGGTCGAACTCGTTGACGTAGTTGATCTGGTTGCGCGAGTTGTCGTTGGCGAGGAACTCGTGGCAAATCTGCCCCGCGCCCTTGGGGCAGGTCGCGACCGCGCCACCCGTGCCGGTGGTGCCCGCGGCGCCGGCGGCGCCTGTCGTGCCGCCGCGGCCGGTGGATCCGCCGCCACTGGTTCCAGCAACGCTGCCGGCGGTCCCGGTCGTGCCGCCGCGGCCCGCGGTGCCGCTGCTGCCGCCGCGGCCGGCCGCGCCGCCGCCCGTCCCCGGGCTCGAACCTGCGGACCCGCTGCCGCCACCCGCCGACCCGCTCGTCCCCGCCTCGCCCGAGCTGCCCGCGGCGCCCGAGATCGGATCGCCCCCCGACGAACCGGCGTCCCCCGACACCTGGCCCGTACCGGCGGTCCCGGGATCCGAGCTGCCGCCGACGCCGCTGCTGCTGCCACCGGTGCCCCCCGAGCCGACTCCCGTGCTGCCCGACCCGCCCTTTCCCGTCGTGTCGAACGAGCTGCCGGAGCTCGCGCACCCGAGCGCGCCGACGAACAGCAACGCGGCGGCGAGCTCCGCCGTCGAGGCGAGAAGCCGCGGCCGGGCGGGCGAGGACGGGGAGAGTATTGGCTTGCGCATGGATCCGCCTTTCGAGATGGCTCGAGCTCCGAGCCGCAGTCTGCTCGGAACTAATATTCCATTCAATAGAAAAGTAGAATTTTTGTTCTGCGCCGAGAACGGCGCCGAACGCTTCTTTATAGGGGGGCAACCCGCAGTCTATCGAGTCATTCGAAGCGCGCGCCGCAATGCGCGCTGGCAGATCGCGAGACCCGTTTCCCGATCGTCCGCCCCCAGTCCTTGGAAGACATGGGCATGGATCGCAAGAGGACGCTCGGGGCGGGACGCTCAGCGCTGCTGGCTTGCGCCGCACTGCTCGCGGGGTGCGCTGGGTCGGGAGCAGAGCCGCCCGAGCGCGAAGCTCGCCGATGAGGTCCGGCCTGTCAACCGCGCTCACTCCAGAAGTTCGGACGAGCCCGAAAGAGCTAGAAAATCTACGGCCCGTTCAAAGAATCACTGCAAGATTGCCCCGCCGCACCCAGTAGGGTGATGGATAGCTCTATGTGAGGTACCGGATGAAACGTGGACGCTTGCTTCCGTTGTCACTCGTGTTTGCACATGCCCTTGTCGGGGGTGCCTGTGTGCCGGATTCGGAAAATCCGCAGGGCGCCGGGGGCAGCACGGGTGCGGGCGGCGTGGCGGGAGCCCAAGGTACGGCAGGCGGCCCCGCGGGATCCGCGGGCGCGAACGGCGGGCCAGGCGGCGCCGGCGGTGGTCTGACGGGGTTGGGCGGCGTGACCGGCGTTGCCGGGACGTCGGGCGCAGCGGGAACGACCGGCTCGGGTGGGTCGACGGGCTCCGGTGGCACCGACGGCATGGCGGGCGGCTCGGGGTCGACCGGCACCGCGGGCACCGGCCAAGTGGGGCGAGGCGGAAACGGTGGGGGGGGTGCGGTTGCGGGCCGAGGCGGCGGCCCCGGCGCTGGAGGGCTGGGGGGCCGCGGAGGTGCGAGTGGCGCCGGCGGCACCGCAGCCGGCGGTGCGGGGGGCAGCGGCGGCGCGGGCACCACGATGCGGAGCGCTGGATGTGGCAAGCCGGCGACCCTCACGAGCGGGAGCCGCACCATTGGGAGCCGCAGCTATATCCTTCGAATCCCCGACAACTACGACAACAGCCACGCGTACCGGTTGATCTTCGGTTACCACTGGGTCGGCGGCACGATGCAGGACGTCGACGGTGGCGGGAGCAGTGGGGCCGTCTGGTCGTACTACGGGCTCAGGGCGCAGGCGAACAACAGCACCATCTTCGTCGCTCCGCAGGGCATCAGCAACGGCTGGAGCAATGGCAACGGCGACGACGTGAAGTTCACCGACGACATGATCAAGCTCATCGAAGGCGATCTCTGCGTGGACACGACCAAGGTGTTCGCGCTCGGTTTCAGCTTCGGCGGGGCCATGAGCTATGCGCTCGCGTGTGCGCGCCCCACGGTCTTCCGCGCGGTCGCGGTGTACTCGGGGGGCACCATCAGCGGGTGCACCGGCGGCACCGAGCCCATCGCCTACCTCGGCATTCACGGTATCGGCGACGGCACGCTCCCCATCTCGGGCGGGCGCTCGATGCGCGACAAGTTCGTGATGAACAACGGCTGCACCGCGCAAAACCCGCCCGAGCCGAAAGCGGGCAGCGCGACCCACACCTGCACGACCTATCAAGGCTGCAGGGCCGGATATCCCGTCGAGTGGTGTGCATTCGACGGTGGTCACACGCCCGGCATCGTGGACGGCGGCGGCGACGATGGCGCCAGGACCTGGACCAAGACCGAGGCCTGGAAGTTCTTCAGCCAGTTCCAGTAGCCGAATCCCCCGCCCCGACAAGATCAGGTCAAAACTGGCCGAGGAAGGTCCACACTTCTTGCGGCATCCACGACGAGGTCTTGCCCGAATCGGTGGGCGACGGCGAGTGGGGGCCGTCGCCTCACACTTCGGGATGGAGATCGTCCACGTCGTAGACGGCGACCTTCGTCCAGTACTTGGCACAGCGGGCGTGGAACGCGTCGTGGATCGGATCGAGCTGATAGGCGTCGTGCGCCGCCAGATCCTCGAACCGCAGCGTCAGCCCGAACGCGTACGATCGATCGACCACTGCGCGGTTCGTGGCCGACGGGGTCCCGACCCAGCCCGCCCTCACGGTCGGGATCGAAAGCAGGGTCCGAAGTCCACCCGCGAAGTCCGCCCGCTCGGCGCCGGTCAGATCCGCCTTCGCCCAGAACAGAACCACGTGCGTCAGCATGGACCGTTTGTAGCCCAGTTGACGATGTGTTGCTTGGGTACCTCGCAGTTTGTGACCGATCGGTTGCTCGGCGTGCGTTTTCTTGACTCGGATGGCGGTCCCGCGACAGGTCCGTAGGGATGCGTGTTGTGCTCGCCGTCGCGCTGGTGATCAGCGGTTGCACTCAGGCGTTCGACGCGGGATCCAGCCGGCCGCGAGGCCGACTGCCCGTCGATGGGCGCAACCCGATGGTCCTCGTCAACGACGGTTTCGTCGACAACTGGCAGGGCGAATACGCTGTCCTGCTCGCGAACGACGGCGGGCCGAAGCTCGCCGGGATCGTCGTGAACACCAACAAGGACTGGCCAGACCTCGCGGCGAACGTCGTCGGCTGGCGCAAGCTGGTCTCTGCGGCGCGCGCGAGTGGATTGCAGGACATTCCGGATCCAATCGCCAGCGTGGGCTCGCCGCTCGTTAGGCCCGCGAACGGAGACATCGACGCCACAGAGGCGAACCGATCGGAAGGCGCGGGGTTCATCGTGGACGCGTCGAAGCGGCTCGCCCTCCCATACCGACCGCTGGTCGTCGTGACCGGCGGCACCCTGACGGACGTGGCGGACGCTTACCTCATCGATCGGACGGTGGTGGAACGGGTCGTAGTCGTTTCGTCACTCGGCCTCCCGACCGCCTCGGGCGGCTCGATGGGCGTGCCGAACGGAGACGCGGATCCCTGGGCCGACACAATCGTCGCGTCCCGTTTCCGTTACATCCAGGTGAGCGCGTTTTACGAACAAAAGTTGGACGTCCCCGAGGCGAGATTCGCCGAGCTGCCCGACAACGCGCTGGGGGCCCGAATCGCCGCCAAGCAAGCGGGCCTGTTCAGTTGGCCGCCGGCTTCGGATCAGGTCGGCGTCGTGGCGGTCGGAGTTCCCGGGTTCGTGACCGCGGTGGTCAACGTGACGCCCGGCGCCCGGACGACAGGCGGCGCTACGGCGGGACCGGATCTCACGACCGATCCGGCAGGTTCGGCCTGGCTGGTCACCGAATGCGACGGCGCGGCCGCGACCGCACGGTTCTGGGATCTGCTGCTCGCGCTTCGAACCGCCGCGCCGTAGTCCGCATCGGTACGACGACGGGCGACGACGAACTCGCCGCAAGACTGACCGGCATCAAGTTTGACCCGTGCCGGTGCCGCCCGGACTATGCTTGCTGGCCGAGATGCCGAAACCGGTGCCGAGTGACCCTGCCCAGATTGCGCTGCGATCGCTGATCTGGCGGGTGGTCGTGTTCTTCCTGGCCGGCCTGGCGGTCATTGCCACCTTCGTGATTGCGTGGCGATTCGGCGCGTTCGCGCCTTCGCGGCCCTGAAGGTGTACGCTATCCGCATGGCCATCAGCGACAAGCGGAAACAGAGTCTCTACTTTCCGGAAGAGATGTTGAAGGAGATCGGGGCCGAGGCGACTCGTCAGGATCGCTCGCTCTCGTGGATCGTCCAGAAGGCCTGGAAGGCCGCCCGGAAGGACATCATGAATATTCCGTCCGTGGAGAGCCTTCCCGGCGATCAAGACAAGAACGACGCCGCGAAGTAGCTGCGGCGGGGTTAGATCTGCTTCGCCTCGCGCGCGGCCCGCTCGAGCGCGCCGCGCGGATCGGCGGTGATCGCCCGCGTCGCAGGATCGTGATACGTCATCAAAGTGCGCATCGGCCACGCGAGGACTTTGTTCCAGCAGGCCGCGACGATGCCCGGATCTTTCATCCGTCGCGCCATCTCCATCAGCCACACCTTGTCTGGCTTCAACATCTTGCGGCCCATGAGCGGCAGCTTCCGATATTCGTCGGCCGGGTAATACCAAGCGAGGTTCTCGCCCGCGATCACGGTGGCGGTCGGGACGTGATGCAGCCACAACTCGTCGACCGGATCGGCCGGGGCGCGCGTCATCATGCCGATCATCACCTTCATCATCGCGAGCAGGCCGTCGGATCCACCCTCGGCGGGTGTCTGGTGGTCGGGAAAACCGACCAGACCATGGAACACGAGCGCGTCGAGCTGGCCCCGGAACTGCGGCAGAGGATGGTCGAGGTCCATCGCCGCGACCTGAGGCTTCTGCATCAGCGTTTGCCCGTGGCGGGTGCGGGGTACGCGCACGGGAGGAAGCAGAAACTTCGCGTCGGGAAAGGCGTCGATCCATGCGTCCATGTGGAGGTGGTGCCCGCCTCCGACGGAGAGCACGTAGCGCACGCGTAGTCCGGTCTCGCGTTCGAGCCGCCGGACCTCGTCGAGAGCCTGCGCCGGGTCGACCGCGTTGGCGACCAGCAAGATCTGGCTGCCGTCGGGCTCTTTGAGCCGGAACACGAGACAGCGGTTGTTGATCTCGAACATCCGCTTGGACAGCCCAGGCCGATGCCGAGTCGCAATCATCCAGAACCCGTCCGCGATCTCCACTGCCTTGCCGAACGTCTCCCGCTCCAGCTTCAAGTCCATTGCCGTCGTCCTCCAGCGCGCAGGTTCCGATCATCGCGCCGGCGTAGCAAGGCCGGCAGCGAGCGCTCAGCCCTCGATCGCCGCGCGGTTCGCGGCGAGCAGATCCACGATGAACCCCGTGACCGCTCGGACGCGCGGCGTCTTCCCGGTTTCGGTGTGCGTGACCAGGAACAGGTCGCAGCGCGCGAATCCCAAGCTCGGCACGCGTACCAGCGCCGGCTCTCGATCGCCGAGCAGACATGGAACCGCACACAGGCCGAGCCCCGCGGTCGCCGCACCGACCAGCGCGGCGGGATCGTTGGCGCGGAACGCGATGCGGCCCCCGCGCGCGGAATCGCGCATCCACTCGAAGCCGGGCATTCCCCCGAGCGTCTCGTAGACCAGAACGTCATGTCCTTCCAGCGCGTCCGGCGAACGCGGCTGCCCGCGACGATCGAGATACAGCTTCGACGCATAGACGCACCCTCCAAGCACGACGAGCTTCCGCGACGCGAGCGACTTGTGCTTGGGGCGGACGTTGCGGATCGCGACGTCCGCCTCGCGCTGAGCCAAGTTGAGGATCTGGTTCGTCCCCACGAGCTGGACGTCGAGATCGGGATACAGCTGTTTCAGATTGGGCAGCGCGGGAATGATGAAGCGCGCGGCGAGCCACTGCGGCGCGGTCAGACGCACGCTACCGCGCGGCCGCGAGCCGCCCGCCCCGGACAGCCGCGCTTGCAGCGATCCGACGGTCGCATCGACGCGCTCGGCGGCGCCGATCGCATCCCGGCCCGCATCGGTCAGGACCAGACCAGCGGGCTTGCGCTCGACGAGCGGCGCACCGAGCGCTTTTTCGAGCGCCGCCAACCGGCGGCTGGCCGTCGCCTTGGTGACGTCGAGCTCTTTCGCCGCGCGCGCGAGCGAGCCGTGCCGGTGCACGGCGAGCAGATACCTGAGATCGTTCCAGTCCATCTTGCGTTGGCCGGCGGGCGGGTTGCGATTATCGCACCCTCGGGTTCCGTATTCGGTGTCTGCCGGCAGCGACCCGAAAAGGCGTACTCCTGGTCGGGTGGGAAGCACGGAGCTCCCCCGAACCAAAGGAAACTCACCATGGCACTCATCATCCACTTCGCGCCCCAGGGCATGGACGACAAGAAATACGCCGAGGTTCTCCGGCGCCTCCAGCTCGCGGGCGCCGGCGCGCCCGCGGGCCGCCTCCACCACACCTGCTACGGCGACAAGACCGCCCTGCGGGTGACCGACGTGTTCGACACCAAGCAGAATTTCGACGCGTTCGGAAAGGTCCTCGTCCCGATCCTCGGCGAGCTGGGCGTGGAGGTCGGCCGGCCGGACGTGTTCGAGGTCCACAACATCATCCGCGGCTGATGTTTCGCTACATCAGCGAAAACGGGTACGTGATCACCTGGCTCGCGTTCGACGCCGGGAACCGCAAGCCGCCCACCACACCCTTGATGCAACCGGTGAGCCCGCCTTTGTGCAAGATGACGGGCGCCTCGACCTGCACGCCCTTCACGGCGCCCGTCCGCTGGATCCGAAATCTCACGCTCACGCGGCCGGGCACGTAGGTGTACTCGTCGGGCCGCGCGCGCGCGACGCAACCGAGCACGGCGTCCTCTTTGGTGCGGAAGCGCCCGTCGATCTCGTCCTGCGACAACTCGCGCCCGCCGGCATCTTTCGAAAAGTCGAGGCGCATGTTCTCGACCCGCGACAGATCCTCGCCCTGCCACACGATCTTGAGGTCGGCCGCGCGCAGCTTGATGGGTTCGGGCTCGGCGATGGGCTGACGCCGCCCGCCGCCCGGCGCCGACGCCGGGCCGGGCGAGAACGCGCCGAACACGTCCGAGGGGGGCGCCTCCGTCGTCGAGGAGCCGCCCGGCGCGAGTGGGGCGCGGTCTTCGGGCGGCGGCGGGGCCAAGCCCGGGGACGTGCCGTCGCCGATGGGCGCCTCGCCCGACGGCGACGACGCGGCGAAGACCTCGTTGCGCGCGAGCCGCCGCGCGCCGCGCCGCCGACGTCGGCGTTCCTTGCCCAGCTTGCTGGGCTCGCCGGCGGCAGCGACGACGGGCGCGCGAGGCGCGTGGAGGGACTGCCGCCAGTAGAGGACGCCGGCGAGACCCGCGGCGGCGAGGACGAGCAACAGCAAAAATCCCTTCAATGTCCTGCGCCGAGCCTACCGGACGCGATTGCGCAACGCGAGCGATTGGCGCCGCTGGTTCGGCGTCAGGCGCGCAGCGGGAATCGCAACCCGAGAGCAAGACGCGGATGACGCTGCGGAACCGCGGCGAGTTGGGTCCGCCGTATCAGCGCTATGCCGGGCCGTCGTCCAGCAGTGCGGACCAGACTTTCGGCCGCATGTGCAAGGGCCGGTTGTGGACGTTCGTGCGAGGGGTGCGCGACCTTGTCAATCCTCCCTCGCGGCTGAAGCGTCGGACCGACGGTCGCGCGATGCGGGTTGAAGTCGTGCCGGCAAGCCCCAGCTTTCTCCTGCCCAGATGTTCGTCCAACCGATCGACTACTTCCTCGCGGTCTGGTTCGTGCTCGCCCTGGCGTCGGCGACCTACGTCGGCTGGGATCAGGGACCGATCTCGGGGGTTCGAATGATGAGAGGCGCCTTGCCGAGCGGCGTGCGCTCGACCGCTGCGACGCGCTCGATCCGGACCGATGCCCGATCCGCACCGGCGGCCGCGAGCGCACGCGACAGCTCCGCGGCCAACACGCTCTCGTCAATCGCCCCTTCGTTTGACACCAGGCGGAGGGCGATCCCGCCCGGCTCTTGGACGATCTGCCACTGCTTGACCGCGAGCGGCTCGAGGATCAGGTGGAAGAGACTGGGATGGATCGAGACGAGCCCGCCGTCGCCATCGAGACTCAGCGAATCGATCCGCCCCGCGATCGACCCTAGGACTCGGAGCGTCCGACCGCACTCGCAAGCCGACTTCGACAGGCTGACTGTATCGCTCAACTCGTAGCGAACCAGCGGCTGCGTCCGCGAAAACAGGACGGTCACCAAGACCTTCGCACCGACCTCGCCGGCCGGCACGGGACGATTGTTTTCGTCCACGACCTCGGTCACGACGAGATCTTCGAACAGATGCAGGCGATGACGATGACACTCCGAGGCGATTCCAGCCGGCTCGGTCGCCGCGTAGACCTCAAACGGCTCCACGCCGAAGGCACGGTTGATCCTCCGTCGGCTCTCGGGAGTGAGGATCTCCGAGGAGCACATGACGGCTCTCGGTCGAATCGCGAGCCTACCCGCGATCTGCTCCTCGGCCAACACGCGGCCCATCGATGAGTAACAGATGAGGTTCTCGGGCCTCCATGCGTTGAGCCCGGCCACGATCGCCTCGATGGGTGACGTCGCGTCGAAACGACGCACGGGAACGAAGAGGCTGTCGACGCTCATTCCGACGAGCGCCGATTGGTGCCACGGGATCCGCGAGCTGACGACCGCGAGGCGGGTCCGATGGAGCAGGTCGACGTCGATCCCTGCCCACTCCTGAGCTCGTGCGTACGATACGACGACGGTCGTCCACTCGCTCCGATTCCAGAGAAAGATTCCGGGCTGACCGGTGCTGCCGGCGGTTCGAGCGACGTGGTACCGGCCGCCGAACAAGCGATACCCTTCGAGGCCGGTGAGAAACGCGCGGAGGTCGGCGAGCCTGACCTCCGGATCCGTCACCAGCTCGTCGAACGACTCCATCAGCTGCGACTTGGTGAGGACGGGAAGCTCGCCGAGCGGCCGAGATTCCAGCCCGTGGTGAAACCGCCGGTAAAACGGAGAGCGGCGAACCGCGAATCGACGCAGATCATCGACCGCGGCGGCACGGTGAGCATCGAGTTGACCTCGGCTCCACGCTTCGTGACTCCGCAACCAACGTCGTTGGCGAAGGACACTGAGAATGAAGCCGAGGTTCATGCCGGGGCCCTGGGGCGACGAGGGGCATCGCCCAGGCCGTCATTTGCCCTGAAGCTCCTTGCCACGGAGGGTGTGGAAATCGACCGCCTTCTGGTCCTCGGCGGCGAGCTTGTCCGCAGCCTTCGCGATGGCGTCGCAGTGCTTGTCCATCTTGTCGACCTTGGCATTGGGCTGGCTTTCCCATCCCTTGCGGCCCTGGGGGTTCGCCTTCCGATACGCCTCGGCCATCTCGCGATGCTCCTGAGCCTCCTTGCGATGCGCCGTGGCTTGCTGCTCGTACTGCTTGGCGAGAGCGAAGTGATCCGCCGCCGTCATCGGCAGCTTCGGCTCGGCGCTGGCAAGGGGCGCCGCAACGAGGATCGCGAGCGCGCAGACCGTGGTTCGAAATAGCTTTTGGAACATGTGAGTTCTCCTTTGTGTTGGGTTGACTTGCGGTGGCGGGCTTACTTCCCCTGCAGCTCCTTGCCGCGCATCGTGTGGAAGTCGGCTGCCTTCTCCGCGTCCGCGGCGAGCTTGTCGGCGTCCTTCGCGAGCGCGGCGCAATGCTTCTGCATCTTCACGTTCCACGAGTTCTTGACGCCGCCCTTCGTGTCCGGGTTCGCCTTGGCATACCCGGCCGCCATGGCGCGGTGATCGTCAGCGACCTTCTTGAACTGGGCCGCCTGGTCCTTGTACTGCTTGGCGAGCGCGTCGTGCTCGGCGGTGGTCGCCGGCACCTTGGCGTCGTCGGCGAACGCCGCGGTGGCGGTCACCGCGAACGCGGCGAACGCGAGCGTGGCGAGGATCGTGCGGGTCTTCGTGAAGAGGGTCATCGGGTCTCCTTGGGTTGGTGTCGTTTCGTTCGGGTACGGAACCGGCGTATGCAGCCGGCGTTCCAACGCTGAGAACGAGCCTTTAACCGGGCCAGTTCACAGTCGGGCGCGCAAGACTCGCGCGTCACCCCTCGGCAAACGCACTTCCTGCGCCCTTCTCGCGGGGTCAGGTGCGCGGCGGTACGTCGCGCCTCGCGTGGGCATAGTTGGCACCCATGAACCACCCCGGCGGTCGTCGCCGAGAGTTCCTCGCCGAGGGCTCGCTGAAAGAGGTCGGCGCCCTCGAGAAGGCGCTCGGCATCCACGACCTCGCCAAGTTCACCCCGCGGTGAACGCGAGCCGCGAGGCCGGGGGCTGTTCGCCGCGGCGTCGCCGTCTGGCGTTTTCTGGCCCGGGCGCATGCGCGCGCCGTCATCGCATCCGCGGGAGCACTTGACCGGAGTCCATCACGCTCAATATTCCCCCCGATGGGAGCGCCCGACGCCAGGTCGACCAGACGCTTGACTTGGCTCTTGGCGGTGACGACCGGCTTCGAGGGGCTTCGGGCGGGAGCAGGAACGTTCCGCATGGTGATCGATCTGCCGGCGCGTGCCGCCGTTGGCCCGGTCGCGTTCGCTGACTTCTCCCGAGCCACCGATCTCTCGACGGCCGGCTACGTTTTCTACGCGCTGTACGGAATCGGAGGCGTGCTCTTGACGTGCGGCACATGGCTGGTCGCGCGGCGGGCTCCGGCCCCGCTCGTCATCCGCCGGTTGTCGGCGCTCGCGTCGTGCTGTTCGCTGCTGATCCTCGCGATGACGGCTCGCGCCGCCCCGCTCATGTGGAGGGTCGGATCCGGGTCGACCGATGCCGGGGTCCTGATGGGACTGCTCGATCGATTCGCCTTCTGGACCAACCTCAGAATCGTGGCGGCCGACCTATCGTTCCTCGCGATCCTGTCCGCGCTCGGGTACGTCGCGCTCGGTGCCAGCCCTCGCCCTGCCGTCACCTGAGCGGGCCACCACGCGAATCGGTCGCGCTCGCCGGCCCCGGTTGCCCTGTGCCCGGATCTCCACGACCAACTTCGCGTCCGGCGACACCGCCGCCGCGAGGTGCGGATCCCGCACGACCCATGGGACACGCGCGGTGCCGAATGGAAACTTCGACGAGGAATCGATCGTTGCTGCTCTCATGCAGGAGAAACTCGAATGACGCGGCTCGCGCTTGCCTTCGCTCTAATTGTCGGTCTGCTTGCCCTCGGATGTTCGTCAGGGCCAGCTGCCGGAGGGCCGGGAGCTGCGGGGACGAACGGCCAGGCGGGGACGACGGGCCAGGCGGGGACCAACGGCACCGCCGGAACCAACGCCACCGCCGGAACCAACGCCACCGCCGGAACCAACGGCACCGCCGGAACCAACGGCACCGCCGGAACCAACGCCACCGCTGGCACCAAC
>WNGA01005698.1_pt1 | contig 24909 bp, 18 predicted proteins | sample 5400061 | NCBI WGS metagenome assembly WNGA01 (sample SAMN13153366, study PRJNA577476) | soil metagenome | isolation source: 100 cm soil or saprolite under grassland replicate 2 | place: USA:California | collected 2016-06-15 | reverse complement strand
CCTCGGTTATAGGACCCGCGCCGCAGGCTGCCCGGAATCCCGAGAATTCGAAAGCGAGCCTCGTCCGACCCCATGCTCTCTCCAGTTTGAGCCAAGCATAGCACCGAAATGTGAGACGCTTACGCGTTCGGCTGGCGCTCGATCACGACGAAGTCGGTCACGTCCAGGTCGAGCGTGCAGCGGACGACGTCGTTCTGCTGAACGAACGCGAGCGGGCCGCGCCGAACGCTTCTGACGCCGTTGGCGCGACCCACCGCGTGGACGGTCAGTTGGACCGTGCGTGGAGTCTCGGCGAGGCTGGCGAGCGGGATGAGCAGGGCGCGCTCGGTCTCGAGCAGCCCGGTCTCCACGAGGTGATCGGAGCACTCGGCCCAGTTCCTCGGCAAGCCTTGAGTCGGCAGGGCGATCAGGGTGCGTCGCTCGGGGCTGAAATCGACGAGCGGGGTGTGGGTGAACGGTCCGCGGTCGGGCGGCGGAAGCTCGGAGGGAAAGCCACTCTGGACGTACGCCGCGCCGATCAAGCTTCCCCACAGGATTGCCAAGCCGCTGCCGTACCGATGGCTCGTAGCGGCCGCTGTCCCGTCCGAGTAGCGCGCCAGCACGTCGGTCCCGGCCGAAGGCTCCAGTTCCTGGCGGAAGGCGAGCGCGGGTACCTCGACAGGCTGGCGGTCCAGGTCGGCCGTGAGCGTGTCGAGCGGCTCCAGGCGCGGCAGCTCGATCCGGGGTCGAAGGAACGTCTCTCGCTTCTCGAGCTGTTGCGAGCGTAGGCCAAAGACCGGCTGGAGCGTGGCGAGTGGGCGGTCGTACTCGTCGAGGATACCGCCTCCGGCCGTCGAGATCAGCGTGCCGCCGGCTGCCACCCAGCTGGCGAGTCCGACGGCGGCATTGGTCGCGAGATGGTCGCCGACCAGATACAGCACTCGGTAAGCGCCGGCGCCGCCGGCAGCCAGGTCTTCCTCGGTGATGAAATCAATCGGGACCTGCGTGTGGCGGAGGGCAAGCCAGACGAACTTGCGCTCGGCGTTGTAGGCGATGCTCGGGAAGCCTGCTTTCGGGTTGAGGCCGCTGGCCACGCCAGGGGTCGCGCGCTCCCACAGGTCCGTGCTCTCGCTCAGGATGATGGCCACGCTAGCCGCCCGTATCGCCCCATCGGCCAGGAGGTCGTCGACGGCGCCGATCTCGTAGGTCACGTCGCGCACGGTGCGGTAGCGCGCCAGGTCGTCATGGCGGATGTAGTTCTCCGTGCCATCACGCCCGCTCGCCCACGCAGGCCGCAGCGAAACACATCCAGCAAATAGCCCGTCATTTGCGGGCCCAGCTCGCTGGCTTGCCACCAGTAATCGTCGTGGGTGGCGCGGTTGGCGGCTCCGCGCCGAAACGCCTGGACGAACAGGTCCTGGCTTGGCCAGAAGTAGGGGTGCGGCGAGTAGGTCCCACCGTACAGGATGTCTTCCCCAAACGTGGCACGCAGCCTGGCGGCCTGGCCGGCCAGCCCGTCGAGGGCGGTGCGCGCCAGGTAGCGCTGGCTCTCGACATACAGCCGCGGCGCGGTCTGCGCGTCTCTCGGGCTGTCCATGAAGTGCACTCGCTCCCAGCGCTCGGACGGCGGGCGGCCGGCGACCTCCTGGGCCGCCTCTTCTGCCAGGACATCCTCTGGCGACAGGCCACTCGTCTGGAGGTAGGCCCGCAGGCCCGAGTCACGCTCGTCCTTCGGCGCCCAGTGCTGCAGGCCCACCTCGTCGCCGTAGCTGAAGCCGCGCAGGTACGGCTGGGCCCGCGCGGCGTCGACGTCACGGCGCGCTTTGGCGATGTTGTCGTCGGTCGGGTACCAGCGGAAATCACCCAACGTGAGCCAGCGGGTTGGCGGCGCTCGGCCCTCCTCGCGCATGGCCTGGAGCGCGCTGGCCAGGCCGCCGGTGCCCAGACGGTTGAACGCGTTCGGCCCGAGCAGGAAGAAGAGGCGTCGGTAGAGGCGGTAGATTCGGGCCGGATTGGACAGGTTCTTCTCCGCGTCGTCGCCGAGGCCAGCGTAGACCAGTGTCCGAAACGGCGGCTTGCCGACAGCCGGCGGCGCCTCCTCCAGCGCCCTGATCATCCGCTCCAATGTCTCCTCGGCGGTCAGGATCTCTTGAGGCGCCCTGGCTGGATACGGCGGGATGTTCAGCAGCAGCCTGCTGGCCGACTCCTCGCGGTACTCGATTCGCCGCAGGACAGCGTCGTCGCTCGGGGCAGAGCCGATCTCCACCTGGAGGGTCACACGGCGGTTCTGGCTGTTGTTGTTCTGGACGAGCTGTAGGTGGCCAGGATGCGTGGTGTCACGGCAAGAGATGTCGATCCAGGACGTCCGGGCGCCCGGCTCCAGACGCTGTACGCGGGCGCCCTGGCGGACCAGGCCGGTCCGGTCGATCAGGAACGACGGCAGCGTCCAGGGGACGCGATTGATGGTGTAGTGGCCTTCGAGGTGAAAGCTCTCACCGCTGTCGGCCGGGTTGGTGATCCGCAGGTAGGCGCGGCCAGCGGCGGCCGCTCCGGCCTCGTCCAGGATGGGATATGCTCGCGCTCCGCGGCCGCGAAAGCTGTCGTCGAGATCGGTGGTCAGGAGCAAGAAGTCCAGGTTCCGATTCGCGGCCAGCTCCGGCCCCCCGACGACCTCGAGGCTGAAGCTCGCCGGTCCGGCTTCCAGATCGACCAATTGCGCTTCGGCGACGAGCCCCTCGACCCCGTTTGGCAGGTCGTTCCACGGCCCGTCCGGAAGGTTGAAGAACCACAGCCGGGTCGCATCCGGACGTCCGTACTCGAGGCGAAGCGGCTCGCGACCCGGCTGCTCGACGGCGAGCGCGAAGCGCACGTGGTAGTCGCGGAAGGGGTACTCGTAGCGGGCCCAGAGCTTGTAACGGGCCGTGCGCGGGACCACCGAGTCCAGGCTGGCCAGCGCCCCCTCGGCATCGGCCGGCGCATGCAGCAGCGCCTCGCCGGAGACGTGGCTGGCGCCGATGCTGTCGACCATGTAGTTGCCCTGGCCAACCCCGATTGGTGACCAGCCGGGTCCCTGCGGCGTGAAATCTTCGGCTTCGAGCAGCAGCCGCGTGATCTGGCTGGTCGGCTCTGGCGTCGAGGCGACCGCGGACGTGGGCGTGGCCGTCGCCGCCCCGATGCCTCGGGGCGGTGTTCCGAGCGGTCGAGGCGTTGGAGCTGGGGTCGGTCCACCGCCGCAAGCCGCCAGCAGCCCACCTGGCAGCGCGACGCCGATCGCCAGCGCGCGGCGCAGAAACTCACGACGGGAGCAGCGGCCTGTCAGATTGCTCAGTCTTTCTTCAGCGCCCGTCCCGAAGTACCACCCGAACCCCCGCTTCGGTGACCACAACGAACTGGTTCACCAAACGATCCGCGTAGTTGTCCAGTACCGACTTCAAGACACGGATCTTGCTTGTGGCGCGTTCGTCGGTTAGTCGGAGCAGGATAACGCCTCTATGCGCTAAGCGCTGACGAAACACCAGGTAGCCGAAGTCCTTGTCATTAGTGATGAGGATTCGGGCTTGAGCGACGCTCAGTGCGAGGACTGCCTCATCGCTTGCCCCCCGAGCCTGGTGGAACACTGAAAAGACATCGTGGCCCTGTAGCTCGAGCCACCGCGCGAGGGCCGGTCCGCTGGACTCGTCGACGATGAACCGCACCCTATGACGAATCGAACGCGAGTGGGAGGACCTCGGTGTTGTCTAGCATATCGGCGGCGTAGCGGAGGCAGGCCAGGATGTCGTCGCGGGCGAGACCCTCGTACTCGCCCAGCACTTCTTCGACCGATGCCCCGCTTGCCAGCAGTCCGACGATGTATTGGACAGTCAGGCGCGTCCCCCGAATCACCGGCTTGCCAGCCATGACCTTGGGGTCTACGACGATCCTGTCGACGAGAGCGGTCTGATTCATACCAGGCAACTCCAGCGGGCACACAGCCTCGCCGCCGAGGGCGCTGAGGCTCGGTACGCCTGGGCGAATTCTAGCACTCGACCTGGCGCCTCACTTCTCGGCGATGACGAACAGGTAGTCGCCTCGATCGTGGGCGTATGCCTTGATCACGTCGGCGATCCGCCCGGAGCGGATGTCGCGGGCCAGCTGCTCGCACCCGGCGCGGACTTCGGACGGATCGGCCAGCACGGCGAACGTCGAGATGCCGGCCCGGACGCGGGGATCGAGGTACATCTCGGGCCGCTGCTTGCCGCTGTACAGGAAGAGGTCGCGGAGGTCGTTGGCGACCCCGTACGGGGCGCTCCGAACCGACTCGAAGCCAGCCGCCGCGAGCGCTTCTTCGACCCGCTCCGGGCTCGGCATTTGCTCGATCGACTTCTCGAGCGCGGCGGGGAAATACTCATTGAGCCAGTATCCGCGCATCTGCTCTGGGGCCGCAGTGAACAGGACGAAGCGGCCGCGCCCCATCACACGCGACACTTCCCCAAACGGTGAGCCAAGCTCTCGGAAGTGATGGATCGCCAGGGTGCAGATGGCTCCCGAGAAAAGACCATCCGAGAACGGCAGCCGCGCGACGTCCGCGACGAGCCACCTGACCCTTGCCCGCTTGGGGCGCGCCCCCGCGATCATGCGCGCCGACTGGTCCACCCCGCATAGGCGCAGCCCAGCACTGGCCAGCGCGGCCGTGTAGTTGCCTGTCCCACAGGCCACGTCCAGATAGAGCCCAGCGGGCTCGGGGCTGAGGTACTCGATCAGGCGCCGGGCGATCTCCGGGTCAGCGCGCCTGGTCGCATCATAGTTCCCGCCAATCTGGTCATAGAGGGCCATCGCCCTGGCTATGCCCTCACCCCCAACCCCCTCTCCCAAACTTGGGAGAGGGGACGACGCCCGAGGAGCTGAAGCCGCCCCGACACGCCCTCACCCCCAAGCCCCTCTCCCAAATTTGGGAGAGGGGGCAGGGAACAAGTGCGCTTCGCGGGGTGAGGGCGTTGGGGGCCAGCTACCAGCGTGGGCCGAACGGATCGGGAGGCGGGCCGCCGGGCCCACGGCGGGGACCGCCGCCTGGCCCCCCTGGTCCGCCTGGCCCGCTCGGGCCCCTGCGCGGTCCACGTCCGAAGCCACCATCACGCGGCGGTCGACCGTCGCCAGAGCCGCCGTCGGGGCCACCCCGGCGGGGTGGCCCACCGCCGCCAAAGCCCTCGCGTCGGGGCGGGCGATCGCCGGAGCCGCCCTCTCGGCGCGGCCCGCGACCACCAAAGCCGCCTTCTCGCCGCGGTGGGCGGTCGCCTTGTGGCGGACCGTAGCCGCCCTCCCGCCGCGGCGGGCGCCGCTCGAAGCCACGCTCGCCACGCTGGTCGCCGTCGTCGGGGCTTACCTCGACGGGCTCAGTGCTTGGCTCGAGCAGGGCGCGGCGCGAGAGGTTGATGCGGCCCTGTCGATCGATCTCGGTCACCAGCACGGTCACCTCGTCGCCGACGTTGACCACGTCTTCGACGCGCGGCACCCGGTAGTCGGCCAGCTCCGAGATGTGGATCAGGCCCTCTTTGCCGGGCAGGATCTCCACGAACGCGCCGAAGGCCATGAGCCTGGTGACCCTACCCGTGTAGATGCTGCCAGGCTCGACGTCCTTGGTGAGTCGCTCGATCCAGTCGATCGCCTTCTTGGCGTTCTCAGGACTCGTCGAGCCGATCAGGACGGTCCCGTCGTCGTTGACGTCGATCGTACACTTGGTCTCTTCGACGATCTTGCGGATCATCTTGCCGCCGGGACCGATCACGTCGCGGATGCGGTCCGGGTTGATGTGGATCTTGGTGATGCGAGGCGCGTATTCGGATAGCTCGGTGCGCGGCTCGGAGATCGCCTCCATCATTTTGCTCATGATCCACGCCCGGCCCTCGCGCGCCTGCGCCAGAGCGGCCCGCATGATCTCGGTGGTGATGCCGCGCACCTTGATGTCCATTTGCAGGGCGGTAACGCCACGCTCCGTCCCGGCCACCTTGAAATCCATGTCGCCAAGGGCGTCCTCGATCCCCTGGATGTCGGACAGGATGGCGTACTCGCCGTCTCCCGTGCCCGACGTGATCAAGCCCATCGCCACTCCGGCCACAGGCGCCTTGATGGGCACGCCGGCGTCCATCAGGGCCAGGCTGCTGCCACACGCGCTGCCCATCGACGTGGAGCCATTCGAGGAGACCACCTCCGAGACCACGCGTATGGTGTAGGGGAATTCAGTCGTATCGGGCAGGACGGCCAGCAGCGCCCGCTCGGCCAGGGCGCCATGGCCGATGTCACGCCGCGAAGGTCCGCGCATTGGGCGGGTCTCGCCCACCGAGAAGGGTGGGAAGTTGTAGTGGTGGATGTAGCGCTTCGACTCCTCCAGCCCAATGCTGTCGATTCGCTGCTCGTCGCCCTCGGTCCCGAGCGTTGCGACGGAGAGGACCTGTGTCTGGCCGCGCGTGAACAGTGCCGAACCGTGGGTGCGCGGCAGCACGCCCACCTCGCAAGTCACGGGCCGGATCTCCCTCGTTTCACGGCCGTCCGGGCGTCGCCCGCGCTCGAGGATGTTGCGGCGGACCGTTTCCTTCTCAAGCGCCTCGAACGCCTTGCCGACCAGTTTGGGCTCGTAGCGCTCGGCGAGGTGGGCGATCACCTCGCGGCGCAGGTCGCGCGTGCTGTCCTCACGGGTTGCCTTGTCTGGATCGTAGATCGTCTCCTCGAGCCGACTGCCGAGGTACCCTTCGACGGCTCCCCTGAGCTCGGGAGGCGCTTCAGGCACGACGACCTCGCGTTTTGGCTTACCGATCTCGTCGCGCATCCGATTCTGGAGCGCGATCAGCTCCTGCATGGCCTGGTGGCCAGCCTGGATCGCCTCGAGGACCGTCTCCTCAGGAACCTCCTGCGCGCCTGCCTCGACCATCAGGACCGCGTCGGCAGTGCCGGCCAGCATCAAGTCCAGCTCAGAGTAAGCCATCTGCGACATGGTCGGATTGATCACGATCTCGTCGTTGATGTAGCCGACGCGGACCGCGCCGACCGGCCCGTAGAAGGGAATGTCCGAGATCATCAGCGCAGCCGATGCGCCGACGATCGAGCACACGGCCGGATCGTTGACCTGGTCGGCCGAGAGGACCGTCACGATCACCTGGACCTCGTTGCGATACTCCTTCGGGAAGAGCGGACGCAGCGGGCGGTCGGTGAGACGGGCGGTTAGGATCGCCTGCTCGGTGGGCCGCCCCTCGCGCTTGATGAAGCCGCCCGGAATCTTGCCAGCGGCGTACATCTTCTCTTCGAACTCGACCTGAAGCGGAAAGAAGTCGATGCCCTCGCGGGGCTCGTTGGCTGTGGTCGCCGTGGCCAGCACAACCGTCTCGCCGTAGGTCACCAGCACGGCCCCGCCCGCCAAGCCGGCCATGCGGCCATGCTCCAGGGTCATCGCGCGACCGCCGACTTCCGTGGAATAGCGTGAAACTACCATCATTCTCCTCGTCACACAGTTGGACGCCGGGTCCTTCGCGTAGGGGCGGATTTTCCGGGTCCACCCTGGGCGAGGCAAGCCTCGCCCCTACATCGGACCGTTCGGCTAGCGCCGCAGACCGAGCGATGCAATCAACCGCTGATAGCGCTCGTTCTCGGTGCGGCTGAGATACGTCAGGAGGCGTCGGCGGCGGCCGACCATCTTGAGCAGCCCGCGCCGCGAGTGGTCGTCGTGCTTGTGGCGGCTGAGATGGTCGGCAAGCTCTTTGATGCGGTGGGTCAGGATGGCAACCTGGACTTCTGCTGAGCCTGAATCCGTTGGGTGGGTCCGGTACTGCTCGATGACCTCACCCTTCGCCTCCTTCGTCAGGGGCACGCGCGCTCTCCTCCTCTTCCCTGCCGGCCGCCGTTCATCGTTGGCCCGGCCTCAACTCAAAACCTTACAAATCCTGGCGTCGAGTATAGCATCTCCAGTGGGCAGTGGGCAGTGGGCAGTGGGCAGTGGGCAGTGGGCAGTGGGCAGTGGGCAGTGGGCAGTAGGCGTCGCTGTCATCCTGAGCGAAGCGAAGGATCCGTGCCCAGGTTGCGGATCCTTCGCTTCGCTCAGGATGACAAGAACGAGCTCAGGATGACAAGAGGGCTCAGGATAACAAGGAGGAGGGCTCAGGACGATAGTGCGGGATCACGATTGCGGGCCCTGCCGAGACTCACTCCGGGCGCGCCATCTCGACCAGCCGGCAGAGAGCGTTGACCATCCGCATGTGATCGGGAGTCCGGCAGCGGATGTGGAGCAGTTTGGGCGAGGCGACAAGCACCGCCAGGCACTTCGCGCGTGAGATCGCCACGTTGAGCCGATTCCGGCTGAACAGGAACTCCAGGTCGCGTGGCAGCTCCTCGCCGCTCGAGGTGGCCATCGAGAAGAGCACGATGGCTGCCTCCTGCCCCTGGAACTTGTCCACCGTCCCAACCCGAATCCCCTCCGGCAGGGCCGCCCGAAGACAGCGGACCTGGGCGTTGTACGGCGCGACGACCAGGATATCGTCCTGGACAAGCGGCCTCCTGCAAGCTCGATCTTCGTAGCTTCCCTCTAGCAGCCGCTCGATCTCCGACCTGATCACGGCGGCCTCCTCCGGCGAGGCCTGCGAATTGCCCTCGTGCGGGACCGGCAGATAGCGCAGCCCCGTCCCCGACAGGCCACTCGATTCCACCGAGCGGCTGGCGCATTCTACTGCCGACTCGAGCCGATCCTCGTAGACGATCTCTGAGATGAAGCGGCACAGGTCAGGGTGCAGCCGTCGGGTATGGTCGAGAAACAGGCCGCGATCCGCGGGGATCGTGGCGTGCTCGCCGAGCAGGTGCTCCAGCACCGACGCGCCGGCCCCGTCCGGGTGTACTCCCTGAGAGACCTGGGCGAGCTGGAGCGGATCGCCGAGCAGGACCAGGTTCCGCGCCGAAGTCCCCATCGCCACGGCGTTCGCGAGGGCGACCTGCCCGGCCTCGTCGACGAACAGGTAATCGAGCGACTCGTCCATGTCCTTGCGCGCGAACAGCCAGGCGGTGCCAGCCACTAACTGGACGTCGGCAGCGGGAGGGAAATCGGCATTACTGGTCGAGCTTTTGATGAATCTCCCAGCGTAGGAGGACTCGGGATTGCTCTGGCTGGCCTTCTTCAGCCCCAGAAACTGGAAGCCTTCCGCGACGGCGACCCGCTCGACCTCGTCGAGCAGGTTGTGGATCGCCTTGTGGCTGTTCGAAGCGACGCCGACGCGGTTTCCCCCGCGCATCAAACGGATGATCAGGCGTGCGCCAACGTAGGTCTTGCCCGACCCGGGCGGGCCCTGGATGAAGAGGTAGCTGGCGTCGAGGTTCGATGCGATCTCCTCCGCCCGCTCAAGATCTACACTCTCCATCTGGAGCGGCTGTCCCTCGCCGATGCCGCGAACGCGAGGTGGCCTCAGGAGTAGCATGTCGCGCAGCGCTCGATACGGACCCGGGCCGTCGACGCCGTCGGCGACGACCTGGCGGGCCAGTCGGCCGAGGGCCGCCCTTTGCTCGGCTGTTTGAAGAGGACTGGGCGGTATCAGCGCGCGCGGGAGTGGCGCGTCCAGCAAGCCCGGGCCGCGCCGAAGCCTGAGAAGACCATGCCCGTCGTCGATGTCGACGATCGTCCCGGCGCTTTTCCCCGTCGTCGGGTCGCAGGCGTCGCCTGGAGCCAGCTTGTGCTCCTGGGTCGGGAAGCCGAGCGTGTGGACGAGCGACCGGCGAGACGGCTCGGGTGGAACGCCATCCACCTCGGTCAGGTCGCCGATCGAGTCCGCCTCTTCGACCAGCTCCTCTGGCGACTTGCTCAGCCGATCGAAGTAGGCCCACCAGACCGGTTTGTCCTCGCGACGGTGGTAATCCAGCAGCTGCGCCATCAGCCAGCGGGCCCGCGCTTCGCGGCTCGGCAGGGCGAGGCTGTCGGCCGGAAATCCCTCGAGCAGAGCCCGCTTGAGCTCCTCGCGCGCAGACGACTCCTGCTGCGCCTCTTCGCTCGGCGGCCGCTGCTCAGGCGGCTGCCACTTGATCTGGCAGGCGTACTGGCGCTCCGCCTCTGGCGTCAGCCTTAGGAGCCAGTCCCGAAGATGGGCGGTCGACTCACAGTCGGCGCGGTTGTACTGCTCGAGCTCGTCCAGTTTGCTCTGGTCCTGGCTGTCGAGCCACTCCTCGTACGCGACGATCGAGTCGGCGCCGTCGGTAACGCTCGTGGCGCGCGGGTGCGACATGTAGAAGGCCTCGAGCTTCTTGATCGAGTAGCTCGGCTGCGAGATCCGAATCGCCTGGCGGACGACGGCGTACAGGTCCACGAGCCTCTCCTCGCGCAGCAGGCGGTCGATCTCGTCCTCGCGCGTGCCATGCTGGCCCATCAGGCGCTTGAGCGCCGTGGGCTCGTAGTGCGCATAGTGGTAGACGTGGAGGTCCGGAGACCGCTCGAGCCGCTCGAGGGCGAAATCGACGAAGCCTTCAAACGCGGCCCTCTCCTCCGCGCGGTTGTGGGCCCAGAATGCTCGGTACTGGCATTGGCCGGCCTCCCTCCAGGCGACACCGAACAGGTACTCCAGGCCTCCCTCGTGAAACGGGTCGCCCTCCATGTCGAAGAAGAGGTCGCCAGAGGACGACGGCGGCAGCAGCGCCAGTCCGCGGAGCGGCTCCGGCTCGAGCAGTTCGTAGTGATGGCAGCCCGTGACTCGACGCTCATGCTGCAAGCGCGCCTGCTGACGCAGGTTGGCGAAGGTCCTCTGAACCATCCGCGGGACCGAGCTAACGGCGGACGCCGTGGCCAGCTCCGCGACCTTTGTGATCCCGGCCGCCTCGAGTCGGACGACGTGGTCCCGTCTGATGTTCGCCACCAGGCTCAGGTGGTCGTCCGTGAGCCTTCGGCCGTCGCAGACGGGCGACCAGGGGCAGATCGCGCAGTGCTCAACCGGATGCGGATACGTCGTCGAGCCGCTCTCGAGCTGCTCGAGGAAATGCGCTTTGATCGTCCGGTAATAGGCCGCGAAGTCGGCCAGGACGAACGTCCTCCGCTCGCCGGTGCCGAGCACGGCGTGAATGTGGCGCGGCGTTTCGCCCTGGAGGCGAGCCACGTGTTCGCTGTAGAAGCAGAGCTGAAGCAGGTAGTAGGGCTTGACCCTGCGAGCCAGCTTCGTGTCGGCAACTTCGTAGCTCCAGTCGCCGAGATTCGACGCACCGTCTACCCGCAGCAGAAAATCCGCGATCCCCAGCCAGGGCTGGTCCAGGAAGACCGCCTGGTAGATCACCTCGGATCCGCCGCGCATCGCTTCGATGGTCTCCTTCGCGGCGGCTACGACTTCCGCCAGGCTCGGGCCGGGCCCTTCGATCTCGACGACCCGCTTGCCGGCCCCTTCGAGCGACCGCAAGTAGGCTCGCTCGTGCTCGTCTCCCTTTCGGGCGACGAGCTCGGCCGACGCGCTTCGCGGGGGCCGGTCCGGCATGTCTCCCAGAGCGACCGCCAGGTCGAGCCGCGTCAGGTGCGGGCACTCGAGAAAGTTGTTCAGGTCGGAGGCCGAGAAGATCAAACGACCATCGAGGATTCGCATGGATCGGCTTCCACCTACCTCCGGGAGTAACCATGGACTGTCAGCCCACCGGAGATGGCCCTCACCCCCCGGCCCCCTCTCCCTCTCGGGGGAGAGGGGGAGCGAACGCTACACCGATCTCTTCGATGAGGCCCGGTAAGTTCGACCCGGCCGGCCGACAGGCGCATGAAGTTTGACACTCGGCCTGTTCCGCGGTTGAATAGTCTAGCCCAGACGAACTGCCTTCTCGGCGCGCGGCGGTCGGCCGTATGATTCGGCCTCATGGGAGGCTACGCCTGAGGTGCGGCGCGTGGTCGCGCCGCTCGTGGTCGTGCTCGCGGGCCTGGTGTTGGGCGGCCTGCTGGCCGAGATCGGGGCACGGGTGTTCTGGGCGAAGCAGTCCGAGGAATTGCTGCCGCTCAGCTACAGCCATGATGACTTGCGTCGGATCGAGATGGGCGACGCCTACATCCGATTCGACGCGGACCTTGGGTGGAGCCCCCGCCCCGCCGTGCGGCGCGAAGGCGATGGCGTCACCTACCAGACCAACAGCGCCGGGATGCGCGCCGAGCGCGAGTACGCTCTGCAGCCTCCGGCTGGAGCTCGCCGCCTGGCGGCCTTCGGCGATTCGTTCACCCACTGCGACGAGGTCGGCTACGCCGACTGCTGGACCGCGGAGCTGGAACGAGCCTGGCCAGGGACCGAGGTCCTCAACTTCGGCATGCCGGCCTCTGCGCCTGACCAGGCCTGGCTGAGATACCGGCGCGATGGCCGGCCGTATCGCCCGTGCGCTGTCCTGATCGGCTACTTCGTCGAGAACATCAATCGAGTGGTCAATCGCTTCCGGCCGTTCTATTCACCCGAGACCGGCATCGTGCTGAGCAAGCCGCGCTTCGTGCTGGACGGCGATGGCCTGGCGCTGCTGCAGAATCCGGCCAGCCGGCCGGACCAACTGGACGACCCGCGCTGGGTCGAGCAGGTCCTTGGACCGAGCGACTACTGGTACTTTCCCGGCACGTTCGTCGCCAACCCGTTCGACTTTCTCGAGGCGGTCCGATTGGCACGAACCGATGCATACCGCCGTCTGCGACGGTCGAGCCTGCGTGGCGACGAGCGATATCCGCTCTATCGAGAGGAAGAGCCGTACCAGGTCGCCGGGCGGGTGCTTGTCCAGTTCGCGCGCGAGGTCCAGGGCGATGGCGCGACACCCGTGGTGCTCATGTTCGGCGGCCGCCGAGACCTGGGTGACGTCGCCTCCCGCGGGGGCGAGAAGCTGTACGCGCCGCTCCTGGATTGGCTGGCTCGTGAGGGCATCCCGGCCCTCGACGTGGGCGAGCGGCTGATTCGCGACGCGCCACGAGGCGGCTTCGATTCGCTGTTCACGAGCGAGGGACACTACCGTGGCTCCGCGAATCGGATCGTCGCGGCTACCCTCGCCCGCCAGCTGCCCGGCCTGGCGAGCGCGACGTGCGGCGGCTGAACCCGCCGAGCCTGCTTCCTGTAGGCCGTAATTGACCGCGGAGGGCGCGGAGGACCGCAGAGGATCAGGTGTTTCCTTTGCGGGCCTCCGCGTCCTGCGCGGTAAGATTCGTCGCCGGCATTCGGGCCCGCTAGCGCAGCTCGATCTCGGACACGGCACCTGGCATGACGTCGAGCTGGGCCGAACGCGGCTCGGCCAGGGACGGGTGGCGGACTGTCAGAGCGTAATGGCCCGGCGGAGCCACGGCGAGGCCATAGACTCCGTTGCCGTCGGTCTCGCCACCAGAAACGGCCGGTCCGCCGACCTCGACTCGTGCCCCATCGAGGCCGGGCGCACGCAGCAGGATCGAGCCGTTCTGGGGCGTGGTCTTCCAGCCCATCGCCGGCACGGACACGGGAGCGGGGAATGGCGGCGCCCAGTCATTAGCCGGAACTGGCGAAGCGAGGGCCGCCCAGACATCGAGGTCGGCGACCTCAGGCGGGTCGCCGTCGCCGGACGGTCGGCGGGTCGCCCCATACGAGTACAGCGCGACGCCCGAGACCCGCGTCCCGCCCGCGGCGGACGCTAGCGCGCGCCGCAGCTGATTGATGCTCTCGGCCGGAGTGTTGAGATACAGGGCGATCCCTGGCGCCATCTGGCGGCCGTAGGCATGCTCTCGCTGCCAGGCGACCCAGCGATCGAACCAGGCGCCCTGAGGTGGCACCGACTCGCGGTAGTAGTCCATTGGGATAGCCAGGTCCAGGATTCCCTCTTCGAGCCAGGCTCGCCAGTCCTGGAACACCGCGCTGTAGGCGGCCGTCTTCGACCAGTCGGCATCGCTAGCAGGTCCGGCTCCCCAGGGGATCACCGCCGCGCTCACCTTGAGCTGCGGCTTGGCCGCTAGCGCGCCCAGGCAGATCCGACGCACCAGTGCCGTCACCTGGTCGCGCCGCCACTGCGACCACTGGGGATCGCGCCGGTCTGGCACGCCGTCGCGTCCGTAGCGGGCGTTGAAGCGAGCGACGCTCGTCTCGTTGTAGCCCCAGCTATGGTCCGCGCTCCCCTCCGGATAGCGAACATAGTCGAGGTGCAGACCGTCCAGGTCGTACTCGCGGACCAGGTTGAGGGCCACATCGGCCGTGTAGCGGGCGACTTCGGGATGGCCCGGGTCGAGGAAGTAGCCGTTCGCCCAGGTCTCGCCGTCGTCGCGCCGCAACAGCCAATTGTCCCTTCCGGGAGCATTCGGGCCATGCTGGTTGAAGACGTGGCTGGGATCGCGCGGCGGACGGTCGCGTTCGTTCCACACTGCGTACGTGGCGATCCAGGCGTGGACCTCGAGCCTCGGCAACCCGTTGTGGGCTCGATCGATCAGGTAGTCCAGGGAGTCGAACCCGGGCGCCAACGACGCGTCCTCTGTCCGCGGCTCCAGGCTGCGGCTGTAGTAGGAGTCGCCCCGCCGACGGACCTGGACGATCACAGCGTTGAGGTTGGCTCGGCGAGCATCCGCCAACAGGCGGTCCACCTGGTCAGCAGTCTTCACGCCATCGTGGAAAGCGTCCACCCACAGGGCACGGAACTCCGGCCCCGCGCCGAACAGTTGGGCCTCGGCGCACGGCGCAGCAAATGAGACCAGCGCCGCAATCAATGCCAGCCCAACCAGCGCCAACGTAGTTCGCCGGCTCGCCAAACCGCTCTCCCTGGTGCTCTAGGCTGCGATTACCTATGCCTGTCATCCTGAGGACTCATGGGCCTTCGGCCCGCCCCGAGCGAATGAAAGTTCATTTTCGTGGGAGCGAAGCGAAGGATGACAACGTGGCCTCAGGATGACAACGTCGCTTCGGGGCGACAGCGTGGCCGGTGGTCGACCAGCATGGCTGGCTCGCGGCGGAACAGGCTGCCTTTCCGGTCCAACGTTCGAGCCGACTGTCGGTCGCGGCAGCCCGTGCCCCGCCCGGCTCCCAACTGACCGCTCGCCCCTGTCCCTGACCCCGTCTCCTACCCCTCCCACAGCAGGAGGCAGTGCTCGGGAGCAACCTCCAGGGTAACCAGCTCGCCGCTGGCGCAGCGGGCAGCGCCTGGGACGTTCTGTTCCTCCACGGTAACCGCTTCGCCCGACGAGACCTCGGCTGCGTAGCGGATGTACGAGCCGAGGTACACGACGTCCGTTACCTTGGCGCGCAGCTCGTTGCGGTCCGTCCCTGGTCCGTGGGCCTCACCGCGAGCCGCCCGCAGGTGCTCAGGACGGATCATCAGAAGGACGTCTTCGCCGCGCTGGCCGGCGTCAGGCTGGCGCGCCCACAGCTCTGTCCCGTCGCGTAGGATGACGCGCGCCAACTTGTTCTCGACAGAGGCGAGGCGGCCCCGAAGAAAGTTTGAGGTGCCGATGAACTCGGCCACAAACGGCGTCCGCGGCTGCTCGTAAATCTCGGCTGGCGGCCCGACCTGCTCAATAACGCCCTGGTCCATGACCGCGATCCGATCGGACATCACGAGCGCCTCACCCTGGTCGTGAGTCACGTAGACAGCTGTGATGCCCAGTTCGCGCTGGATGCGCTTGATCTCCAGCCTGAGACTCTCCCGTAGCTTCAGGTCAAGGTTGGAGAGCGGCTCGTCGAGCAACAGCACGGTCGGCTCCGTGACTATGGCTCGCGCCAGTGCAACTCGCTGCTGCTGGCCGCCCGATAGCTGCGATGGCCGGCGCGCGCCCAGCCCGGGCAGCCGGACGATCTCGAGCACACGGTCCACCCGCCGGCCGATCTCGGAGCTGGGCACCTTGCGCATCTGAAGACCAAAGGCAATGTTCCCGGCGACGGTCATGTGCGGGAACAGCGCGTACTGTTGAAACACCATCGCCGTGTCCCGGCGGTATGGCGGCAGATGCTCCACCCGTCGACCGCCAAGCAGCACCTGGCCCTCGTCCGGACGCAGGAAACCGGCGATCACGTTGAGCGTAGTCGTCTTGCCACAGCCCGATGGGCCTAGCAAGGTCAGGAACTCACCGCGGGCTACCGCAACCGAGACGCCGCGTACCGCGAGCACGTCCCCAAAGCGCTTGGTGACACCGATGAGCTCTACGTCGGGGGCCACCATCTTAGCGCTCTTGCTGGTAGATGAACTCGCTCACGCGCGCGAAGCGCTCGCCGACCGCGATCAAGGCCAAGACGATCGCAATGGTCACAACGGCCACCGCCGACACGGCCGGGTCGAAGCGCGACTCCACCTGGCCCAGGATCGCTATGGGGATCGGGACGTTGCCCGGGCGGCCGAGGAACAGCGAGATCGGCACGTCGTTGAACGAGACGATAAAGGCGAAGACCGCTCCCGCGAACACGCCGTTCTTGATCAGCGGGAGCGTGACCCGCCAGAAGGTCTGGAGGGGGCTTGCGCCCAGGTCCTGAGCTGCCCACTCCAGTCGGGGGTCGAAGCCGTGCAGGCTCACCATCACGGTTCGGACGGCGTACGGCAGTGTGACGACCACGTGGCCCATTAGCAGGGCCGGAAAGCCGAGCACGTCACCCAGCCCCGCCAGCTTGAAGAACTGAAGCAGCGCGGCACCGGTCACGATCTGAGGCAGGATCAACGGCGAGAGCAGGACCGCCAGGAATGCCTCCCGACCACGGAAGCGACCGCGATGGACTCCGAGCGCGGCGAGCGTCCCGAAGACGGTCGCCGTGATGGCGGTAGCGGCCGCTAACCGTAGGCTGAACCAGGTCGGGACCATCCAGCGCTCGCTCAGCGCCGCCACCCACCAGCGGGTCGAAAACCCCTCCGGCGGAAAGCGCAGGTACTGGCTCGAATTCACGGACGACAGAAAGACAACTACGATCGGCGCCGCCACGAAGGCGAGCACCAGGACCAGCACGCCTCGATACAGCACGCTGGGTATCAGTCGCTCTACCCGCGCTCGGGCCGGCCCAACGTACCCGGAGCCGCCCATCCTCGTGCTGCCTACTGCCTGCTGCCTACCGCCCACTCGCTTCGCGCTCACACGACGACCGCCCTGCCGCTCGACGCCGAGGCGCGTCCGGTTACCCAGATGACCAGCAGCGAGATCACCAGCACGATAACCACGATCGCACCCGCCAGCGGCCAGTTGAGCAGGAACAACATCTGGTCGTAGATCTGGGTCGCGGTGGTGTGGACGGTGCGGCCGCCAAGGATCCGGGGCGTTGCGAACGCACTGAGCGTCAGCGCGAAGGTGAGCGCGAAACCGGTCACCAGCCCGGGCATGGTCAGCGGCAGGGTGACTCGTCGAAAGGCCTCGAATCGACCTGCCCCCAGGTCCTGGGCGGCGAGCTCCAGGTTCGGGTGGACCGACTGAAGGCTGGCCACGATGCTGAGGATGCTGTAGGGCAGGTACACGTGCACCAGGCCAATGAAGACGCCGGTGTAGTTACGGATCAGCGTGACCGGGCCGAGCCCAAAGAACCCCAAGAACTGGTTGACCAACCCCTGCGGCTCGAGCAGCACCAGCCAGCCGTACGTCCGCACCACGACGCTTGCCAGCAGCGGCATCAGCACCAGCATCAGCACCGCGCCCTTCCAGCGCGATCGGCTGCGGACGAGGAAATAGGCGACCGGGTAGCCGATGATCACCGTCAGCAGCCCGACCCCGACTGCCAGGTAGAGCGTCCGCAACAGGATATTGAGATAGAAGTCGTCGGTCAGGAACTTGATGTAGTGCTCGAGCGTGAAGCCGGGGTAGATGACGCCGTCGCGGTACTCGAAGACGCTGAAGGCCAGCATGATCGCGTCCGGCACGAAGCACAGCACGACCAGGTACACCAGGGAGGGCGTCAGGAGAAGGAACGGTCGCATGCCAGCGGTAGGGGCACGGCATGCCGTGCCCAGGGCAGGGAGGGCACGGCATGCCGTGCCCCTACAGGGTTAGCGCGCCATGATCCGTTGGGCGCGCTCGGTCCAGGCCGGGCGGTTCTTGGCGATGTAGTCGTAGTCGGGCGGCCCCATCTTCTTGATGTCTTCCTCGCTCGTAATGTGCCGCTTCTTGAACTCCTCCGGGAAATCCAGGTCGCCTCGGCCTGGCCCGACGGTGTAGCCGAGCGCCCAGGAGCGCTGGATCTCCTTGCTCAGCCAGAAGTCCACAAAGCGATAGGCGTTCTCCACGTTCTTGGCGCCCTTGGGGATGATCAGCGAGTTGACCAGCGGGATCGAACCCTCCTTGGGGATCAGGAAATCGTAGGGCAAGCCCTGGTCCACGTAATAGTGAGCGCGGCCGTCCCAGTACGGCATGGCCCAGACGTCGCCCCGCTCCATGAAGACGACGGCCTGGGTCGACTGCTGCGGCCAGTCGAGCAAGTTGTCCTTTAGCCTATCGAGGGCCTGGAAGCCGGGCTCGACGTTCTCCAGGCTCCCGCCGTTGAGCCTGGCCGCCATGATCATGTGGTAGACGCCCAGGATGTTGGCGAACTGGAAGGTGAGCACGTGGCCCTTCAGCTTCGGGTCCCACATGATCTCCCAGGAGGTAGGCGGGGGATCGACCTTCGCCTTGTGGTACATCAGCGACATGTACTGGATCTCGTAGGGGACGCCGTAATTGCCGACCAGCATGCGCATGTCGGGATAGAAGGACTTGAGGTTCGGCGTGTTGGTCTCGTTGATCTCGAGCAGCAGCCCCTCCTTGGCGCCCTGGATCGCCTCCTGGGCGGTGACTGCGTCCACGTCCCAGCCGGGATCGCCACCTGAGGCGCGGATCTTGGCGTAGTCCTCGGCCGCCGAGCCGCTCGGGTCGTAGATGATCTTGATGCCCGTCTCTCGCTCGAATGGCTCCTTGATGTACTTGTTGAAAATGTCCTCGTACTCGGCAGAGTATGCGTTGACGATCACCTCGCCGCTCCCCTTTGCGACGGGCTTCGCCGCCTCTGTCGGCTTGGCGACCGGGGCGGCTGTGGCCGCAGCGGGCTTGGGCGCCTCAGCCGCTTTTGGCTCCGCCACCGGCGCGGCGGCTTTGGGCGGCTCGGCCTGCCCTGACGGAGGAAGGGTCGGCTTGATGATCAGCGCAAAGGCCAGGATCGCACTCCGCCGTCTCATGTCCTCGACTCCCTTCGGCGCTCAGGTGTCTGAGCCACGCGCCAATTCTAGAGCGTTCGCCCGTCTCCGACCTAACTCATCGCGCACGACCCGGCCGCCTTTCATCACCAGCTGCACCCCGCGCTGGAGCACCGTGATGTCGTCCAGCGGGTTCCCGTCGACGACGATCAGGTCGGCCAGTTTGCCCACGGTCACGCCGCCTACTCGGTCGCCCAGCCCGACCAGGTTCGCCGACTCGCTCGTGCCGCAGACCAGCGCTCGCTCGGCTGACAGCCCATGCTCCACCATCAGCGCTAGCTCGAGCGCGTTCGCGCCGTTCGGCATCCGAGAGGGGGCGCCGCAGTCGCAGCCCATCGCCATCTTCAGGCCGAATTCGAGAGCCAGCTTGAAGGCCCGAGCGTGCTGCTCGGCTACGGCCTCGGCGCGTTCGATTCGCCATGGCTCGGCGAGGCGAACCTGTGTGTAGTAATGGGTCGGGCCGACGGTCGGTACGTAGTACATGCCCTTGTCCTTCATCCGGGTCGCTTGCTCCTCGTCCAGGAAGTGGCCGTGGTCAATCGAGTCGACTCCCGTCTCGACGGCGTTGCGAATGGCGCCCAGGCCGATGGCGTGGGTCATCACCCGTAGGCCCGCCTTGCGCGCCTCGTAGACTGCCGCTTTGGCCTGCTCGACGCCGAACTGCTCCGCGTCGACCGGCAGGCCGGCCGTTGCCACGCCGGCCGACATCACCAGCTTGATGCTGTTCGCGCCGCGTTTGACGTGCACGCGGACCGCTTCACGCACCTCGTCGACGCGGTCGGCGACGATGCAGGTCTCGTGCATGTGGCCGCCGGGCGTCGTGATCCCGCGTCCGCTGCCTATGATTCGCGGGCCGGGCAGCAGCCCGAGGTTGACCGCGTCGCGAATGTCGAGGTCCAGGTAGTCGCGTGAGCCGGGGGTGCGGATCGTCGTGATCCCGGCCATCAGCGTTCGGGTCGCCGCCTCGGCCGTCCGAATGGCCGCGACCCCGATCAGCTCGTGCTCGCAGCCGGGAAAGTAGTCGCCACCGCCAATATGGACGTGGCTGTCTACCAGACCCGGCATCAGCGTGCGCCCGGCCAGAAAGAAAATCTGAGCTCCCGGAGTCACCGGGTGCGCCAGGTTGCGTCCGATGGCGGCGATTCGCTCGCCTTCCACGAGCACGTCGGTCCGCTCGGCGTACCCGCCGAGCCCGTCGATCACCAGCCCGTCCTTAAAGAGCGTTGCGGTTGGGCCTTCGAGGACGACCAGACGTGGCATCGCGCCGATGATTCTCGATCCGGGAGGAAGCCGCTACGACCGGGCGCCTCGCGCTTGCGCCACGGACTCGTGGAGACGCTCCGGTCGAAACGGCGCCAGCCGTGAGTCAGGGGTGCCGCCGATGATCTCGGCGGCGACGATCCGCCCCAGGAGCGGGCCCAGCGTGATGCCGCTGTGAGTCACGACCACGTAGTGGCCATCGGACCCGGCCGGGCCGACGGCTGGCAAGCCATCCTTCGGGATCGGCCGCGTGCCGATGCGGGCCTCGACGATCGTTCGGCCGCCCAGGCTCGGGACCAGCTCAACTGCCCGCCGCAGCAGCTCGGAGCAACCGGCCAAGTTGACATTGACGACCGTGTCGCGCGCCAGCTCGCGGTCGATCTCTTCGACGTGGAGCATCACTCCGCCGCCACTGTCCGGCCGCAGATGGACATTCGGCGCGTGGACGACTCGCGAGACGACGGGCGGCCCGGCCGACGTGATCGCCAGCAGTCCGAGCGTGTTGGCGAGCGGCACATCGCCGCCGGCCAGGCGCGCGACGGCATCCGCGTGCTGGCCGGCACAATTGACCACCACGTCGGCGGCGAATCGGTCCCCATCCTGCGTCCCTACGCCCGCCACGCGCCCACCCGCCGACTCGATCCGTGCCACCTGGCGACCACCGAGCACGCGCCCGCCGCCTCGCTCTATCGCCCCCGCCAGCGCTCGAGCCAGCAGCTGCCCGTCCACCCAGCCCTCCTCGGGGAAGTAAGCGATCGAGCGACCCTCGTCGCGGTCGAGCGCGAGCCGCGGCTCCAGCTCCCCGAGGACGCGCTCGGGGGTAAGCCACTCAGCAGCGTAGCCCCATTCCTGGAGGCGAGCTACCCTCTGGCGCAGCTTCTCCCGGCCGGCGTCGGTGGCCGCCCAATCCAGGTTGCCACCGCCATGGTACCATCGGCCTCCAAGCTCGTCGGCCAACGCCCGGTGCTCACGCATGCCGGCCACGTTCAGATCGTGGTACTCGCGGGGCTGCTTGTCACCCGAGTTGAGCCAGGCAAAGCTGGAGCCCGAGGTCCCACTGCCCGGCTCGCCGGCGTCGAGAACCGTCACTCGAGCCCCCGCCTGGGCCAGGCGAAACGCGACCGACCCCCCAACCGCCCCAGCCCCGATCACCACGACTTCGTTCGGCAAGTTGGAACCCTCCCCAGCCCTCCCCGAAGCGGAGAGGGAAGCTCAATCAGCCGGCCGTCTCTGCCAGGCCCAGCGGAAGGTTATCCTAGTTCAACGGCGACCAGCCTAGCGACTACCCTGGGCTGCAGCAAGCGGCGAGCGTGCGGAGGAGCACGATGGCGAGTCTGGTAGTCCAAGGCGGCGCCGTCGTGACGGGCGACGGCGAGACGATGATCTCGAATGGCGCGCTGCTCTTGGAGGGCGAGACGGTCGCCGACGTCTTGACCGGGCCGCCGCGTCCCGACCTGATCGCCAGCGCCGACGTGGTGCTCGACGCGGCGGGCGGCGTGATCATGCCCGGCTTCGTCAACAACCATGCCCATGCCCTGACGGCCGGGCCTCGGTTCGCCAGCGGGGCCCCGAGCGTCGGCCTGGAACAGGCGCTGAGAAACCTGGACCGTCACCTGCTCGAAGGCACGACCAGCCTGATGAATGCCTGTGGCTTCTGCACTGCCGACGAAGTGGCCCAGGCCGATCTGCTCCACCCGATCAACGTTCGGCCTGCCACCATCCACACGCCCCTCAACCTGCGCGCCGCGGAGATCGCCGATGGCTCCGGCCTGGCCGAGCGCCACAAGCGCATGACGATGGCCGAGATGGTCGAGCGCGGGGCGGTGGGGATCGGCGAGGTCGGGGCCGGGCATACCCTGGCCGGCGGCGGGGCCGACTACATGTACATCCCGGCCCGAGTAAAGGCGGCGACCGGGCGCGATATCCAGCGCGACCAGGCGGCCATCCTCAAATACGCCGTCCTCGGCCGGTACGCCGATCCCTCCCAGTACGACGCCGCTCGCGTGCAGCGGGCGCTCGAGCAGATCGGCCTGGCCGACGTACTAGCCCCGGAGGCGGCCCGCGAACTGATCGAGGAGGTCGTGCTGCCAGCCTTCGGCACCGCGCTGGAGGGGCTGCGTGAGGCCGGCGAGTACGGGCGGCGCTTCGGCCTGCCGGTCATGGTCCACAACTCCGCTCCGTCGGCGCGGGTCGTCCTCGAGCTGGCCCAGGCGGGCACAGACCTGGTGGCCGGCCACTCCAACCACGGCACGTTCCTCCAGGACGAGGCCTGCGAGCAGGCTCGCGCGCTGCGGGCGCTGGGCGCGAAGATCGACATCTCGACGCTGGGCGTCTTTCGGGGCCCGCAGGAAGAGGAACAGCTGTTCTGCCGGATGATCCGCGAAGGCCTGGTGGACACCATCTCGACCGATTACAACGCCGGCGACCACGATCCAATGCCGCTGGCCATCGAGCGCTGCTTGAAGTCCGGGGCAGCCACGCTGCCCCGTTTAGTCGCGTTGGCCACCCGCAACGTCGCCAGCGCCTTCCCGAAACTCGCGCCGAACCGCGGCGAGCTGGCCCGCGGCCGCGTAGCGGACATCGTGGTGACCGACCTGCCGCGGATCTCGAACGTTCGCCACGTGGTGGTTGGTGGACGAGTCGTCGTCAGCGGCGGTGCGCTGGCAAGGGGATAGCGAGAAGACGCGTCCCGTCCTCAACGGGGCCGGGATAACGTTGCTTTAGGAGGACCCCATGCGACGCTTCACCGTGTTGCTCAACCCCGAGCCGGAAGACGGGGGCTATTCTGTACTCGTCCCCTCACTTCCGGGCTGTGTTACTCAGGGCGACACCGTCGAAGAAGCACTGGCCAACGCTCGCGAGGCCATCGAAGGGCACGTGGCGGTCATGCTGGCTCACGGCGAAGAAGTTCTGGACGAAGTGATCCCGCCTTCCGTCGTAACGATCGAGGTACCCACCGCCGATTAGGTGCCAGCCGCCCGGTGACCCGCTCGCCGACCGTCGCGGCGAAGCTGGTGCTGCCCACAAGGGGATTCGAAGCCTGGTCTGCGCGTTGAGAGCTCGGCATGGTGGTCCTCTAGACGGCGGACCGACTGACCCCACGTGGCTCGATTAGCTCTCCGCCAGTTGAAACAGGCCATGGCGGTCCCAGAGCACGAGACCGCGTATCCTTGCAAAGGCCCGTGCATCAGCGGTGAAACCACTGGGGCAGACCACAACGCCACGTACGCCGGTTTGCAAGCTCGGGAGCGCCCCATTGAGCTCCCTGACGACCGGCACGCCGACCGGGTTAGACTGGTTTTTGCACTGTATGTAAAGCACTGACTCTGCGCCGACATCGTCAAAGCGTCGGGCAATGAGGTCGACCCCGCCGTCGCGCGAGAGCGGGGTGCTTTCAACGTGCCAGCCCTTCCGCTGCAAGAGCCCTCCAACATATTGCTCGAACTCGGGGCCACTCATTGTCGCGAATTCAGGTACGGCCCGCGCGTTTCCAGGCGAAGTCTTCGCGCCCTGCGGTGGAATCATCCCGAACAGGCCAAACAGTTCTTCGCTGGTAAGCGCTGATCGGAGGTCGATCGTCACGTCGTCGACCAACTCGTCGAACAACAGTTGCTTACTACGAAGAATCTCGTCTATCCGCTCCTCAATTGTCTCCTCACAAACGTACTTGTACACATGGACGGGCGACGACTGCCCTAGACGGTGGCTACGATCTTCGGCCTGATGCTCGACCGCGGGATTCCACCACCGATCGAAGTGGAACACGTATGAGGCCTCTTGCAGATTCAGGCCCTGACCACCCGCGCGCAAGGAGAGTACGAGAACCTTCCGCGCCTGGTTCTGCTTGAATTCTCGTATGATTTCTTCTCGTTGCTGCGGCGATACATCACCGGTGTATAGGAGTGGTTGATACATCTCAAGCTGGGCGGCGATTGCGCGGGCGCCGTGCTTCTCGTCGGTGAACTGCGAAAATACGAGTGCCCGATGCCCCTCCGATTCCAACGTGGCTAGTCGCTGAAAAGTTACAGGTCTGTTTTAGCCTCATGATGAGTTCGAGGACATTCTCAATCCGGACGCTCTCACCCCGCTCGCGTAACTGGAAGACGCCGTCCCGCTCAGCCCGGTCGTAGCTCTCGCGTTGCGGCCCGGTCAACGGGAGCACGATCTCGCTCACGACCTTCGGGGGTAGCTGAGGTAGCACATCGATCTTCTTGCGTCGGAGCTGTAGAGCCTTGTGCCTATCGAGCAGCCCAGGGCCGGGGAATAGTCTTTGGGGCAGCTCGCGATCCCCCATAGGCGCGACAAACTCGAGAATCGAGGCCAGGTCATCCACACTGTTCTCCAGGGGAGTTCCGGTCAGCGCCCAGGCGCGCCGGCGCCGAAGTCGCTTGCACTTGCGGCTGACATCGGCCTCGGGATTCTTGATCCTTTGGGCCTCGTCCAGTATGACGGCATCCCAGACTCTGCGGCGAGGGGGTGACTGCGGATTCTCAGTGAAATCCTCCCGAACGGTCTCGTAGCTGGTCAGGTACACATGAGCAGGTGCCGCCCACTGCCACGCTCGTTCGCTCCCGCTACCACGGATTGTGGAGATTCGAAGCTCAGGCG
>WNGA01003134.1_pt1 | contig 24913 bp, 21 predicted proteins | sample 5400061 | NCBI WGS metagenome assembly WNGA01 (sample SAMN13153366, study PRJNA577476) | soil metagenome | isolation source: 100 cm soil or saprolite under grassland replicate 2 | place: USA:California | collected 2016-06-15 | reverse complement strand
CTGGCCGGTCGCCGGACCATGTCCACCGCGATCAAGCTCAGGGAGGTCGCCTACCCGGCACTCTTCGCCGCTGTCGCCTGAAGTCAGCGCAACATCTTCGCGAAAAACAAAGAACCTACGACCAAAGACTCTATCCGCTCGTCACTTCGCGGAATCTGTACGATTCCCACCCGGCCGAATGTGGGGAGATGGCGAAGGTCACTTCGTCGAGAACGGAGGTTGACCTTAACCGGTCGTCGAGAACGGAGGTTGACCTTAACCGGTCGTCGGTGGACGATTCGTCCGCGCTCAGGTTTGTGCGGAGTGAGGTGGGACATGAGGCGCATCGGAATGCTTGTTTCCGTTCTCGTTGGAATCGGTGGGTCTGGCTGCTCGGGACTGAAGACTTGTCCCTCGGATCCTTCCTGCAACCCGCCTCCTGGAACGACCCAGAAGGCCACGTGCAGCGGCACGCGGTCCGAGTGTAGCGGCTGGGACGCCTCGGGGTCGTGCCCGGTGGATCATGTGGTGGCCCGGCAGATTTCTGGGGCAACAGGGTGCTTCGACTCGAATCGGCAGACGGCGATGCAGGCCTGCTTCGACGCGCTTTGCGCCCCAAGCGGCGTCGGCGGCGTCGACTATCCGTTCAATGCTGTGACGAACCCCGGCATTTGCTCGGTCGCGACCGCAACCTCGTCGGTCGCATCAGCCGGGGAGTGCGCGCCGCTCGGGGCGGTTAGCAACAGCAGCGATCGGTTCGACGACTGCCTCGACTGCACGCAGAATGGCCGCACGTGCGCGGACGCCACGGTCCCTTGTGACGACCTCCGCCCGTTCACGGACAGCGTGACTGCGCGCTTCGTCGACCTGAGCGACGTCTCGGGCCTGAAGACCTGCCGCAACGACAGCTTCACTTTCCCTGCAAGCGCGGGCGCCCCGCGGTTCCCCGTCCAGTTCCCGTTCATGCAGCTCCGGGGAGTGACGGCCAACGTGCCCCAGGGCGGGAACAGCGCCTGCGGCGTGCGCGCCCTGGCCGCGCCGCTGCTCGCCGCGTACACGCTGGCTGGCGGCGCCGGATCGCTCGCCATGACGGGACAGACGACGGCGCCGCTGACGGTTGCGGGCGGTTTCGCAACCATCGGGCAATTCTGCTTCGGCGAGATCTGCCAGACCGAGCTTTCCAAACTCCGCCTGGTGCTTCGGGACGTCACGTTCGCGGGCTTCACGCTCAGGAACACGCAAGTCGAGACGACCAGGCCCAGGACCCTTTCCGGCGGCTCGATCCCTGCCGGCGGCGAAAGCCTCGAGGTGGCCGTGGACATCGCGGGCGTCGGTCGCGCCAAGAACTACCTCACGAACTCCTCGGCGCTGGCCGTGATCCGAACGCCATCGACCATACGGCTGACCGGCAACCTGGAGTACCTCGCCCGGACGAGCACCAACACCTACGAGCCCCTCACCCTGTCGATCGACGTATCCGGTACGGTCGATCCGGCGGCCGGCTCGTGCGGGACGGCGACCGGGCTCGCGAGCCTGCTCGGCTTCGAGACGACACAGTACTGGACGTCTCCGCAGGCGCCGCTTTCCGTCACCGGCAGCCGAAAGACCCAGGGCTGTTTCGGCCTTGAGGTCGGCGCCAGCGGCTACCGGACAGTGAACAGCGCAGCTTTCGTGACGCCCCTCCCGGGCGTCACCTCCCAGGTCGGCATCGACGTCTTCATCCCCGCCAACCAGCCGAATCCGTCCTGGCTCGGGGCCGTGCAGCTCTACCTCACCTGTCCGTCGGCCGGGGTCAACAACGCGTACATCGGCCAGGTCGAGCTGACCGGGAAACCGCAGGGCGCGTTCTCGACCGCGAGCTTCACGCTAGCGCCTTCGCTGGTGAGCGTGCTCAGCACCGCACACAGCGACTGCTCGTTCTCGGTGGCGGTCAACATGAACCAGACGCCCGAACCGCCGGTGCTGGACAACCTGCGGTTCATGTAGATCGGAGCCATGGAGACCGCAGCGCGACGCCGAGCACGCCGGCGAACCAGCCTGGCATGGACCGGCGTCGCGCTCCTTTTCGCCTCCTGCGACAGCGCGAACCAGAACCTGCCCGCGGTCGAGATCGGCCGATCGGCCCATTTCCTCTATTACGCGCGCTCCGCCGATCGTGCGCCGGCGTCCATCCTCGACCTCCTGGAGGCGGACTGGACAGAGATGTCGACGTTCTTCGGACTGGATCAGGGCCTGTTGGTCAAGTACTACCTGTTCGACTCGCGCGACGATTTCCTCTCGAACGGGCCCTGCCCGTCCTTCGACGGCGCCTGCGCCTGGGGCCCGGCAGTCTACGCCGAACGTCCGTTCCACGAGCATGAGCTCATCCACGCGTACTTCTCCCCGCTCGGCCCGGCGCCGCCCATCCTCGCGGAGGGTGTCGCCTCGGGCCTGTCCTGTTTCGAGTTCTTCCCCGACCCGCCTGTCGCGCCGAGCGACGCCTCCTGGCAAGCGGCCGCCGGCGGCGTCCACCTGGACAGCACGGACTACGGCCAGAGCCGGCTCGTCCGCCACCTGATCCGCCAGCATGGGCCGCAGCGCTTCGTCGACTTCTACCGGTCCACCGAGTACACGCGGGATCCGGCGCTCTTCGCGCTGCAGTTCGATCGTTTCTGGGCCGAGCGAATCGACGCAGTGTGGTCCGAGGCGACGGCCTCGAGCGCCTCGCCCACCTATCGCGATGTCGCGATGTGCCCGTGCTCCGCGCCTCCGTTGCCAATCGACGGCAGCGAGTTTCCGATCCGCGCGCTCTCCGGCGCGCTGGCGCTTCCCCGTCCGTTCACGCTCGCCGCGGAGACCGATGTTGCCATATCCCTCGATGGTCTCGGCGGTACGGCGATCCGGAACTGCTGGGACGAGGACTACCAGCGCGCCGTACTCCGACCGGATTCCCCGGCGCCGCCCTCGGTGGTGTTCCTGCACCTGCCCGCAGGCCACTACTTCCTCCAGGCGCGCCCGCTGGGGGCGGCCCCGGCGTCCGCTTCAGTCTCGCCCGGCGCCTGGCTCGTCGCGGACTGCACGGCCGGCGAGGTGTTCCCGGTCGACGCCACCTTCGCAGGAACCGTGGAGATCCTCGGCAACGGGTCCGCCTCCTACCTGCACCTTGACGTGGCCGGCCCGCGCGAGGCGACCGTCACGACGAACCTCTCCGAGCTCTCGGTGTGTCCGGCGTGCGACTCTCCGGCCTCCGAGTGCACGACGGTAGCCGCCCCGACCTCGGCCGCCATCACTCTGAACGGTTCGTACGTTGTGAAGGCGCAGTCCGGTCAGAGGGGGTCCCTCTCATTCAGGTAGCGGCAGCGCTTGGGCGGGAACTCCGGTGCCCGCGGTTCCTCCGGGGGGCGGGAGCCCGGCTCGTGCGGGCCCGCGCGAGCCGGAAGCGAATCCGCCCGACCATTCTCATGATCTGTGTCGCCATCGCGCTGGGGCGTGCGCCCAGTGCAACGGCGGCCCCCGTCGGAGCCGGCGTCGACGCCGCGCAGCCTTTTTCGACGGGCGCCGGACGCCGCCTGGTCCTGGTGCCCTGCGCGGAATTCGGCATCGCGAAGCCGATCGGAGTCGCGGCGGCGCTGTTCTCCGCAGCGACGGATATTCGCCTTTCCTTATCACTCGGACGCGTCGGCTCGCGCTGGCGCCTGCCGGTCTCGCTTTCCTACCGCCGCGCGCTCGACCCTTCCCCCGCCGACGACGTCTCATCCGTCGGCGCTTGGGTCTACCCGGAGGTGACGCTTCTCGGGAGGCTAATAGCCAGCGTCGGCGTGGGCTGGCAGTGGCGGCACATAAGCATCGACGGCGCGTCCTCGATTCGTAACTCTGCCTCCGCGATGTGGTCGCTAGGCGTTCGCTTCTGGCCGTGGCCGCGGGTCGAGCTGACGGCGCTCGCCAAATACGATCTCGAGCAGCCGGTGGCGGGAGAACAGTTCCGCGCCCAGAACCTGAACGTCGCGGTGGCGATCGGGTTCCCAACGCGCCAATAACTCCTCCCCTGAGGCACCCAAGCCCCGCCGAAGGAATCCGTGACCGCCCAGGACATGCGCGCGCACCTAAAGCGCCTCACGCTAGGTGACGGCGTCGCCCCGGAAGCTTCGGCGATCCCCGAATCATGGCGGTGCTGTACGCCTTGACCTCGTTCAGCCTCGTGTCTGAAGGATTCCGCAATCGCGATCTCCGCGGCCAGGTCGCCGGCCTGCTCGGCCTGACCCAGGACCGATACACGCCAGGCAAGATGAGCTACGAAGCCTTCGCCTGCGCGGCTTGATCGCCCGCATCCCCGGTACCCAACGCTACATCGTGACCAGCTACGGCCTCAAGGTCGCCTTCTTCTACTCAAAGGTCCGCATCCGCATGTTGCGCCCCGGCTGGGCTGCCCTCGCCGAGGACGACAACGCGGGCCTCCCAGCCCAATCAGCACTATCCTCAACAAGCTCGACGACGAGGTCGACCGACTTGCAACGACGCGCAACTGAGGGCTGCCGCATGAAACTTGTCTCAACCCCATTCATGTGGCCCCTTGAAGGGGTCTAGGCTAGCTGTTGCCCTTGGGCTCTTCGTCGTCGGACAGGTACGCGAACGTCCGCACCAGGTTGACGATCTGCTCGCGCTGCTGCGCGTTCAGGTCGACGAACTGCACACCCATCCCGGGGTTGATGTTGTCGTAGCTGCCCGGCCGATACGGGTTCACCCACATCACGCGGCCCTCGAGGTTCAGCTGCGGGCTGCCGGGCGGCGTGAAGCTGAGGTTGATGCGGGTGCCGGGCGGCTCGGGCGCGTTGGTCCGGATGAAGATGCCCATCGCGCTGATGTCGGTGATGTACGCGAACAGGAAGTTGTCCGCGCTCTTGTAGTCGACCTCGATGTCGACCGTGACGCGGGTGTGGACGCGCCGGTCGGTGCCGGTACGCCGCCTGTCCGCCGGTACCGCCACCTCTTTCCGCCGTCTGTCCTTCCCGCGTCTTGTCATCCTGGTCCGCCAGTCTACTTGATCTCGATCGTGCCGAGGCGAACACGATCGACGCCGTCGTTCGGGCCCGTCGTCACTTTGAGCCGCTTGCCTTCGCCGCCCGGCCAGAAGCCCACGTAGACGGCATAGGTCCCGGCGGGCGTGGTCATCAAGGGCACGTCGGTTTCGTAGTGGTCGCGGACGTACTCACCCGGGAGCCAGAAGCTGGTCGAGAACGTCTTTCCCAGCGGATCGTGGTCCCCGATCACACGCGGCGCCGCCGGGCCGTCGAAGTGGACGAAGATCTTGTAGCTGCCCGGTGACTTGCCCTTGACCCTGAAGATGAGGTCGAGCGGGATCTTGCCGGGGCGGCGTATGGTTTCGGGGAAATCCGCGCCCACGAGCTCGAACGCGTCGGCGAACGTGGCCGACACCGGCACGCGCCAGGTCCAAGGCGGCTTGGCGTCGGAGGAGGACGACGCCGGCATCCACACGTTCTTGGTCAGCGGGTTCTGGTCGGGCTTCCCGGGGTCGAGCCGATTGGTCATCAGCAGGAAGCGCGATGATGATGCGTCGACGATGTAATACGGGACGTTGGCCTGCTTGCAGGCGGCGTCGAGCGCCGCGAGCTCGTCGGCGGCGACCATCGCGAACACGCGCTGGGAGTCGCGCAGGAAATCGACCACCCGCGCCTGGGTGGGAAGGTCGACCATGGTCTGCTGGCTGTAGAAGTTGGAACCGTGTCCCTCGACGCGGTAGCGGCCGATCTTCTCGCCTGCGCGCGCGAACTTTCCGTACGATTCGAGCACCGGCTTGAACGACAGGTGCGTCGACAGCCGCGGCACCAGGTACTGCGCCAGGTAGAACGCGAACACGATGGCGCAGCCGATCGCGATCTGCAGGCCGAAGCGCCCGCCGTCCAGCGCCAGGCGGTCGATCACGCGCCGGTAGGGCTTGGCGGCCGTGAGATCGGGCGCCGCCACGCGGCCGAGGGCGCGCGCGCGGGCGGCCAACCCCGCGTAGATCCCCGCCGCGGCGACCATGCCGATGGCCAAGAACAAATCCCCGACCGCCACCACCGCCGGCCACTTGACCTTCTCGCCCACCGCGACCGACGCCAGCTCCTCGGGGGCGAGGAAGAAATCGCGCGCGATGATCATCGTGCCGGTCGCCATCAACAGGCCGGTGACCGGTTCGGGGCGCAGGCCTTCGAGCGCCTCGTCCAAGAGCGCGCCGACCGCGAGCGCGATCGCGGGCAGCGCGACGTAGCGCGCGTCGCCGGTGACGATGTTCAGCGTGCTCGACAGCGCGAAGCCGAACCCGGCGAACAGCAGCAGGTAGAGCTCGACGAACGCGAGCCGCGGGTTGGTGCTGGTGCCTTCGCCGTCGAGGCGGATGAGCGGGCGCGCGAGCGCGAACACCGCCACCGCGCTCCACGGGAACAGGCCGAAGCCGAGTTGGCGCACGAGCGCATCGAAGGTGTGCGTGGTGCCCGTGCGCGCGACGCCGCCCAGCCAGAACGAGTACTTGCCGGCGGTCGGGTGCACGAGCGCGGCGGGAACCAGCGCGACCGCGGCGACGGCGAGCGCGATCAGCACCGCGGCCCACGCCAGGCGCGCCGTGGGCGGCAGCGAGCTCGGGCCGAGCGCTCGGCCGGCGGGGAGATCGGGACCCGCCCCGGGCGCGGCGAGCGGGCCGGTGCCGTCGTCGGGCGCGGGCGCTTGCGCGTCCGATGGCGATAGCCCCCAGCCAACCAGCAGCGCGCCGACGACCGCGAGCACGGGCAGCGCGAACCCGAGCAGCGCGCCGCCCGCGAACGATCCCACGACGAGGCCGGCGGCCGCGATCGCGAGATCGCGCGCGCGGCGCCGGCCGTCGGGCGGCCACACCGCGCGCCCGAGGCCACCCAACGACAGCGCGAGCGCGGCGCAGAGCGGCGCGTCGGTGGCGAGCTGGCGCGCCTCCAGCACGAAAAGCGGCATCGTGCCGAGGGCCAGCGTCGCGAGCAGCGCCGCGCGCTTGCGCAAGAGCTGGCTCCCCGCCCAGTAGACCGCCATCAGCGCGCCCAGCGCGCAGAGCGCGATCGGCAGCCGCGCGCCGAGCTCGCTCGCGCCGAACACCGAAATCCCGATCGCGGACAGGATGACGCCGAGCGGCCGCACGCCCGGGAATCGGCCTGCGACGGTGGCGTCGAACATGTGCCCGGAGGCGGCGACGTCGCGGGCCTGCTCGGCGAGCTTGAGCTCCCACGGGTCCCAGAACCCGAAGCGCGCCAGCCCCGGCAAGCAGAGCGCCGCCGCGAACAGGAGCGCCCAGCCCCACGTGGGTACGCGGCGTGAGGCTTCGCGCAGCCGATCGAACATTTCGTGGTCAGTCGATGCTGGGGTCTACGTCGAGGCCCCGAGGCCGCCTAGGCCGCTGATGCCCCCGAGACCGGTCGTGCCGCCGCCGCCGGTCGTGCCCGCGGCGCCGATGGTGCCCGCGGCGCCGGTGGTGCCGCCGCTGCCGGTGGTGCCCGCGGCGCCGGTGGTGCCGCCGCTGCCGGTGGTGCCCGCGACGCCGGTGGTGCCGGTGGTGCCGGCCGCGCCGGTGGTGCCGCCCGCGCCGGTGGTGCCACCCGCGCCGGTGGTACCACCTGCGCCGTTAGTTCCGCCCGCGCCGGTGGTGCCGTTGCAGTTGGTCGTGCCGCCGTACGCGCAGCACGCGGGCGCGCTGGCCGAGAACGACAGGCCCGGATCACACTTGAACTGCGCCGCCGGGTCGCAATAGGGCGCCGCCGACACGCAGTCGTCGCTGGTCGTACACGAGCCCTGGGCGGCGACGCGGTCGACGCACGAGCCGCTCGAGCAGCGCAGGTTCTCGATGCAGGGCTTGTCCGTGGTGCAGGTCGCGCCGCTCGCGCCCTTGGCCTCGCACTGCATCGCGCCCGAGACCTCCGTGCAATACGACCCGGTGTTGCAGACCTCGCCCGGGTTGCCGCACAGGTCGCCCTTGTTCTTCACCACCTTGGGCGCGCACCGGCCTTTGTCGCAGATGTGGCTCTTGTCGGCGCAGTCGTACTTCACTTCGCAATCGCCGAGCTTCACGACCTTGCCCTGATAGACGTAGTTGCAGACATCTAGCGTGTCCGACAGCTGGGTGGGCGTGATGGCCCCCGCCTGCGCGTAAATGGCCTTGGCCTTGTTCACGCACGTGCCGACGTTCGCGGGCGTGAACGCGCGAACGCCGCCCTGCTTCGCGGTAGACCCGAGCGCGGCGCACGCGGTCTTGCGCGCGGTCTTGCACGCGACCTCGCTGGCCACGCAGCGGTCGGCCACCTGGCACTCCGCCTCGGCGAGCTGCGTGCAGAAGTCGTCCTCGGTGAGCGGCTTGGCGCTGCCGCCCCCGCAGGCGGCGAGCGTGATCGGCACCAGCGCCGCGAGAACCATCCGAATGTTTGCCCCAGTCATCGTGACCTCCACATGGGAAAGGTGCAAAGTCTCACCTTCGCTCACCGTGGGGTCAAGGGCCCCGAGAAGCGCGGCACGCGGGCCTGTGTCGCAGCTCACGCGGACTTTCGGAAGTGCACGGTCTCGCCGTGGCCGAGCACCGCCAGCCAGCGATCGCCCGGCGCCTTCGCGCTGGTCGCGAGGCCGCGTTCGTGCGCGAGCTCGCGCAGCCAGGCGATGGGCGCGTCGAGCGGCTCGTAGGACAGCGGGAAGGATCCGTAGCTTGTGGGGACGAGGATGCGCGCCCCGAGATCGTCGAACGCGTACATCGCGTCGAGCGGCGACATGTGCTCCTCGCGGAACGGCGCCGGTTCGTAGCCGGAGATCGGCAACAGCGCGACGTCGGGGTGAAAGCGGCGGCCGATCTCTCCAAACCCCGAGAAGTATCCCGTGTCGCCGGCGACGTAGATGCACGCGCCCGGTGTGTTGATGACGTAACCGCACGCTCCGCGGTGCGCGAAATCGCCGAGCCCGCGCGCTCCCGAGTGGCGGACTGGCACCGCGGTCACCATGACCTCGGCGCGCTGGGCGCTGCGCCCGGGCACGAGCTCGACCACGTCGACCAGATCGGGCCGGCGCACCAGCCGCGCGCACCGGGGCGGCACCACCACCGGCGACCCGCCCGGCAGCCGCGCGAGGCTCTTGCGCGACAGGTGATCGCGGTGCGCATGGGTGACCAACACCAGATCGACGTCGTCGATGTCCTCGGCGGCGATGCCGGCGGCGCGCGCGCGGCGGACGCCGTAGAAGCTGTTCTCGAACAGCGGGTCGGTGAGGATGCGCGTGTTCGGGGTCGTGATCATTGCGGTCGCGTGGCCGACGAACGTGACCGACACGGTCCCCTCGGGCGGGCGCGGGACGGGCTTGGCGTCGACGGGCTCGGTTCCGAGCCGCAGCCGTTCGAGCGCGGTGGTCAGAAACCGGAGCGAGAGCGCGAGCGGCAACCCGCCGCGCAGGCGCTTGCGGTGCTCGTGGTCGAGCTCGCGCGCGCGCTCGGCCGCGCCCGCCGCCGCGGTCGCCGTCGCTGGACGCACCGCGGAGGTCACGGCGCGTGCCTCGGGCGCCGCCGCGACGGTTTCCGTGTTAAGCCAGACCCGCGCAGCGTGGCCCCCATTCCCGCGGAAAAATCCAACCCGGCCGTCGCCCCGGTCGTCGCCCCTGTCGTCATTTTGGGCGGCGGCCTCACCGGCATCTCGACCGCGGTCCACCTGCGCGCGCCGTTCGTGCTGTTCGAGCGCGAGCAGCGCCTCGGCGGCCACGCGCGCACCGACGAGCGCGACGGGTACAAGTTCGACAAGACCGGCCACTGGCTGCACCTGCGCGACCCCGGCGTCAGACGCCTGGTCGACGAGCTTCTGCCCGGTGAGATGGTGCCGATCGCTCGCAAGGCCCGGATTTTCTCGCACGGCGTGCTCACGCGCTACCCCTACCAGGCAAACCTGCACGGGCTGCCGCCCGAGGTGGTCAAGGAGTGCCTGCTGGGCGTCATCGAGGCCAAGCTCGCGGTGACGACGGGCGCGGCGGCCGGGCCCGAGCCGGCGAACTTCGAGGACTACTGCCTGCGCCACTTCGGCGCCGGGATCTCGAAGCACTTCATGATCCCGTACAACGAGAAGATCTTGGGCGTGCACCCGCGAGAGATCACGGCGGCGTGGTGCTCGCGCTTCGTGCCGCTGCCCAACCTCGAGCAGGTGGTCGCGGGCGCGGTCGGCGCCGGCCCCCCCGAGATGGGCTACAACCAGAGCTTCCTGTATCCCAAGAGCGGCGGCATCGAGATCTTCACGCGCGCGCTGGTGTCGCGGGTCGCGCGCCCGGACGGCAGCGGCCGCGTGTTCACCGGCACCAGCCCCGACGCGATCGACTGGCGGCGGCGCGAGGTGAGCGCGGGCGGCGAGCGGGTGCCCTACCGCGCGCTGGTGGCGACCATCCCGCTGCCCGAGCTCCTGAAGCGCATGTCCGAGCTGCCGGCCGAAGTCGAGACCGCCGCGTCGCAGCTCCGCTGCACGACGCTGCGCTACCTCAACATCGGCGCGCGCGGGCAACCGCCCGCCGACTGGCACTGGATCTACGTGCCCGAGCGGCGCTACCCGTTCTACCGGGCGAACGTGTTCTCGACCGCGATGGCCAGCATGGCGCCGGCGGGGTGCGCGTCGATCTGCGTCGAGATGGCGGACCGTGGGCCGATCTCGGAGGTGACGGTGCGCGACACGACCGCGGCCCTGGTCGCGGCCGGCGCGCTCGGCGACGCGGGCGACGTCGTGTTCGCGCAGCCGATGAACATCGAGTACGCGTACGTCGTGTTCGACCGCCACTACTACGAGGCGACACGGACCATCTTCACTTTTCTAGAGGCGAACGCGATCCACCCGCGCGGCCGCTACGGCGCGTGGACGTACAACGCGATGGAGGACTGCGTGCTCGCCGGGCGCGAGGTGGCGGCGTTGATTGACGGTGCGCGCCCAGACGGGGGTGGCGCGTGAGCGCGGCGCCGGCGGCGTCGGCCGCGCCGCACGTGTCGATCGTCATCCCCGTATACAACGAGGAGGGCATCCTGCGCGGCAGCGTGCTCGAGCTCGAGGACAAGCTGCGCGACTTCGGGTGGAGCTACGAGCTCTTGCTGTGCGAGAACGGCTCGCGCGACCGCACGGTGGAGATCGGCCGCGAGCTCGAAGCCCAGCACCCGGTGGTGCACATGTTGTCGGTGGGCGAGCCCAACTACGGCCTCGCCATGCGGCAGGGCATTCTGGAAGCGCGGGGCGAGTTCGTCGTATGCGACGAGATCGACCTGCTCGACACCGAGTTCTACGCGCGCGCGATGGCGCTGCTCGAGCGCAGCGACACCGAGCTGGTCGTCGGTTCCAAGGCGATGGTCGGCTCGAACGATCAGCGCCCGCTGTTCCGGCGCGCCGCCACCCGGGTCTACAACGGCCTTCTGCGCGTGGTCTGCCACTACCCCGGCACCGACACCCACGGCCTCAAGGCGTTTCGCCGCGAGGCCCTGCTCGAGACCGCGCGCCGCTGCATGCTCGACCGCGACGTGTTCGCGAGCGAGTTCGTCATCCGCGCCCACCGCGAGGGCAAGAAGGTCGTCGAGATCCCGTTCGCGGTACGCGAGAAGCGCCCGCCGTCGATAAACCTCGTCAAGCGCGTCCCGCACGTCATGATGAGCGTCGCCAAGCTCGCGATCTCCGTGCGCCGCAACGAGAGCTGAGCCGCGCGAGTTATCCACAGCTTTTTGCTGTGGATCTTTTGTAGCGGCGGGCACCTCCACACGTGCCGCGCGCCCAAAAATGTTGGCGTCGTGACTTCGCACCCGCACGCGTTCGGGGAGAGCTTGAAAATCCGCGCCCACACCCTTTTTCTTTACCGCTCGGACAGCGAACCCTTCATAGTGCGCGCGCTGTTCGCGGGCCCAAAACTGCGTACGAAACCAAACCGAAACAAACCCCTGAAAAAAAGGAAACAACCATGAAGACCAAGACGATCTCGGGCATCAAGGTGAAGGCGACCGTCAAGGCCGGCGGAATCAATGCGCTGACAAATCACAACCGAGCCCGACTGAGAATCGGGGGCGGGATCAAGGTGAAGGCGACCGTGAAGGCGGGCGGAATCAATGCGCTGACAAATCACAACCGCGGTGGGCTGAAGGTCCGGGTTGGGATCAAAGCCGGCGAGATCCTGCAGGCGAACCACTCGCGCCGGGCCTCGCGCGCGCGCTAGCCGGCGCTGCGAACTCGAAGCCAGCTTTCGACGGCGGCCAGTTTTCCTTTGGCCGAGGGAGCGGCTGCGTAATCTGATCTGGCCTGCTCAGCCAGAGCGAGGGCCCTGCCTCGATCGCGATTGGACTCCCACAGGGCCCTTGCGAGCGCAAACGTCGTTTCCGCCCGATTCGACGGCTCCTTTTCTTGAGCCTGGCGAATTTTGAAAGCGCGTTCGAGGGGGACCAAAGCGGCGCTGGGATTTCCTTCTGCCAAATGACTCAAACCGATCCCAGTAAGCGCGAAGCCTAGTCCCAGATGATCTGATCCGAGCTCCGTCTCCCAAATCGCGCTAGCGCGCTCGAACGACTGTCGAGCTTCCGGGTGCCGACCGAGAGCATTCAGAACCTCGCCTCGATTGCTCAATGTGATCGCCACCTCTGGATGTGATTTTCCGAGACCGGCCTCGAGAAATCCCATCGCCCGATCGAGGTGCGACAGGGCTTCCTGATTCATTCCCACCGCCTGGAGGAACATTGCCAAGTTCACGTCTGAACGGCTGACGTCTGGATGATCTCGACCAAGTACCGACTCTTTGAGCGCGAGAGCGTCTTTCATTGCCTGTACGGCTTGGTCTTCGTGTCCCTCGAGGTGGTGAACGAGACCGATGTCGTTGAGGAGCCACGAGCGGAGAACGTCATGTCCCCCTATCCGCTGCAAAATCGACTCTGCGGCAGTCGCCCAGCGGTGACCTTCCTCGAATCGTCCCTGTCGGAATCCGACTACGGAAACCAAATCGGCGGCGGCTTCAGCACGAACTTCATCATGCCGAGACGAATCAGCGGTCCAAAAGCCTTCAACCAGCACCTTCTCCGCTGCAGCGGCCTCGTTTGCCCTGGTGTACATCGACCCTGCACGCAACAAGGTCTCGGCGAGTACCGGGCGGTACCCCACGAGACGTGCTTCTGAAACCAAGCCTGGCGCTTCTTTGAGCGTTTCCTTCCACCGGCCGGCGTCGAAGCGGGCCTTGATACTTGCGAGTCGTGACCGGATCTCGTCGACTCCCGCTCGGGTCTTGGCGTCGGGTGGGGGCTCTATCACCGCTCTGAGAAGCGGAATGTCGGAGCATCGGTCAAGTGACGCCAGGGAGTTTGCTGCGCTCACCGCGTTCTCAACGACCTCTCCCGATGCCTCTGCGAAGACGTTGGTAAGAGCGCGCATACCGCCCAGGCGCTCCTGGAGGCACGACATCCTCAGGTCCAGAACCTCGGACGACTGATCCCCACGAACCTGCGTTGCCTCGCAGGCATCCTTGTACATCGCCGTCCAGCGCTGGGCGTATGAGGTGAGCGAGCGGCTGACCGTGTTGAATACATCGGGCGCATAACTCTTCCCGGTCTGCATGAACGCTCGACGGATTTGGGCGTGTCGAGGTGGCTCGGGCTCACCCGCCCGCGCGAACTCCCACACGCCGGCCAAGCGCTCCTGGCCGCCCGCGCACACAGCTCGATCGACGGTAACCAGCGAGCGCACCCCGAAGCCGAGGGCGCCCACAAGGATCAGCGTGCCGCTGATGAGCGCCCACTTCTTGCGCCTGGTGCTCGGGTTTTGCTCGAGGGCCGCGATGACCGCCTCCATCGAGTCCCAGCGGTCGGTGTTCTTTGACCGCAGGCCCTTGAGCACGATCTTGCGCAGCCAGGGCGGCACCTTGGAGTGCGCGGGCGCGGGGCGGATGTTTTCGTGGACGACGTTCGCCGCCAGCTTGTTGACGTCGTCGCCGGCGAAGGGGCGCTCGCCGTAGAGGGCTTCGTAGAGGGAGATGCAGAAGCTGAACTGGTCGCTGCGCGCGTCGGTCGCGAGGCCGAGGAACTGCTCGGGCGCCATGTAGACGGGCGTGCCGATCATCGCGCCAGGGCGCGTGAGCTTCATGTCCAGCGCGCCGGAGCTGCTGGAGCGCGTGCGGGGCAACGCGGGCGAGCCGGCTATGCCGTCGAGAACGATGGTGTCGGATGCGACCGACGCCACGTCCCTCTCCGGAAGCGGCGTGAGCAGACGGATGGGCGCGGGCACGGTCGCTTTCGGGGCGCTCTCCGCGGGCGTCGGCAAGACCTGGCGCGCGAGGCCGAAGTCGGTGACCCGGACCTGGCCGTTGCGGCCGACCATCACATTGTCGGGCTTGAAGTCGCGATGGATGATGCCCTTTTCGTGCGCGGCGGCGAGGCCGCGGCCGGCGGCGACGAACACCTGGAGCACTTCTTGCCACGTGCGCGGCTGGGTCTGGAGCCAGTGGGTGACGTTGTTGCCCTCCACGAATTCCATCGCGATGAAGACCTTGTCGCCGAACGTCCCGACGTCGTAGACGACGACCACGTTCGGGTGGGACAGGCGCGCGATCGCCTGGCCTTCGCGCAGAGTTCGCGACCGGCCCTCGCTGTGGGAAACGCCGTGACCGGGCTTTACCCTGAGGAGCTTGACCGCGACGCGACGGTCGAGCTCGGGATCGTATGCGGCGTAGACCTCGCCCATGCCGCCGCGGCCGACGAGGCCGAGCACGATGTAGCGTCCGATGGTCGCGCCGCGATCGAGCGTGGCCGGGACCGAGTCGGGAATTGGGCGGCCCGATCCCATTAGCGTTCCGGCTTTCCGGGGACGATCAGGTACGACTTCACCACCCGCGCCGATTTCGCGTGGGTCGGGCGAATCGCCTTGCGTCCCGAATACATCCGGCTGACTACCACCCGCCCGCGTTCCCGCGAGCGGAACCCCGGGGGGATAATACGCCGAATCCCGGAAATTTCTCAAAAGCGCCGAGGGCCACGGACTAATCGAGCGCGAGACGCGCCCGCAGGTCGCGCGTGCGGGCGGCGAAAATCGGGCGTGCGAGCGCCAACACTTCGTTTTCAAGACGCTTTCGCCGCTGGTCGACGAGCGCGAGCGCGGCGCTGGCGTCGTTGTCGAACCAGCTCGGGTGGCGGGCGACGGTGGCGTAGGCGACGTCGAGATCGTGGAGATCGCCAAGCAGATCCGCGAGCTTCTCGACCTTGGTCGCCGACAGCGAATGGAGGCCGCGGAGCCTTCCCTCGAGCATGCGCAGCTCGTACGACAGCGCTTTGACACGTTTGCGCAAGTCGTGAAAACGCTTCGGGTTGGGGGTCTCGACCGCGGCTGCGAGCGCGCGTCGCGCCTGGCGGTACGTCGTCGTGAGCCCGTCGCTGGCGGCGCGGCGGCCGTGGGGCACGGACCAGCGCGGAAGCTTGCGACGCAATCGCTTCAACCGCCGCGTGCTGTGGGCGAGCGCGCGCTCCACCTTTTCCGGAGGGAGCTCGGCGCCGAGGCGCGCGCCCACGTACCTGAGCTTGGCCGCCAGCTCGCGCGGCACGTCGGCGGATGACTTCGCGCCGAGCTCCAGAAACGTGCGCGCCTGGACAGCGAGATCGCGCAGCTTCGCGAGCTGCCGACCCGCGCGGCGGAGACGGCGATCCTCGCGCTTGGCGTCGCTGCCCGCGCGAGGGGCAACGAGCGCGATCGCGGCGCGCGATCGCTTGAGCCGCGTCCGGACGTTGTGCACGCGCTCGTCGCTCGACTGGCCGCGATCGCGCGCGGCGCGGATCGCGTCTTTCAGCTGTGCGCGCACCAACCGCCTCACGGCGCGATCGACCCGCTCGTCGGGTTTGATTTCCAGGTCCATCGTCGCCGCTATTCGACCTTCGCCTGCTTGTGGAGCGCGCGGATCTCCTTCATCCGCGTCTTCGCCATGTCGCCCAACGTCGCGAGCCACGGCTTGCGGTAGGGCCGCAGCGCGAGCACCAGCCGCTCGATGATGGCGAGATTTCGAAACCACTTCTTGTCGGCGGGCACGAGATACCACGGCGCCTCGGGCGTCGCGCAGCGCTCGAGCGCGTCTTCGTACGCCTCCGTGAACTCGTCCCAGAGCGGCACCTCGCGCCAGTCGGCGGGGTTCAGCTTCCAGGCGGTGCGCGGATCCTTCTCGCGCTCGCGCAGCCGCTCGACCTGCTCCTCGCGGCTGATGTGCAGACAGAACTTGAGCAGGATGGTATCGCTCGCGACCAGCAGCCGCTCGAACGCGTTGATGTCGTCGTAGCGCCGCTTCCAGACCGACTTGGGGACGATGTCGTGGACGCGCACGGCGAGCACGTCCTCGTAGTGCGAGCGGTTGAAGATCCCCAGGTACCCGCGCCGCGGCGTGGCCGCGTGCACGCGCCACAAGAAGTCGTGCGCGCGCTCCTCCTCGGTCGGCACCTTGAACGGGTGCACGTACGCGTTCTGGACGTTGGTGAACTCGAGAATCTTGCGCGCCGCCCCGTCCTTGCCGCTCGCGTCGCGCCCCTGCAGCACCACCAGCAGCGCGTGCGTGCCTGCGTACGTCATCAGGTTCTCGAGCTCCTCCAGCTCGCGCCCGAGCTTCTCCAGCTTCTCGAGCGCTTCCTCTTTCTCGAGCCCATCCGTGTCCGCCGGATCGACGCGGTCGAGGCGCACGCGCTTCCGGCCATCGATCTTTCGAGCGTGCCCGTCGCGCGCCATCGGCGCGATAGCATAGCCGAACAGATCGCGTTCAGCGTTGCTGTGGCAGCCGTTTTCGGATTGCGTCAATCGGCATGAACAGCTGCAACGGCTTGGACGGCAATGGCGTGAATCCGTGGCGCTGGTACCAGGCCTTTGCGCGCTCGTTCTTGGCGTCGAGCAACACCGCGAACACGCCCACCAGGTCTGCGGCGGCAACCGACGTGCAGAGTGCGTCGACCAGAAGCAGTCGGCCGAGACCTTTCCGCTGATGCGCGAGGTCCACTGCGAACCGGCCGAGGAGGATGGCGGGCAGCGGGTGGCGAGGAAGCCGACGCACCAGCGCCGGAGGCATGTCGTCGAACGCGATCAGACGTTCCGCGAGGGTGTAGTAGCCCGCGACGGCGACGCTCCCGGTTCCGACCGCGACGAAGGTGGACGATAGGTTCTGCTCGCGGTGCTTGCGTGCTCGCGTCTTGAGGAAGACGTCGAGGGCCGGCTCACCGCAGTTGAACTGTTCCCGCTCGTGCTCGGGGCCGATCGGCTCTATCCGCCATTCGTCGGTCGAAAGGTGGTTCACCTACTTCTTCCGAGTGCGCGAGGACTTGGCTCTACCAAGGACATCGCGAACCATCGCGCCGAGTGCGTCGTTGCGGTCGACGGGCCGCTCCAAGGCGGTAAGGAACGCTTCGGCATCGGAGCGCCCAAGACGAATGCGCTGCGCCGACTCGATCACGGTCTTCGCGCGCTCGATGACCGTCGAGGTCACGAAGCTGGCGACCGTTTGTGACGAGAGCTCTGCCGCCTCCTCGACCAGCTGTTTGAGATCCTCGCGAAGACGGATATCGATGCGTGCGGTCGCCTCGCTGGGCATGAGAATAGATTAGCATCCCGACCGGCAAAATGCCGGCATTAGTCGGCAAACCGCCGCTGCTCGCGGGGATCGAGAACGCTTTGAGCTGGGAGCGCCGGCATCCGGTCGGGCTTGATCCAGCCCGCGCGGTCGAGAACGGCGATCAGGGCGGGGAGGACGACGATGGAGACGATCGTCACCCAGAACATGCCGATGGTGGCGAGCCAGCCGATGCCTTGCATGCCGATCATCGAGGCGAGCAGTAGCGACGCCCAGCCGACGAGGGCGCTGGCGGAGCTGCCCAGCACCGGGCGGAGGGTGATGCGGAGGGCGCGCTCGGCCCCACCGTAGAGGCGGTAGTTGTAAACGACGTGGACGCCGAACGCGACGCCGAGGCCGACCAGGATGGGCAAGACGGTGAGGTTCATGAACGACAGGCTGAGGCCCTTGTCGCCGACGTGGGGGAGGCAGCCGAGCGTCCACACGATGCCGAACAACAGCGGCAGCATGCACAAGAGCGCGAACTTGAGGCTGCGCGCCTGCACCCAGAACATCGCGAGGATGATCACCGCCCCGACGATCGAGAACAGGCGGGCCTCGTGCTGGACGATCTGGATGACGTGCATGAAGATCTGGGCGCGGCCGGTGGTTTCGACCGGCTGGCCGTCGACCCGCAGCGACTCGACCTCCTTGACGAAGCGGGTAAGCTCGTCGAAGTCCCACAGCCAGTGCTTGGCGACGATGTGGCCGACGTAGCCCATGGTCTTGCCGCTCGGGTCGCGGCCGAGGTAGAGCGCCTTCAAATACTCGGGCAGGCCGTCGACCGTGAGCGGCTCGGGGTTGATGAGCTTTGGGCCCTGCGCGAGCGCGAACTGCAGATTGGGATCGGGGTCCTTCTTGGGCAGGCGCTCGAGCGCGTGGCGCATCGGGCCCATGTGCTCGAGCGCGGCGGTCTGGCGGTCGAGCGGGACGGCGTAGGTGAACGCCGACTCGTAGCGGGCGATGGTCTGGAACTTGCCGAAGTTCTGCTCGAAGTAGTCCTGGATGCGCCGGGCTTGCGCCTCGGTGTCGGCGAGCACCACGGTCTGGTCGACGTTCTCGCCGTAGTGGGCGAGGATCAGGCGGTCGATCTGCAGCGACTTCTGGTTCTCGACCGTCAGCTCCTCGCCCGTGTACGCGAACCGGACCGCGCGCGCCGACAAGCCGAAGCCGATGGTGGCGATGACGGCGACCGCGAGCACGGCGGGTGCCGCCTTGCCGGCGGGGTTGAAGCGCGAGAAGCGCGAAGCTGTCTTCGACGCCTTGGCGGACGTCCCGGCGTGGAGCCGGCCGACGCGCCGGCGGGCCTCGTCGACGCTGACGTCCCCGGCACCTCCCTTGGCGAAGCGCAGGAACAGGGCAGGGCACAGCGTGTACATCGCGACGTAGATGGCGACGATGCCGATCGAGCAGATGATTCCGATCTCGGCAAAGGCGCGGAACCGCCCGAACGCAACGATGATCATCACCGCCATGGTCGTGAGCGCGCCCATCGCCGCGGGCACCGCGGTCTGCGTCCACGCTTCGCGGACCGCGGCGTCGCGGCCGAGTCCGGCGCCAACGAACAGGTTGTAGCGGGTGGAGAAGTAGTAGCCGAAGTCGACCCCGAGGCCCGCCAGAATGGCGAGCATGAACGCGGTGATCACGCTGACCGTGCCGATCGCCAGATACGTCAGCGCGAACGTGATCGCGAGGCCGACCGCTAGGCTCACGTACACCATCACCGTCGAGCGCGGCCGGCGCACGGTGAGCAGATCGATGCACAAGATGATGATGCCTGCCCAGAACGCGGAGCGGCGCGCGTCGCGCAGCGTGGTGTCGCGCTGGTCCCATTGCATCGGATACGCGCCGCCCTTGTGGATCTCGACGGACGCGGCGCCCGGGACCTTGGCGAGCGCCGCGGTGATGGCGCGGTCGACGTCGGCGACCAGCTCCGGGTAGTGGTCGAGCTCGTCGGGCGGGAAGGTCGGGTTGAAGAAGAAGGTCAGCATCTTCTCGTCGGGCGCCAGGTAGTAGAGCCGGGTCGCGTCCGGGTTGGTGCGCGCGCGCAGGCGGGCGAGCATCGCATCAGGGGCGGCGGAGGGGGCCTTGTCGTTGGTCTTGGCGTCGGTGGCCTCCCACTGAAACTGGCGCTGAATCTTGGGGAGGATGTCGTCGAGCTTGAGCTCGGCGGGCTTGTCGTCGAGGTCGAGGAAGAAGCCCGAGCGCTCCTTGCGCAGCGCTTTGACCCGCTCGTCGAGGCGCGTGCCCAGGGTCTCGAGATCCGCGGCCGGCAGAAACAGCGGCGCCGCCTTCTTGATCGCGGTGATGTCGATGCCCACCGACACCGGCGTGTGGACCCACTTGCTGTGGTCGAGCTCGGCGCCGATCTCGTCGGCCAGGCGCTTCAGATCGGGCAGCGTCGTCCGGTCGTCGCGCACGAGGCCGAGGTACATGAACTGCATCGCGCCGCCGCCCGACCAGCTCTCGAGCTTGCGCACGGTCTTGACCGCGGGGATGTCCCCCGGAAGCAGGTTGAGCAGGTTGCTGTCGAGGCGGATCCGCGTGCACAGCCACGCCGACACCGGCACCGCCACCGCGTAGATGGCCAGCATCAACCAGCGCCTGCCGAACAGGCGCTGGAACATCAGCGCGCTCCGATCGCGAGCTCGAGATCCGCCTTGGCCTGGAACGCGCCCAGCAGGTGATCGTAGTAGGCTTTCTTGGCGAGCAGGTACGCGGCCACGCCCTCGAGCACGTCACGCGCCTCGCCGGTGCCGCTCTCGTACGCCGCCGCCGAGAACGCCATCCACTTGCGGGTCGACTTGACCTCGTCCTCGGCGATGCGCGACAGATCGCGGTTCTGGACCAGGTCGCGCCGCGCCTTTTCCACCTGCAGCGGGATGCCGGTCGCCGCCAGACCCTCGTTGGCGGCGACCCAGCGCCCCTTGGCCTGCGCCTCGCCCGCCTTGGCGCCCGCCGCGGCGAGGTCGATGTCGAACTTCAACCCGACCGCGGCGCCCGCGAACCAGTCGTTATAGAGGTTGTAGAACGCGCCCGAGTAGCCCTTGGGCCGCATCGGCGACCAGTCGGCCTGTCCGGCCGCCGCCGCGAACAGCACCGGCAGGTTGGCGCGGCGCTCGGCGGTTTCCCACGCCGCGGTCGCCAGCTTGCCGTGCGCGATCTGCGCCATCTCGGGGCGGTCGCGCCGCGCGGCCTCGACCAGCTCGGCGAGCGCGGCGATGTCACCCTCGATCGGCGCCAGCTTATCGTCCGCGAACTCGATCGGCTCGGCGAGCGACATCCCGATCGCCTGCTTGATCGCGAGGCCCGCCAGCTCGATGCCGTCGTTGGCCAGGCGCAAGAAGCGATCGATCTCGCCCGCGCCGTACTTGAGCCGCATCAAGTCCGGCAACGTCACGTCGCCGGTATCCTTGGCGTACATCGCTTCGGCCTTGGAGATCGCCTTGCCCAGGATCTGTTTGCCATTCTCGAGATTCGGCTTCATCGACAGCGCGTAGAGCCGCAGCGCGTACAGCCGCCGGACCTCCGAGCGCACGACGTTCGCGGTCTCGCGCGCCTTTTCCTGCTCCACAGCGACCCGCTCGCGCGCCGCGGTCACGCCCGCCGTGTAACGCCCGAACGTGCCGAGCGGCTTGATGAGGCGCGCGTCCGCGTGCGCGTACGGGCCCCACGACGTCAGATCGTTTCGGTACGGCGCATCGAACCCCAGTCCGCCCTCGGCCTTGAACATCGGCGCCATGTACGTGACCGCCTGGAACTTCACCGACAACAGCGCCTCGACCTGATCCGCCTGCGCGCGGTACACCTCGACATCGGCGCGCGCCGCCTGCACGCGCGCGCTGCGCTCGACCGCGATGCGCACGCAGTCGTCGGCGCCGAGCGGCGCGGCCAAAGCCGCCGCCGGCGGCGTCACGATCGACAACGCGGCCGGCAGCGCGACGCCGAGCGCGGGGAATCCAAGAAACAGCCGCAGACTCGCGCTTCGCGCGAGAGCGGCCGCGGCGACCGTCCTCACTTGCCTGCGTCCTTCTGCTTGTCGGCCAGGCGCTTGAGCAGGTCCTCGGCGCCGCCCTTGGCGATGATCTTCGCGATCTGGTTGCGGTAGTCCTTGGTCAGCGAATCGCCGTCCAGCACCAGGTCGATGACTTTGCCCGCCTTGTTCCACACGAATTCGACGTCGAGCGACACGTCCTGCTTGGGGAAGCTGATCTTGAGGGGCACCGCGGTGGCGCCGGCCCGGTCCGCCGGCTTGCCTTCCTTGATCACGCCCTCGTTGAACACCGCGCCGCCGTTGGCGTAGCCGCGCTTGCGCAGGATGCCGACCAGGCGCTCCTTGAACTCCTTGGTCTGCGCCGCGTTCAGCTTCGACGCCGATGGTCCCAGGCAGTCGCTCGTGAAGGTGGGGAAGTCGAAGAACCCGTCGAGCGCGGTGAACGTCTTGGCGTTGGCGGCCTCGTCGGCGGCGGACAGCTTGCTGCCCTCGGGCGCGGTCTTCACCGTCTTGAAGGTCTCGATGAGCTTGTGCGTGCGCTCGGCGGCGGAGTCGGCGCGCGCGGGGGCGGCCATCGACAGCACCACGATCAGCGACGAGAACGGCAGCGCTCGGTTCCACATGGATCCTCCTTGCGAGACGGGTGGGGCTGCTTCGCAGCAACCATCGTGCCACAGGTGGGTGCGCTTGCTATAAGCCGTGCATGGCGAATCTGCTCAAAGTTCCCGTCGGCGAGCGCGATCACCGGCTCGGTCCCGACACCGCGCCGGTGACGTTGGTCGAGTACGGCGACTTCGAGTGCCCGCAGTGCGCGGCCGCGCACCCGATCCTCGCGAAGGTGCGCGAGACGTTCGGCGACACGCTGCGGTTCGTGTTCCGCCATTTCCCGCTCACCAGCAGCCACCCCAACGCGCAGCGCGCGGCCGAGGCGGCGGAGTGGATCAGCGCGCTCGGTCCGGCGGCGTTCTGGCCGTTTCACGATTTGCTGTACGCGGATTCGAAGGCGCTGTCGGAGAAGTCGATCATCGCGCGCGCCGACGAGCTCGGCTTTCCGGGCAAGGACTTCCCCGCGGTGTGGCAGGCGCACACGTACCTCAAGAACGTGAAGCAGGACTTCATCAGCGGCATCGACAGTGGCGTCACCGGGACGCCCGCCTTCTTCATCAACGGCGTCCGTCACGCGGGCGCGTGGGACGAGGTCGCTCTCGTGCGCGCGATCGAAACTGCTGCCCACCAGCCGACATCCGGCGCCGCCGCCGCGCAAGGCTGACGTCGCGAGATCGGTCAGCGATCGGGTTGTAGCGCCTCGAGGTCGAGGGACTCCTGCACCTTGTGCAGGACTTCCTCGCTGATCTTCCCGCGGTTGCGGAGATCGACGACGGTCTTGCGCTCGGCGGTGAGCGCCTCGGTGCGCAACCTGCGGTAGGCGGCCTCCTCACCCTCGGTGAGCTGGCACTCGGGATCCTCGCGGATCTGCTCGTTCAGCCGCTCGAGCCGCTGGTCGTACGGCAGCCGAACCCGCTCCATCAGCTGGGGGTGAACGATCGACGTCTGGTCGATGTCGTCGAGGCGCTTGATCGCCGCCTCGCTCGACTTGATCAGCGCCTCGCGCTCCTCACGCAGGTCCGCCCCGTCGTCCTTGAGCCCGAGCTTGCGGATTAGCCACGGCAGGCTGAGGCCCTGCAGCACCAGCGTCGCCAGGATGACCGCGAACGAAACCACGATCACCTCGGTACGCTTCGGGAACGGCTCGCCCGACGGCAGCGTCAGCGGCAGCGCGAGCGCCAGCGCCAGCGACACGATGCCGCGCATGCCCGTCCACCCGATGATCACGACCGCGCGCCAGGGCGGCATCGGATCGCGTTCACGGATGCGGCGGCTCAGGAAACGCGGTAGCCAGGTCCCGATCGGGACGTAGATGAGGCGCGCGAGGATGGCAACGCCGGTGATCGCCACCGACCAGGTGAGGATCGATCCCGCGGACAGCCCGCCCGTGATGTCGCGGATGGCGGACAACTGGAGCCCGATCAGGATGAACACGAGGCCGTTGAAGAGCAGCAACAGCACGCTCCACACCCCGCGGCCGCGGAACCTGGTCAGCGCCGACAGCAGCTCGGGGTTGCGCCAGCCGAGGTAGCCGCCCGCCGCGACGGTGGCGAGTACGCCGGAGACGCCGAGGTGCTCCGCCGGGATGTACGCGGCGTACGGGGTGAGCAGGGTGATGACGGTTTCGAGCTCGAAGTGCTCCATGCGGCGGTGGATCTGCGCGATCACCCATCCGACCCCGAGGCCGACCAGCACGCCGCCGATCGCCACCACCAGGAAGCGCCCACTCGCGGACGCGAGCGAGAACGTCCCGGTGGTCACCGCCGCGAGCGCGAACTTGTACGCGACCAAGCCGGTCGCGTCGTTCACCAGGCTCTCGCCCTCGAGGATGGTGACGATGCGGCGGGGCACCTTGAGCCGGCGCGTGACCGCGGTCGCCGCGACGGCATCCGGCGGCGAGATGATCGCGCCCAGCACGAACGCGACGGGCCAGCTCATGCCCGGAATCACCGCATGCGCGACCCACGCCACCGCGGTCGTCGTCACCACGACCAGGCCGATCGCGAGCAGCGCGATCGGGCGGCTGTTCTGGTGGAAGTCGCGCCAGGACGTGAACCACGCCGCCGCGAACAACAGCGGAGGCAGAAAGATCAGCAGCACCAGGCTCGGGTCGATGTTCACGCGCGGCAGGTTGGGCACGAACGCGAGCCCCAGCCCGCCGAGCACGAGCAAGATCGGGTACGGAATGGCGAGCCGCTCCGCCGCCACCGCAAGCACGGCGACCACGACCAGCAGCACCAGGATCAACTCCAGCCCATTCATGGCGGGGAAGTGTACGCGACAGTGTGCAAGGCGCTGCACAGGCCCGGCCTCGGCCAAGGCCTCGGCCCCGGCCTCGGCCCCCGCCGGCCTCGGCCCCGCTCCGGCCTCGGGCCCCGCCGGCCCCCGGCCCCCGCCGCCCGCCCACCCCCCCGGGCGAAAGCCGTTCACTCAGACCAACGCCCCGCGCGCCGCCAACAAGCGGCCGGTGGCGATGGCCAGGGCGCGACCCTCGCGCCGCGCGTAGCTGGGTCGCGTGCTCACTGACGATCGCTGGGCGCAGCTCGCATTGGTTTCGCGCGGTTCGAAGGCAACGGTTCATCTCAAGGCAACCGTCCGCGCGATTGCGGCGCGCGGGGCGTTGGTCTGAGTGAACGGCTTTCGCCGGCGGGGCAAGTGGAGGGCGGGCAAGTGGAGGGCGGGCAAGCGGAGGGCGGGCAAGTGGAGGGCGGGCAAGTGGAGGGCGGGCAAGCGGAGGGCGGGCAAGTGGAGGGCGGG
>WNGA01009232.1_pt1 | contig 24922 bp, 41 predicted proteins | sample 5400061 | NCBI WGS metagenome assembly WNGA01 (sample SAMN13153366, study PRJNA577476) | soil metagenome | isolation source: 100 cm soil or saprolite under grassland replicate 2 | place: USA:California | collected 2016-06-15 | reverse complement strand
GCAATTCACGCGCCACGCCGCGCCATCGAGGATGCTCAAGTTATGTTTGAAGGTCGGCGAGCCAGCGCAAGGCTCGCAGCCCGGGCATGAAGCAATATTCACCGCCCCGCGTGACGACAAACCGCGGGAGGCCCTGAAGGCGCTTGCGAACCGGCCGCCGTGGAACTGTAAAGCTGCCGCCCTCGTCGTTCGACCCGACGATGGGATCCTTCGCATCGCCTGCCCCAAAGAAAACGCCGTCATTTATCCATTGAGACTGGACGAACTCGAACTGCCGGCCAAGGTGCGCTCCGACAAACGCAAACATCAACCCCCGATCGGCGCCGTCGTCCTCCAGGACTCCTTCCGGGAGTGGCGGACCATAAGCGGTTCCGCGCCGGATCATTCGGTGCAATCTGACTACGCCGGCCACGGACGCGTCGCGTGGGTTTGCCCGCCGGATGTGTGAACCGCCAGGAGTCTTGAATCCCGCCGGGTCATCTTCTTCATAGAGGAAATCGTTGTTGCGTCGCGGGTCGGCGCCCAGTTCTGGGTCGTCGTGGAAGGGGCAAAGCGCCAGCGGCGCGCCGCTGCGCCAACGCCCCATCATCTTTGCCGCCAGTAATTCCTCATCCTCAGGGCTGGAAGAGTTCGCCTTTAGGTACTGGCGGAACGCAGCGACGCGTTGGCGCAGCTTGCGGAAGACGACGTAGGTTCCATTGCGGCCCAGGACTTCGGGCCGGGTCACCTGGATGCCGCCCATCTCGTCGCGATAGCCCAGAACGAATTCGCCCGCCTTAAGGGGTTGTTCCTTGTGATTGGTTCCAGGAATGCCACTCCCTTCGATCGCCGGATGGCTGATGCCGTCCCTGAATCCGAAGGGCTCCGTTTCGGTGGAAAGCGCGTGACAGTCCTGGCGCCAGATCGCAGTTATCCCCGGCAGTTCCTGGTAAACTTTTCGAGCACGCTCGATCGCCACCTCAAGCCGCTGAGCGTCCGGCGAGACTGCGACGAGCACTACATGAACGTCCTGCGTCCCGAGCGGCTTCTCCCAGTTTTCGGGGCTGCTCTCGCCGCTGTCTCCCAGCTCTTTCGCGCGCGCGGTCATCCCCTGCCGGAACTCCCAGGCGAAGCTGTCGAGCGAATCTTGCGGCACGCCGAGGGCCTTAAAACCCTGGTAGGTAAAGGCGACGCTCACCAAGGTGTCGGCTAAAGGGCTGGTCGGGTTAGCAGCCGAAGTCACGACTGCGCTTAGCGGCCGCATCAACTCCCGTCCCGCATTGCTGTCGTCAATGCGGAGCACAATGTAAGTTGCCGCGTACGGAGTTGGCCGCGGGCGCAGAACCCCGCTCTGGATGTCATCCAATTCGAGCATGACGTTCGCTTCTCCGGTCATGGATCCTCTCTTTTCCGAAATCGCCTCACTTTGCCATGGCAATATTCTTCCAGAAGTTTTCCAGGCTCTCATCCCTGCCGAACAACGTGCTGAAGATCGTGGAGTCTGCCAGCAATACATCGCCTGCCCGGTCGCCGCTCGGAGGCATCCAGAGGAACATATTGAATTCCCGGTTTCCCGCTTCCGTGAACGGATGCGGCCTGGACATGTCGATTGGCTGTCTGGCCAGCACATGAATGGACTTGGTGTCATCGGTTATCAGCGCATAGTGCGGCAGGTGCATATGGAAGTTGAAGGTTGTAACTCCCTTGAGCCAGCCTTTGGTATCCAGATCCTTCGCAATTGACAATGGGGCGAGCTTCTTGGTTCCCGGAACCAGCGCGGGACGCAAACCATAGCGATTCTCGACTGGTACTCCGAGTCCTTTCATCAGGGATCGCGTGTACTTTCCGAAGCGTTGTTGGCGGGGTACCAAAGCGTCGCCGTGGTGGTGATACTCCATGTCGCGCACTTTCAGATCGTCTGAAACTCCGACATCGTGGTGTGGCCCCAGAATCAGGCAGGATCCTTCGCGTTTGAGAAACTGCCGAACCGCTTCGATTTCTTCCGGCGCGGCCTCCTGGCCCGTGACCATATGGTCCAATCCAAACACCATCAGGGTGTCTGCGTCCGCCAGTACCCGCTCGTCGAGCGGAAGTTTGAATCCGGCTTGGTCGATCCGCTGAAACACCGGGACTACATGCCCTGTAGTCTCACCGATGAACTGCTGGGACGGCGCCCAGGCCCAGAAGAACAATTCCAGTGATCCTGCAATTCCTTGTTGGAACTGTAACGGGTCCGACCACTCCGGCGCCTCATAATCAGGCCATGCCACCCGCCGAACCTCAGTCATCGTTGAGAATCGGTTATCCAGTTCGTATGGATTCCTGCCTGCCTCGGCCGGGTAACTCCATGAGACGTAAATGCTCACTCGCCGCCGACCCGGCGTATATTTCCGCGGCGCATGGTTTTGGTTGTATGTTCGCGCAGTTTTTGTTTCGCTCATCTCTTCCTCCTTTCTTCCCCCTTTTGCGCCGCCCCAAGCCCGCGACGAGAGCAAATCTTATTGCAACTGATCGAGCATCTCGGACAAGGCGTTCTTGATTTTCAAGGCCTTCTTTATCTCGTCGGCTGTGACATACGGATACTCCCCGTATTCGATAAAGCTCGGACACTGGTGGTCCCTTACGAACTTGATGAACGCTTCAGGGTTCGTTTTCCAGTCCATCGGAAACCCTTCGAGGTTCTCGAAAACCGTGTTGATGCCGGTCTTCGTGAAAAGAGCTATCGCGTCCTCGGTGTATTTGTCGAAATCGGTGTCGAAGATCCCCTGGTACATGAACCGCGTGTCGTTGTCGAAGAGCACCCAGCGCAGGTAGTGGAGCTTGAGCGGCGCGAGCGCGTGCGGATCAGCCTCCAACGCTTCCGCCAGCTTGTACCCGTAGCTGCGGACTATCTCAGCCCTCCCCGGCTTGACCCTCGCGATGATCGTGAACCCATAACACGCCGGCGTCCTGGGAAAGATCGGGCCGTATTTCCCCTTTTCGAGGTGATCGGTCTCCTTTGGTATCACAACTGCCTGTGGCTTGATCTCCATGTCGATTCTCCTTTTCCGGGTAAAATCCAATTGAGTTCGGCTTCCCAGTTCGCAATGTGCGCCTGCTGGCGCCTGATGAGCCTGCTCAACCCTATTGACCAAGGCGATCAGTTCGTCGCGCGACAGATGATCAATCTGTCCGATCGTAGGTGGCGTCATCGTAAAGAAGGCGGCAAATTCCGGGCCAATAGGAGAGGAAAACGTATGAATTAACAGCTACGTCAAATTGTTGGGAAAACCCAAAATAGATCGGATCATAGATGACAGTCAAAGCCAGGTCAGGAGCGATCACTATGGCCGAGATCTTTATCAGGCGCGATGCGATCTCGGAATACGTTGTAGCGCGAGACGGCGAAGAGTTCGCGGTTCACTCTAACGGCGTCGATTGGTTGACCGCATGGCATTCTCCGGCCGTGGTTCCGGAAGGTATCGCCCATGGAGCGAATGCTTTCTGTGTAACCGCCGACAATTGTGTCGTGCTGATCAGCGACGATGGCGAGCGGTGGGGATGGCCAGGGGGCCGTCCCGAAGGCAATGAGACCTGGGAGCAGACACTCCGCCGAGAGGTTTTGGAGGAGGCGTGCGCGGTCGTCGTCAATGCGCGGCTGCTCGGCTTCTGCCGCTCGGTGTGCCTCACAGGTCCGGAGCAAGGTCTCGTGCTGGTACGCTCTGTGTGGCGGGCAGAGATCGAGTTGATGCCCTGGGAGCCCCGCTTCGAAATCGCGCATCGTCGTGTGGTCCCGGCCGCCGAGCTTCTTGCGCATCTCTGGATGGTAGAAGGCTTCGAGCCGATCTATCATCGGGCGCTCGCTGAAGCGGGATTGGTGTAGAGATGCGCCGTCGCCGCTACTTCCGTTTCAGCGAGGGCGCGGAATTAGGCGGCGAGCCGTTTTTGCCACGAACCCGCCGAAAGCAGAGTTGCTGATCGAACGAATCAAGGAACTGCCACCGGAAAAGATTGTCGAGGACGCGCCGCCGGATTACGATGTCTGATCTGATCGAGCGCCAGTGGAAGCGAAGGATAAAATCGAAGGAGACATTGCAGCGTATGGCAGGTTTCCACCTTATCGAATTCACCAGCGGGACAAATATAAAAGAGGAGCGCGAGTTCCCCTGGATAGCGTCCTATTCAGAGTTCTCCACACTCCTCTAGCTACAGTATACACCCGAATCCTCACCTCGTCCGTTTTCGGAGACATTTATTTCATCTAGCCGCTCAGCACCGCTTAAAGCGCTCTCAGCTCTGGAAGGAACGCACGTCTAATGACCGCGCTACAGGTCGAAGTACTTGATGAGTTCGTCGAAAAGAAAGAACGCGAATTGCGTCTGATCTTTCTGATCTTAGTGAAGACGATAACGACTACGATGAATTTGATACAAACCGTCTTCCGAAATTGGAAGACATAAAGAACGAGGTGAAAGAATAAAATGCTAGCGCCATATCGGTCAACGCCCGTTCCCATTCGCCTTTGGCGGCCCAGGCGTTGCCACGTTCGATGTAAGAGGCTGCAGTGGCCGACAGAGAGGTCAACGGTTGCGCGGTCGGCGATGGCGTAAACCAGCAAAGAATTGTAAGGAAGATGACGCCACGCGCCAGGCTCCTGTTGCGATTCACAGTTTCCCTCCTAAAGCAATGTGTAAAAAACGGAGCCGATGGCGACAATCTTCATGAGTCGCCCTCGGCTCCGCCGCTGAGATTCATTGCTTATTCTGCAACGATGCAAACCACCTCAGGCTCTACCGCGTTCTTAGCCAGATAATTCGATCCTTTCTTGATCAGCTCACGCTCCGTGCGGGACTTCCATAGTTCGCGCCCGTTGCCATCTCCAGCCGTCCAGACCTGGGCGAGGAAGTACTGGTTGCCATATCGGCGGAAGACGAGTTTCGTTTGATCCTGCGCACGGCGAGCCATCACGCCGTTAGTTTGTATCATCACTGCCTCACGGCCATCTTCACGTCGAATTCGGAGCATACCTGTCGAGGTTATGGGCCTGACCGTGTAGACACCGGGCGGCAGAGTTTTATTCCCGACCGAAAAATCGAAAGGAATGTTCGCCTTGAGCGTATCGGTTGGGTTGGCATAGACGGCGGCGACCGTTAGCGTGACCGCGAGACTCAACATCGAGAAAATTTTGATAACCTGTTTTTTCATACGACCTCCTTCTGGGCTTGATCAGGCAATGTCCGCAATCTCGTCGCGCTTGCGGTCTTACTCCTCGCCGTCATTGTTGCATTGATCTCCTCACAGGTCCGTCGGATTACCGAACGACTTCAAAGTGGACATCACACCGAAACGCCCTCGACCGCACAAGGAGTTACATCGTTTCCTCGGCTGACGGAAGATTTGAGCCCGGGCGTAGCGCTTGAAATGGCGCAATTGCCTGGCGGTGAGTACGAGATGGGGTCCAATGTCGGGGAAGGAGAGGACGATGAACGTCCAAGGCATAAAGTGAAGGTTGATCCATTCGCCATTGGCGTCTACGAAATAACTCAAGCTCAGTGGAAAGCCATCATGGGCAGTGATGACAATCCGAGCCTTTTCACCGGGAATGATAACCTCCCTGTAGATAACGTGTCGTGGGCTTTAGCCCAGGATTTTATCAAAGCGTTACAGCGGAAAACCGGTCATCAAGATTACCGCCTGCCGACTGAAAAGGAGTGGGAATATGCCGCGCGCGCAGGCTCAACTGGTAAATGGGGCTTCGATGACGGTAAAGGCGAGCTCTCTGATTATGCCTGGTACTCCAGGAATGCCGCGAGCAGTACGCAACCAGTAGGTAAAAAAGCTCCGAACAAATGGGGGCTGTTCGATATGCAGGGTAACGTGATGGAATTGTGTCAGGACTGGTATGATGAGGACGCTTATAAGCCTGAAAGACGCCCCCCCCTCCAAGAAAATATCATGTGATCCGGGGAGGTTGTATAGTCTGCGCCGAGAGCGAGTGTCGCGTTTCCTTCCGCGATTACGATGAATCTGGTCCTGGAAAACACATCGGATTTCGCGTCGCAAGGACGGTGATGTTATCCGAAGGAATGAAACCATCAATACCTGGGGGGTCTGAACGCGCACGATAATGGGGGCCGACTGAACATCGGCGTCGCGGATGGCGTTGAGCAGCATTTCATTCATCACTTCATTCTGCGTCATGGCTTTAACTCGGAGAACATCTCGGCAAGGAAACTCTGCCCCACCCGCTCGCTTGCCGCCTGCGACAGGCGGAGCAACTCGGCTAATTGATCATATTGTCCTGATTCGATCAGATTGGTTGTTTCGCGCAGTCCCCTCTGGTCATCGGGTAGAGTGAACGAATGGATCGCGCTTTCGCTCCGGCCGGTCATCACCTCTCCTCCCTTGACATTACAGCCATTGTAAACATCAGCGCATGGGCGCAGTCCTCCGTGGAAGCGACGCAGACCTGGGTCGCCTCGCGCGCGAACGCTGCGGAGCAGTGGGATAATTTCGTTCTCGATAATGCGGGTAAACTCTGCGGCGGAATTTGCCCTGAGTTTCATCGTGACATGACGTGTAAGCATTGTTTGCTCCTTGGAGGGCGAGCTGTGCGGTTCAGATAGCCTGGATAATTCCAGAGGAGCTGATGAAGGGAGTGAGCTATGCTCGGTTCTTAACTACCCTATGCTTAGTAAGTGGCGTTGTCAAGCAAGGGCGCCCTCAGGAAAAGGCAAATGCATTTAAATCTAAATCGAGCCACGCAAGATCGGTACAGTACCGCGCGCGTAAGCAAGCGGCCGACTGATCAGCGAGCCGCTTGCTTACGCGCGCGGTACTGTACCGATGTCCCAATGTTGCTTGGCCTGATTTAGACCGCGGGCAAAAACGCGGACCTCCACTTTCAGTAAGCTTATGGAACAGCCTATATCGGCTTGATCAATTGGCCAGCAGTATCAAAAGCGCGTCAGAGTCGAATTTTGGTGAGTATCGTATCCGTGTGATCAGGCGTGATCATAGCCATTTCAACATCTGGTCTACCTTAGCGATGATGTCGCTTTTGAATTTTTCACATTGTTCCGATGTGGGCGGGAACTCCCAAGGTAAAATGACTTCTTCGCGCAGCCGCCATCCATGCGATACTTGCCCTCAACGACCGCCACGACTTCACCCTCCTGCGGCCTCTCTCGAGCGGTGTCCGGGATGATGATCCCGCCGGGCGCCTGCTCGCCCTCCGCGATCCGACGCACGGTCACACGATCGAGCAGGGGTCTGATGTTGGCAGCCATAGTTCTTTGTCCTTAATCCTTTTGATTTACTGGTAAATTGTTCGCGTATGTTACTTCTGCCAAGCTATTGACTACTTTGGGTATCTCTCGGGGTGACGCATTCAGGCTCCGGTCAACTTTCAGGGGCTCCAAATAGCCCATAAACTTTTCCGCGCTCCAGGAGACAAGCGAGATAACCCCCAGCGCAATAGCGAATCCCAGTATCCCACTCCAATCCATACATTCCTCCAGTCAGCGGTTATTAGAGTTATCAGCGAAGAGCGAAAAATGACGCGGTCTGCGGTCTACTTAAGGGCGAAACGGCGCCTTGTTCGCTTGCCTGGCCTTCTCTTGCCGGACACGGTTCTCCTCATCCTTCTTCTTTTGACGTTCGGTTTCTCTTTGGGGAGCTTCCTGATCATCCAGCCGGACGGACTCGACGATTGCAGCCCGGGCCAGCGCATCCAGCCGTTTCGAATACATAACCATCCCAAAAGTAGGCTCGAGGGACAACTGAAAGAGGTTGAACGAGTACTGTGAATCTTCCCAACGCGCAAGGACCTTTTCGCTCCGGTCTGAAATGATCTTTTCGCCGCCGTTATAGAAATAGGTCGAAGAAAGGGTGATCTCGGCGACAGGCCTGGTGGCAGTTCCGTACTTCGCCGAAATGGCTTCGACGATGTCATCAGCCGTTAATCCTGCGATCCGATCCGGATCATAAGTGACTACCATCCGAAAGAGCTCTCCGTTGTAAAAGCTGAAAAGGATATTCTTAGCCGAGTCGGATCCAGGTGAAGAGGAGGGAAAGCTCTGAGCTTCCCAGGTCAGTTCCTGAATCACCGCCGGGCGCCGGTGGATCGCCCTCGCGTCCAACGGTTTCAGATGCGCTTGTTTCGCTATTGCGGGCAGTCCTGTTTCAAATTGGAACTCCCGGTACCTGGAAAGATCTTGTGAATAGATCGAAGACGCTGATAAAACGGCCACAAAAATTGCAATCGAGAGGATACGAACGTTAATCATTTGTTTCTCCTGAGGGGGTTCAGAACATCCTGAATAGACATTGATAACTCCTTGCGCCCGGTAAATTCTTAAATTCCGCACTGATGATCAGCCAGCCTGGAATAAATTGCTGTACAATATTGGACAGTCTCGAAATCAATCTTCGGTCAGCTTGCGAAAGTGATAGCCCACCGCGGCCAGTATCATAGCCTCAGCGAACTTTTCGCGATGCCGGGTAAGGGCGTGGCGTAGGTAGCGCCAGAACTCGCCGCGCGCGCGGTCGCGCACGCCGAGCGCCAGCACAATGCGAAAGAGAGTCACCACGTCGCTGGCAATCCCATTGCGACGCGCCTCGGGCGCGACTGCGACTACCCGCTCCAGGCAATCGAGCGCGCGCTGATAGTATTCGCCGGGGCTGATAGATGGCGCGCATAATCGACTTATAGCCTTCGATGAGACGCGCAGCGTCCATCTTCGGGACGAAGTTCAGCGAGCCATCGGTATTGTTCCCCGTGCTCTCGAGGAGCAATCGCCCTTCGCGCTCGAGCCGCCGCCAGAGCTGAGTGTCGGGCAGCGCCGTCAACAAACCCACCATCGCAAGCGGAATGGCGCTCTCCCGGATAAACTCGATCTGCCGCTCGAAGATGTCATCGGGGTCGTTGTCGAATCCGACGATGAAGCCGGCCATCACCTCCATGCCGTAGCTCTGAATCTTCTTGACCGAATCGAGAAGGTCGCGGCGCATGTTCTGCCCCTTCTGGGCCTCCTTGAGGCTCGCCTCGACCGGGGTCTCGATGCCGAGAAAGACGCGGCGGAAATGAGCGCGCCGCATCCCGTCAAGTAATTCGTCGTCCTCGGCGAGATTCACGCTGGCTTCAGTAATAAAAGAGAAAGGACGCCCGTGACGCTTCGACCAGTCGGCCAATGCAGGCAACAGTTTCTTGACTCGGACGGCTTGAGCGGCTGGATGTTCATATCCACCAGCCGCCGCTCCCACGCGTCAGGCAGTATGGCGGAGATGGTCAAGAGGTCGAGCGGCGGGAAGGCCGAGCGCTTGCCCTCGAACGAGAGCGCATGGCGGAAGCTCCAGTAGGTGTCGGGAAACTCCGGATAAATGAGCAGCGTTTTCATAGCAGGGCTCCTTGTTCATAAGCTCATACGACAAGGTACCGCTTAATCCGGCGTTACGCCACTTCGCTCATACCAATAATGCTACAATGGCAAGCCATCTTCGGGTCAAGGCTAACACAACGATGAACAGGAAAGAACCAAGCATATTGGTCGCCAAGTCGTGCGACAGATTTTTGACTTGCGACAGGCGCCTGATTGGTTACTTCGCGGCTGTCTTCTCCAACATCATCTTGCCCACGATCGCCTCGATTATCACGCCCGTTTCTCAAATCCGGGTCCTTGGGTATGAATTCGAAGCCGATTAGCCCTTGCTCGACCTCTTCGATCGCGATACGCGTAGCCCTCGCGCTTGAACTATTAACAAGCGCAGACGCGCCTTTCAGAAGCTGTTTGGCGCGCTTGGCAGCAATTAACACCTTGAGGAACTTATTATTGCCTATGGCAGACTTCATCATTTTGGCCTCTTACCGCTCTCTTGTTTATCAATGAGCGGCGGTTTCATCATTGGCGTCAAGTTACTCTCTGTCATCATGCGTCTCAGTCAAAACCTAAGCTTTTGGAGTAGCTCATCATGATTACGTTTCTCATCGTCTGTTGCCTGAAGTTGCGCGCGGTACACTTGATTAGTCGTGGCTACTACTTGCTTGAGATTGTCCAAGTGGCCTTGCAATTGATCGTCAATCGGACAAGCGATTTGAATCTGGTCATCTCTGACCATCGGCAATGGTGACAAAGGAGGTTCATTGCCGCGCTTTCCCCATACTCGATTGAAGGTCTCGATCCAGGGGCCCTGCGCGTTACTTGAGAGGCTAAATGTAATGATGAATTGGTCTTTATCTTCTTTGGTTTTGCCTTCTTTGCGCGGCGCTTTAGCCGCGCAATTGCCAACGATTGTGATGTCTGAGAACTGAACTTCGGACATTTTCGCCTTTCGATAGCTTGTGTGGGGCGCTGTTTAAGGTCGAGGGAGGCGCCAGGACGAGCGCGCTTTCCAGGTCACTACTCAATGGATCACGCCCGCTCGAAACGGGAAAGACTTTTAAAAGCACGTCATCTCTCCGCAAGGCGCCGCTTGAGGCTTACCGCGTTGATAACCCCAGGTCATTCATCGACGCTGAATGACCCCGGCGTGAGCCGTTATCGCTACTTCCAGATTCTCGGCTTAGCCTCGTTCACTTTGAGCGTGTGCCCATGCAGGTTGTGACCATTGAATTTCTCTTTAGCCGCGTCAGCCGCCTCTCTCGAATCCATCTCAACGAAACCAAAGCCCTTTGGGCGGCCGGTCTCCCGGTCAACGATCAACTGACACGATTCCACTACGCCGACGGCGCTGAACAGATCGCGAATTTCCGTACTGATAGTCTCTTGCGTGAGATTGCCGACAAATAATTTAACTGACATAAATAATGATCCTTTCTCTGGAATGGTTGGAAGCGCGTTATGGTTTGGTTTGTTCGATGCGTTGTTCGATGCGGGTCGAACTCCCTGCGACGAGTCGCCACCGCCCTTGTCGACGCGCCCACACGTGCAAGTATCGGGTGGGAACCTCGACGACTCTTCCATCTTTGCCTCGGCTTTTGTATGACGAACGCACAATGACCACACCCGTATCTCCGTAGATGTGGACTTGAGTGTCGTCGATCTTAGTGGGCTGAGGCATGGGTTCATCGCTCTCGTCAGATTTCATCCTTGTCAGCAAATCCGCCCCGCTCTCGCCAGACCTCATCCTTACCAGCAAAGCCGCTTTCAGGTTTTCATGTACCACGCCATCGCGAGTCATGAAGAAGTAGTCGTCAGCCATGAGACGGTCGGCCGTTGCCGCGTCCCCCCGCAACCCAGCTTCTACTAACTCATTTTCTAGCTTCATGATCTCTTGCTCGGCCTGGCTATTTGGGATTGCCTGTTTCCGATCCGCCTGCTTGTCATTCGGTTGACCGAGAGCAAGGGACGACACCGCAACTGCCAGCGTACAGATTATGAGGATCTGTTTCATTGGAGAACCCCTTTCAGAAAGATGGTCGTTGGTGACCATTGCCAGTCTGAGAGCTTCTGCAAACATCTCGCGGTGTTGAACGATGGTAAGGCGCAGGCCACAGTATCGGCAGAATTTTTGATCCGTTGATGCTTTTGTTCCACAAGCAGGGCAGTACATGATTATCTTCCTAACCTCAAGCTACCTAAGGGAAACTCTACCCAGCGAGAATCCGTCCACAGCTTCTAATCGTCCCCGCCACAAAACCCTTTTTTCGGAAGGCGGGAGGCCGGCGCCAGATTGGTATATTTGCGCGTCTTTGAGATGAATCATGTGTGGCTTCGATATGGCGGCGCTCCCTTGAAATTCTTTCTGAATTGGATCGTACACATCACCCAGTCTTTTGAACGCCACTTCGATGGTTGAACCTGTTTCACTACTGATATTCCTGAAACCATCTTTGAACTGGCGAGCGAATTCGTCGAAATAGGTCTTCCCCCCGATCATGTCGCCGGAAATGAGAAGGCCGCCTACGCTCAGAGTGATCGGAATACTGGCCGACTCGTCGTTTACGATCGAGACAAGAGATTGAAGAAAGCAGTCCACAGATCTTGATATTGTATTTCGTGATTGAGCTTCCACTATTTCACACATCCTCTAAAGTTGCGGTTCGGCCTATTGCTTGTCGCCGCAGATGGCCCCTTTTTTTCAGTTCACGGGGCGAAGTCGGAAATCGCCGCCGGCTCGGAGTCGCTTGCGCTTCATTTCGGACGGTCAGCGCATTCCCCCGAAAGAGCCTGACCTTCTTGAATATGCCGCGAGTGGGCGGATACGCTCATGCAGGACAATCCTAACAATCATTTCCCGACCACGCGCGTGATTTCCAGGCAATTAAAGTTCTTCTGACAATTAGCTTGGGGGAGACTTCGCAGTTGACAAAGTAAGGACGGTATCAATCACGTGGATGACACCGTTGTCGCATGCGATGTCAATCTTGATCACTCTTGCGTCATTCACTTTGATCCCCTTGTCCGAGGTAATGGCCACGTTCTGCCCATGCACGGTCTTCACTGAAGAGAGCTTCATCACGTCCGCGGCCAGCGCTTTGCCCGGCGTCACGTGGTAAGCGAGCAGTCTCCTCAGCTTGGGAATGTCTTTGAGCAACTCCTTGAGAGCGCCCTCGGGCAACTTGGCAAAGGCCTCGTCGTTCGGCGCAAAGATCGTGAATGGTCCGGGCTTCGAAAGAGTTTCCGCCAAGTCCGCCGCTTTAACCACTGTGACCAAGGTTTTGAGTGAACCGTTCGCGATTGCGGTCTCGATAATCTTCTTCATTTGAAATCTCCTTCTTGGTTCTCTGGTTGATTCGCGGTCGAGGACACTTGTCAATATTATCGTTTGCCAGGAATAATCTTGCCCGCCTTATATTATTGTCTTACTGGCTTTCCGGCGCGCCATGCCTGCTCTCTCTTGAATTTTTCCATTCGGGCGCTGTTTCACTTTTGGTTTTGAGGTCGGGATCGTTGATAAATTCCCGGGCCTTGTTCTTAACAGAGCCCTCGATTGGTTTGCTTTTGCGCTCGTCTTTGTTCCTCCTACGTTGTCTCCTTTAAGTGACCGCGTCCTCGCGGGAGGACCGGTTTGAGCGTTGATTGAACTTTCTGATGATCGACTAGTCCGGGATAAATCGCTGTTCAATATTGGACAACTATTGATCTATATGGGTGGTCCGATACCCGGAGTTAATGATCTGAGCCAGGTAATCAGTGAGCTTCTTTTCTTTGAATTTTGTGCTCGATGCGTATGCTGCGAGGGTCTTGCTTGCCGAGTTTTCGGGCCAGTTGCAATAACGTCTTTCCCAGCCGCTGTTCGCTGTCAGCCGTCACCAGATTGGCGATGACCTGCTGCTGATCGGCGATGCGTATCGCCAAGTACTGCACGAAGCCTTCGAATAATAAGTCGCGCCTTAAACGCGCAAAGAAGCTAGAACAAGGGATTTGTTTTAAGGTCGTTTCTTCCATGGCTGTCGCCGTTTCCAGACGTGCGCCTAACCCGGACAGGCACAGTTCGCCAAAAATATCTCCCGCCGTTTGGATGGCGAGAAGACACTCTTTCCCTTCCGGCGAAAGCATGAGCAGTTTGACCTGTCCGCTTTCGACGAAGTAGATCGTCTCGGCGCGGTCTCCACAAGTGTAGACATGGTCGTGTTTCGCGATCTTGATGGCGCGCGAATCTTGGGTCTCTTGCCGCAACGAATCACGCAATTGTTGCTTGAACCGCTCAGCTTGAGGGGTCTCTTGAATCATGATCGTGTCTCCTTTCGATGTCCACTAGGGATGAAAACGTTCACCCCCATCACTTTTAGATGTATTTCGGGCTGATAGAAGGAACTCTCGCCTCGAGCCTAAACATCGAGAAGCCGGCGCCCAGGCTTATGAGGAGCAGCACTGCGATCACCAGAAAAGACCACGCCAGGCCGATCTCCGACAGTGTTCCAGAATCGCGCCCGCCAACAACTAACAACACAAGTGGCCCGACCACCGCCCCAATAAACATAATGATGAATTTAAGGCTGGAAACCACGGATTTAACGGATCAAAAACGGATTTTCACGGATTGATCCGTCCTGATCTGTCTTAATCCGTTAAATCCGTGGTTTCTTCTTCTTTTTCTAAACCGCAAGATGTTGGGGTGTCTCACGGCAATTCCCAAAGACTTGAAATTTGAGCGAACGACCGAGATTATCTCGGAGCATTAGCGCCAATAGAAATAGGATGATTTCGTCTCGATTTAGGAGGTGAGCTGTGCGGCTCAGATAGTCTGGATAATTCCAGAAGAGCTGATAAAGAGAGTGAGCTAAGCTCAGTTCTTAATCACCATATGCTTATTAGGTGGCTTTGTCAACTATGGGCCAGGGTCGATTCATCCTCTGACAAGTTGAGACGCGCGCCTAGACTTCGCGATGAACACAGCGATCTCGGCGACGCGAGCCTTTAAAACTATCCGGGGATTCAGGCTCGTTACAACTTGAAAACCAGCGCGCGTTTTCGAGACAAGGCGGATGAGGCGCCGATTGACAGGCCCTCGCATGGGGCATAGGATGGTTAAGAATCGAGTTTGGCTTTCTCCTTTATCAGCCTCTCTGGAATCCTCCAGATCGCCTGAATCGCACGGCCCACTTTCCAGGAAATGTTATGTTCATGAAACTTTACGTCGGTAATCTGGACTATCAGATTTCAAACGACGGTTTAGAACAGTTATTCGCACAATCCGGGAAGATCGAGTCCGCCCGAGTAGTCACCACTATTGTGGGAAATCCGCGCGGTTTCGGCTTTGTTGAGATGTCTTCGCGCGAAGAAGGCGCAGCGGCTATCGCGCAATTAAATGGAAGAGAAATCAATGGCCGCCGGCTTATAGTTAATGAAGAAGAGCCGCCGATGACTCGCGCTGCAGGCGTAAGCTTTGGCGGCAATGGGAGGCGGAAAGAGAAAAGCTACGCCGCGAGCCGTGCGATTAGCTGATATCAAGATTGAAGACGGGTGAGCCGCCAGGCTTTGGATAGTAGGATTGTTCGGCCTCGCGCCCCTTTTTGTCGAGGCGCCCCATAGAACCTACTAACGGCTCCTTACTCAGTTCTCATCAGAATAAATAGTGATCGCCACGCTCGCAGGCCTGTAAAAACTGGGCAAACGCGAGGGGCGCCTGCCTATTCGACTGAAAACCCTGTATAGTAGAAGCGGTATTGCGGCGCAGAACTAACGTAAAGCTTGCTGGGTTGAGCGAAGTGAGGTAACACAATGAAGCTATGTGAATTTTGTATCCGTCAGAATGCGGATGGTAGTTGCGCTGCCGGCCACCGGCCGCCACAGAAGATGCGCTGCGTTGATTTTACGCCCGGCATCGAACGTTTTTGCGCCACGCCGGCGGATTACACGGGGCGCGCGCAGCTTAAACAGATGGCGGTCTTTTTTGGGTTGGCGGGGAAAGAACTCCAGCGTGTGCTGGCGCTCGGAAGTAAAGAGATCAGTAAGCCCGCGACCGGATGACGCTGTAGACTGTCAAGAACAAAACAACTGCAGTCGCTTTCGACCTTCCACAAGATCGCTGCTAGAGGAGCATAGAATAGACCGCAGCTTCTCATTACAAGATGACGGCCTCCCGCCCTCTCGTCGCCCTCCTGCTCTCAGACAAATAACAGTATGACTACGGCGACTGTTTGCAAATCTCTGCTTGGTAGTTCATATCTATTTTGTTCACCCCTTCTCTCACGCGTCAACGTATGCGCCACCTGCCTCTAAAGCTTTAGCGGCGGATCAAAGTTAATAACAGGCTCTAGGCTCCTTTAGCAGCGATATTGTGGAAAGTCGAATTGGCAACCTCGAAGGTTTCTATCTTCGGAGTTCCTGTCAAGCAAAGGTGGCCTCTATGAAATCCGGTCCGGCGGGCGCGAATGTGACCTGAGAAAGCGGCATGGCGCGCATCGGAGGACCCTTGGGCTCATCTGCGCGCCCCTTTTTTGGCCGTCTATCGCCGGCCCCAATCGCCAGCCCGCTCTCTGAGACGGGAGCGGGCTGGCGATTGCGCTTCAGGCGGCGGCCTTCAGCTTTTGCGCGACCGCCGGATGGCGCAACTTCTTGAGCGCTTTGCTTTCGATCTGCCGGATGCGCTCGCGAGTGACCCCGAAGACGTGGCCGATCTCTTCGAGCGTATGCTCCTTGCCGCTCCGGTCGAGGCCGAAACGCATCCTGACAATCCTCTCCTCACGCGGGGTGAGCGTGCTCAGCGCTTCGTCGGAGACCGCGCGCAATTCCGTCGCTTCCATCCGCTCCACCTGGCTCGGGAAGAAGGTGTCCTCGATAAGCTCCTCGAATTTCGAATCGCCTTCGTGGCCGACCGGGGTTTCGAGCGAAATCGGCTCGCTGGAAGCCTCCATGGCGCGGCGGATATTCTCCTGCGGCATGTTCATCCGTCCGGCGATCTCCTCAATCACGGGATCGCGCCCCAATTCCGGCCTCAACGCGCGCGAGACGGAGCGGATTTTGCCAAGCAACTCCGCCACGTGCACCGGGAGTCGAATGACGCGCGATTGATCGGTGATCGCGCGCGTGATGGCTTGCCTGATCCACCACGTCGCATAGGTCGAGAATTTATAGCCGCGCCGCCAATCGAACTTCTCGACCGCCCGCATCAGGCCGATGTTCCCTTCCTGAATCAGGTCGAGGATCTGAAGGCCGCGGTGATGATATTTCCTGGCGATCGAGACGACCAGGCGCAGGTTGGCCTCGGCCATCGCGCGCCTAGCCTCGGCCGCGAAGGCTTCGCCGGCGAGGGCCGCTCGATGCGAACGCCTGATCGCCGCCGCCGACTGATTGGTCTCGAGCTCGATTTGCCGGAGACGCGTTCTTGCGGCGCGCAAACGCCGCTTGACTTCGTTCACGGCCTCCGGTTTCGCGCCGAGCTTCTCCTCCTGCCTGGCGATCTCGCGCTCGAGGGCGCGAATCTCCCCTGCGACCGCGCTGATCGCATTGACCAGTCGTCGCCACGTCTCGTCGCGCAGGCGGAGCCGTGAGACCTCCGCGGCGAGTTCCATGCGCGCGCGCGCGATCCGGCGCTCGAGGCGCAGCGTTTTCTTCGATTTGTGAATACGCGGAAGCGCGCGCTTGTCCTGCAGCTTACGCCACTCTCCTAGCCCACTACGGTAGTGCGCGCGAACTCGCCCGATCCCTTCGAGCGTCAGTCGTAAGCGTTCTTCCGTTCTGTCTTCGCGAGCCTCCGGCTCGGCGCTTTCGACCGGGGCAGATTGATCGGAGAATGTAACGACATCGCGAATGCTGATCGCGCCCGCCGCGAGTTCGTCGCCGATCTTCAGTAGCTCGGCGACGGCGATGGGCGAGCGTGTGACAGCCCGTTGCGCCCGCCGGCCTCCGTTCTCAATGCGTTTGGCTAGTAGGATTTCGCCTTCGCGCGTCAGGAGCGGCGCCTTCCCGATTTCGTTCAGGTACAAACGCGTCGAGTCCGGCGAGGCTGCGTCTTCCGGCGGATTGTCGCGCAAACGATCGACAAGTGAAAAGTCGCTGGTATCAACCTTGGCTCACCGAAGGGACACTAGAAATTTAGGTAAAAATCCGTCTCCGGACTTCGATTTGGAAGTGTGGAAGCTGTGGAAGCATTTTTGTGACTTTTTGGCTAAGAAAGATATAAGTGGACTTTTGAGAAGTTGATTCCACAGCTTCCACGCTTCCACATTTTTTTATCAAGTTAAGCGCGCGGTCGGTTTTGAAAACCCAAAAAAAGCCGAACCCTATTAGTCATTTAGTCAATCGGGTTCGGGTTCGGGGCCAAACGAGAAGACGCGGAATCTCCCCAACGGTTTTCGCTCCGAATTGCTGACGCTAACGCCCCAGCGATCTAGGAGCCGAACTTCGTTGAGGTAGGGTCCCGTATCCTCTCAAATACATTCTACTCCTGATCCCCGCAGCTTGTCCGATTTTGAAGACATATGTTTTGGTTAGCAACCCAATGACCGTCACGGCTTCGCCATTTAACGAGAACCAGCCGCGTAAGCCTAATCGCCATCCGGCCCATCTCTTCATCCGACATCCTGCAACCGTGAGCGCCCGGTTCACCCAGATAGAGACTCATCGTCAGTGCGAGAATTTCAGTATCACACGTGTCCGGCTCAAATGGGTCATCGCATTCAAAAAAGTCCTGGCGCTTGAGCAATGGCGGCTCAAGCAAGTTATCGGGGAATGAGCGCAGGAAATCAGGGTGTGTCCCACCTGTCTAACGGGGGATTGCGTCAACCGCCTGCTTTTCATCGAGTTGAGTGAAAACTAGCCTGGCGCGCAGGTCATAACCATTTCAACATCTGGTCGATCTTAGGAATGATGTCGCTTTTGAATTTTTCACCTTGTTCCAATGTGGGCGGGAACGCCCATCGGAGGCGCTGAGAGCGCGTTCCCAAAAACTGAAATTGCGACATTTCGGAGACTGATCATTCAGTACTCCCTCGGGTTCGATACACGACGATTTCCAGAACGCCCTCGCCTTGATCCGAGCCATCCTTACTGTCTCTGGTCACGCGGCGCAACTGGCTTGAGACGATCCGGTTTCCGTCTCGATCGGGATCCGGAGCCTCTCGCCCCGCAGTTTTGTTTTCCGTCGCCTTTCGCAATTCTTGGTTGCGCAGCCGCCTACGCCTCTTCTTCTCTCGCTCTTTGTTTGACCTTGCTTTGTCGCCACTTCTTTTTGACATAATTTTCCTGCGCCCGCCTTGCGCTTCATTTCGGACAACCAGCGCCTATTCCCGCGAAAGAGCCTGACCTTCCTGGATATGCCGCGAGTGGGCGGAAACGCTCACGTAGGGCAGTCCCAGCGATCGTTTCGCGGCCACGCGCGTGATTTCCAGGCAATTAAAGTTCTTCGATTTCAGGTTTGCGATGATCCGCTTGATCGCCTTGCGGGTAGTCTTTTTTTCGTCGGAACCGAAGGCGTTCGTCTCAATCACGCCGGCGATGTAGAAAAAATTCCATCCCGCCTGGCTGATTATTTGATCCAATCCATTGCTATCGAGTTTTTTGACCAGTCTCCATCCATAAGCGTAAGGTTCGCTTTCGAGCAGTAAGGATTCCGGCAAGAGGGCGCCCTCAGTGATCAGAATTGTTCCCGGTTTGATTGTGTCTGCCATTGTTATCCCCTTAGGCTTGCAGTGGCCATGCCATGTGCTCGATGAAACCAATTCGCCATTCCATTCATTTCACCGCGGAGCCAGCGGCTAATCACAAAGGGACAAGGGGACAAGGTATCAAAGGTTTGTTTTTAGATGATTTCCCATGTCCCTTTGTGTCGGGAAAGCTCGATTTGTGACCGCGTTCGGTTACAGCAAGCCATCCTCATTTGAAATCTTCTTCTTGGTTCTCTGGTTGATTCGCGGTCGAGGATGCTTGCCTCCTGCCGCCGTTAGTTAATCGGTCTTGAGGGCGCGCCTTGCAAGGGCGTTATAAACGACCAGGAAAAGCGCCGCGCCGCTGACAGACATGAGCACGCTCCACATGTTCAGCCATGCCGCTCCGGCTATCCCGAACTTATTGATTAGCTCGCCGCCTAACACTGCGCCGATGCCCCCCAACACGATGTTCATGAGGACGTCTTCGCCAGTTTTGTTGAGTAGTTTGTTGGCGATTAACCCCACGATCAGTCCCAGTATGATCCATGTAAGAATTGACATAACCATCTCCTTCACTTTCGTGATCGCTCCGATTTCCGAGTTATCGTTTGCCAGAAATAACCTTGCCCGCCTTCTTTATCGCCTTACCGACTTTTTATCGCGCCTTGCCTGCTTTCTCTTGAATTTTTCCATCCGGGCGCTGGGCTTCATCTTTGGCTTCTAGGTCAGGATCGTTGATCCTTTCCTCGACCTTATTCTTGGCGGCGCCATCGATTTGTTCGCCTTCGCTTTTGCCCTCGTCTTTGTCCCTCATAATGGTCTCCTTTTAGCGATTGCGTTCTTACGGGAGGATCGGGTTGAGCGTTGATTGAACTTTCTGATGATGGGTCAGTTCGGGATAAATCGCTGTCCAATATTGGACAATTTCGGAATGAAAAGCGGCGGGATGGGGGACTGTTTTTGTGCCTGGAAGGGCGCCTGGAAGCATGTCTTCTGCCACTCGAATCTCCATGCTCAGCCATCCTCGGTTAGATACCACATAATCATCGAATCTAATCCAGGCTGCTAGCTATAGCTATTTTGTGCTCGATGCGTATGCTGCGAGGGTCTTGCTTGCCGAGTTTTCGGGCCAGTTGCAATAACGTCTTTCCCAGCCGCTGTTCGCTGTCAGCCGTCACCAGATTGGCGATGACCTGCTGCTGATCGGCGATGCGTACCGCCAAGTACTGCACGAAGCCTTCGAATAATAAGTCGCGCCTTAAACTCGCAAAGAAACCGGAACAATGGATTTGTTTTAAGCTCGTCTCTTCCATGGCTATCGCTGTTTCCAGACGTGATCCTAACCTCGACAGGCACAGTTCGCCAAAAATATCTCCCGCCGTGTGGATGGCGAGAAGACATTCTTTCCCTTCCGGCGAAAGCATAAGCAGTTTGATCTGCCCGCTTTCAATGAAGTAGACCGTCTCGGCGCGGTCTCCACAAGTGTAGACATGGTCGTGTTTCGCGATCTTGATGGCGCGCGAATCTTGGGTCTCTTGCCGCAACGAATCACGCAATTGTTGCTTGAACCGCTCGGCTTGAGGAGTCTCTTGAATCATGGTCGTGCATCCTTTCGATGTCCACTGCGGATGAAAACGTTCACCTCCATCACTTTCAGATGTACTTCGGGCTGATAGAAGGAACTCCCGCTTCGCGCCTAAACATCGAGAAGCCGGCGCCCAGGCTTATGAGGAGCAGCAGTGCGATCGCCAGGAAAGACCACGCCAGGCCGGTCTCCGACAGTGTTCCCGTATCGCGCCCGCCAACAACTAACAACACGAGTGGCCCGACCACCGCCCCAATAAACATAATGAGAAATTTAAGGCTGGGGAACCAGTCGCCGGAAACCGCTTTGATGTCCTGCAGATAGTCTTGAACTAACATTGATAACTCCATAGGTTAAGTGAGCTATTGGTTTCGGATAGCCTGGATATTTCCAGCAGAGGCCGAAGAAGAGAGCGAGCTTAGCTCCTTTCTCAGCCGTCTTAAAATTCGAGCAACTGACCGAGATCATCTCGGGGCATTAGCGCCAATAGAAACGGGATGATTTCGTCCTTGATTCGGAAGGTGAGCTGTGTGGTTCAGGTAGTCTGGATAATCCCAGAGGAGCTGATAAAGAGAGTGAGCCAAGCTCAGTTCTCAATTACCTTATGCTTATTGAGTGGCTTTGTCAACTATAGGCCGGAGTCAATTCAGTCTCTAAATCGAAACATCCGTGATTTGTATCTCCCCAGACTTGCAGCGGAGCAGGTCTTATCGATGAGCGCTCGCGAGGCGCCCGCGCCAGCCTGGAAGACATCCAATTGAAATTGATCATGCCAATGTCCGGCGCTGAGTTCCTCGGCGACGCGGATGATCGCGTTGGCCAGTTCCGGTTTGAGCGCGCCGGTTGCCCGATTGGCTTCGGCGGCCGCGTGCTTGATTTCGACATAGGCGGTAATCAACGCGGGATGGATTCGCAAATTGCTGACGCGGAAATTATCCAGCGCCCGCTGCGTTTGCACACCGTAGAGCGCGATCGCCGGGACGCTCATCTCGCCGAGCGGGGCGGTTTCATGGCGGGCATGGACTTCATTTTGACTCATAAAATCCGGGTGGAACGGTAAAGCAATACAGCAATCATCGCACGCGGTAACCCGCCGGGTAATGCAGATGCAGATTCGCTTCAGTCGTGACTTCAATGCGGCGGAAGCCTGAGCCGGTATTCGAGCTGCGATAGGTCACGAGCCACTGGCGGGCGAGTAGGTCGTTAAACTCTCTGAAGTACGGATCGAAGGTCACGAAGTCGGTTCCGGTGAAAAACGCCTCGCCGCCCGTTTCGTCCGCCAGGCGGTTGAGTGAGCCTTGCCCGTAATTGACCGCAATCCGGCTCACGCTCGTCAGCCCGACTGACGGCGCGTAGAAAGTGAAGACCGCGACCCCGCGCCGCTGAGCCTCGCTGATCGCCCGGTCAAGATCCATTGACTGGAAAGGGCTGGCGCCGCGGAACCCGTGCGAGACATCAAGGCCGTCTGACACCAACAGCGCCATCCTCCGCCCCGCCGGTTGCGTGTCGAAGCGGCGCAATGCCTCAACCATTTCCACATATGGGTTAAAGGGCGCCGCCGACTCACTGCTCCGCAGGATTCGCAGCGAATCGGCGGCGCGCGCCAGGTCGGTAGTGAAGTCCTGCGCAACCCTGAAACTCCCGGAGGTGATGTAACCGGTCATCACGCGCGAGCCTTCGGGTAGGCGGCGAATGAATTCCTTGTCCGGCTTGATGACCACGCCCTTGAGTTCGAGTCCGGCAAACAGCCCCTTGCCGCGTGAGTATGAGAGAATCTGAGCATTGAGCTTCAGATCGGTCGCAGCCCCCGCCTGTCTGCCGACCGTCCCGGCGGCCACTGAAGCGTCGCCGCCCAGTGTGAACTGGTCTGACAGCAGACTGTTCAGCCCGTCCTTATTCATGAACAGCATCACGAAGTCTGTTGACTGGGCGCCGATTTGCAACCCGAAGCTGCCGCCCCTCCCGCGTTAGGAGAGTTGAGCAAGGTAATCAGTGCGCTTCTTTTCCTTGATGATGAGAAAGTGATCTGCGTTCGTCTCAATCAGCCCGAGGTTATGAAAGCGCTGCATAAACATGCTGATCCTGGGCCGCGTCGCGCCCACCATCTCCGACAATTCTTCATGCGTGATTTTCGGTTCGATGCGGATGCCGCGCGGATCTTTCTTGCCGAGTTTGCGCGCCAGTTGCAACAACGTCTTGCCCAGTCGTTGTTCGCTATCGACCGTCACCAGATTGGCGATGACCTGCTGTTGATCGGCAATCCGCGCCGCCAGGTACTGCACGAATCCCTCGAATAGCGCGTCGCGGCCTAAACGCGCAAAGAAGTTGGAACAAGGGATTTGTTTTATGACCGTTTCTTCCATGGCGATCGCGGTTTCCAGCCTTGCGCCCAAGCCGGACAGGCACAACTCGCCGAAAATATCACCCGCTGCATGGATGGCTAACAGGCATTCTTTCCCTCCCGGCGAGAGCATGAGCAATTTGATTTGTCCGCTCTCGATGAAGTAGATCAATTCATCATTGTCTCCACACGTGTAGACGTGATCGTGTTTCGCGATCGTAACGGCGCGTGAATTGAGGGTCTCCTGCCGCAGCGACTCACGCATTTGTTGTTTGAACAGGTCAGCTTGGGGTGTTTCTTGAATCATGGTTGTATCACCGGTTTGCCGCTGGCGCCGCGGGCCATTTGACTCAGGGCGTTTTTTTACCGCAGGGGAGGAGACAAAACACGTGCAGGGAGACGCTTATCCGACGCTGACCTCCTCCCAGGGAAAGTGATGGACACAACTGAACGGAAAGAATCGGTTGCAAAACCTACCTGTCCTTCTCCTCTTACTTGAAATCTCTACGCCGCAGCCAGGTAAAGACCTGATGATCATTGTAAAAGGGGCGGTCCGCGGGCGCCGGCGCATCAGTCCGGCTGGCATTCATCACACGTGGTATGATTCACCAATGAGCGCAGGGGCTTTCTCAGGGTCGAAAGTCTCAAGCATGTTTGACAAGTCATCGGCATGCTCTTCTTCTTTCTTGAGAATATCTTCGATCAGGTTGCGCGTGGTCGGATCATCGTCGCCCAACCACCGTCGGCGCGCGCTTCACCCAATCCCTGACGGCGTCAACCTTAACCTGCGCCACGGGAGATAGCCGCGCTTGTCGTTGGGCGGCTTGCTCTCGCTCCAACCATTCTCTGTGTTTGATCAGTCTCGCTTTACTCATCTTGGCTTCCTCCCTCCGCCACCAGCCGCTCCAGCATTTCAGTCTGCCGCTGTTGCATACGCACGAGGTCTACCCAGGAGAAGTCGCGCAACTCGTTGAATTTTTCATGCAACTGCATGATCTCCAACTCGGCTTTCAGGTTGACCTCGTAATCGTTCTTCGCTTGCAGGTGATCTTTCTCGGATTGGCGGTTCTGGCTCATCATGATAATCGGCGCGGAGTAGGCAGCCTGGAATGACAGCGCCAGGTTGAGCAGGATAAACGGATACGGGTCCCAGCGGTAAACATACGCGGTGATATTCAGCGCAATCCACACGGCCAGCAGCGCGCTTTGAATGATGATGAAGCGCCACGAGCCGATGATCTCAGCTACGCGATCGGCGACCCGTTGCCCGGCCGTCAGTTGCTCCTCGAACTCGTGCGCGACGTTTCGCGCTATCCGGCCGCGGTGGATGAATCGCTCGACTACCTGGCGCTCCTGCTCAGAGAGCTTTTCGATCTCTTTAGCCAGAAACCTCTTTGCTGTCTCTGTTCTGTTTATAGCCATGAGTCGAACCCTTTCCGATTACGCCTCAGAATTTTTGCCCTTGAATTTACCTGGCTACCGGCGGAGCCTCCACTGCTGGTTAGCCTGGTTGGCGTAAGCCCATAGCTGGATGCTGGCCCCGTCCTGCTTGCCCTGCTCGGTCACGTCGAGACATTTGCCATTGTCCACGCTCACGATCCGGTAGTAGTCGCCGCCAACCTGCTCCAGTCGCCAACGCTGTTGCGGGGCGCCGTTCCAGCTCCGCTGTATGATGTTCGCTCCGTTATCATCCCTGCCGCCCTGGACGGTGATCGCCTTGCCGCTGCGCCGGCTGATGATGGCGACTTCGCTGGCGCCGAGGTCTATGACGTCCCAGTTTTGGTTGGCCTGATCGGCATATCCCCACTGTCGGATGTTGGCCCCATCTTGCTTGCTCTGCCCGGTCACGTCCAAGGCTTTATCACTGCGCCGGTTCATGATCGGGCCGGAGTAGCTCACGCGCCCGTCCGGACGGGCGTCACTACCGTGGCTGCTGTCATTACCACGGCCGTAGGCGCCATCGCCTCTACCACGGCCGATTTCGAAATCGGCGCGGCAGCCGCGA
>WNGA01005573.1_pt1 | contig 24924 bp, 23 predicted proteins | sample 5400061 | NCBI WGS metagenome assembly WNGA01 (sample SAMN13153366, study PRJNA577476) | soil metagenome | isolation source: 100 cm soil or saprolite under grassland replicate 2 | place: USA:California | collected 2016-06-15 | reverse complement strand
TCCGTGCGCGATTGCACCATTGAGAGCAACGGCAGCTTCGGACTTTTCACCGGGGAAAGCTGTGTCATCAGTGGTTGCATCGCCCGGGACAATGAAGCGTATGGCCTGGTGTGCGGCTGGGGTTGCACGGTGGTCAGCAGCTCGTTTTGTTACAATCATTCCTACGGGATACTGGCGGACACCGGCGCCAATAGCCCCTGCGGCCGCCCGGTGCGCTACAATTTGGGCGCCCTCATTTCACTGGGCCATTGCGCCGCGACCACGGGCTGCCCGTCGGAAAATAATGAAGGCGCCGGAATCGCGCGCGACACACAATCACTCGTGCTCGATAACAACGTTTCCGATCGCCACACCCAAACAGCCGGGGAGGGCATCTCTGTCGGCGGCTCGGGCAACCTGCCGTGGACGACATGCGGATTTGTCCCGGGCTTCGTTTTCCCGACGCCGGCGCCACTACCATGACGTGTTACCGGCTCACGCATCCGTAAAAACTCCAACACCTCGCTCAGAACTATGACCTCAGACCAAATCCAACTTATTCGCGAAACCTTTGCTCTCGTCGCGCCCGGTGCCGACGCGGCCGCGCTGGTCTTCTACAAAAGACTCTTCGAACTCGACGCGACGCTGCTCCAGCTCTTCCGCGGCGACATCGAAAAACAAGCCGGCAAGCTCATGCAAATGCTTGCCGCCGCCATTCGCCTGCTCGACAGGCCGGAGTCGCTCGTGCCCGTGCTCGAGGACCTGGGCCGTCGCCACGTCGGCTACGGGGCGCGCGACGAACACTACGACGCCGTGGGCGAGGCATTGCTCTGGATGCTCGGCGAATCGCTCGGCAGGCACTGGACCCCTGCCGTGCGCGACGCTTGGACGAATCTCTACGCCGTCGTCGCCGCCACGATGAAACGCGCGGCGGCTGAGGCATCACACCTCACATCTGCGCGGCCGCGACGTCGCGAAACAACGGCAGTCGAACCGTGAATGTCGATGGGAGAATCGCCAACAAGCACAAAAAGCACAAAAGCTGAACGTTTTGCGCCTTGTGTGCCTTTTTGTGGCCGTCTTTCAGGCCGCCCATTTGTGGCGCATGCTCCTCCGGTTTTGTCAGTAAGATGGCCGGTCGGAGGTGGAAAGTTCTCCACGTCATTCTTCTGGGAGGTCCGCGACTGGACAGCGGAAGAGGTCGCGCCGCTATTTCAGCGGAGATTGTAACTCGCCTTCTCGACTTTCATCTGATTGACATCGAAGAGAAAGCGCGGCGCCGTGCCGGTGAAGACGGGGTTAACGCTGGAAACGGTGTCGGTTTGTTCCGTCAACGGTCGGACGGCGGCAGGGCTGGGCAGCAGCGCCGGGGGAGGCGCCTGTGCCAACCACGGATTGCCCAATCTCGGGGCGGCGCTTTCGTCCGACTCGAGGGATTGCGAAACCCCCAACCCGACCACGAGCAAGCCGGTGATGACCAAACCGTAGGCGCAAGCCAGAACGGGTTTGGCATCGAACCCCGGGAAAAGTCGTTGCCACCACGAAACGCGCATCACCAGTGCGTCGGCCTCGATGCGGGCGACGACTTTGTCCGAGAAATGATCAAAGTAGCCGGGCGGCGGCTGCTCGAGGCGTTTGAGGGTGAGCAAACTTCGCAACTGACGAAACTCTTCAAGCTCTTTCGGGGAAGGATTCATGGTTACTTCAAATAATCGGACAGATAAGCCTGCAATTGTTGCCGGGCATAAAAGAGGCGTGAGCGAACCGTCCCTGTATTGCAATCCATGATTCTGCTAATCTCTTCGTGTGACAGGCCTTGCACATCATGCAACGTAACTACCAATCTATGAACATCTGACAGCTTCTGCATTGCAACGTTCAATTTCTCCTGTAACTCGATCAGGTTCACCTCGCGCCGCGGCGTTTTCTCGGAGATCAACGCGACCAGAGAGGCGTCATGTTCGGCGTTGAAGTCCAGGTCGTTCAGACTCATGCTCATGTGCATCCGGTTCTTCCGCTGCTTGAGGAAGTTGATGGTCTTGTTGACGGCAATCCGATAGACCCAGGTGAAAAAGCTGGAATCGCCCTTGAACGATTTGAGCGCCTGATAAGCCTTGATGAACGTCTCCTGAGCGAGGTCGTTCGCATCTTCATGATTGGCGGTCATGTGGTAGATGGTGGCGTAGATGCGCTCCTGATAACGCCGCACCAACTCATCGTAGGCCTCCAGGTCGCCGCTTTTGGCGCCCTTGACCAGCCGTTGCTCCTCCTGCGGATCGGCTGCCGGCGGAGCGGCGGACGGCGCGCGGGGTTTCTCGAGTAGGTTGGTGTTCATGGCACAGGTTTCAAACTCCCAACGCGCCCGTTTGTTGCTCCAGAAATCCGGTCAGGGCAATCAACGCCAGCCGGCTTTCCGTTGCCGGCAGCGAGGCCAGACTGAGCCGGGCCATTTCGAGAAACCGATGAATGACGCGGCGCGATTCATCGAGCGCATCATATTTTTCCAGCAACTCGATCACGTCCGCGAATCTTCTGCCGTCCCATTGCCGGATCCATTTCTCCAGCCTGGCGCGCTCCGCCACGTCGGACCGCTCCAGCGCCACGAGCAGTGGCAATGTCAATTTCCCGTTCGCCAGGTCCGTGCCGAGCGATTTGCCCACCAACGCCTCCGATCCGAACAGGTCGAGACAATCGTCATAGACCTGGTAAGCCGTGCCCAGCGCCAGACCGTACTGGCGCAAGCCCGCGCGCTCCGCCGGGCGCGCACCGCACAGCCACGGGCCCAGATCGCAGGACAGCGCGAACAGTTCGGCGGTCTTCATCTCGAGAACCTTGAAATATTCTTCCCGCGACCACTGGAACTGCCGCTGTCGCTGGGTTTGTAAGATTTCGCCGGAACAAACCGTTTTGGTGGCGGCGGAGACCGCCCGGCAGATTTCCGTCGTCGGAAAACCGGCGGCCAGCTTCAGCGCGTGAGCGAAGAGACAATCGCCCACCAGGACGGAAATCTGATTGCCCCAGTTCGCGGCCAGGGTTGGTTGCTGCCGGCGCAGCACCGCTTCATCCATCACATCGTCGTGCACCAGCGTCGCCAAATGCACCATCTCGATGATGACCGCCACGGTGATCAGGCTGTCATTGGGTTGGCCGACGGAACCGGCGCTCAAGGCGACGAGCGCGGGGCGCAATTGTTTGCCCTGATTGGTCAAGGCGTACTGCGCGTACGAGGCGATCTCCGGATTGAATGTCTGCACCTGTTCCGCCAGCCGTTGCGCCACCGCGTTCAAAAACGGCTCGACCGGTTCCACAATCTGTTTCCAGGAGTGCGGTGACGGTTTGGCGGGTGCGACGACTGCAACTTCTTTGGTTTCGGCAGCCAACATCGTGGGCCAATCTAAGGTTGGCCAAAAACCAAGTCAAACCTTAGTCACCGGCCGAAACCGCCCGCCCATTCGCGCTCGATCGACCGGTGTCGTCGCTTTTTGAGGCATCGGAGAGGTTTCCCCGAGGTGTTAATGCGCCTTGCGCCGCTAAACCCAGTGACGGACCCATCCCTCTGCCCATCCGATGCGGTGAGTTTAGAGGGCAATACGGAAGGGCCCTCAAGCTGCCCGGGTGCCGCGTGGCGCGATGGCTTCGGAGAGGAGACCCAGTGCCTCGGCGCGGGCGACCGTTCCCACCAGTTTGTGTTCTTTGGGCGAGTTGATCACGGGAACGTTGCGCAGTTCGCTGGCGAGCAGGACCGGCAGCGCGTCGAGCAGTTTTTGACTCGGCGTGAGGCAGGGCGGCGGCGGGCGCATCACATCGTAGGCGATCACACCGCTTAATTCCTGGCCGGCATTGAGATACTCTTTCAAGTCCTGCAAGGCGACGAGGCCGACCAGGGCGTTCCGCTCGTCCACCACCGGCAGAAAATTGTTCGGGCTGGTCAGAAAGCGGTCGGCGATTTCGCGGAAGGTCGCCGTCTGCCTCAACGGCGGGACGGGGTCGCGCATGAGGTCGCCGACGGTTTGCTGCGTGGCCGCGCCCAGCTCGGCGCTTTCCCGCTCGGTCTCCAATCCTTTTTGCTTGAGCGGTTCGGTGTAGATCGTTTGCGGATCGAGCCTGCGCGCCACCAGGGTGGACACGGCGCAGGCGACCATCAAGGGCGGCATGAGGGTATAATTCAGGGAGATTTCAAACACCATGATCATTGCCAGCAGAGGCGAATGGGTCGTGGCTGACAGCACACTGCCCATGCCCACCAGGGCAAACGCGGCGGGCGGCGGCGCGGCGGCGAAGTGCGCCGCGTGCAGTATCATGCCGAACAAACCACCCAGTCCCGCGCCCAGGAACAGCGTCGGCGTGAACACGCCGCCCACCGCGCCGGAGCCGACGGTCATCAGCGTGGCGAGCAGTTTCGCCACGAACAGTCCGAACAAAAAGCCCAGGGCGTATTGGCCGTGCAAGATCTGGTTGGTCGCGCCGTAACCGTTGCCCCAGACCTGCGGAAAACCGGTGGCAATCGCGCCGACCGCCAGGCCGCCCAGCGCCATCCGCAGGTAAACCGGTTGCTGAACGCGGCTGAACAACAATTCGCTGTGGCGAAGCAGTTTCAGGAAGGCCGCGCCCAGCAGGCCGGCGAAAAGGCCGACCAACAAAAACCACGGCAGTTGGCTGATATGACTGAATTCGACGTACGACGGCACCTGGTATTGCGGTTCGATGCCGAAAAAGCTCCGTGAGACCATCGTGGCCACCACCGAAGCGAAGACCAGCGGCGCGAAAAGATTCATCGAGAAATTGCCGAGGACGATTTGCGCCGCGAAGACGGCGCCGGCAACGGGCGCGTTGTAGGCCGCGGCAATGCCGGCCGCCGCGCCGCACGCCACGAGCAGACGCAGGCGATAAGGCTGCCACCGGGCCAGTTGGCCGCACTTGGAAGCGGCGGTCGCCGTCAAATGCGTGATCAATCCCTCGCGGCCAATCGAACCGCCGGTGCTGATGCTCAGGAGCGACGAGAGCGCCTTGATCACCGCGTGGCGGAACGGCAGGCGGCCGTCGCCGGCGACGACGACCTCCAGCAGATTGCCCGCGCCGCGGCGGCCGGCCCAATGAAGTCCCCAATACAAGACCAGGCCGGCGGCCAGGCCGCCGACCGTGGGCGCCAGCAGACGTTGCCACCAGTTCAGCGCCTCGGCGATTTCCACCAGATCGCCCTGGTGCCGGAGCGCGACCTCGTTGAGGGTGTCGATGCAAAGATGGAAGATGAGGTTGACCAACCCGCCGATGATGCCGACACCCCCCGCCAGCAGCAGATGCACGGCTTCCTCGCTGAGCAGGAGCTTTTCCCGGATGCGCAGCAACTGCGGCCAGTGTCGCCGGAAAAAAACACGCGCCGTCGCCGCAACTTGCTGCAAACTCTTCGGCCAGGTCCGCACGGGATGATTTTGTGAATTTTTCGACCGCCTGACGAGTCTTCTTTGCCGCATCCTGCGATGCAGCCAAACACAGCGAAACGGACGCGCCGCCGGTGTCGTTTTTTCCAGTTTGCACGCAGCGGTTTTGTTCTTTAGGCTGCATTGCTTGCACAGTTCTTGACGCATGAAGAAATGGATTATCGTGGCCGTGGTTCTGGCCGGTGGGGCCTGGGGATTTCAAAAATGGCGCGCTGCGCTGCCGGGCGCCGGCGCCCTGACCGCCGACGCTCAGCACACCACGGCGGCCGTGGAGAACCGTGACATTCATTTTGCCGTCAGCGCCGCGGGGGAGATCGGCCCGGCCGACCAGGTCTCGGTCCGCCCGGAGATCAACGGCAAAATCCTCACCTTGCCGGTGGACATCGGTGATCGGGTAAAAAAGGACAGCGTGTTGTTCACCCTCGACGACCAGGACCTGCAAACAGATCGCTCGTCGAAATTGATCGAGATCGAGGCGGCGAAATTGCAGTTGGAAAAGGCGAGGCGGGATTATGAGCGATCCAAACAACTTTTCGCCGACAAACTCATTTCGCAGGAATTGTTTGAGGACACCCGGACGCAGTATGAGCTGGCCCGCAACAGCCTCGACCGGACCGAAAAGGCGCTGCACCTGGTCGAGTACCAGTTGACCAAGACGAAGATCCTGGCTCCCTTCGATTGCACGGTTCTGACCCGGCCGGTTTCCGTCGGACAAGCGGTCTCCGGCTCCGGCGGGTTCAACAGCGGGACCGAAGTGGCGACCATTGCCAACCTGAACGAAATGGTCATCAACGCCCACATCAACCAGGCGGACGTGACCCGGCTCAAGATCGGGCAGCAGGTCGAAGTGCAGGTCGAAGCCGTGGCCGGTCTCAAAATCACGGGCACCGTCGAACGCATCGCGCCCCAGGCCACCATCAAAAACAACATCAAAGGTTTCGCCGCGCGGATTCTGCTGAAGGACGTTGACCCGCGCGTGCGTCCGGGCATGACGGCCAACGTCCAGATTCCCGTCGCCTCGGCGGACAACGTCATGGCGGTGCCTCTGGCCGCCGTGTTTACCGAGACCAACCCCGAGACCGGCCAGACCGAGCGTTATGTCTATGTGAAAACGGAGGAGGGATTCGAGCGCCGGCCGGTCCAGATTGGCGTCTCCGATTATTTCTATGCCGAAATCCAGAACGGTTTGTCGCCGGGCGAACGGGTGGCGCTTGAACTGCCGGAGACGGAGAAATCGCGGGCGGTCAAGAATCCTCTGGTAATGCTGCCGAGCGGTTCCGAAGGAGGCGGCGCGGCGAGTCGGCCGGGCGCGAGCAAAGGCAGTGACCGGACCAACGCCGCCGGCGGGGCGCGACGGCCCGGCGGCAATCGGCGAGGCGGAACCTGACCCATGGCCCTGGTCGAACTGCGCAACGTCAGCAAAATCTATCATTTGGGTGGCGAGGAAATCCGCGCGCTCGACGACGTATCGCTCGATATTGCAGAGGGCGAATTCATCTCCATCATCGGCCCCTCGGGCAGCGGCAAGTCCACGCTGATGCACATTCTCGGCTGCCTCGATTCGCCGACCCGCGGCACGATCAAACTCGACGGCACGATGATCCAGGATGCCTCTGCGCGCGAACTGGCCCGCATCCGGAACCAAAAGATCGGGTTCGTGTTTCAGTTCTTCAATCTCCTGCCCAAGCTCAGCGTCCTGCAAAACGTCGAATTGCCGATGATCTACAGCGGCCTCTCGGGGCGCGACCGGCGCGACCGCGCCTTGCGGGCGTTGAAGATGGTGGAAATGGAAAACCGCGCCCGGCACCGGCCGATGCAGCTTTCCGGCGGACAACAGCAGCGCACGGCCATTGCCCGCGCGCTGGTCAACAATCCGAAGATCGTGTTCGCGGATGAACCGACCGGCAATCTCGACTCGCACACCGGCGAAGTCATCCTCGAATTGTTTCGCCGGCTCAGCCAGGAAGGCCGGACGATCGCGCTGGTCACGCACGATCCGGAAATCGCCGCTTCCACCCCCCGCCGCATCGAGATCCGCGACGGTCGCATCGCCCGGAAGGTGGACCGCAAGCTGGCCGGCGTGGACGAATTGACCGCGATGTCGCGCGACGATTCGCAGTTATGAACCTTTGGAGCGCCATCGGCATCGGGTTCAAAGAAATCTGGGCGCACAAATTCCGCTCGTTGCTCACCATGCTCGGCATTATTCTGGGTGTGTCGAGTCTGGTCGCCATGTCGGCGCTGGTCAAAGGCATGGAGGTGGGCGCCAAAGAAGCGTTGATCGCCATCGGCGGGCTGCAGAAGGTCCGCGTCGAACCGCAGGACGTGCCGATTCAGCAGTGGCAGTTGAAAGACCAGGCCGTCGGCGTGACGATCAACGACGTTTACGCATTGGAAGCCAGCGCGCCGCTGGCGACGAAAATCTCCCCCGAAATGCGCCTGTTCGGCGCGACCCTTTCACGGAAAGGCAAGGCGTTTCGCCCGTGGATGTGCTCCGGGGTCTGGCCGCTGGCGCTGGAGATGAACGAGCATGTGATCCAGCACGGGCGCATGTTCAACGAAATCGATGACGAACAGGCGCGCAACGTTTGTGTGATCGGCACCGGCACGCGCGATGAACTTTTCGGTTCGCCCGACGATGCCGGCGAAGAGATCAATCCCGTGGGGGAAACCGTCTTTATCAATAGCCAGCCGTTCACCATCATCGGCATGTTCCCGCATTACCAGAGCGAGCAGGAACGCAAGGAACACGAACTGGCGAAGCTGCAGCCCAAGGAAGCCTCGACCGGTCCCAGGCGCAGCCGCGGCTGGAGCGGGCGCGGCGGAAGTTTTGCGTTCCGGCTGAAGAACAACACGGTCTATCTGCCGCTCAACACCGTGTGGATGAAGTTTCGGGCGGCCGGCGCCGGGGTCGTCGGCGGTTTCGGCGCCAACAAATCCACCGGCGGCAGCGGCGCTGACAACGTGAGCGTGCCCGATCCGCGACTTTCGGTGCTCGAAGTGAAGATTGCGGATGTGGATCGAATCAACCCCGCGCTGCAGCAAATCCGGAATGTGCTGATGGCCACCCACAAGGGGATCGAGGATTTCTCGTTCCGCACGCAGGAGGAATGGGCGGAGAACATCAACACTTTCATCCACAACGCCCGCATGAGCGGCGGCATCATCGCCGGCATCAGCCTGTTGGTCGGCGGCATCGGCATCATGAACATCATGCTGGCCAGCATTTCCGAACGGGTCCGGGAAATCGGCATTCGCAAGGCCGTCGGCGCGGCGACCGGCGATGTGTTCGTTCAAATTCTGGTCGAAAGCGTGGTGATCGCCGTTCTCGGCGGGCTGGCCGGTTTGATTGCGTCGTATGGCCTGGTGCAACTGATCGTCAGTTTTTCGCCCGCGGACAACGCGCCCATCATCACGATTGCGGCGATGGCCGTGGCTTTTGTGTTCAGCGTGTGCGTGGGCGTTGCGGCCGGTTTGTTTCCGGCCTTCAAAGCCGCCCGGCTCGATCCCATTCAGGCGTTGCGCTACGAATGATGAACCTGCTCAGCACCATTGTGGTTGGTCTGAAGGAAATCTGGGCGCACAAGTTCCGTTCGGTGCTCACGATGTTGGGCATCATTCTCGGGGTGGCCAGCCTCGTCGGCATGGCCGCGATTGTGAAGGGAATGGAAAACGGGTTGAAGGAAACGATGATCGCCATGGGCGGCGCGGACAAAGTGTTGCTGGACGATCAGGACGTGCCCGCCTATCAGGAGCATCTGGCGGAGGAAGCGCCGGGACGAACGATGGCGGACGTCATGGCGCTGCGTCAAAGCGCGCCGATGATCCGGCTGGTCTCGCCCGAAATGGCGTTAAACAACTGCACCCTCACCCGGGGCGACCAGCGGGTGAATCCCTCCGAGTGCGTCGGCGTCTGGCCGGCGGTGCTCGAGATGAACCTGCACACGGTGCAATACGGGCGGTTCTTCACCGACGTTGATGAGGAAAAGGCCAACAGCGTTTGCGTCATCGGCACGGGCATACGCGACGAGCTGTTTGGCTCGCCCGAAAAGACCGGGCAGGAAATCGTTCCGCTCGGGCAGCAGGTCCTCATCAACGGGCAACCGTTCACGATCGTCGGCATGTTCGCCCGCTATGAAGGCGAACAGGAACGCAAGGAACGCGAACTGGCCAGAACCAAGCCGAAGGGATCGGCGGCGGGTCCCGCGCGCAGGCGCGGTTTCGGCCGCGGCGGGGGCGGCTGGGCGTTCTGGCGCAAAAACTACACGGTTTACCTCCCGATGAACACCATGTGGGTCCGGTTCCGTTCCGCGTCCGGGGCAAACAACATTCCCGACCCGCGCCTGAGCGACATTGACATGAAGGTGGCCGACCTGGGCCGGCTGGAGCCGGCGCTGCAACAAGCGCGCAACGTGCTGCTCTTGACGCACCGGGGCATCGAGGACTTCAGTTTCCGCACCCAGGAAAACCAGATTCAGAGCATCAACTCGCAGATTCGCAACGCGCGCCTGAGCGGCGGTATCATTGCCGCGATCAGCCTGATCGTCGGCGGCATCGGCATCATGAACATCATGCTCGCCAGCATCAACGAGCGCATCCGCGAGATCGGCATTTGCAAAGCGATCGGCGCAACCGGACTGGCGATCTTTCTGCAGATTCTGGTGGAAAGCATTGTGGTGGCGCTCCTGGGCGCGCTCGCCGGGCTGGTGGCGTCTTTTGGCCTCGTGCGGCTGCTCGCGGTCCTCTCGCCGGCCCAGAATTCACCGGTCATCACGCCGGTGGCGATGCTGGTGGCCGTGATCTTCAGCGCCTGCGTGGGCATCATTGCCGGGCTTTTTCCCGCCTTGAAGGCGGCGCGGCTCGATCCGATTCAGGCCTTGCGATACGAGTGAGACGGCCCTCAGATTGCATCCAGGTGAGCGTGGCAGACCGCCGGACCATTGTCTGCGCTGGCCAGTTCCACACTTTGCAAAGTGTGGAATAACTCTCATTTCCAATGAGCGTTGCCCTCTCTGGTTCCCTTTTCCCCCGGCCGGCCTCCCTTGTGCATTGAGCCGCTGCACTGAGCGGCGCGGCTCAGCGCCCACGACACTGTTCCTATTGTCTAAGACACGTCGGCGCGTGTCAGACGGCCGGTCATCTTTGCCGTGAATTTCCCCAGCCAGGAGCCGATGCGTGACTTCCGTTTTTTCTCAGCCTTTGCCAGACCAATGACCCGACAATGTCCGCCGCACACCGGACACAGTTTCAAGGCCGTGCCACCGACGCGCCGGATCTGGTGGAAGCAGAGTTCGCAAAACGCTTTGCCGCACTGGTTGCATTCCATCGTCGCATGGGAGGCCGCGTGATGGTAGCAGGACAACGCGCCGTCCGCCAGGAATTGACCGGGCTGCTCGATCGCCAGCGTCGGAATGGCGATCTGAACGGGCGCGTCGTCGAAAGCGATTTCCACCGAGCCCAGATGCAGAGTTTGGCCGGGCAGCAACGCGGCCTCTTTGACCGGCCGCCCGTCAATGAAAGTGCCGTTGGTGGACCCCACGTCGCGAATCCACACCATGCTGTCCTCCAGAACGACTTCGCAGTGTCGGCCCGAAACGGTCGCATCGTCGAAGCAAAAGTCGTTCGTCGGATTGCGCCCGAGCCGAATGACGCCGGACATGAGTTCGATCCGTTGCGATGCGCGCGAACCGGATTTAATCACCAGTTGTGGCATAACCTCCTCCTTGGCTGTTCGTTGCTGACCTGTTGTTCCCTTGGCGCGATGATTCGTCACGGTCATTGACTCGTGATGAAATCAATCGACCCGACGCACATTCTATGACTGGCATAAATGAAAGTCCATTCAATAATTTTGACCGTTAATTGATAAAAATTCCCGCGACATTGAGTTATCAAATGAATCGGCGCGACGCGCTGATTCGGCGCTCACCTTACCAGGCCCCCCGTCAGCGCATGTCTGATAGACGTAAAACGGTTGTTAAAAACTCCTGATCCCGGCCCAGGCGAGTCGCCTGTCCTACCGGGATGCGTGTGAAACAGGATTGCTTAATCGCGTTTCAGTTGGAAAACTCCGCGTGCCGGAGTTGCCATGCAAAAGACAATCCTGTCATTTGGAGAAACACTTTGGGATTTGCTTCCGTCCGGGCCCGTGCTGGGCGGCGCACCGTTCAATTTCGCCCATCGCGTTTATTCACTCGGCGATCGCGGCATTATCGTCACGCGGCTGGGCCGCGACGAGTATGGCAAGAAGGCGTTGGAACAAATCGCCGCGCTGGGTGTGGACGCGGCCTACGTTCAAAAAGACGATCATCACCCGACCGGCACCGTCCGGGTTACGCTGGACGGCAAAGGGAACCCTGATTTCTTCATCGTTCCAGAGGTCGCCTATGATTTTATCGACGTCACCTACGAACTGCTGGAATTGGCGGCGACGGCGGACTGCTTTTGCTTTGGCACACTGGCGCAGCGGACGCCGGCCTCGCGGCTGTCCCTGCATCGGCTGCTTGATGTGGCAGGAAAGGGCGTGAAATATCTGGACATCAATCTGCGCAAGGACTGCTTTTTTCGGGAGACCATCACCGAATCGCTCACGAAGGCGAACATTTTGAAGATGAATCTACAGGAGGCGCATTACCTGGCCGAACTGTTTGAGATTTCACTTTCTTCGCTGCCGGACTTCTGCGCGGAGATGATGGAGGAATGGTCGTTGTCCGGCTGCCTCGTCACGCTGGGCGAGCACGGCGCCTTTGCCGCTTCGGCGAAAGAAAAGGTTTACGTGCCGGGTTATGAAATCACCGTGGCGGACACCTGTGGTTCAGGCGACGCCTTTTCCGCGGGGTTTATCCACGAATTTCTGCGCGGCAAATCGCTGGCCGAGTGCTGCCGGCTTGGCAACGCGCTGGGCGCGATGGTCGCGATGCAGAAAGGGGCCACAACGCCGGTAACGGTCGAGGACATCCGACATTTTTTGCAGGCGAAGCGCCGCCGTGTTCATGAGCCAAGCCTCAAGCCATTCGAAGTCGATTGATTCATTCTCCGCGGGTGCCCTGGCTGCGGTTGTCCGGCGACCGGTGATTTGCACAAAGTCCGTGCGGAGACAATAAAGGGCCTCCGGCTGTTCAATATTCCGGCAAAAATCTCTCCCCTTCCAGGACATCTGTTCCCGGCAGCATGAGTTATACTTTTAGAGTCGCCCGGGAGAATGGGCGACGTTACACTCCAGGAGAAAGGAAAGCTATGGAAACGAAACGAATCGCAGTTTGGATTGCGGCGGCATGCGGTTTTGGCCTGGGCGTTTTCAACGCGTCGGCATTGCACGAAGTTTCGGCTTCAGTGGAAATCCGCGCGGAAGCCGATTTTTACGCGCCGTTGGAGGCGCACGGGGCGTGGGTTGAAGTGGAATCCTACGGACGCTGCTGGCATCCGGCGCACGTGGAGGTCGCTTGGCGGCCCTATTGCGCCGGCTACTGGGCGTGGACGGACTGCGGGTGGTATTGGGTCAGCGATGAACCGTGGTCGTGGGCCTGTTACCATTACGGGCGCTGGGTCTATCACCCGCGCTTCGCCTGGGTCTGGGTGCCTGGCGTCGAGTGGGGCTCGGCCTGGGTGAGCTGGCGCGTGGGCGGCGGGTATGTGGGCTGGGCGCCGTTGCCGCCGCGCGTTGAGTTTCGCGGCGACGTGATCGTGGCCTCGCGCGTGACGATCGCCCCAGAGCGTTTCGTTTTCGTGGAAGCGAACCGGTTCCACGAGCGGGTCACGCCCAAGACAATCGTCGTCAATAACAAGACGGTCATTGAGAAAACGACCTTCGTCACCAACATCAAGCGGTCGGACAAGACCGTCGGCGGTGGCGCGCAGAAGGTCGTGGTAAACGAAGGACCCGGCCTGGCCGCGATGCAGAAAGCGACGAGTCAGAAAGTGCGCACGGCGGAAATCCGCGAGGTGATCCGGCAGACGCCGCACCCGGCGGCGGTGACCCATAAGGGCAAACCGGATGGCGAACCGAAAACGGGCGAGATGGCCGGCAAACCGGGTAAAGGCAAAGACTCGGTCGATAGGGACATCGGGCCTCCCCGCGAAAGACCGTCCGACGACGGCGACTCCGGGGGCCGCGGCAAGAAGCGTGGCGAAGACGGAGAAAAGGGCAAAGGCCGCGGACCAAAGAAACACTGAGGCGGCTGCCTCGTCATCTCCCGGACCACGACAAGAAGCTCTGCTGGATTTTTTGCGCGCCGTGAACCCCTGAACCTGCGAGCGTCCCCCTGCCCTCATCGCTCTCTCCGCCGGAGGGGAAAGGGTGCCCGTGTGTGAGGGGGAGACCGGACGCTTTCCGGATCGCCGAAAAAGCGCGATTCATGGCAGGTTGCGCTTCGAGGTTGCATTTACTCTCGGTCCAGGGCGCGCCAGAGATACCACGACGCGATCGTGCGATAGGGCCGCCAGCGTTCGCCGTGCGCGAGCAATTCGGCGGGAGTCGGCAGTTTTTCCAGGCGATAGGTCAGAGCAAAACCCTTGCGCACTCCGAAATCGGTCGCGGGCAGAATGTCCAGCCGTCCCAGCCGGAACACGAGCAACATCTCGACGGTCCACGGACCGACGCCGCGAATGGTCGTGAGTCGTTCGATGATTTCCTCGTTGCTCATCTGGGCGATGGCCCGCGAGACAGGCACGACGCCTTCGATGGTTTTCGCCGCGATGTCCTTCACGGCGGCAATTTTCGCGCGGGACAGGCCGGCCTGGCGCAGGCGCTCGTCCGGCGTCGCCACCAATTCCTCCGGCAGGGGAAACTTGCGCCGTGGGAAGAGCGCCCGGACCCGCTTCAGAATGGTGTTGGCCGCGGTGCCGTTGAGTTGCTGGTGTGCCACCGACTGAACCAAAGTCTGAAAGGGACTGGCATTTCGATGCGGCTCCAACCGGCAGGGCCCGACCTGGCGGATGAGGCGGGCCAGCACTCGATCCGACGTGCGGAGATGTTCGACGGCTTGTTCGTGCATCGGATGTGCGGCCCTGAGTTCACTTCGCCGGCAAATCCTCCAGCAGACCCATCAACTGCTTCGCGAACCTGGGTCCGGTCCCTTTCTCTTCATGTTTGAAATAAACGAAGACGTCTTTCAATCCCCTGCTGCTTCCGGCAATCGCTTCGGCCCAGCGCTCGATGTCACCGTCCCGATAACCTTCGTCGCGCAACCGGAAGTAGCCAAAGTCGGACGTCATGACTGCCGGCGTCGTCATCCTCTCGCTGTCGGCCACGCAGAGCGCGGCATTCTTCGCGTGCAACAACGTGAACACTTCGTCGTCGTGCCATGAGGTATGGCGAAATTCGAATGCGACGCGGATGTCCGGCGGCACCACGTTGAGGAAATCCGCCAGGGCGCTGACGTCCTTGCTGAAATTCGGCGGCAGTTGAAACAGCACGGCCCCGCGTTTCGGGTTGAGCGCCTGGAGCGTCTGGCAAAAGGCGGCCACCGTTTTTTCGCAGTCCCGCAACCGGCGAAAGTGAGTGACCTGCTGGGGTGCCTTCAGGCTGAACCGGAACGCCGGCTGGGTCGCCGCCACCCAGCGCTCCAGCATCTGCACGGTCGGCATCCGACGAAAGGTGTAATTGATCTCCGTCGTCGGGAAATGCTCCGCATAATAGGGCAGCATTTTCGCGGTGGGAATCGCCTCCGGATAAAAGCTCCCGCGCCATTCCGGATATTGAAAGCCTGATGTGCCAATCCAAATCACACCGGGGACTCTAGCAAATCTGTCCACGGTTGCGAATGAAACCGGAATAAAAAAAAATCATCAATTGATTTTCTTCACGGCTTTGATGAGGTTCTCGCTCGTGTGGCGCTCCTTGTATCCTTCGTGGAAAAGCTTTGCGCGAATGACGCCCTTTTCATCCAACACAAAAGTGGTCGGAAGCGGAATTCCTTCAAAGCGGCCCGTGGCCTCCCGGTTGCGAACGCCATAAGCGTCGATGGTTTTGCTCCCTTCGTCGGACAACAGCGGGAACGTGAGTTCGTGCCTGGCCGCGGCACGTTTCAATACCTCCGTCGAGTCGTAGCTGATGCCCGCCAGGACGATTCCGGCCGCGGCAATTTCCTTCAAGTGCGATTGCAGCTCAACTAGCTGCTTCTGGCAGTAAGGTCACCAGTCGGCGGAGCGATAAAACACCAGGGCGACAAACTTCCCTTTCTTCCGAAGATCGGACAGCGAATGCTCCTGCGCGTCCTTGTCCTTGAGTTTGAATTCCGGCGCCCGGGCGCCCACCAGCAAACCCTGCGACTCCGTTGATTCCGCAGCCTGCGACGGAGAACTCGACGTCGCCAACCAGCCGGCCAGTGCCAGGAGGACTGCAAGATAGATTTTTCGATTCATAATCAAACCTTCGACAATCGGATGTTCGACGCCGGCAATTATTCTGGCAGAACATTCCAACCTTTTGGCGGCAAAAGCAACCCGGAACCAAGGGACGAGTCCCGGGTGTCTTCTTCCGACTTTTCTGAATGGTTCAAATGTTTCAATCTTGTACTGATGAGCAGCCGGTCCATCTCGGTGTGCGCCCTGCGGATATTGCAATCCTATGCCTGAAGATATTTGCAGCCTGGAGAAATGGTTCGCGGCGGCGGCGGCGCTCCGGCGTCCGATCGGCGCAGCGCGCCGAGCCCACCTTTTGACCGCGGTGCGGCGGACAGTGTGTCTGTTTGCGGTTTTCCTGGGAACTCACGCGGGTGCGCGCGGCGAACCCGGCGCACCGGACGACTCCCGCCGGCTGGCGCGAACAAACCTGTTGACCTATCGGGACAAAAAAGGCGGCGTTCTGCCGGTCAAATCGGTTCGTGACTGGCAGAAACGGCGAACGGAAATCCTGCGCGGCATGCGGGAAGTGATGGGCCCCCTGCCGCGAGAGGAGAAGCGATGTCCGCTGGACGTGAAGACCGAGGAGGAAGCGGACTGTGGCGATTATGTTCGGCGTTACCTCACCTATGCTTCCGAACCCGGCTCGCGCGTGCCGGCCTATTTGCTGATCCCCAATTCGGCGCTGAACAAAAAGGCTAAAACACCCGGCCTGCTTTGCCTGCACCAGACCCATCGCCTGGGACAAAAAGTTGTCGTCGGCCTCGGCGACAGTCCGAATGACGAATACGCCGTCGAATTGGCCAGACGCGGCTACGTTTGCCTTGCTCCGGCCTATCCGTTGCTGGCCAACTACAATCCGGACCTCAAATCGCTCGGGTATCAGAGCGGCACGATGAAAGCAATCTGGGACAACATCCGCGGACTCGACCTGCTCGAATCGTTGCCGTTCGTGAAGCGCGGCAGGTTCGGTGTCATCGGTCATTCGCTGGGCGGACACAACGCCATCTTCACCGCCGTGTTCGACCAGCGCGTCCAGGTGATTGTCTCGAGTTGTGGTTTCGATTCGTTTCTCGACTATTACCGTGGTGACCCGGACGTATGGAAACCGGAACACGGCTGGTGCCAGACACGTTACATGCCCAAATTGTCTGCCTATGGGGGAAGATTGAACGATATTCCGTTCGATTTTCACGAATTGATCGGCGCATTGGCGCCCCGGAACGTCTTCGTCAGCGCGCCGCTCGGTGACGCGAATTTCCAGTGGCGCAGCGTGGACGCGGTGATCGACGCCGCATCGCAAGTTTACCGGCTCTATGGCGTGCCCGGGAACCTCCGGGGAGAGCATCCTGATTGCGGGCATTTGTTTCCCCGCGAAACGCGCGAAATGGCTTACAATTTGTTTGACGGAAATTTGAAATAATTACCAACGGGAGGGCGCCGTCGGCTGCCCTCCTGGAACTGGTTCGGGCGAAAGAGAGCATTGGCGGGTCGCCGATGCAAGTCAGGGTCCGACATTCCGACTCTGGGCGCTTGATTGTCCGCCGCGCCGGGTTTTAACTTCCCTGGCCGGGACATTTGCGGCGGGGAAATCATTGAGACAAGGCATCCATGAAAGATCTGACTCTGTTTTACGCGACCAACCGAAATCACCTTGGCACCGATCGGTGGCATCCCAAAGGCTACGGCCCAAAATTCAGCGACGACGGCGCCGAGAACCTGCGCTTCGGCAAGGTCACCTTGTCGGCGGACGAAAAAAAGATCGACGAGTTCCTCGCCAAAGACGTTGGTTTCGGCAACGGCGGCGGCGAAGGGTTGTCCGGCCACTTCAAAGACCTCGCGCCCAGGGCCGATATCCGTCCCTACGAGGAAAAGCTCAATCCGGACGTCTCGGACAAGGTGCAGAAGAACGCCAAGCTGGGTTCGCTCGCCATGTTTTCCGACTTGCAGGCGATGATGCTCAAGAGTTGCGACGTGCTGATTTACATCCACGGGTTCAACGTCTCGTGGAATGACGCCGTCGGCGGCGGGCTGGCGCTCCAGGAAATGCTGAATCATCCCTACCCGAGCGAGCCTGCGCAGCAGGTGTTGGTGGTCCTTTTCACCTGGCCTTCCGACGGACTCGCTCTGCCGTTTGTGTCCTACAAGTCGGATCGCACGGAGGCCTCCGCTTCCGGCAGCGCCGTCGGTCGGGGCATCCTCAAGCTGCGGGATTTTTTGCAGACCGTGCAGTCGCGGGCGCGAAAGAAAAGCGGCGCCCCGGCGTGCGAACAGGACATTCACCGGCGTGCGAACAGGACATTCACCTGCTCTGCCATTCGATGGGCAACTATGTTTTGCAAAACGCGCTGCCGCGGATCGACCAGTTCACACCCGGCACCGCCTTGCCGCGCGTTTTCGAGCACGTTTTCCTATGCGCGCCGGACGTGGATGACAACGTGCTCGAGCCGGGCCAGCCGATGGGCAACCTCCACGAACTGGCGCGGAACGTTAGCGTTTATCACAATCGCAGCGATGTGGCGATGCACGTTTCCGATTACACGAAGGGTAACCCCGACCGCCTGGGCACCGCCGGCGCCGCGCGGCCCGCCGCACTCCACAACAAAGTGAGCCAGATCGATTGCACGCCGGTGGTGAAGGGATTCGTGGAACACAGCTATTACCTGGATGGCTGGGTGAACCAGGACATTCGTCTCGGCATTGCGGGCCTTGCCCAGGACGACCCGCACCGCCAGCGCAAGCGCAGCCCGGACTTCCCGAATGTGTGGCAGATGACCGCCTGATGCTGCTGTTATGGACCGGATCGCCGCCACACCCGAACCGCCCTATTACGCCGTGGTATTCACCTCGCAACGCACCGCGGGCGAAAATGGCTACGGCGAAATGGCCGAGAAAATGTTCGCGCTGGCGTCGCGGCAGCCCGGTTTCCTCGGTGCCGAATCGGTGCGCGATGCCGATGGCGTCGGCATTACCGTTTCCTATTGGTCGAGCCTCGAGGCCATCAAAAACTGGAAGCGCAACGAGGAACACCTGGCAGCGCAGGCGAAGGGAAGGAATCACTGGTACCAGAAATTCACCATCAGGATTTGCAAGGTCGAGCGCGAGTACGGCTTCGATAAATCATCCGCTCAAACTGCAGTTTGAACTGACATTTCTACAATTTGAGCAGTTTCTTCGCGTTCTCGTACAAAATTCTCCTTTCGATTGCTTTGTTCGGCGCGAAGCGGCGAATCGCGGCGATGATTTGCGCGCCCTGACATTTGGGACCGGCACCGACGGTGTCCTCGCAATCGCTGCCGAACAGCAGCTTGCTCTGGTGCCGCTCCAGAAAGCCGGGCGTGAAATCCTCGTCCCGAGTCAGTGCATTCAGACCGGAGCCGGCGGAGCAATCGCCATACATGTTCGGGTAATCGCCCAATAAGCGGTCGGTGATGCCGCCGGGCGTCACTTTGCCTTTCGGATAGGCGATGTTTTGGTCGTGTTTTTTGTCGATGTTGCCCCACCAGGTTTGCGCGTGGCCGATGAATTTCACTTTGGGAAACTTTTCCAGGATTTTATGGAATTGCGCAAATCCGCGGTTGTATTCCGCTTCCCAAAAGTGGAACAGCGCCGGCACACCGTGGTCCTGCGCCACTTGCGCGACGCGTTCGATGGCGACCGAATCGCAATCGACGCCGAACTTCTGCTCGCCGATGCCGCGGGCGCCGAGCTTCAAATACTTTTCCAACACCGCCGGCGCCTCCGGCAGGTCGGGCACTTCGTTGGCAAAATACAGGAACTCCTTTGGATGGGTTCTCGCGAGGTTCACCACCGACTCATTGCCGTAGCACTGGGCTTGGAGACCATTGGCCCGGCCATCGAGCGTGGAGGGACGAACCAGCGAAGAACCGGCGGGCAACAACACCGTGAGCGTCGCGCCCATCGTCATCTGGTGCGTAATCAGCTCCTGGTCCGTTCGCCCGTGATAGTGCGTGTGCTGATGGATGTCGATAATGGGTTCGGCCGAAGAGGCGTCGGATTCGGCTGCCTGCAAGGGTGGCGCGAGCAGCAGCGCGGCGGAAGCGCCGATGAATCGGCGGCGTGACAAAGTCATGGGACGCTGCGTGGACATGGTTCGTGAATTGAGGAGCCTAGTCTGTCGTGGATCGGGAGACGGTTCAAACACGAAATGCAGCCCGCCGGACGGTATTCAGCAAGGCCGGCTGGAACAACGACAACACGTCGAAGCGCGATCAAGGCCTGCGCAGCCCCCGCGCCCGTAGCGGCGACTCGGCAGAGCGCCGGTGACTTTTCCCTCCCGGCAGTTCGACGATCGGCGGCGCTCTGCCGAGACGCCGTTACGGGCTGCGGAAATCTGGCAGTCGATAATTTCCATTGCCACCAACCCGCTTGGCCGGGACGCCCCATCCGACCCGGAAGACCAGGTGTTGCCTCATCGGGCCAGGGCTTTTATTACTTCACTGAAACGCCGCTTTTATTCCATCCTTTCCTCAATGAAACCGCGCCTCAAATTCGTTGCTGCGCTGGCCCCCTTACTTTCGTTGCGCCTTCTCGGGGTGGAACCGGAAGTCTCCGAAAAAGACCTGCCGCGCGTTTCGCCCACGGAACCGGATAAAGCCGTCGCGACCTTCCAAATCAAAAAAGGTTTTCGCCTCGAACTGGTCGCCGCCGAACCGCTGGTCGTGGATCCCATCGCGATGGCATTCGATGAGGACGGACGATTGTTCGTCGTCGAGATGCGCGATTATCCCGAGCGACGCAATGAGACGCCGCATCTCGGCCGCATTCGGATGGTTGAGGACACCGACGGCGATGGTCGCTTCGACAAGAGCACGGTTTACGCCGATAATCTGCCCTGGCCGACGGCGGTGATTTGTTGGAAGGGCGGCGTTTTCGTGGGCGCCACGCCGGACGTTCTCTATTGCAAGGACACGAACGGCGACGGTGTGGCGGACGTGCGCGAAGCGGTTTTCACCGGGTTCGCCAGCGACTACGCGCCCTACGATGTGAACAAGCTGAACGTGCAGGCGTTGTTCAACGGTTTCACCTGGAGCCTCGACAACCGCATTCACTGCGCCAACGGCGGCGATGGGGGCAAGGTGTGTCTTGTGGACAGCCCGTTCGTACGCGAATGGATTCGGGGCGCGATGAGGGACAGTCCGGTCGAACTGCGCGGTCACGATTTGTCCTTCGACCCGCGCACGTTGACGATGCGTCTCGAGAGCGACGGCGGGCAATACGGATTGAGTTTCGACAATCGCGGCCGCAAGTTCGTTTGCAGCAACAGCGCCCACATCCGCCAGGTGATGTATGAAGACCGTTACGCCGCGCGCAATCCGTTTTTTACGATGCCTCCCGCCGCCTGGGACATCGCCGCCGACGGTCCGGCGGCGCCGATCCACCGCCTCAGTCCGGACGAACCGTGGCGTGTCATTCGCACCCGCTGGCGAGTGACGGGTCTGGTGCCCGGCCCTATCGAGGGCGGCGGACGGCCCTCCGGTTATTTCAGCGGCGCCACCGGCATCACGATCTACCGCGGCGACGCGTTCCCGGAGGACTTTCGTGAAAATGCGTTCGTGGCCGACTGCGGCGGCAATTTGATTCATCGCAAAAGACTTTTCCCGGATGGCGTCGGGCTGATCGCGCGGCGGCCTGACGACGAGCAGAATGTGGAGTTCCTCGCCAGCCGCGACAACTGGTTCCGGCCCGTCTCGATGGCCAACGCGCCGGATGGCACGTTGTACATCGCGGACATGTATCGTGAGGTGATCGAGCACCCCTGGTCGCTGCCCGAATCCATCAAGAAATACCTCGACTTGAACAGCGGCAACGACCGCGGCCGCGTCTATCGCATCGCGCCGGATGGTTTCAAGCCGCGGAAGCCGCCGCACTTGAGCACGGCCACGACCAAAGAACTGGTCGCGTTGCTGGAACATCCGAACGGCTGGCATCGAGACACCGCGGCCCGGTTGCTCGACGAGCGCCAGGACAAATCGGCTGTCCCGCTGCTCGAAAAACTGCTGAGGAATTCCAAATCGCCGCTCGCTCGGATGCATGCGCTGCACGGGCTCGAGGGTTTGGACGGGTTGACCCCGCCGCAACTCTTGATGGCGCTCAGCGACGGGAGCGGCCTGGTGCGTGAGCACGCGGTGCGCCTGGCCGAAAGATGGGCTCCGCTCTCAGGTTCGGCCGGGGAGAAGCTTGGGAGAAAGCTGGCGACACTTTCCAATGATCCGGACATTGGCGTTCGTTATCAACTCGCCTTCGCGCTCGGGGAGTCCAAAGACCCGGCGAAGATCAGAACGCTTGCCGAAATTATTCACCGTGACAGCGGCGATCGCTGGGTGCGAAGCGCCGTTCTGAATTCATTGCGGAATGGCGCGAGCGCGATGTTCGAGCGGCTCGTGGCCGGCGCTCGCTTCCGCGATTCGGCCGGCGGCCAGGAATTTCTTCGCCAACTGGTCGGAGTTATCGGAACCAGGAACGAGTCGCGCGAGGTCAAAACGGTTTTGAACCACCTCCAAAACAACGCCGATTCAGAAATTGCCTTCCTGCTGGCCCGCGCTTTGGGCGACGGATTGCAGCAGGCCGGCAATTCACTGGCTCGGGCGGACTCGGAACACAAACTGAAGCCCGTTTTTGTGCGGGCCAAAGCGACGGCCAATGACTCCCGGATTTCCCGGCAGACCCGGGTTCAAGCCATTCAGTTGCTGGCCATGTCAAGCTTTGACGAGGCGGGCGAGGCGTTGTCGTCGTTGCTCGGCTCCAGCGAATCAGAGTCCGTTCAGCTTGCCGCGGTCGCCGCGCTCGCGAGGTTGAATGATCCCGGGACCAGCGAAGCGCTTTTGAAGCACTGGCCGCAGCTTGCCGCGCGCCTTCGCAGCGAGGTGGTGACCGTCATGCTGACGCGACCGATGAGGATTTTGGCCCTGTTCAAAGCCGTGGAGGAAGGACGTGTTTTGGCGTCCGATTTCACGGCGCAACAATTGCAAATGCTGCGCGCCCATCGCGATCCGAAAATTCGTGGGCAGGCGATTCAACTCTTTGGAGCGCCGCCCGCCGCCAAACGGGACGAAGTCGTCAAGGCTTTCCTGCCGGCGCTGCAATTGCGCGGCAATCCCGCAAACGGCAAGAAGATTTACCTGGAGCGATGCGCCACGTGCCATCGCATCGGCACGCAGGGACACGCCGTCGGGCCGGACCTGATGGCCGTCAAAACCGCCGGCAAGGAAACGTTGCTCGTCAATATTCTCGACCCGAACCGCGAGGTGGCGCCCCGATATCTGAATTACACAGTGGAAACAAAGTCGGGTGAAAGTCTGTCCGGTTTGATGGCGAGTGAATCGCCGTCGAGCATCACGTTGCGCGGTCCCAATGAGACGGAGACAGGAGTATTGCGTTCACAAATCGCGCGGTTGCAGGCCTCGGGCCAGTCGTTGATGCCCGAAGGCCTGGAGCTGGGCCTTACAACGCAGGACCTGGCGGATTTGATCGAGTATCTGGGCGTGGCGGATTAGAGGGATGGCCGAGAGCCGTCTGGCATTCGGGTTGAACGGACACTGCTGTCCGGACTTGAGTCCGCCTCACAGCGAGCACCGGCATGACAGGCCAAGACCCCTTTACCACTCGCAGCTTGCGCCGCATAGACCCAAGAGCGCCATATCAACCGCTCCACTCCCAAGCGGAGGTATAACTTTGCATAACGCGTGAAACTGAAGAGACGCCCGAGTTCATTTTGTTCCGCTGAAACGTTCAACTTTTGCACCGTGCTCACAACTTTGAACAGCAGCCCCCCGGAAGCCGCCGCGCATTCGCCAATCATCAGGGGCCGCCGCCACAGACAACCATCAAGGTCCAGCAAGGGATAAACAAGGAAGTTTACGGGGTTGGCAGCGGGCCCAGGCGGTGAACAAGCGTGAAGGAAGCAGCGGTGATCGCACGGCCGGACTTGTTTCACCTCAGCTTCGGGCGCACCCGTTATTGCAACGCGAGTTCGGATCGGTTAAACCCTCGAAACGTAGGCCGAGCCGAATGGCATTGGGCGGTGGTGGTGGCACTACATTTGACGGCCCGGCAGCTTGAATGTCCAACACACGATTGATCGCTCAAACATTCTGCTCTTCCAGGAGGAAGCAGTTGCTCGTGACGCTCGCGGCCATGTTGGTCGTGACGATGGACGCCCTGCAGCTCACGGCCGCGCCCGGCCCGGCCAAAGTGGCGCCTCTCGAAATCGTCCTGGTTGAAGCGGCGCCGGCGACGTCTGAAATGGTCTTGCAGTGGAAAAGAGAGGGGTTCAAGGCGGTGGCGGTTGTCCTCGACGAGCAGACCGGCAAGTCGGCTTATGGCCAACTGGCCCGACGCATTTCGGACGCCGGACTGGACCTTTATTGCTGGATCGAAGTGGCCCGGAACCCGAAGCTGGCCGCGTCTCATCCCCGCTGGATGGCGGCGTTGGGAATGCACGAGGATTGGCAGAAGAATTTTCCGAATTTTCCAGAACCAGGCATTGGCGAAGTGGCTAAAGCGTTCCCCTGGGTGCCGATCGGTTACCGCGAGGCTTTTGAAGCACATCTGGCGCGCATCGAACAATTGCTCCAGCGCGCACCTCCCGGCTGGTGTGGGTTGCTGTTGAACGATCTCCAGGCCGGACCCAGTTCCTGCGGCTGTGGTAACCTGCAATGCCGCTGGGCGATCGATTACAGTGTGCGACCCACGGCGACGAAGTTGGACGGCGACGACGTCGCGGCCAGGTTTGTTGCTGAGGTTCGCAAGCGCGCCGGAGACAAAGCAGTCATCCCTGTCTGGACCACCGAATGCGCGGAGGTTGATCTGCCTCCGGACAAACATCAGGAAATGTCGAGGCAGCGACTGCACGGGAGTTGGCAGCGAAGGCGGGCGCGGGAGCGGTGATTGTGGCGCGCGCCAAAATTGAGCAGTCGTACGAGCCGAGGATGCTTCGCACAAAGTAGCGCATCATTTGATCACTCTTGATGGTCGTCACCCCGCGCTACCTGGTTCACTTCGAGGGCCAGACAGGTCGCCGGCTAAAAGCTGCGACCCAGGCTGAATAGAGTCATGAAATCCGCAAATGCCGCGTCGCCCGACTGTCCTGCGAAATTCCGTTCCCGGTTGCGATACGCCGCGACCGGAGCGCTGAACGAAGCGG
>WNGA01005435.1_pt1 | contig 24950 bp, 24 predicted proteins | sample 5400061 | NCBI WGS metagenome assembly WNGA01 (sample SAMN13153366, study PRJNA577476) | soil metagenome | isolation source: 100 cm soil or saprolite under grassland replicate 2 | place: USA:California | collected 2016-06-15 | reverse complement strand
ATTCCGGCGGAAACGTCCTGGTCAACACCCCGATCGCCACCCGATCCGGTAACCGATCCCGCGCCGCCTTGACGATACGAGTCACACCAGCCACAGGGAAGATCATAACCCATCAGGACTTAAGGAAGCGCCATTGGGCGTTGGGGTGTCGCAGTCCTGGTTCTACAAGTGGGTCCGCGGGGATACCTCGGTGCCGCGCCACTACGGGGCCAGCGCCGCTGCCGAACGAACCCAGGAGACCCATCAGCGCATACTCTTAATCCGCGGGTTCGGGGTTCGAGTCCCTGGCGGCGCACCCCGTTGTGAGCAGGCCGTATAGCCACCGGGCTATACGGCTTTGATCTTTGTGTGTCGCGTGTGTGTCATGGGTGCGCGGCCCCTGCCGCGGTGTCGGGTGCGGCGGGATCGCTTGGGCCGTACCGGTTCCGGGCCGGTGGGCGGCTCCGGTGCTGCGGACCTCGATGTGCCGATCTTGGGAAGGTGTCGTCGGCCGGGGTTGCGGGCGGCCGCGGCGAGGACGAGTCGGGCGGTGGCCTCGGCAACCTTGAAGTGCAGGTCGAGCAGGACGCTGGTGTACGTGTCCGCCCTGCGCACGATGCTCGTGTGGCCGAGCTGTTCCTGCACGGTCTTGAGGTCCGCGCCGGCGGCGTGGACGAGGGTCGCGGCGCCATGCCGCAGGTCATGCAGCCGGACCGGCGGCAGCCCGGAGTCGGTGACGAGCCGACGGAATTGGCGGGTGAGGTAGTCGGGTGTAGCCGAGCTCCAACGGTAGTAGTGAATACGTATCCGGAGTCCTGCCACGCGTTGCCAGCGGCGAGCCGCTCGGTCTGCTGGCGTTGCAGGTGGGCACGCAGCAGCCGCACGGTGACCCGGTCCAGGGCGATGGTGCGGCGGCTCGCGGCGGTCTTCGGCGGCCCCTCGGCGACGATGTGGCCGTACGCGAGCCGCTGCTGGCCGATCATGATCACCTTCTGGTCCAGGTCGACGTCGACCCAGCGCAGCCCGGCCGCCTCACCGCGGCGAAGCCCGCGCGGGGCGATCAGCCACCACATCGCCAACAGCCGGTCGGCGGCGACGAAGTCGAGGAAGCAGGCGAGTTGCTTGGTTGTCCACACGGCGACCGAGAACCGCTGCCCGGTGCGGCGCCACGCCTCGACCCGGGCGTCGGTCCACACCTGCGCCTGCGGCCTTCGTGGCGTCGGTAGTTCGACGAACCGGGCCGGGTTGTCGCGCAGCAGCCCGTCGCGGATCGCGGCATTCAATGCCGAGCGCAGGGTGGCCCGGATGCGGTGCAGCGTCGACGGCGTTACCGGCCGGCCGTAACGGGTTTGCATTGCGATCAACGCCGCGAACATCGCCGCTACGTCCCGGCCGGTCAGCTCACCGAGCCGGATCCGACCGAGATGGGGGATCAGGTGCCGCTCGACGTGCTCGGTGTAGGAACGCAACGTGCTCGGCCGGATGCTGTTCCGAGTGGACAGCCAGTACCGCAGCCACCGTGCCACCGTCCAGGTTTGTGTGGTGCGCTCGGCCCGCGAGCGTTCCAACAACTCGTCCCGAGCGGCCTCGGCCGCTTGGCGGGTCGGGTAGCCGCCCCGGCGGACCCGCTCCCTTCGACCGAACATGGTGGTCACCGAGCAGTGGAAGTACCAGCTGCCATGACCCCCGTTCGGAAAGCCGCGGACATGCCCGCCCCTGCCGCCGTCGCGTACCCGGCTGCACACAGCCGCACCGCTTCACGATCACACCCTGGCCACTCATCGCTGCCCGCTCGGTTCAAAGCCGTTACCTCGACCAACGGTCCGGACGGCCGTCGGCGCCCGGCACGGCCAGTTGCGTGCTTAGGCGGGGGTGACGGTGCCGGCGGTGCCGTCGACGGTGACGACCCGCCCGGTGGTCAGGCGGTGGGTCGCGTCGCCGGTGGCGACGACGGCGGGAATGGCGTACTCGCGGGCGACCAGCGCGGCGTGCGCGGCGATGGTGCCGCCGTCGGTGACCACCGCGGCGGCGCGGGCCAGCAGCGTCGTCCATGCCGGGGTGGTGGTCGGGGCGACCAGGATCTCCCCGGCGGCGAGCTGGTCGAATTCGTCCAGGCCGTGGATGATGCGCACCGGGCCGGTGGCCCGGCCCGGGCTGGCCGGCTGGCCGACGAGCGTGCCATCGGGGGTACCGGCGGGCCGGGGCTGCCCGAGGACGGTGCGCAGGAGTCGGGGCGGCTGGCCGAGGCTCAGCGGCGCGGGCAGGCGGCGTTGGCGTTGCCACGCGGTCCGGCGGGCCGCTGCGGTGTCCGACAGTCGCGGCGGTGCCGGTGCGAGGCCGGCGGTGAGTTCGGCGCGGGTGAGGAAGAAGACGTCGTGCACGTCGTCGATGGCGCCGGCAGTGTGCAGGAGGTGACCGAGGCGGTGGGCGGCGGCGCGCAGCAGCGGCCATCCGAGGGTCAGCGCCCGGGCCTGTTCCTCCCGGATCGTGGCGTAGCGCTGGGCGGTGGCCAGCAGCCTCGTGAACCGGCGGGCCAGCCGGGGCCGGTCGGCGAGGGCGGTGCGGCAGGCGTCCTCTGCGGCGAGCCGCCCGGCGGAGGGCTGCCGACGGCTCGGTTGGTTGACTGCGGTGCCCGGTGAGCTGCGGTGGTGTTCGCCGAGGGTCGGGTGCCACCAGTCGAGGCTTACCACCGCGTGCGGCGGCGGGTCGCCACCAGCGTCGGGCAGCGCGGTGAGTAGTACGGTGACGCCGTCGGGCAGGACGCCGGGCAGGTGTCGGCGGGCGAAGCGGGCCAGGGCCTTGTCCATCTTCCAGGCCGACCCGCCGACGATAGCCAGGTACGCGAGGTGCACCCCGGCGGTGCGGGCGACCTTGTCGATCAGCTCGACCAGTCGCGGCGGGGTGGCGGTGCCAACCTCGGCGGTCTCGGCGGCGACGAGGTCCCGGTAGCCGGGCAGCATATCGTCGCGCCACCGCCGGTACAGGCCGGCCAGCGCCGCGGCGTCGGCGCCGGCCGGGTTGTGCAGCGGCTGGATCAGGGTGTGGTACATGAACGCCAGCAGCCGCCCCCGGGTGGCCGCCACGGCGGCCAGCAGCCGGCCGGGGCGGATGCGCGGCTGCGGGGTGGCGTAGAACCAGCCGTTGACGATCGCGCTGGGGAACGGAAAGGTGGTGCCGGCGGTGGCGCGTAGCCCGTCGGCGAACCCGGCCTCGATGGCCGGCAGGAGCCAGTCGGCGAACAGCGGGGTGAGCGGTTCGGGTAGCCATTCGCCGAGCCGGAAGTTGCGCTGCCACACCCCCGGCCCGGGCGGATCCCAGGCGACCGGCTCGGGTAGCGCGGTCATCGGCCGGGCCTGCAGCAGCCACAACCGCCCGGCGGCGTAGGCCCACTCGATGTCCTGCGGTACCCCGGCGTGGGCCTGCACCCGCCGGGCGAGCTCGGCGACCGCGGTGGCCTGCGCGGCGTCGATGGCGTGCTCGGTGACCCGCCGGCACCGGACCTCACCGCCGCGGGCGGTCCATTCGTCACCAACCGCCTGCCCGTCGACCAGACGCTCCCCGAGACCGCGCACGGCGGTGATGACGACGTGGTCCCGCTCGCCGGTAACCGGGTCGGCGGTGAACGCCACCCCGGCCGCGTCGGCCCGGATCATCGGCTGCACCAGCACCGCCATGCCAGGCCCGGCGGTATGGGCGGCCCTCTGGCTGCGCTGGTAGGCGACGACCCGTGGGGCGGTCGCGGCGGCGTGGCAGCGGCGCACGGCCGCCGGCACCTCATCGACCGGAACGTTGAGGAACGTCTCGTACAGACCCGCGTAGGACGCCTCCGCGAGGTCCTCCGCCGCGGCCGAGGACCGCACCGCGAACGGCCCCCCGCCCAGTTCGGCGACCACGGAGCTGATTGCTGCGTCGAAGGCGCGCTCGGACAGCGTGAACGCCTCGTCGGTGACCGCGAACCCCGGTGGTACCGGGAATCCGGCCGCGAGCAGCCCGGCCAGGGCGGCGGCCTTCCCACCGATCCGCTCGGTCCCTACGCCGGCCGCCTCGGCCAGTGCCAATACGCTTGCCGTGCCCATCTCCATCACCCCACCTCGACATCCATCAACGCGCACCCGATCCGGCCGTGACGTCACTGGCGGCCACGGTGGCGACCAGCACCCACACCGCCGCGGCGAGTGTGGCGACCTGCAGACCGGCGCGCAGCGTCTGCAGCCGGGCGAACCGCTGGAGCACCACGGCGATCCGGTCCGGGTCGTCATCGGACAGGCGGCGAAGCGTCAGGATCATCGCACCGTTGGCTACGGTGGCGGCGATCGCGCAGCCCAGTGCCCCGTCGACCTGCATCCCGACCCTCCCTCGGCAACGATCCAACCTGAGGGTAGCAATCCTACATGTAGGATTGCTACCCTCAGATGGTCGGAGGGTGATGGCGAGAGTCGGGGAGGCGCGGTGATGGTGACGACGGTGCTCGGCATCGGCATTCTGGGCATCGAGGTGCCCGACGACCGGCCGGTCTTCCTGGCCGCCCTCGCCGTGCACATCGCCGCCGGACTGACCTGCGTGGTCAGCGGGGGGCTGGCCGCGACCGCGCGCAAGCGTCCCGGCCGGCATCCCCGGGCCGGTACCGTCTACGTCTGGGGCCTGGCGGTGTTGTTCGCCACCGCGACGGTGCTGGCGGTTCTTCGTTGGTCCCACGACTGGCACCTGTTCCTGATCGGTTGCGTCGCGTTCGGGCTCGGCGCTGCCGGCTGGTGGATACGACGCCACCGCTGGCGGAACTGGCTACGCTGGCACGGCATGGCGATGCCCGGCTCGTACATGGCGCTGTTGACCGGTTTCTACGTCGACAACGGCCCGCAACTGCCACTGTGGAACCGGCTTCCGCACTGGAGTTTCTGGTTTCTGCCGGCGGCGGTCGGCATCCCGCTGACCTGGTGGGCTCTTCATCGTAACCATGCCCTGCCGCCGCGGCGGCGGCGGCTCGCGACCGGACACGCCGATGTCCCGTCCGTCGACGCGAAGGGGTAGCATACCTACCTATGAGGTGGGTTGATGGTCGTGAAGCCTGAGGCGCAGGCGCTCAAGGGGCACCTGGACATGCTGCTCCTGGCCGCGTTGGAGGGCGGCCCGCGGCACGGGTACGCGGTGAAGGAGGCGCTGCGGGAGGGCAGCGGGGGCCGGTTCGACCTGCCCACCGGCACCGTCTACCCGGCGCTGCACCGGCTGGAAAAGGCAGGCCTGATCGCCGGTAGCTGGTCGGTGGTGGAGGGCCGTCGCCGGCGCAGCTACCGCCTGACCGCCGCCGGGCGGCGTCGGCTGGCCGGGGAGCGGGCCAACTGGCAGGAGTTCTCCACCGCCATCTCCTCGTTGCTGCACGGCCCGCCGCGGCCGGCGCCGGCCTGACCCGTGAGCCGCCTCACCACGCCACCCGGGTTGGTTCGGCGAGCGGCGCGGCTTTCCTGCCGGCGTCAGGCCAGGGCGGCGCGGGTGGCCAGCAGCCGGCGGGTGGCGCGGGTGTTCAGCGCGAGCCGGGTCAGGCTGGCGAGGGCAGCCATCGTGACCGGCGCCCAGGCCAGCCGGCCGGGCGTGATCAGGGCGGTGGCGCCGACCGTCGCGAGCAGGAGCAGGTCGGCGGTCAGGGCGGCCAGGCTCAGCGTGGTCGCCGCGGTGGGCGCCAGGCGGGGTCGATGGGGCAGCCAGCGGCTGGGACGGCCGGTCGCGGCCACGGCGAGCAGCCCGGCCGGGACACCGGTAGCCAGAACCAGAGCGAGCAGGGCCAACACGACCCGGATGGCGGCGGGCAGGTCGGGCCACAGCCAGGGCGGGCCGGGGCGGGCGGGATGGCCGAGCAGGTGGCTGGCGGCCGCGGCGAACACCCACAGCAGACCGATCGGCGGGCCGGTGCCGATCAGCGCCAGGGCGGTCCGGCGGGCCTGCTGGCCGGCCAGTTCGGGGGCGAACGCGCGGGCGATCTCGGCCGGCTCGCCGAACTCGTCCAGCGCGGCCCGGGCGGCATCGGGCGGCGCCAGGCCGGCGTCGCGGTGCGCGTCGAGGGCTTCGAGCAGGCCGTCACGCAGCTCGGTCAGTACCGCGTGCCGGGCCCGGGAAGGCCCGCGCAGCCGGGCACCCAGGTCGGCCAGCCATCCGTCCAACAGGTCGATAGGGTCCGCCTCCAGCGGCGGGCAGCCGCCGGTTGGGTCGGTGCCGGTGGTGACCATCGTCGTCGCGCTCCCCCTGCTGCCGTAACCCGGACAGATCCGGATCCGGCGCTGTCGTCGACCCTGCTCACATGCGTAGCAATCCTACCCTCTCGGGGCCGGCACGTCCGGGCTCGACAGCGGGGCCTCTAAGTAGTATTACTACTTACATAGGTTACCGACACTTGGACGGTGACGGTCGCGGAGACGCGATGCAGGCACTGTCACGATTCGTGTTGGGCCACCGGCTGCTGGTCGGACTGTTCTGGCTGGTCGTGTTCGCGGCCGGGGCGGCCACCGCGGGCCGGGTGTCCGGGCGCCTGTCGCAGGACTTCGCCACCCTGCGGCCAGCTATCCGGTCAACCAGAGAATCCTGCACACCTACGGCACTCGTGCGGCGGGTCCGGGTGAGCATGAGAACGCTTGCGGTGACTCCCGTGAAGCCGAGAGTGATCAGGCGTGGGTCAGACTTGTGGACGCCGAAGATCGTCCAGCAGGACAGCTCACCCAGGATGAGCATCCAGGTTCCGCGTGAGACTCCCGTCGGGTGATCTGTTCGGTAGGCGGTCCAGATCGACGGCGTGACTTGGAGGATGAACGCTGCCGTGAGCAGCGTTCCCAGGCCGGCGCGGCCGGCGACGGTGAATCCCGCGACGAGGAGTGCGACCCAACTGCTGATCAGGACCGTCGGCCGCACCTTCGCCTGTCCGCGCCGGGCGAGCATCGCCGCGAGCGCGCCGGCGAGCAGCGTCGCGGAGGAGGCCGGCACAAGTGCCGTCCAGTACCCCGAGAGCGCGAAGTAGGCGAGCCAGGCAGCGTTGTTCACGCTTGTGGGCGTGGCCCAAGACCAGGAGACGCCGGCGGTGTCGTCCGTGGCCCGTAGTTTGAGGATCTGGGGCAGGAACTGCGGGATCGCGAACGCCGCGGCGGCGATCGGCGCGTAGTCGGGAAGGCTATCCATGATCGTCGTCCGCCTCCAGCGCGAAAGGGCGGTCCTTCAAAGAAATCCGTGGTGGTTCTCGCCAGCACCCTAGGTGGAGCCGAAGCTCGGGTCTTGTACGAGATTGCTCCCGGCTAGGCTGATCCCGTGGCGGGAGCCTCCGGCCCATCGAAGCCGCATGAGGCCGATGACGCTCGGATGTGGCGGACAGAAGACCTCGGCGGCTTGGAGCTGCTGAGGGCCACCCTCAGCGAGCTCGCCTTCCGCCCGCACGCGCACGAGGAGTTCTTCATCGCCCTCACTGAGGAAGGCCTCGCCACGCCCAGATACCGGGGAGACACCCACGTGATCCGCCCCGGCGACCTGATCGTGCTCAACCCGGAGGAGGCTCACGCTGGCGGTCCCCCGGCAGAGGTTTCCTGGACGTATCGGGCTCTCTACCCCCGCCCGGACCTCATGCGCGAGATCATGGCGGAGTTCCCCGGAGACAGGCCCACGATGCCGGAGTTCGGTGGGGATGTCGTGCGGGACCGGGAGGTCGCGGCGCGTCTGCGCCGCTTCCACCGGCTCTCGGAGCCACCCGAATCGAGCACGCTCGAGCGGGAGGAGTATCTCGCCGCGGCCCTCGTCCTGCTGGTCGGCCGCCACGCGGTACCTTCGCGGGCGCCCAGACCGCCGGGTCTGGAACGCAGGGCGGTCCGCCTCAGCAGGGAGTACCTGCAGGAGCATGCGGCCGATAACGTGACCCTGGAGGTCCTGGCCCGGTTCGCCGGCCTCAGCGCCTTCCACCTGTGCCGTGTTTTCCGGGAGGCGGTGGGAATGACGCCCCATGCCTACCAGACGCAGGTTCGGGTGCGGCGCGCCAAGTCCCTCCTGAGAGCGGGGCTGCCGATCACCCTGGTCGCCGCGGAGACCGGCTTCTACGACCAGGCGCACCTCACCCGGCACTTCAGACGCATCGTGGGCCTGACTCCTGGCCGGTACCTCAAGGACGCCACCACCTGACGTCTCCAAGCGCGAGGAGCACAGGGTCCACGACCGAGTGCTCCTCTATCCGACATCCGGCGAGCGGCCGAAGGGCGGTGCCGCGACATCAGTACGGCAGGATCCGGCCGGACGGGGTTCTGAGATCGAGCCTGGTCTGCCATCTCCGCCGCGCGCTGGGGCGCCGACGCACCCGCTCACGGACCTGCTGACCCATTTCGTCCTCCTAAATACGTCGTTCCCGGGCGGCAGTCCCGCAGACAAGGTCAGCAAACCGCGGCGGCTGCCCAGCACCCGCCGGGCTCTGACCTCCGACGAGCTCACCCGGATCAACCTGGCCGTCCGCGCCGGCGGCAAACCCGGTTCGAGCAGGCTGGCCGAGCGGAGCTGGGTGTCCCAGTCAACGAGAGCGGCCAGGACGAGCCACCGCCGGTGATGGCCATCATCAAAGCGTGACCGCGCCTCGACGTGATGTACCACCGTGGACGGTGCTGGTACCTGGGGATGACAGGTTGCGGTAGCGCGACGCACGGGCGCCTCGCTGCGCCAGATCACGGCGAACGGGTCGGATGACTGTGATCGAGCAGCCGTAGGAGCATTTCGGGCGAGGTACTGGGCTAGGGTTGCCGCCCAGTCCCTTGGCCCGCGCCTGTACCGGTTCTTGCACGCGACACCGCTCCGATGATCGTCACGCTATGCAGCGATTCCCGAGCACGATACCGGCCACAGTGCAGGCCGCCTTCGCAGTGGCCGCGTCTCTTGGTCATGCGGCAGCTCCTTCGGGTTGCCTCGCGTTCGAGGAGCGCGATGTACCCGGCGATCGCGGCGGCCGGGATGCGCCGGGCCCGCTCCTGCTTGACCCAGCGCAGGCGGCCGGCGCGGAGTCGTTCGTAGATGACGGCGCGGCTCATGCTGAACAGGGCGGTGGCTCCGGGGGCGCGGGACATGGCCTTTCGGGCGCAGGCGTGCCTGTTATTCACCCAATGGTTGGGCAACAATCCGTGCGCCGAGTACGGCTCCTCAGGCTGAAGTGGTCGCCGTGGTTGGCTCGGGTTGGCGAGCTGGCGGTTCGAATCTCGCGCGTGGGTCTTCCGCTGTCCAGCTACGTCGGTTCCATGTCGGAAGTGCCCGCGCCAGGTTGCGTGACCCGGTCACCTCGATCGCGCCGGAGCGCAGCGCGGCACCCCACTCGATCTTTCCCATGTGCCAGCGGGCGAACGCCAGCGGCTCGTTGATCACGACGATCAAGTCTTCTTCGCCGCCCGGGTGTTTGAGGCAAAGTTCGGCGTCGCCTCGTTCGATCAGCAACCAGCCACGGGGGATCGGTCGGGGAAGCGTGGGGTAGTCGAAGCGGACGACGACGCGATGTCGGGGGAGGCGCTCGTGGTCGAGCCATAAGGTCACCCACGCCCATAGCACCACGCCTGGGTGGGCGTGCTCGGGCTTCAGTTCCGCCCACTTCGATCCCCAGTCGTGCAGGGCCACCATCACCCCAGCCAATTCTCGACCGGCCTGGGTGGGTTCGTAGGTGGATCCTGGGCCGTCGGGCTTGGCCTGAATTTCGATGACCCCGGCGCGCTCCAGTTCGCGCAGCCGCTTGGAGAGCAGCCCCCGAGACAGCCCTGGGGCGCCGTCGGCGATCTCGTTGAAGGTCCTGCAGCCGACAAGGATGTTGCGCAAAATGATGATGGACCAACGCTCGGCGAGCAGCTCCGACGCCCGAGCGATTGGGCAGTACTGGCCGTAGGTCCGCACATCAGCCAGCCTCTCACCAACGGAAGATCGGTACGAGTTCACTTCTTGAACTTGTGGGGATCCCGCGCCGCGCGGACATTCGCTTCGACGGAATGAACGAGGCGAGAGGACGTGCCATGAGTTCGTCGACGTACCTGCTGGCCGGGCAGGTCTCCGAGGTGGACCGGCTCAAGCTGCAGTCGCGGGTGTGGGAGCCGAGCGGTCGCCGGCTCCTGGAACGGTTCGGTGACGGTCGCGGTGCCCGGGCCGTCGACATCGGATGCGGCGCGATGGGCTGGCTGCGCCTGCTAAGCGAGTGGGTGGGCCCAGACGGCGAGGTCGTGGGAACCGACATCGACGAGGCCATGCTCACGGCCGCCGAGAAGCTCGTGGCTGAGGAACGCCTCGGCAATGTGGTCTTGATCAGAGACGACCTCTTCGAGAGCAGACTGGAGCCGTCGTCCTTCGACCTGGTCCATTCGCGGTTCGAGATCACCCCGCTCGCCCGCGGCGACCAGCAGATGGCCACGTACTGTCGGATAGCTCGGCCGGGCGGCATTGTGGCGCTGGAGGACTGGGACAAGGGCTCGTGGCATTGCAACCCGCCGGCACCCGCGCTCGACCAGCTCATCGGGCTGATCGATCAGGCGTTCGCCCGAGTCTCAAAGCTCGACGGTGGCCGCACCCACCTTGACCTGTTCCGCGGCGTCGGCATCGAGCCACACCTCAACGCCGAAGTTCTTGCGCTGCCGCCGGGCCATCCCTACCTGCGGTTGCCGATTCAGATGACCACGAGCTTGGCCCCGCGGTTGCAGGAATTCGTCAGCGCCGAGGAGCTGGCGCGGCTGCAGCAGGAAGCCGAGAAGGAGCTTGCAGAACCGGGCCGCTGGGGCACCACGTTCGCCGTCATCCAGTCCTGGGGTCGGCGGACCTAGACACACACGCCAATCGGATGCCATCGAGATCTTGGAGGCGTGTGATCGATCTTGATGAACTGGTCTTCCATCCCTGGTCGGTACAGGGGCCGCGCACCGCTCCGAGGTTCGTTTGCGGCTCCGGCAGCTATCTGATCGACGCCGACGGCCGGCGGTATCTGGACTTCAGCTCGCAGTTGGTCTTCACCAACCTCGGTCACCAGCACCCGCGCATCGTCGCGGCCATCAAGCAGCAGGCCGACCAGCTCTGCACGCTTGCGCCCGCCCACGCGTGCGACGTCCGCGGCGAAGCGGCGCGGTTGATCGTTGAGGTCGCCCCGGACGGGTTGGGACACGTGCTGTTCACCACGGGCGGTACGGAGGCCATCGAGCATGCGGTCCGGATGGCCCGCCTGCACAACGGCCGGCCGAAGGTACTCGCGGCCTACCGCTCCTACCACGGCTCGACCACAACCTCGATCCACCTCACCGGCGACCCGCGCCGCTGGGCCTCGGACACCGGCATGGCCGGGGCCGTGCACTTCTTCGGCCCCTTCCTCTACCGCTCGATGTTCGGGTCCACAACCGTCGAGGAGGAGTGCGCGCGAGCGCTCGCGCATCTCGAACAGGTGATCCTTCTCGAAGGACCGTCGACAATCTCCGCGCTGGTGCTGGAATCGGTGATCGGCAGTTCGGGGGTCATCGTGCCACCCGCCGGCTACCTGCGCGGGGTCCGCGACCTGTGCACCCGCCATGGAATCGTCTACATCGCCGACGAAGTCCTGGTCGGCTTCGGCCGCACGGGAACGTGGTTCGGCGTCGACCACGACGGCGTGGCCCCCGACCTGCTGGTGTTCGCGAAAGGCGTGAACTGCGGGTCCGTGCCGCTCGGTGGCGTGCTGGTCGGCGACCCGATCTACGAGACCTTCACCCGTCGCCCCTACCCGGCCGGCATGACCTACAGCGGGCACCCGCTCGCCTGCGCGGCCGCGGTCGGCGCGATCGGCGCCATGCACGACGAGGACACCGTCGCAGCAGCTGCCCGCCTCGGTACGGACATCCTCGGGCCCGGACTCACGAAGCTAGCCGCGAAGCACCCCTCCGTCGGGAATGTCCGCGGCATCGGTGGCCTCTGGACCGTCGAACTGGTCCGTGACCGGCTGACCAAAGAACCACTTGTGCCAGTCGGCAGCGCCGGTGAGGCCAACGCGCCGATGACTTCGTTCGCCAAGGCCTGCCTCAGCCGCGGGTTGCTCCCACTGATCCTGGGCAACCGCATCCATGTCGCGCCACCGCTCAACGTGAACGACGCCGACGCCGCCAACGGACTGGCCATCCTGGACGAGGCACTGGCCGCAGCCGACACGTTCGTACCCTGAAATCTCTCCAACGCGCCCAACGATTCACCGCATACCTCGAGGCCACCACGAACCTCGGCAGCCGCAGGGCCGCAACGCTCGGCAGGCAGAGCGCCAGCCGCTGACCACGCACCCTTCCTAAAGATCACCGACAGGGCGAGGCGAGCGAAGCGAAGCCGCCCGCATCAGGTCGATCGGCAAGGACGTGTCCAGGCATTCACCAGCGGGACCGTAGACGCCCGGTAGAGGAAGTCCTTGTCGCCTTCCGGAGCCGGAAGACGATCTCCAGCCGGATCCCACCAGACCGCGTCGGCTTGCCGACACGGGGGTAACGCCGCAGGTCACCGCGCTGGGGAAGAGGACCGAGTCGGGGGGTGAGTAACGGCTACTCAGGCGGGGCCGCCCGGGCCGGCCGCATCGTCGACGTCGTCAGGCGGGCCGGATCTGCCCGCGAATCAGCGAAGGGACAGACGAAATGACTTCCTCAACGAACCGCGGGCGGCGAAGGGCCTTCACGCCGCTGGCCGCGATCGGTTTGCTCGCCGTCGTCGGGCTTATGGGGGCGCCGAACGCGGCGCTGGCCGCGCCGGCGGCGTCGGATGCCACCAGCCTGGAAGTCGAGGACATCACGTTCGGCGCCGACGGCCGGGCGGTCCACACCACCCGTACCGTGCCCGCGGAGACCGTCCGCGAGACGGCGCCGAAGGGTGACAAGAACACCGCCGGCCAGCCGGCGACCAGGGTGCCCAAGGTGTCCAAGCGGTTCTCGTCGATGGCCCCGGCGGGTGCCGCGGACGGCGGCCGCCTGGTGAAGGTCGTAGTGACGTTCGTCGATGACCAGCAGGTGCCCAGGTTTCCCGACTACGACCAGAGCCAGCCTGCCACGGCGCCGGTGCACCTCGCGGCCCGGGCGCGGGCCGACGAACTGGTGCGCGACCTCGTCGCCCGCCGCGAGCCGGGCTACCGGGGTGTGCGCGCCGACATCGGCAAGCTGGGCGGCCGAGTCCTTGACACGTACTGGCTCAGCAAAGGCGTTCTCGCCGAGGTTCCGCTATCGGCGGTGCCGGCGCTCGCCGGCCGGTCCGACGTGCGCTACGTGGAGCCGGACGCGGACGCGGTGACGTCGATGGACAACAGCGAGCAGGCAGCGCGGGCACTGCTGGGTACCGACCCGTATTTCACCACGGGCCGCACCGGTGACCGGGTCGCGATCCTGGACTCCGGGGTGAAGTCCAGTGCCTACCTGATCAGCAACCCGTCCGTGCTCGACCTCGGGATGGACCTCACCGCCGACGGCAGCGCAGGCGTCGACAAGTGCAACCACGGGACCAAGACCGCCGGCGTGATAGCGGGCAACAACAACCTGGGCGACACGTACCGTGGGATCAGCGGCATCAAGGTCGACATCTACAAGATCCTCACCTTCAACGGCACCAAGTGCACCGGCACCACGGACGCCGCGGTCAAGGGGATGCAGGCGGCGGTGCAGCAATTGGAGAAGGTCATCGTGGGCGCGTTCGGCTCGGCCGAGGGGGAGGACAGCTCCATCTCCACGGCCGCCGACGACGCGTTCGACGCCGGTGCGGTGGTCATCATCGCCAACGGCAACTCCGGTCCGGGCGCCGGCACCGTGACGGCACCGGGCAACGCGCGCAAGGTGCTCGGCATCGGGGCGGTCGACGTGGAGACGTTCGCCCGCTACCCGGAGCAGAGCGAAGGCCCCACCGGGGACGGGCGGATCAAGCCCGACCTCGTCGCGCCCACCAACGTGGTGACCGCTAGCGCCGACAGCAACCTCGTCGCGGTCTACGGCGGGACCAGCTCGGCTTCCTCGCACGCGGGCGGGGCGGCTGCGGTCTTCCGCAACTTCCTGCGCGGCACCGCGACCGATGTCGAGCCCGGGCACGTGTACGCCGGCATGATCCTCGGCGGCAGCAACCCGGGCGGGTTCTTCGACAACGTCCAGGGCGCCGGCAAGCTCAAGCTGACGCCGCCGCCGCCCAGCTCCAACGCGATCTACCAGAAGTTCTCGCTGACCAGCTCGGACGGTAGCTCCATCGGCGTGCAGTTCAATGTCACCATCCCGGCCGACACGCCGTCGGCCTGCCGCTTCAGCGGTTCGCTGTGGTGGGGCGAGAAGGCGGGCACGCACAACGACTACGACCTCCAACTCATCGACCCCAACGGCGTGGTACGCGCGGTGAGCGCGTCCGGGCCAAGTGTCTTCGAGCTGGCTCGGGTCAACGCGCCGCTGCAGGCGGGCACGTGGAAGGTCAGGGTGTTCCCGTACCGGCCGGTGGCCGGTAGCCAGAAGGTGTACGGGGCGATCAGCACCTGCCGCTGATCCCTGCCCGACCGGCCGCAGCCCCTGTGGCTGCGGCCGGTCCGTGCCCGGGTCCCACCCACGGCGGCCGACCGGCGGACGACCGTTCCCAGCCCGCTCCGGACGATTCATGGCAAGGCTCGAGGCTCCGCGGCCGCATCGCTGTGTCGCGCCTGACGCAGTGCCGCACCGCGATTTCCAGCACGACGCGTCCGCCGGACAGCGCGGACGCGCGGTGATCGTTCGGGCCAGCGTCGGTGCGGGACGATCGGGCACGTCGGTCACGTTCACCGCCCGGCAATCCGGGGAGCAGGCGAGCTCTCTTCACCACCGCAGCCAGTTCCGCAAGACCCGAGCAGAACCGCAGCCGTGGTGAAACACCAAACGGTAGGGAGTTGGCGCGTTCGGCCTGGGACTAGGACGAGCACGGACTGGGCGAAGCAGCCCAACGCGCGGCGGCCGGCACGGGTACCTCGACGCTGGCGTTCGGCGTGCAGCAGGCTGGACAGAAACAGCACGGTCTCCTCGCGCGCCGGTAGCACGGCGGCGTATGCGACACTCGTGGCTACGCAGAACCCCTATGAAGTTGATCTCTGGAAGGACCTCTTCATACCGGGGTTCTGCGTCTTCTTGTTGCACCACAACGGACCCGGGCGTGTCGCCGCCCAGCTTTGCCTCTTGTCCGGCTCCACGCCCAGAGGGTGAGCGTCAGTCGGACGGCCGCCCATATGGGTGGGATGGGTAGCGCGAAGGCTGCCCAGAAGGCGATCTCGACCGGCAGGAGGGCCAGGGACAGGATGGCGGCGGCGCGCCTGCCCCGCCAGAGGAGCACTCCGATGGCTGTCTCAGCGAGCGCGACGCCACCGAAGAGCAGGATCAGGAACGCGTACCCGGTCGGGCCGACCCAGCCGTCGACCGGACCTCCGTACATGGGGAACAGGTCGAAGAACCACGGCAGCTGACCGCGCCTGAGCAGGTATGCCGCTACCGGTACGGCCGGCAACCCGAACCCGGCGGCGATCACCCACATCATGATGGCGCTCGTGCGCCAGAGCCGAAGGGCCGGCATGGTTTGCGGTGCCTGTGATGCCGATGACGCATTCATCGTGTCTCCTGGGCGATCAGCTTGGCCACGCCCGGGCGCTTGCGCTCTGGCGCGCATCGGTACGTCTCGCGCCACGAGTGGCGTCCACGAACGGCATGATCAATGGTGCTGCGCCTCCACCACGGGACGCTTCGCGGGCCGGCCGATCCTGAGCCGGCGCCGCCAGGCCAACGCCGCGACCAGGAGCACAGCCGCCGCCCAGCCCAGCGCGTGCAGTACGGGCGTGACGGGGTCACCGCCCTTCGCGGCGACTTCGGTCAGCCGTTGCGCACCCCACAGCGGCGTGTAGGGGCCGGCCGACGAGCCGGTGGGGACGCTCATCTGCATCCCGATCAGTACGATCACGATGAGCGTGCCTTCCAGCTCGCGGGGCAGCACGGCGGCCACCGCCAACCCGACCGGCACCGAGACCAGCGCCGTGGCGACGATCGCCAGGATCAGCGCCGCGGGCCTCGGCGGCGCCCACAACAGCCACATCACCGCGAGGAAGCCGGCGCCGATGACGGCGGCCAGCGTGTACAGCATCAGCAGCCGCCCGGCGATCAGCTGCCAGGGCCGCCACCCGGCCAGTACCAGCCGAGGGTCGACGCCACGCGCCGCGAGCATCGCGAAGAACGCCGCACCGGCGACCGCGAAACCCAAGCCGATGGCGCCGCTCATCGACGACCACGTGTGATCCGACGTCTCGGTGGTGAACGTGACGAGGAAGAACGCCAGCGGCATGCTGATCAGCAGCGCGAGCGCGAGGCGGCGACGCAGTAGGTCGTGTGCCTGCACCCGGGCCAGCAGCAGCGCGCTCATGGTGCACCTACCGTGGCGTCGGCGGGCCGTGACACCGGCGTCAGTTCGACGATCCGGTCCACCCGGTCCAGGTCGGTCAGCGCGTGGGTCACCACCAGCACGGCCCGGCCCTCGTCGCGCCAGGCCTGCACGTGCCGCCAGAAGTCGATGTACGTGCCGCGGTCGAAGCCCTGGTACGGCTCGTCGAGCAGCAGCACCCCGGGGGCGCCCAGTACGGCGAGGGCCAGGTTGAGCTTCTGCCGCGACCCGCCGGACAGTTCCCGGGCCACCGTCCGGTTCGTCGACGGCAGGCCGAGTTCGCGCAGCAGCTGCGCGCCCTCCCCGGCGCCGTCGAACAGCTCGAGGTGCTCGGCGATCGTGAGGTGGTCGAACACCCCCGGCTCCTGCGGGCAGTAGCCGACGCGGCCGTCGCGGTACACGGTGCCGGCGTCCGGCGAGAGCAGGCCGGCGCAGATACGCAGCAGGGTCGTCTTGCCGCTGCCGTTCTCGCCGGTAAGCGCGACCGCCTCACCGGCGTACACCTGCACACTTGCGCCGTCGAGGGCCACCCGGCGTCCGTACCGCTTGCGGATTCCGTGCGCGGCCAGCAGCGGAGTCCGTGTCGCTGTCATGGCGGGTCCTTGGGTAACTGGTGAAGATAGTGCCTCATCGTGTTCACCTGCCTGAGTCGTGTGGTGGCGGTAACGCTAGGCATGGCGGAAGCGGGCCCGGTACGGGGTTGACCACCCGAGCCGGATGGAGGCAAACCGCCAGCCGCAGAGCAAGGAAGGCCGTCTGGACGGCGCGCCCGCCGCGGTGGACGATCTAGCCATGCGGGCCACCCAGCGCGTGATCGCGGCGATCGGCGTCGGCGGCTTGCTGGCCAGGCTGGCCTACCCCCCGGCGCTCCGGTACGACGCGAAGATGACCGACCTCCTGGTCTGGGTGGTGCCGGGGGTCATTCCGCTCTTCGCCGTCGCCGTGTGGCTCGTGCGCCGCCGGCCGGATCACCCGCAGGCCCGGCGGCTGCTGCTCATGGCGTCCGCGGTCGCGGTGAACGCCGGTCTCCAGTACCCGGTGCACCAGGTACTCGTCGAGCCCGACCCGCCCGGCTGGGCGGTGCCGCTGACCCTCGCCTACCAGTACTCCAACGTGGTCTCGTTGGTCGCCGCGACCGTGCTGCTCGCCGCATATCCGGACGGGGTGGTGGAGCGTCGCTGGCAGTCCTGGGTGCTGCGGGCGCTGTGGCTCCAGCTGTTGTTGCCACCCTTGCTGTTGTTGACCAACCCGTTGCTCGTGCCGGACTTTTTCCAGCCCGGTCCGGTACGGGCGGCGAGCCCGGCCGTGGTGGCCTGGCTGACCCCGGCGGGCCCCTGGCTCGCGGCGCTCTACGCCGGTTACTACGGCGCGCTGCCGGCCCTGCTGGTCATGGTGGTCCGGTTCGTGGCGGCCGAACCGCGGCAGCGGCGCCGGATGCGCCTGCTGGTCTACTCCATCGGCGTCGGCCTGGCAGTCGTGATGCTCAACAACGCGCTGGGGCTCGCCGGCGTTTCGTCTGACAGCCTCGTGCGCCGGGTGATCGACGTGCTGTTCCTGCCGATGACGCTGGCCATCCCCGCCAGCATCGTGATCGGCGTGCTGCGCTATCGCCTGTTCGACATCGACCTCGTGGTACGCCGCTCGGTGGTGTACGGCGTACTCACGCTGGGCATCGCAGTTGTCTACATAGGAATAAGTGCGGCACCGGGCCTGACGTTCGCCAACCAGATCCCGGTGGAGCTGGCGGTGATGCTGACGGTTGTCACCGCTGTGGCGTTCCAGCCGCTGCGCCGGCGGCTGGAGGCGGTGGCCGATCGATGGGTGTTCGGCAGGAAGGTCAACCGGTACGAGCTGCTGATGACGTTCGGCGCCGGGCTGGAGCAGACCGTGGACCTTACCGAGCTGCTGCCGCGGTTGGCCGACACGGTTCGGCGCGGTCTGACGGCCGAGTGGGTACGGGTTTCGCTGCCCGGCGTCGAGGCGGTGGTGGGTCAGCCGCGCGGCGCCGCCGCGCTTGCCGTGCCGCTGGAGAGTGCGGGCCGAAGGACGGGGGTTACGACGACGCGGATCGGGAGCTGCTGGTCACCCTGGCGGCCCAGGCGAGTACCGCGATCGCGAACCTGCGGCTCACCGCTGCGCTGGCCGAGCGGCTCGAGGAGCTGGCCGCATCCCGGATGCGGATCGTGGCGGCGCAGGACACCGAGCGGCGGCGGATCGAGCGCGACATCCACGACGGGGTCCAGCAACACGTGGTGGCACTGATCACGAAGATCCGGCTGGCCCGCAACGAGCTACGCCGGGGCGAACGACCGGCCGACGCGCTGCTGGCCGACGTACAGGCCGACGCCACAGAGCTGCTGGCCGACCTGCGCGAGCTGGTACACGGCATCCACCCGCCGGTGCTGTCCGACCGGGGCTTGGTGGCCGCCATCGAGACCCGCGCTGACCGGTTGCCGGTCGCGATCGAAGTACGCGCGGAGCCCGAGCTGCGGGAGCGGCGGTTCGGCGAGGATGTCGAGGGGGCAGCGTACTTCGTCGTCTGCGAAGCGCTGACCAACGTCGTCAAGCACGCCGCCGCCAGCGCGGCCACCGTCGAGCTGTCCGCGTCGAACGGACATCTGTCCATAGTTGTCGATGACGACGGCACCGGCGCACATCCAGCAGCGGCCGACGGTCATGGCCTGACCAACCTGCGGGACCGGGTGGAGGCGCTTGGCGGTGCATTGCGCGTGGACGCCCGCCCCGGCGCCGGTACCCGGGTGGCGGTCGAGTTACCGGTGGGCGCACGTGGCTGAGCGGCTGCGGGTGGTGATCGCCGAGGACAACTACCTCGTGCGCGAGGGCACCCGCCGGCTGCTGGAGGAGTCGGGCGAGGTCGAGGTGATCGCGGCTGTCTCGAACGCCACCGAGCTGCTCGACGCGGTGCGCCGACTCGCGCCGGCCGCGGTGCTGACCGACATCAGGATGCCCCCGGGCCACCACATGGAGGGCATCGAGGCGGCCCATACCATCCGCGCCCAACACCCGCACGTCGGCATCGCTGTGCTGTCCCAGCACAGCGACTCCAGCTACGCCTTCGCGCTGCTCCGTGACGGCGCCGCCGGATTCGGGTACCTGCTCAAGGACCGACTGGGCGACGTGGACGAACTCGTGCGCGCCCTGCGCGAGGTGGCAGCCGGCGGCTCCGTGATTGACCCGCTGGTCGTCGACGCCCTCGTGGCCCGCCAGGTACGCAGCGCCCGTTCCCCGCTCGCCGCGCTGAGCGCGCGCGAACTGGAGGTGTTGCGCGAAATGGCGCACGGCCGGACCAACGCCGGAATCGAGCAGGCCCTGCACCTGTCGTCCTCCACTGTGGAGAAACACGTCAATGCGATATTCGCCAAGCTCGGCCTGGCCGAGGAGCCGGTGCACAGACGGGTCGCCGCCGTGCTCACCTACCTGCACGATCAGGCCTCGGGCACCACGAGCCCCGGGTGACCTGCCGTTCGCTGAACCTCGTGCTGGGGTCACCGCATCCGCCTAGGCCAGCCAACCCGGCTGCCCGTGCGCGGCGGCCACGTCGTGGACATGGTGAAGCTCGCCGCGCCGGCGGCCCCGCCGATGACGAGCATGATGCCGATCTGTACCACGCCTTCGAGCCGCTTGCCGAAGAGCGGCATGTTCTGACCCGCACGCGGGCGGCGCCCGGCTGAACGCCTGATGACCCGTGCGCACGGATGGCGGTAACCTTTCGCGCTGGCGAATGGAGGATCGCGCATGTCCAACGGCGGGGAGCTGTCCGTGCTCAACGACCGGCCCGCGCAGCCGACCTTCGAGGTGAGTCTGCGCGGCTACGACAAACGGCAGGTGGACCAGTACGTCTCGCGGGCCGACAGCGAGATCGCCACGTTGGCGGCCGAGCGCGAGCGGGCGGTACACCACATCCAGGACCTGGTCGCGCGTCTGCAGCACCTGGAGGCGGAGCTGACCGAACTGCGCCAGCGGCCGGCCCGCGTGGACCGGGCGTCCTTCCGCCACCTGGGCCCGATGGTCGACCAGATCCTCGCCCTTGCCGAGAAGCAGGCCGAGGCGATCACGAGCGCTGCCAGCCATGGGGCGGCCGAGCATCGGGCCCGGGCGGACCAGGAGCTGGCGCAGTTGAAGGCGGACGTCGAGCGGGAGATTGCCGAGCGCAAGACCGCCGCCGACCAGAAGGCCGCCGCGCTCCACGCCGAGGCGCAGCAGCACTCGACCGAGGTGCGGCGACGCGCGGATGAGCTGGCGAGCGCCCACCAGGAGCAGCTCACCGCGGTCCAGCAGCATATCCAGGATCGGCAACAGGAGCTTGCCCAGCTCCAGGCCGAGCTGGACACCACCCAGCAGCGGCTCGCGCAGGCCCGCGAGGACCAGGCCACCGCGGACCGCGAGGCCACCGAGTTGCAGCAACGCCTCGGCGGGCTACGCCAGGACCTGACCAGCGAGCTCAACCGGCTGGACGAGGCGCGCCGGGCGGCCGACACCGCCGAGCAGCACGCCAGGGAGGTACGAGCCCGGGTGCAGCGCGAGGCGAAGCGGGTGGCCGAGCTGGCCGCGGCGGCGGTCATGGCCGCCGCTGCGGGCGGTGCCGACACCGGCGAGTACCCGCAGGTGGTACCGGCGCGAGCCGCCGCCGCGGCACAGCGGGAGCCCGAGCCCGACACCGGGACAGAGGACCCCGCCTGACTCATTGCCGCGACCGCCTCACGCATGGGCCAGTCGGGCGGCGACTACAGACACCCACAGCATCGCCGTGATGGCTCCGATGGCGAGGCTGAGCGAGCCCGCCCGCCCGCCGGCCATGGCCCATACGTCGCCGACCAGCAGGGCGGTCCCGGCCAGCCGGGAAGCGACGGCGGCGCCGCGGCGGCCGGTGCGGCGGAAGTGGTGCCCGAGCACGTAGCAGGCGGCGATCAGGGTGATGAAGGTGAGCGTGCCGGCGGCCATGTGGCCGTAGCCGTGCCAGCTCAGCGCGGCCGGCATGCCGGACGGGGTACCGACTGGGAATCCGTCGGCCGGATCCATCACCAGGATCCCGGAGGCGACCATCCCGAGACCGCTGGCCCGGACCAGGCGGGGTGTCCACCGCCCGCCGGGCGCACCGTGCAACGCCCGGGCCAGGCCACTGGCGCCAAGCACGGTGAGCATGCCGGCGATCAGGAAGTTGCTGATCTGCAGCCAGCCCAGGTCGCCGTTGGCCAGCGCGCTGAGCGGGTGCCGGGTGAGGTCGAAGCCGTCCCGGGTGGCCGCCTGGGCCAGCGAGACGGCGGACCACAGCGGCGCGGCGACGGCGCCGGCCCAAAGCAGGGCACGGGTGCGGTCGACGGCGGTGGGCACGGTGCTCGTGGGCGTGATCGTGGTGGTCATGGTCGGTTCCTCTCTCGTGTGGCTTGGTTGGCCTGCCCCGTCGTCGAGTAGGCGATGTGACAGGGAACGTCCGCTGTTCCCTGTCCGATAGGCTGTGCGACGACCCGGGTGAGCGCATCGAGCCGCGAGCGCCGGACAGAGAGGACACATCATGCGATACCTGCTGATGTCACTGGCTAACGACACGCCCGCCGACGAGGCCCTGTACGCCGAGATGGGCCGGTTCATCGAGGAGACGACGGCCGCCGGGATCCTGCTGGCCACCGGCGGTCTGGAGCCGGGCGGCACCCGGGTCACGTCGGTCGGAGACGAGATCACCGTCGTGGACGGGCCGTTCGCCGAGGCGAAGGAGGCCGTCGCCGGCTTCGCGCTCGTCGAGGTCTCCTCGAAGGAGCAGGCGATCGAGCTGACCCGCCGGTTCCGCAAGATCGTGGGAGACGGGACGAGCGTGATCCACCAGGTCTTCGGCCCACAGTGACACGTCCACGATGGACATAGGCCAGACCGTCCAGGCCGTCTGGAAGCTGGAGTCAGCCCGGATCATCGCCGGGCTGACCCGGCTGGTGCATGACGTCGGGCGGGCCGAGGAGTTCGCCCAGGACGCCCTGCTGGCCGCACTCGAACAGTGGCCCCGCGCCGGCGTCCCCGACAACCCCGCCGCCTGGCTGATGACCACGGCCAAACGCCGGGCGATCGATGACATCCGCCGGGCCGGGCGGCTCGAGCAGCGGCGCGCGCGGCTCGCCGCCGCCGAAGCCGCGGCCGAAGCGGCCGACGAGGCCGCCGACCCGGCCGGTGACGACGTGCTGCGGCTGATGTTCCTCACCTGTCACCCGTTGCTGCCCATGACCGAGCGGGTCGCGCTTACCCTGCGGCTGGTGGCGGGCCTGACGGCGGCGGAGATCGCCCGAGCCTTCCTGACCCACGAGGCGCAGATCAACCAGCGCATCGCCACCGCCAAGCGACGGCTGGCCGAGGCCGGGGTATCGCTCCAGGAATCCACAGTGGACGATCGCCTGCCGTCCGTGCTCGGCGTGGTGTACCTCATCTTCAACGAGGGCTACTCGGCCACCGCCGGCGAAGACCTGATCCGGGCCGACCTGTGCCGGGAGGCACTGCGGCTGGGCCGGATGCTGGCCGAGCTGGCCCCGCACGAGCCCGAGGTACACGGCCTGGTCGCGCTCATGGAGATCCAGGCGTCGCGCACCGCCGCCCGGACCGGGCCCTCCGGCGAGCCGGTCCCGCTGGAGGAGCAGGACCGGGCGCGCTGGGACCCGCTGCTCATCCGGCGTGGGTTCGCCGCCATGCTGCGGGCCCGCGACCTCGGCGGCCCGCCCGGCCCCTACGTGCTCCAGGCGGCGATCGCGGTCTGCCATGCCCAGGCCCGGCGAGCCGAGGACACCGACTGGGCCCAGATCGCCAGCCTCTACGATGCCCTGGCCAAGCTCCTGCCCACCCCGATCGTGCAGCTGAACCGGGCGGTGGCGATCGGGCGGGCCCGCGGACCGCAGGACGGGCTGGCCCTCGTCGACGCCCTGGTCGACGATCCGGTGCTGCGTGACTACCACCTGCTGCCGAGCGTCCGCGGCGATCTGTTGGCCCGCCTGGGCCGCACCGCCGAGGCCCGCCTGGAGTTCGAGCGGGCGGCCGCGCTCACGGCCAACGCGACCGAGCAGGCGTTCCTACGCCGCCGGGCCACCGAGCTACCGGCCAGCGAACCGGCCGGCCCGACCCTCGGGGCCGCGGTCCGGCTGTTCCTCGGCCGGGACGGCCTGGACATGGCCACCCGGCGCTCGTACGGGCAGACCCTGCACCGGCTCGGTCGCGCCCTCGGCGAACAGTTGCCGCTCGACGCGGCCACCCCGGACCGTATCGCCCGGGCGTTCGAGGTCGCGTGGGGTCAGGCGGCCGCGAGAACGTGGAACCGGCACCGCTCGGCCGTACGCTCGTTCGCCGGCTGGGCCGGGCGCAGCGACCTCGCCACCGGGCTCGACCGGCGCCCGGAGGCGGGTGGCGGCACCGAGTCAATCGCGCCTGCCGGGCTGGAGGCCCTGTGGCGCCTGGACCTGCCCCTGCGGGAGCGAACCCTATGGCGGCTGCTGCACGAGTCGGCCGCCCCGGTCACGACCGTCCTGGCACTCAACGTCGAGAACCTCGACCTGGCCGACCGGCGCGCTCGTGTCGGCCGGCGCTGGGTCACCTGGCGTTCGCGGACGGCCGCCCTGCTGCCCGAGCTGACCGCCGGCCGTAGCCAGGGCCCGCTATTCCTCACCGACCGCCGCCCCGGTCCAGCCGCGGCCGGCTCCCCGGCAGACCTTTGCCCGCACACGGGCCGGCAGCGCCTGTCATACGAGCGAGCCGAGTACCTGTTCAAACAAGCCACCCGGCAGCTCGACCCGTCGGGCAACGGATACACGCTGCGCCAACTGCGAGGTCCACTGTAGACAGCCACCCCACCGGCGCCCGGACCTATGCCGCGGCCCGCCACATCGCGCTGAAGGCCAGGGCCTCACCGGCCAGCCATCGTTCGACCTCCTCGGCCGGTACCTTCGGATCCAGCCGGTGTGGCGTCCCGCGCCGCACGTCGACCAGCACCGGGCGGCCCCTCGGCAGGATCTGTGCCATCTGCCGAACCATCAGCTGCAGTGTTGCGGCCACCAGCTCGTCCGCTGGCGGCTGCTCGTCGAAGTGCAGACGTACCACCTCCCGCCGCCCGTCCGGGAAGCACAGCCCGAAGTGCGGGTTGACTTTCACCGTCAGGCCCTCGATGACGTCGAGTGCCGCGCGGACCGGTACCACCTGGATGCCTGATCGGTCGCCGAGCGAGTCCAGGTACCGTTCGGCGCCAGCGCGCAGCGCGGTGTAAAGCGGCCGCCAGCGAGGCTGGACGGCGTCCATCACGGCGGCGATCTCCAGGGCGGCCCCGGCGGTGCGTGCGATGTCGGTCTTGAGGGCCTTGACGAACCGGGCGTGCGGGTTGAACCCGGCGCGGTCCTGGCGGGCGCGGCGTAGCCCGCCGACGAAGGTGGCCTTGGCCGGCCCGGTGCGGCCGACATACCGGCTGAAGGTGAGCAGGGTGGCATACGGTGGGTTGCCGACGGCTGTGGGCACGAGTTTGTCCTCCCTGATGGGGGGGCTCTTTCGTACATACATTCTAATAGCTGACGGTCACTCCGCCTAGCTTCTGTCGCGACCCGACCACCGGACGCGCGAAC
>WNGA01005190.1_pt1 | contig 24954 bp, 19 predicted proteins | sample 5400061 | NCBI WGS metagenome assembly WNGA01 (sample SAMN13153366, study PRJNA577476) | soil metagenome | isolation source: 100 cm soil or saprolite under grassland replicate 2 | place: USA:California | collected 2016-06-15 | reverse complement strand
GACCGGCGGTGGTCCGGCCGGCTCGACGCAGACGGCGGCGTACCTGATCTTGTGGGACTCGTTCCACAACAACGCGCTCGGCTTCGGTTCGGCGCAGTCCGTCGTACTGATGATCATCACCGCTGGCCTCGCCCTGACCGTGGCGCGGCTGAGATCACGGGCCGATCAGGGGGTGAAGATATGAGCACCGTTCGCCTGGCCAGGGTTCGTACGACGGTTGCACGCCCAGCGCCGATCCGGATCAAGGGCGCCGGGCGTATCGCCTTCCTGGTCGTGACGAGCGTGCTGATGCTGGTGCCGATGTACCTGCTCGTGGTGAGCGCGTTCAAGTCGCAGCAGGACATCCTCACGCATCCGTTCTCACTGTCGCCGGATCTGCTGACGACGGAGTACCTGCAGAAGGCGTGGACGAATCCGGACTTCAACATCCTGAAGGGGTACGGCGTCACCGCGCTGTTCGTGGTCTCGGTGAACGCGCTGTCCGTTGCGCTGGCCGGCCCGGTGTCGTACGTGATCGCCCGCCGCAGCGAGCGGCGGTATCGCGTGCTCCTGCTGCTGTTCGTCGCCGGCACGTTCATCCCGAGCCAGGTGCTGGTGATCCCGGTCGTCTACACGCTGAAGTTCCTCGGGCTGATGGGGACCATCCCGGGGTTCGTGCTGTTCGAGACGACGCTGACGCTGCCGTTCTCGATCTTCCTGTACGCGGGCTACATCATGACGATCCCGGCCAGCCTGGACGAGGCGGCCGCGGTCGACGGCGCCGGCAAGCACCGGGTCTTCTGGTCGATCGTGTTCCCGCTGATGAAGCCGGCCGTGGTGACGATGGTCATCCTGAACACCTTCTCGGTGTGGAACGACTTCGTGAACCCGCAGATCATCCTCGGCCCCGGCAGCGGCCTCTACACGGTCACCACCGGCGTGTACGCGGCGGTGAGCCAGTACTCGACCGACTACACGGTCGTCTTCCCGACGCTGCTGCTCGCGGTGGCGCCACTGCTGGTGGTCTTCGTGCTGCTGCAGCGGCACGTGATCAGCGGCCTCACCGCCGGAGCGACGAAGGGATGACGACCATGATCGTGGCCGAGACGCCGGTCGGAAGTCCGCCCGCGTGGGCGATCATGCAACGCCGCCTGTTCGACGTGATGGACGAGGGCTGGTGGCTCTTCCGCGCACGCTACTGTCTGCCCGACGGCAGTCTCCGGTACGCCGGTCCCGTCCCGAGTCGCGACGGCGCGGACGACTTCTACGAGGCGTTCGTCAACTGGCCGGTGCTCTACCAGCTCGGCGGCGCGGACGACCTGATCGATGTCGCCAAGTGGCATTGGGAAGGAGTCACCCGCCAGCTGACCGACCTCGGCTTCCTGGTCGACGAGTTCGAGCGCGGCTACGACTGGTTCCACATCGGCGAGTCGATGATCTTCTTCTACTCGCTCTGCGCGGCCGACCCCGGCGACGAGGTGTTCCGCGAGCGGGCCTACCGGTTCGCGGAGCTCTACCTGCCCGGCTCGCCGGCCGGCAACTACGACCCGGCGACGAAGACGATCCGCGCGCCGCACAACGGTGGCGGTGGTCCGCGGTGGGGGATCAACGACGAGTGGCGTTCGTACGGCGCCGATCTCACCAACATGCGCATCTTCGGGCTCCCGCTGCCAGGTGTGTCTGGAATCGACAGCTGGGACGACCTGAAGGACCCCGCCAAGGCGGACCTGATGGGCGCCGAGATGATCCGACGGCTCGGCGCCGGCGACGTCGCGGTGAACCTCGCGGCGACCACGCTGACCGCCAACGCCTGGCTCTACGACCACAACGACCGGTTCGCCGCGTGGACGCTGGAGTACCTCGACGCATGGCAGCAGCGCGCCGCGGCCAACGGTAGACTGTTGCCCGACAACGTCGGCCCAAGCGGTGAGGTCGGCGAGTTGCACGACGGACGTTGGTACGGCGGCAACTACGGCTGGAACTGGCCGCACGGCGTGTACTCCGTCGGATCCGCCGCCTGCATCGCGGCGCTGAACGGCGTACTCCTGACAGGCGACTCAAGCAAGCTCGACCTCGCGCGGCAACTGCTGGACCACCTGTACGAGCGTGGCACTACGGGCACAGTCGACGACACCGAGATGAGCATCCGGGATCGCTGGCAGGCTGAGTTCGGTGAGGGTTGTGCAATGCCGACTCTGCTGATCTCGAACCGGTATGGCGACGACGGGTGGTTCGACTATCAGCCGCCACAACTGGGACTACCGATCTGGCTGTGGCAGGCGGCGTTCGAGTCGTCCGACCGCGAGCGGCTGACCAGGCTGCGGGAGCGCAGCGGCTACGACTGGCGGACCGTTCGCGACTTCCGGAACAAGGAGGACGCCGGGCATGAGGCGCCGTGGCTCGCCTACCTCGCCGGGGACAACCCGGGCTATCCCGAGGCGATGCTCGGTGTCGCGCTGTCGCAGGTGCAGCGCCGGATGGACCTGATGGACGTCGATACCACCGACCCAGCCCAGCTGAACATCCACCACTGGCAGCGACACAACCCGGTCGCGACCGAGGCCTTGCTGCAGCTCACCACCGGGACACCTCAGCTCCTGTACAACGGCGGCCTGCTGCCGTTGCGCGTGCTGTATGTCGATCCCGAACGCGGTCGGCCAGGACTGCCTCCTGACGTCGCAGCGCTGGTCGACACGGTCGAGCCGGAGCTGACCGGGCTGCAGTTGGTGAACCTGTCCGCGACACAGACCCGGCGCGTGGTCGTCCAGGCCGGCGGCTTCGGCACCGACCGGATCGACGAAGCCACCGTGACGACCGCGACCGGTGCCTACCCGGGCCCATCTCCGGCCTACACCTCCCCACCGACCGTGCCGGGCACCCGCAGGGTCGTTGTCGGGGGCAACAGACTCGAAGTGACGATGCCGCCCGGCCGGACCATCCGGCTCGAGCTGCGGCTGACCCGTAACACCTACCGCGCCCAGCACGTGGCGCTTGACTGAGGAGATCTATGAGCAGCACGCAACAAGCCCCGGCTCCGGTCTGGGACCTCCCGGTGCGCGGCGACAACCCGCCGGCGCCGGATCCCGACCTGGTGTCGCGGTTGTCCGAGATCGGGTCGGCCACCGCCTGCGCCCGGTTACACAACCAGGGCATCCGCCGGACCTTCGTCGACGGCCCGACCAGCATGTTCCCCGGCAAGAAGGTCGTCGGCCGCGCGCTGACGCTGCAGTTCATGCCGCAGCGGGAGGACATCGCCGACGGGCAGACGCAGGAGTACATCGAGCGCAGTACGGCGCTGTGGGCCGTGCTCGACGAGGTACAACCCGGCGATGTGCTGGTGGTCCAGGCGTACGGCAGCCACACCACCGGCTGCTTCGGCGACATGCTGGTCCGCTACTTCAAGCTCCGTGGTGGTGCCGGCATCGTCGTCGACGGCCGGATCCGCGACGTACCTCGGGTGTCCGAGCTCGACGTGCCGATCTGGTCCACCGGCGCCACCCCGCACTACGCGTCCCAGTCCGAGCTGTTCCCATGGGCGTACAACGTCCCGGTGGCGGTGGGCGGCGTACTGACGCTGCCCGGTGACCTGGTCGTCGCCGACGACGACGGTGCTGTCGTCGTACCGCGGCAGCGCGCGGAGTCCGTCGTACAGGCGGCTGCCGAGCATGACGCGTGGGAGAAGTTCAGCCGCCGCCGGATCGACGAAGGCGCGCCGCTGCGCGACTACTACCCCCTGACCGAGAAGACCCGCCTCGAGTACGAGCGCTGGCGCAGCCAGAACGGCAACGCCGGCGCCTGACCCTCCGAGAGAGGACCCGCCCGAAATGTCCAAGAAGACCAGGCGTACGGCGCTCAGCGTCGGCGCCGGAGTGGTCGCGGCTGCCCTGGTGACCGTCGCGGCGATCCAATTCAACGCACAACCTGCCGGTGCGGTCGACTGCAACAACTTCTGGGTCGCCCCCGATGGCCACGACTCCGCGAAGGGCACCGAGAAGGAGCCCTGGAAGACCGTCACCCGGGCTCGCGACGAGATCCGGAACAAGCAGCTCAACCAGCGGATGAACTGCGACATCACCGTCAACCTGAAGGCCGGGGAGTACCCGGTCACGTCCACCATCGACTTCGACCAACGTGACTCCGGGGAGAACGGCCACCGGGTCATCTACCGCAGTGCCGACGGCCCCGGCAAGGCCACACTCGAAGGTGCCGAGGAGATCACCGGGTGGACGCCGTACAAGGACGGTATCTACAAGGCGAAGGTGGATCCGTCGAAACCGTTCTACACGCTGTTCGAGGACGGGAAGCGCGCGACCAACGCGCGCTATCCGAACCGCGCCACCGAAGACACGTGGGCGCCGTACCTGACGTCGATCCTCTATGAAGAGGACAAGATGGACGTCCACAACTGGCTGTGGGGCAAGCCGGGTGACTGGGACCCGACGTGGGACATGAGCCAGGCGTCGGTGACGATCTGGTCCGGTGGCTCCTGGTCGTGGTTCACGGACACGATCCCGTTGCTGGACACCAACTTCAAGAAGACCCAGACCACCCTGAAGTACTTTACCCGGTTCGCAATGGTGAACAGCCGCGGCGGCTCGCGGTACTACTTCCAGAACTCGCTGAGTTTCCTGGACCAGCCAGGGGAGTACTACGTCGACTTCAAGGCCGGTGAGGTCTACTACAAGCCGCGGACCGGCACGATGGACGGCGTCAAGGTACTACGGCCCACGGTGAAGACCGTGCTCAACCTGGCAGGTAAGTCACCGCAGGACCGGCTGCACGACGTGACCTTCGACGGTCTGGGCGTGCAGTACTCCGACTTCGTCAGCTGGTACCGCGTCGGCTGGAACGCCCCCGGCGACTCGGGCGTCGAGCACAAGTACCCGGAGTACGACCGGCAGATCGAACTGCCGCGGAACCGGTTCGGTGCGATCACGCTGACCAACACGAGCAACATCGACCTGAGCCGGCTGCACCTGTCCGACACCGGGTACACCGGCATCTTCATGTTGTTCGCCAACGACCACACCAGGATCACCGACAGCCTGCTGGAGAACATCGGCAACGACGGCATCAAGGTCGAGGGTGGCTGGCCGGGTGAAGGTGACCTGAGCAACCACCACACATTCGCGAACCTCTTCATCGACCACATCGGTGAGCTCGTACCGGGCGACGCGGCCGGGATCGAACTGATGGACACCGGCAGCAACACGGTGACGAACGTCGAGGTGAAGCACAGTGCCCGCTACGGCATCAGCCTGGAGTCGCGGCCGGAGGTGAAGGACCCGGACCAGTACGAGTCCGGGAACACGTTCAAGTACATCCGCCTCGAGGAGATGGGCCTGGACAGCGGTGACATGGGTGCGTTCTACACGTACGGCGTGGACAACCAGGAACCGCATCCGATCCAGAACACCGTCGACCAGATGGTGATCGGCGACGTGATCCCGGACCCGTCGATGCCGGACGCCGGTGGCACCCGCGGTGTCCACATGGACGCCGGTGGCTGCGGGTTCGCGATCAGCAACGTCGAGGTCGGGAAGGTGACCGACGACAAGTACCAGTCGTACAAGTGCAACCAGGTCACCAACGCCAACTGGGCCACAGGTTTCGACGCCTCCAAGATGGAGTACGACAAGATCGGCGTCCTGCCCACCTTCCCGTACGACGTGACGGGCCGGTGAGCAGCGATGTCGACGCGATCCGGGCTCATCGTCGGCGCCGCGGTCGGACTCCTGGTGCCCGGGCTCGTTCTCGGCGGCTCAGCTATCGGTGCAGGTGCTGCGCCGACGGCTGAGCAGGCCGGCTGCCTGTCGTTCTGGGTGTCGCCGAACGGCGACGACTCGGCGATCGGGACCGAGGCCAGGCCGTGGCAAACGGTCGAACACGCCCGCGACACCATCCGCGCACGCAGTCTCAACCAGCACCTCTCCTGCGATCTTGTGGTCAACCTGCGGGCGGGCACCTACCAGGTCGAGAAGACCATCACCTTCGACGATCGCGACTCCGGGTCGAACGGCCACCAGGTCGTCTACCGGAGCGCGGACGGTCCTGGGAAGGCGGTGTTCGAAGCCGCTGCTGACGTCACCGGCTGGACGCCGTACAAGGACGGTATCTTCAAGGCGCCGGTCGACGTGTCGCAGCCGTTCTACACGCTGTACGTCGACGGGAAGCGGGCGACGACCGCGCGGTTCCCGAATCGGCGGTCGGACGACGAGTGGGCGCCGTACCTGCGGTCGATCCTGTTCGACCCGACCAAGGAGGCGGTGCGGGACCAGCTCGGGTTCAACACCGGTGACATCGATCCGTCGTGGGATCTGCGGCTCGGGACGTCGTGGCCGGCGCAGGTCACGGTCTGGTCGGGTGGGTCGTGGTCGTGGTTCACCGACACGATTCCGATGCTGGACATCAACTTCACCAAGCGGCGGACGACGCTGGTCTCTCCGGCCCGCTACGGATTCATCAACTCCGGCGGTGGGTCGCGGTACTTCGTGCAGAACTCGCTCAGCCTGCTCGACCAGGCGGGGGAGTACTACCTGGACTACCCGGCGAAGACGCTGTACTACAAGCCGGCGGGCGGGACGATGGACGGCGTGCGCGTGCAGCGTCCTGAACTGACGCAGGTGTTCAGTCTCGCAGGTGCGTCATCCAGCCGACGGTTGGAGAATCTGTCGCTCGATGGGCTGACGGTCCAGCACACCGACTTCATGGAGTGGTATCGCTACGGCTGGAACGGCACCGGCGACTCCGGGTTCAAGCACAAGTACCCGAAGTACGACACGCAGATCGAGCTGCCGCGCAACCGGTGGGGCGCGATCACGCTGACCAACACGCGCGGGGTTCGACTGACCCGGCTGCACATTCAGCAGACCGGCTTCACCGCGATCGAGCTGCTCTTCGCGAACGAACGTACGACGGTCTCCGACAGCCTGCTCGAGCACATCGGCAACGACGGCATCAAGGTCGAAGGCGGCTGGCCGGGTGAAGGAGACCTTGCCCACGGCAACACGTTCACGAACAACTACATCCACCACATCGGCGAGCTCGTCCCGGGCGACTCGGCCGGCGTCGAGATCATGAACAGCGGTCGCAACGAGATCAGCCACACCGTTGTCGAGCACGGCGCCCGGTACGGCATCAGCATCGAGTCGCGGCCCGAGATCCCGAACGAGGACAACTACACCAGCGGCAACACCGTGCACCACGTCCGGCTGTCGCACCTCGCGAAGGACAGCGGCGACACCGGTCCGTTCTACGCGTACGGCGTACGCAACCAACCACCGTACACACCGGACGCGGCCGTCTCGCAGCTGATCATCGACGACGCCAACGCGGATCCGTCGATGCCGGACAGCAAGCCGTTCGGCGTGCACATGGACTTCGGCGGCTGCGGGTTCGCGTTCTCCGACGTGAAGGTGACCAACACCGAAAGCGATCCGTACCACGGCCCGTCCGCCGGCCCGTGCGACACCTTCGCGAACGTCAGCTGGGAGCCCGGGTTCGACGACTCCCGGATGCAGTACGACCGGATCGGCGTACTGCCGTCCTTCCCCTACGAGAAGCCCTGAGGTTCATGGATACGCAACGTTTTGCGGGCAAGGTCGCGCTGATCACCGGGGGTGCCTCCGGGATCGGCGCGGCCACGGCCCGCCGGATCGCCGCGGAAGGCGGCACGGTCGTGGTCTGCGATCGGTCCGGTACGGCGGCTGTCTCGCTGGGCGCTTCGCTTGGCGGGACCGGTTTCGAGTTGGACGTCACCGACCTCGACCGCACTCTCGAGATCGTCTCGTCGTTGGATGCGGTGCATGTGCTCGTCAGCGCGGCCGGGGTCGACGTGTGCGACACGGTGCCGAACACGACGCCGCCCGAGTGGCAGACGATTCTGGACGTCGATCTGACCGGGGTCTACAACTCCTGTCGCGCGGTGCTTCCCAGGTTTGTTGCCCAGGGCAGCGGATCGATCGTGACCATCTCGTCGGCGATCGGGACCGTTGGCGAGCGCAACCGATCGGCGTACTGCGCGGCCAAGGCCGGCGTCGAGAACCTGACGCGAGCGATGGCGCTCGACCACGGCCGTTCCGGCGTACGGGCGAACTGCGTCGCGCCCGGGCTGATCGACACGCCGCTGATCCGCAACGGCAAGGTCGGCGGCGCGGACGACCCCGGCGCGATGCAGGCGATGGTCGACCGGCATCACGCACTCGGCCGGATCGGGCAGCCGGCCGAGGTCGCGGCGGCGATCGCCTTCCTGGCCAGTGACGACGCGTCGTTCATCACAGGTGCCGTGCTGCCTGTCGACGCCGGGTGGACGGCCCAATGAGCATCTTGGACGGCTACCGGGTGCTCGATCTTTCGGTGGCGATGGCCGGACCGCTGGCTGCGATGCGGCTCGGCGATCTCGGCGCGGATGTGATCAAGGTCGAGCCGACTTCTGGTGAGTGGCAGCGGCATACGGCCGCTGGTGGTGCTTCCGGTATCGAGGTGAATGCGTCGTTCTTGTCGCTGAATCGGAACAAGCGCAGCCTCGCGGTCGATTTGAAGTCTTCCGAGGGGCGTTCGTTGCTCTACTCGTTGGTGCGAACGGCGGACGTGTTCCTGCAGAACTATCGACCTGGCGTCGCCGCCCGGCTTGGTGTCGACTACGAGACGTTGCGGTCGCTGCGGCCGGACCTTGTGTATGTCTCGGTGTCCGGGTACGGCGAGACCGGTCCATATGCTTCCTGGCCTGGGCAGGACTTGCTGGTGCAGGCGATGAGTGGGGCGTTGTTCAGTGCTGGTCGTCCTGATGAGCCGCCGGTTGCTGCGCCGTACTTCCTTGCTGATGCGGCGACGGCGTACAGCGCCTTCGAGGGAGTGCTCGCGGCGCTGCTGCATCGAGAGCGGACGGGTGAGGGCCAGCTCGTCCAGGTGAACATGCTGGACTCGGTGATCGCCCTGCAGATGCAGGAGTTGTCGGTGCACACCGTTGGTGGAGTTGCGCAAACGCGGTCTGAGGAGGTCCACGCGCACAGCTACATCAGAGCGCCGTACGGGATCTTCACGACTGCCGACGGGTATCTGTCGCTGGCGTTCGCGGACTTGCCCGTGCTGGCGGAGGTGCTGAACGTGCCTTCGTTGGCTGAGCTTGATGCCGAGCGGGACGGGTTCGTACGGCGGGACGAGATATCGGCGGCGGTGTCGGGAGCGCTTCGGCGGGAATCGACGGATCACTGGCTGACGAAGTTGCGGGAGCGCGGTGTCTGGTGTGGGCCGGTGTACTCGTATGCCGACGTACCAACCGATCCTCAGGTCCTGCACAACGGGTCATTCGTCACGTACGAGCACCCGACTGAGGGCATGGTGACGACGCCCGGTTTCCCCTACCGGTTTGACCGGACACCGGCTCTCGTACGACGGCCCGCGCCGCTGACTGGTGAGCACACGGATGAGGTGCTGGCTGAGTTGGGAATGTCTGAGGAGCGTCGCACCGAGCTCATTCAGCAGGGCGTGGTGGTGTCGCCGTGACCGTGCAGTTGCGCGGGCTTACCTGGGACCATCCGCGCGGTTACCTTCCGTTGGAGGCGTTCGAGTCGGCCGGTGGTGCGCCCGGTGTGCGCGTGGTGTGGGACCGGCAGCCGTTGTCCGGGTTCGAGTCCACGCCATTGTCGGAGGTGGCTTCACGGTACGACTTGCTCGTGGTGGACCATCCGGGGCTGGGTGCGGCCATCGAGGCCGGGGCAATCTTGCCGGTGGAGGATGTGTTTGCGGCCCGGGATCTGAAGGTATGGCGGTCGCGGGCGGTCGAGCCGACGTGGGAGAGCTATCGGCTGAACGCGTACGGGTGGGCGTTGCCGCTGGACGCTGCGACGCAGACGTGCTTGTTCCGACCTGATCTCGTGACTCGGCCGCCTGCTGCCTGGGCTGACGTCTTGTCGATGTCCGGTGTGGTGCTGTGTATCGCCGGGCCGCACGCCGGGCTGATGCTGCTTGGTTTGGCCGGGGACCGGACTGGTGCTGGTCTGCTCGATCGTTCGCGTGCCGTGGCGGCTCTTGAGGTGCTGCGGGCTGTGTGGCGTCGGAGCGATCAGTCGGCGGCAGGTCTGGACCCGATCGGGATCCACGAGCTGCTTGCCGTCAGCAACGAGGTCGTGTGCTGCCCGCTGGTCTACAGCTATGCCTACTACGGCGCATCGGGCGATCGTCAGCCGCTGGCTTGGTCGGCGGCGCCGCGGCTGCGACCTGACGATCGGCTGGGCAACGGCACGCTCGGCGGTACTGGGCTGGCGGTGACGCCTCGGGCCTACTCGAAGGTGCTGGCGGTGACGGCGTACGCGCGTGGCTTGCTCGACCTCGGCACGCAGCTGGACATCGTGTCGACGGTCGGCGGTCAGTCGGCGACCGCGGCCGTCTGGGCGTCCGACGTGGTGGACAAGACCTGGAACGGGCATTACTCGGCCACGCTCGGCACCCTGACGACGTCGTACATCCGGCCTCGGTTCGACGGGTGGATCGCCTTCCAGGACGAGCTGTCGTCGCGGGTGCGCGAGCTGCTGGGCAACTCCGTCGATCCGGCGGTGGCCGTGGATCGGATCGAGGACGACTACCGGAGGGCGAACCATGGATGACGGCCGGATCCGCTTCGAGAAGGACGGCCGGGTCGGGCTGCTCACGCTCGACCGCCCGGCCAAGCTGAACGCGGCCACCCGCGCGATGAGCACCGAACTGCTCGAGCTGATCCCGCAGATCGACGACGACCCGTCCGTCCGTGCGATCGTTCTGACCGGTGCCGGCGAACGAGCCTTCTCCGTCGGCAGTGATGTCGGTGAGCTCGACCGGTACGACGGCCCGTGGCACTTCCGGAACCGGCGCGACTACTGCGACGCCTTGCGTTCCCTGCGTACGCCGGTCATCGCGGCGATCAACGGATACGCGTACGGCGGCGGGCTGGAGCTGGCGTTGTCCTGTGACATCCGGCTGGCGGCATCGCACGCCACCTTCGCGGCGGCCGAGATCAAGCTCGGGTGGATCGGCGGCGGTGGCGTGACTGCGTTGCTGGCCGCCAGCGTGTCCGCGAGTGACGTGGCGATGATGCTGCTGACCGGTGATCCGATCGATGCCTCCGAGGCGTTGCGGATCGGCCTGGTCAGCCGCGTGCTGCCTGCTTCCGAGCTGTTGCCTGCCGCAACCGAGTTGGCGCATCGGATCGCGGAGCGGCCGCCGATCGCGGCGCAGGCGGCCAAGGCGAACCTGCGAGCCGCGCTGTCGATGGGGCTCGAGCCGGCGATCCGGTACGAGCGCGAGTTGCAGGCTGTCGCACTCGGCACCCGAGACGCAGCCGAAGGCCGCGCGGCCTTTGCAGAACGTCGTACCGGCAACTTCGAAGGACGGTGAAGCTGTGCCGGTTGAGATCGCACCTGGCGTGCATCGGTTGGGGACCGACTATCCGCACGTGTGTGGGTTGCCGTTGTGGTTGCACGTGATCGAAGCGGGCTCCGACCTCGTGCTGCTGGATACGGGGATCGCGTCGACACCCGAGGCTGCGACGGCGCCCGAGTTGGCTGAACTCGGGTTGGGGCTCGCGGATCTGACGTTGGTGGTGAACAGTCACGCGCATCCGGACCACATGGGCGGGAACGCGGTGCTGCGGGAACGCAGTGGCGCTCGCGTAGCGGCCCCGGCCTTGGAGGTCGGGTGGCTGGAGGACAACGAGCGGCTGCTGACGGAGCTGTGGGGCTCGGATCCGGCAGCGCTCGAGCTGTCTGCGGCTGAGCGCGCGGAGCTCCTCGAGATGCTTGGCGATCGCGTGCGCGTCGACGTACTGCTGCGCGATGGCGACCTGCTGCCGGTCGACGATCGGCCTTTGCGGGTGATCACCACAAGCGGCCACAGCCCCGGCCACATCGCCGTACTCGACGAATCCTCCCGAACCGTCTTCACCTTCGACGACGTCCAAGGCCGAGGCCAGCCCTACCTCAACGGCTCGGTCTGGCTAGCCCCCCTCTACACAGACGTTGAGAGACACGTCGGTGGCCTGAACCGCTTGCTCGAGCTGGACTTCGACGCCCTGATCCCCTCCCACGGCGACCCCCTGGACGCCGACGCCGGCCGCAAACGAATCACCGAAAGCCTGGAGTGGGTAGACGAAGTCCACAACTTCACCAAGGATCTGCTGCGCTCGAAGGGTGCGCTGACGGTTCGCGACCTGGCCGGCGCAATCGGCACCGACCTAGGCAACTTCGGCGGCGTATGCCTGCAAACCGTCTGCATGGCCCGAGCCCACCTGGAACACCTGTCCCATCAACGCACCGCCGAACCCCACTGGCACCTAACCTGACCCGCCCGACACCCACCGCGTCTTCCACCTCCTGCAGCGCCCTGGTTGAGATCCTCCCCAAACCAGTTCGGGAGGATCTCAACCGGGTCTGGGGAGGATCGCCCTCCGAATCGGGCAGTAGGCCTCCCCAAACTGGTTTGGAGTCGGTTAGTTGCAGCGGAGGGTGTCTAGGTCGGGGGCGTTGCCCATGGCGAAGTTGCCGGCGTCGTTGGGGTGCAGGCCGTCGCCTCCGTCGTACGCGGCTTGGAGGCGGGTCGGCTCGGCCGGGTCTCGGGTGGCGGCGTCGAAGTCGACCACGCCGTCGAACTCACCGCTGGTACGGATGAACTCGTTGACCGCCTGTCGCGCCGCCTCCTTCTCCGGGGTGTAGACGAACGACCCACCGACCGGAGTCAGCGTGCCGCCGACGATGCAGCGGCCGCTCGCGTGTACTCGGGCGATCAGTTGGCGGTAGCCGCCGATCAGTTCGTCGGCGGTGGCACCGGCGTAGATGTCGTTGATGCCTTCGAGGACGAGCACCGTGCGTACGCCGGGTTTCGTCAGCACGTCCTTGTCGAGCCGCGCGAGTGCGCTGGCTCCGGCGCTACCTGCCTTGGCGATCCCGCCGAGGACGCGGTTGCCGGAGATGCCTTCGTTGGAGATCGCCAACCTTCTGTGCTCGGGCAGCTTGCCGTAGCGGTCGGCGAGGATGTCGGGCCAGCGGCGGTTCGTGTCGATCGTCGTACCGACCGATGACGTGATCGAATCGCCGAGCGTCGCCACCGTGTCGACCTGCTGCGGCGCGGTGACGATCGCCGCGTTGAGGAAGAACCACGCGGACGACTCGGTCTGGTACGCCGTCGCCGTTTCGTCCGCCGCATGATCACCGGACGTCGACTTGTAGCTGTGCTGCATGGCTCGGTTGTGCGCGGTGATCACACCCGTCGTACCGACAACATGCAGGCTCACGGTCAGGCTGGTCTGCGCCGGCACTGGCCCTGGCAGTGGATCGCTGATCGCCATCGCGCCTGGAGGTATTCGGACCGATGTCTTACCGCCGAACGTCAATCGCCGACTTGATCCTGGTACGACGCTCGCCCCGGACTGCTGCTTCCCGACGTACGCGGAATCGCTGACCAGCGGCTGGTCGCCGTTCGCGTTGGACAACCGGATCCGCAGATCACTCCCGCCGACGCTCGTCCGCAGGATGTCCCGCACCGTCATGTCGTTCAACGTTCCGCCGGCGATGTCATCACTCGCACCCCAGGTCGTCACCAGCTGCGTCCCCTGGAGACTGTCGCCGTCCGAATCCGATCCATCCGACGCTGCGGAGTCCACCAGGCCCGCCGCACCCACCGCCATGACCAACACACTCGCGCCCACTCGGCGCCAAGAGGAAGTATTCATGCCCATCAAGTCACTCTTGAATAGATATGACCTCAACCACTTGCAGCAGTTGCAGCGCCGAACGGCCCACTTCCCGAGCCAAGCGGTCAGAAGACGCCCATTGCCCGGTCGTCGGTCACGCAGGTCGGCGGGTCGAGACGGTGAGAGTGATCAGGTTGACGATGCCGTCGGTGACGAACAGGCCCAGATGTCCTTGGCGATGGTCGTAGTGGCGGAAGCTCAGCGCGACGCGTTTGTCGACGACGACCTGCCCGCTGGTGGCGTCCAGGAGGACTTGGACGGTGTGGCGGCCGGGCGCGAGGGGGCAGGGGCGTTCGAGTTCGACCACGTGCGGGACGTCGCCCTTGACCTGCCATTGGGCCGGACCGGTCCGCCCGCGCGGCCAGCGGTCGAAGACGATCCTGTCTCGTTGTGGCTCGAGCCGGACAACTGCGCCTTCCTCGCCGTCGGCGCTGGAGTGCAGCAGGAGCCCGACTGCGTGCGTGCCCGGGGCAACGTCGACCTCGAGCTCGATCACGCACCGGTCGGGCAGCGTCTCGCCGATCCAGGCGGCGTACCGATCGGCCGCCCCCTGACCTGGCTCGGCCGCCGCGCCGTCGAGCGGCGCCAACGAGACGGGAAATGTCTCTGAGTGTGCTGCGAGAATCTCGGCCGGGAACCTGAACGCGAGACCGCCGTCATCCTCCTGGTCCGCCTCCAGTACCGCCAGCGAACCGGCCCACTCCCACGCTCCCGCATCGCATTCCCCTTGTTTTGTGGGGATCCAGCCGATGAAGAAGCGTCGACCGTGATGGTCCACGGACTTGGCCGCGTAGAACGCACGGCCATCGACGGTGTCGCGGGCCGCGGCCGACCACGGACCGTCCGGTCGGCGGGCGACTCGGTAGCGCGTCTGGAATGCGTCGCTGAACTCGGAGTACACCAGGTACCACCAGTCGCCCCACCGGAACAGGTCGGGACATTCCTGGGTGATGTACCGGTGCGGCTGCCACAGCGGTTCCGCGATCGTCCACCGCTCCAGGTCGGGCGAGGTCAGTCGGGCCACGACACCGCAGCGCCGGTCCGGCGGACCGGAGTGACGGGCCGCCAGCACCATCTGCCACGGCTCACCGGCGGCGGTTCGGAACACGAAGGGATCTCGCCAGTCCTGAGGTAGGTATCCCGGCGGCGCACCGAAGATGTGTTCGGGCTGTTTCTTCCACTGGGTCGGATCACCGTCGCTAGTCGCGTGGCACACAACCTGGAATGCGCCACCCGGTGTACCGCGGCGTGGGTTGTGGCCCGTGTAGAACAGGTGGAGCCGGTCGCCGTCGGCGACCACACTCCCGGTGTAGCAGTCGAAATCGACGGCGTCGCGGTCGCCGCCGGGCAGCACTACGCCGTGATCGGTGTAGTGGACGAAGTCGGTGGTCGACACGAGCGCCCAGGGCATCCCGCTCGGACCTGCTGCCGGGTCATCCGGACGCTCGTCCAGCAGGTAGAACAACCAGATGCGACCGGCGTGACTGAAAGGGATGACGTCACCGACATAGCCACGCCGAGGACGCCAGTGCAGGGCGTCGTCGCTCATGGGCGGCGCCTCGCCGACGGACCCGGCCGACGGCGACGTCGTGGCGGGTCTCCCACAGACTCGCGCTCGAACAGTTCGCAGTCGACGATGACCCGCTCGGGTGCCCCGTCAGGCTCAGAGAGCACCAGCTCGCCGGCCCGGCGGCCCAGCATCAGGTGAGGCAACGCCGCGGTGGTCAACCGCGGACGGACCTGGTCCGCGACGTCGGGCTGGTCGTCGAAGCCGACGATGCTGACGTCGCGCGGGCACGCCAATCCCAGGTCGTGCAGCGCCAGCAGCGCCCCGATCGCCATCCGGTCGTTCCCGCAGACGAGCGCGGTCGGACCGTTCTCGACCATCACCTCGGACGCCAGCTCGTAGCCGGATCCGATCGAGTAGTCGCCGTACCGATGCACCAGGTCGGCCGGACGCAGACCGGCCTCCCGGGCGGCGTCGGCGAAACCGCGTCGGCGTTCCTTGCACGCGTAGTCGCTCGACGGGCCGCCCAGGAAGGCCACCTCGCGATGTCCTCGCGCGAACACCGACGCCGCGGCCGCACGACCGCCGCCGTACTCGTCGGCCAGCAGCACGGTGTCGGCCTTGCCCTCCTCGGGCCAGCAGTTGACGAAGATCGTCCGGATTCCGTCCAGTCGTGGGCTCCGGTGCAGCGGTTTGGGGGACGGAGACGCGTACATGATTGCGGCGACTCCCTGCCCCACCAGACTCGCGACCGCCTTGTCACCCTGGTCCGGGTCGCCGGTCGTGTCGACGACCATGCACACGTACCCGGCGGGCTGAACGGTCTGCTGGATGCCGAGCACGATCAGACCGGCGTACGGCTGGGAGACGATCCCGTTGGTCACGACGCCGATGGTGAACGACCGGTTCGACCGCAGCATCTGCGCAGCCCGGTTGGGCACGAATTCGAGCTCGGCCGCGGCCTCGAGCACTCGACGCCTCGTCTCCTCTGCGACTGAGACATCGCGGCGATCGTTCAGGACGAACGAGACAGTGGGCTGGGACACGCCTGCACGTCGCGCGACGTCGGTCATCGTGATGCGTTTCGGCCGGTCGGCCGGATGCTTCGCCATGGTCCCCCTTAACGGTGATCGACGCTGCCGCGGTCAAGAACATTCACTATCACAGGATCAGGCCAATACGTATTGCGCCTCAGCGTACACCGCTGCTAACCTCGCCGGTCAATACGTATTGGGTGGCGCGACGGGCCACCCAGTGTCAAGGAGGCAGACCCATGACAGGAATCCATCCGCCCGGCAGCTCGATCGCTCGCCGTACCCTGCTGAAGGCCGGAGTCGGTGGACTCGGGCTGGCGGCGCTCGCCGACCTCGCTGCCTGCGGCAACGGCGGCGGCTCGTCGTCGAAGACGCTCAAGATGCTGTACTTCGGTGAGCAGGCGAGCGCGACCGAACTCCAGAACAGGTTGCAGCCGCAGATCACCAAGCTCGACTCCAGCATCAAATTCGAGATCTCGGCCATCAACGGCACGGACTGGAACGACTTCCTGGCCAAGGTGCTCACCCAGATCGCGGCCGGCACGCCGCCGGACATCATCAGCGTCGCCACCGAGGGGCTTCAGCTGATGGCCTCGAAGGAACTGGCGATCCCGCTCGACGACTACGTCACCAAGGACCTGGACGCGCTGAAGGGCTACTTCGCCGACATCCACCCGGCGTTGGTCGAGTCGATGATGTACCAGGGGCATCTGTGGGAGCTGCCGGACAGCTTCAACGCCGGGAACATGTTCTACAGCACCAGCCTGTTCCAGCGCGCCGGTGTCGCGCCGCCGAGCGAGGACTGGACGCTCGAGGACTTCGAGTCGGCCGCGACCAAGATCGCCAAGTTCAAAGGCATCAACGCCTTCGGCTGGGTCGTCCGGCTGTGGGGCAGTTGGACGTCGTTCATGTACGCCAACAACGCCAACCTTCTGGAGGAGGGCAAGTACGACGGCGGCGACTGGCTGTGGAGCAAGGCGTACGCCGGTGACCCGGCCGCGGCAGGCCGTAAGGGCGGCTGGAAGTGGGGCGCCCCGACCGCCAACTCCGAGGGCACCGTCGAGGCGCTCAACTACATGATCGAGCTGACCAAGAAGGGACTGTCACCGTCGCCCGACGTCGGTGGCGGCGGCACGCTGCAGGGCCTGTTCGCCTCGAACCGGATCGGCATGTCGATCGGTGGCGGGTTCTGGGCCGGCGGCCTGACCAATGCGGGGATGAAGAACGGCAGCTTCGACGTCACGATGTTCCCGAAGTGGAAGAGCCAACGGCACCTGTTCGGTGCGGGCGGGTACGCCATCTTCAAGTCCTCGAAGAAGAAGGATCTCGCCTGGGAGGTCCTGAAACTGCTGGTGAAGCCGGAGTCGTTCGATCTGGTCTTCCCAGGGAACGTGACGACGCCCGGCCGCAAGTCCCTGGTGACGGCCGAGCGGTACGCGAAGACGGGTCCCAAGAACTGGTCGGTGTTCTACGACACGCTGACCAAGCACCCCGAGACTGCGCCGATCCCGGCCCCGCCGTACTACAACGCCCTCGCGACGGCGCTCAACCAGCGGACCACCGAGGCGATCTCCTCCGGCAACGCCAAGGCAGCCCTGGACGGGCTGCAGGCCGACCTCGAGAAGGCCGCGGGGGCCGGCTGATGTCCACCGCCACCGCGGAACTGCGGACCACCGTCACGAAACGTCGAGCACATCCGTTGTCCCACCGGGAGGCTCCCTTCGGCTTCGCGATGATCGGACTGTCCGTCCTGTTCGTCGCGGTGTTCACCGCCATCCCGATCGTCGCTTCGCTGGCACTGTCGTTCTTCTCCTGGGACGTCATCTCGGCACCGGAGTTCGTCGGACTGAAGAACTACCAGCGGTTGTTCGCCGACGGCCCGGTGCTCAAGTCCTTCGGCGTCACGCTCGGGATGTCGCTCGCCATCGTCGTACTCCAGTTGACCATCGGCCTCGGCCTGGCGGTCCTGGTGAACCAGCGCAAGCTCGTGTGGGTGCGGACTCTCTTCCGAACCGCGTTCTACCTGCCGTTGCTGGCGTCGACCGCGGCCGTGTCGATCTTCATGGGCTACCTGTTCGACTACAAGTTCGGTGTCGTCAACTACTACCTCGGGCTGATCGGGATCTCGAACGTGCCCTGGCTGACCAGTGGCCTCGGCGCGGCCACCACCATCGTGCTCATCACGGTGTGGCAGCAGGCCGGGTTCACGTTCGTCCTCTTCGTCGCCGCCTTGATGTCGGTGCCCACGGACGTCCTCGAGTCCGCACAGATCGATGGGGCCGGAGGCTGGCGCACTCTGTTCCGGATCAAGATCCCGCTGATCAGCCCGACGATTCTGTTCGCCGCGGTCGTTGCCTTGATCAACGCGATGCAACTGTTCGACCAGCCGTTCATCATGACCAAGGGCGGGCCAGGGTCGTCGACGACGACGGTGACGATCTCGATGTACCAGAAGGGGTTCCAGAACCTGCAGTTCGGGTACGGCTCGGCGATCGCCATCGTCTTGCTCGCGGCGATCCTGGTCATCACCGGGTTGCAGTTCCTCGCGGCACGGAAGTTGGTGTTCTACCAATGAGCACGACTCGCGGCGATGATCGCGCTCGGCCCGTTGCTCTGGACGGTGACCACGTCGTTGCGCACGCCGGCCGAGGCGTTCAGCAACCCACCGCAGTGGATCCCGTTGCACCCGGACTTCTCCAACTACAGCGCGGTGTTCGACCGGATCCCGATCGGCCGGTTCTTCGTCAACAGCGTGCTCGTGACCGGGCTGATCGTGGTCGGCCAGACCATCACCTGCACGCTGTCCGGCTACGCGTTCGCGATGGTCAGCTTCCCCGGCCGCTCGGTGATCTTCGCCATCTTCCTGGCGACCATGATGGTGCCGCTGCAGACGATCATCATCCCGGTGTTCGTGATCATCCGATACCTCGGTCTGTCCGACAGTCCGATGTCCCTGGTGGTGTCGGCACTGGGCAGCGCGTTCGGCACGTTCCTGATGCGCCAGTACTTCATGCAAATGCCCAAGGAACTGGGCGAGGCGGCCCGGATCGACGGTGCCAGCCACTTCCACACGTTCCTGCTGATCTACGCCAAGATGGCCGGCCCGGCGATCGCCACCCTCGCGATCCTGAACTTCTCCGGCTTCTGGGCGGAGTTCTACCGACCGCTGATCTTCCTGCAGACCCAGGACAACTTCACGTTGCCGCTCGGCCTGGTCGGTCTGCAAGGGAACCTGGGCACCGGATCGATCTCGGTGGTGTTGGCCGGTGTCGTACTCGCCATCCTCCCGAGCGTACTGCTGTTCATCTTCGCGCAGAGGTACTTCATCGCAGGCATCACGGCAGGAGCATCCCGGTGACCCCAGCCCAGTGCGCGGCTGAGGCGTTCCGCCCCGCGTTCCACTACAGCCCTGACCGCAACTGGATGAACGACCCGAACGGGCTGGTCTGGTACGACGGCGAGTACCACCTCTTCTACCAGTACAACCCGCTCGGCACCGACTGGGGCAACATGTCGTGGGGACACGCCGTGAGCCCTGACCTTCAGGCGTGGGAAGAACTGCCCGTCGCGATCCCGTGCTCGGACAGCGAGCGGATCTTCTCGGGCAGCATCGTGGTCGACCAGGCCAATACCGCCGGCTTCGGAGCCGAGCACGAGCCGGCACTGGTCGCCCTGTACACCAGCGTGTACGCGCGCAGCGGCCTGCAGGCCCAGTCGCTGGCCTACAGCACCGACCGCGGACGCACGTGGACCAAGTACAAGGGCAACCCGGTGCTCGACAGGAACTCCAGCGACTTCCGCGATCCCAAGGTCTTCTGGTACGCCGAGGGCGGCTACTGGGTCATGGTCGTCGTCCTCGCCGTCGAGCGCATCGCCCAGTTCTATCGATCCGCCAATCTCATCGATTGGGAGCACCTCAGCGACTTCGCAACCGGCAACCCCGCGGACGGAATCTGGGAGTGTCCGGACCTGTTCGAGCTGCCCGTCGGCGGCGCGGCGGAGCACACCCGCTGGGTGCTGGTGATCAGCGTCAACCCCGGCGCCCCGGCCGGCGGATCGGGGACGCGCTATTTCATCGGTGACTTCGACGGGAAAGTCTTCACCCCCGACGAGGCTGCCGATGACGCCTGGCTGGACTACGGTGCGGACTGCTACGCGTCGGTGTCCTTCAACGACGCACCCGGCGGCGAACGCGTGCTCATCGGGTGGATGAACAACTGGGCGTACGCCAGGGGTATCCCCACCTCGTCGTTCCGAGGTTCCATGACGCTGCCGCGCACCTGCACCCTGGCTCGAGTCGACGGGCGGATCCTGCTCGTCCAGCGGCCTGTAGGCCCCGGCAGCTCTTTGCGCGAACCCGAGCCCGGCGTCGAGTTGCGCGACGCTCTCATCCCCGAGGGCATCACGCCGCTGCCTCAGACAGCGCACGGGGAGGCGCTCGAGATCCGGGCCGAGTTCACCATCGGGTCGGCCGAACGCTTCGGACTCCACCTGCGCGAGAGCGGACCTCAGCGGACCGTCGTCGGATATGACACCCGATCAGGATCGCTGTTCATCGACCGCGCAGCCTCCGGGAATCTCGCCTTCCACGACGCCTTCGCCGCTGTCCATCATGGACCTCTCGCGGCCGACGAGAACCGGGTGCGCGTCACCGTCTACGTCGACGCAGCCTCGATCGAGGTCTTCGGAGGCCGCGGCGAGTGTGTCCTCACCGACCAGGTCTTTCCCGACGGAGACGGCCGAGCATGCAGCCTCTTCGCCGAAGGCGGGGCCGTCACCGTGAACTACCTCGAAGTGACCCGTCTGAGGACCGCTTCGCCGCCTGGGAGCCCGTGACCCTCGACGAAATCCACACCGCACGGAACAACACTCTCCCAAAGGACGCCGCAGCGCCGCCTACCGCAGTGCGGCCGGTCTTCTTAGGGTGGCGGTGATGAGGAGGGTGGCGGTGGTGGTGGCTGCGCCGGTCCAGGCGGCGGTGGTGTAGCCGGCTTCGCGCGGGAAGACGTTGATGGTGTGGGCGGCGAGGATGAGTCCGCCGAGGGCGCTGCCGATGGAGAAACCGACGCTGCGTACGACTTGGTTCACGCTCATCGCGCCGGCTGTCTCGGCCTTCGGCGTGGCGGCGAGAATCACCGCGGGCATGGCCGCAGAGAACGCGCCGACGCCGAAGCCAAGGATGCTGATTGCGATCACAAGAAGCGAGAACGGAACGAGTACGAGCCCGGCCTCGAAAGTGTTGAGCCCGAACCCGTATCCGGCTGCGGCAGGCGTCTGCACGTAGCGGGTGATCAGGCTCAGCAGCAAGTAACTGCCGACACCACCGGTGAGCATCACCAGATTGGCCGCGGCGACAGCAGGGTGGCGGAGGAGTCGTACGTCGACCAGCGGCCTGTCGGTGCGAGCCTCGAGGATCGTCCAGACGGCCAGCAATGCCAGCGAGCCCACGAGGACGGCTGCGGCGACGGCAGCATGCTGGCGCCATAGAGCGGATTGGCTGATGACAACGAGCAGGGCGAGCAGCGCGACGGTGAGCAGCAGCGTCCCCCGCACGTCGACGCGTTCGGCCGGTCGGGCCGGTGCCGATGGCAGTACGACGATGGCCGCGAGCAGTGCTGCGCCGGTGACTACCAGGCCGAGGGCGTAAGCGGCGCGAATGCCGGCAAGGTCGGTGAGGAGCCCGGCCAGTGGATAGCCGACACCGATGCCGGCGGTGGAGGCAACCGAGAGCAGCGCGATCGTGCTGGCGGAGCGCTGCTCGTCGAGGTGGTCGCGAGCTGTGGCCATCATCAGCGCCGTCAGGCCGAGCCCGGCACCCTGAGCGGCACGCCCGATGAGCAGCAGCGCGAAGGGCAGCGGGATCACGGTCAGGGCGCTGCCGGCCACGACGACTGCGAGAGTGGCCAGTACGACGGTTCTCCGCCGAGGGCCGGAACCGAGCCGACCCAGCAACGGAGTGGCGATCGCGCCGGACAGTAGCGCGATGGTCAGAGTCCATTGGGCGGCGGCCAGCGAGACGCGGTAGTGCTCGGCAACCGCGGTGATCAGCGGGGCACCCAGGCTGCCGACTACTGCGACGACCAAGCCGACGAACACAACGACGGCGACCAGGAACCGCGGCCCGCTGTTCGTGCCAGTCGGCGACGTGGTGCGGTCGGTGCTCATCGGTTGGTCTCGCGGGTGATGTGGGTGAACAATCCGGGGCGGATGCGAGTGCGTACCTGCCGAGCCCATCGCTCGTCGACGTCGGCCAGCTCGAGTGCGGCGCTTGTGTTGAGCAACATTCCGAAGGCCAGAAACGCCTTGACGGTAACCGGGTCGAGGCGCGCGGTGTCGGCGACGGCTTGCCACAGCCGGCCGAAGCTGGCCCTCACCGCATCGCGCATCTCGTCGTTGCCAGCAGCTGCGGCAGCCGTACCCTGCAGCTGTAGCAGCAGCGTGGTGCGGTCTTCGAGCATGGCGTTGTACTCGCGGCCCATCTGTGTCGACGCCATACGCCGAAGTTAGTAGGCAGTAACTACTCACGACGAGCCCCTGTCTGGTTTCTCACCAATTCGGAGCTGGGACGGAAGAATGTGGTCATGCTGCTGCGTGTGCCGGGCGCCGAGTCGTGGATTTGGTTCAACCCAACGGGCTGTCGCGAACCAGTCTCAACGACTCGACGGCGGGATCCTCGCGCCTGACTGCGGCAAGTGCCGGGGCCTGGCACTAGCTGTCGGGACCTGAGACGTGCAATGGAGAGCTGAGACCTGATATTTCAGGTCCCCGGTCCACAGATGGGGTCCCAAGTCCCGGCTCTTGACCGGGGGGCGGAGGCGTACGAGGTGGGCGGTGGGGTGCGGTGGGGCGTCAGGGACAATGGTTGGTGATGACGCTGACTGAGCAGGTTCCTGGAACGACCGAGCCCGATGCGCTGTATGACGCCTTTGCTTCGTGGGTGGGGGAGCAGGGGATCTCGTTGTACCCGGCGCAGGAAGAGGCGCTGATCGAGGTGATGACGGGGTCGAACGTGATCCTGTCGACGCCGACCGGGTCGGGGAAGAGCCTGGTCGCCACCGGGTCGCATTTCGCGGCGCTGGCAAGCGGGAAACGGACGTTCTACACCGCGCCGATCAAGGCGCTGGTGTCGGAGAAGTTCTTCGCGTTGTGCGACGTCTTCGGGGCCGAGAAGGTCGGGATGCTCACGGGCGACGCCTCCGTCAACGCGGCGGCGCCGATCATCTGCTGCACCGCCGAGGTGCTTGCCAACGTCGCGCTGCGCGAAGGCGCCGATGCCGACGTCGGCCAGGTGGTGATGGACGAGTTCCACTTCTACTCCGAGCCCGACCGCGGCTGGGCCTGGCAGGTGCCGCTGCTGGAACTGCCGAACGCCCAGTTCATCCTGATGTCCGCGACGCTCGGCGACGTCGAACGCTTCAAGATCGACATGTCCCGCCGCACGGGCCGTCCGACCGCGATCGTGTCGAGCGCGGAGCGCCCGGTGCCGCTGATCTACAAGTACGTCACCACCGCGCTGCACGAGACGCTCGAGGAGTTGCTCACCACCCACCAGGCGCCGGTGTACGTCGTCCACTTCACCCAGGCGGCCGCGCTCGAACGCGCGCAGGCGCTGACGAGCATCAACGTCTCCTCGAAGGAGGAGAAGGAGAAGATCAACGAGCTGATCGGCAACTTCCGGTTCAGCAAGGGTTTCGGCCGGACCCTGCAGCGCTTGGTGAAGCACGGCATCGGCGTACATCACGCCGGCATGCTGCCGAAGTACCGGCGCCTGGTCGAGCAGCTCGCACAAGCCGGCCTGCTCAAGGTCATCTGCGGCACTGACACCCTGGGCGTCGGCATCAACGTGCCGATCAGGACCGTCGTACTGACGGCATTGAGCAAGTACGACGGACGCCGGCAGCGGATCCTCAAGGCACGGGAGTTCCACCAGATCGCGGGGCGCGCGGGTCGGGCCGGCTACGACACGTCGGGCACGGTTGTCGTACAAGCACCCGATCATGTGGTGGAGAACGTGAAGGCGCTCGCCAAGGCCGGAGACGATCCGAAGAAGCAGCGCAAGGTGCAGCGGAAGAAGCCGCCGGAAGGGTTCGTCACCTGGGGCGAGGACACGTTCGACCGGCTGGTCGCTGCCGAGCCCGAGGCGCTGCAGTCGCGGATGCGTGTCAGCCACGCGATGCTGCTCAATGTCATCGCCCGCGACGGCGACGCCTTCGCGAGCATGCGGCACCTGCTCCGCGACAACCACGAGGATGCCAAGACCCAGGTCCGGCTGATCCGCCGGGCGATCCAGATCTACCGGACGCTGCTGACCGCGGGCGTGGTCGAGCGACTGGATGAACCGGACGAATTCGGCCGCACACTCCGACTCACCGTCGATCTGCAGAAGGACTTCAGCCTCAACCAGCCGCTGTCGACGTTCGCACTTGCCGCGTTGGACCTGCTCGACCCGCAGAGCCCGGAGTACGCGCTGGACGTGGTCTCCATCATCGAAGCGACGCTCGAAGACCCGCGCGCGGTGCTCTGGGCGCAGGAGCATCACGCCAAAGGTGAGGCCGTGAACGCGATGAAGGCCGAGGGGATCGAGTACGACGAACGGATGGAACTGCTCGAGGACGTCACCTGGCCGAAGCCGCTCAATGAGTTGCTCGAGGCAACGTTCGAGATGTACCGGCAGACGCATCCATGGATCGCCGACGCCGGGTTGTCGCCGAAGG
>WNGA01003116.1_pt1 | contig 24979 bp, 25 predicted proteins | sample 5400061 | NCBI WGS metagenome assembly WNGA01 (sample SAMN13153366, study PRJNA577476) | soil metagenome | isolation source: 100 cm soil or saprolite under grassland replicate 2 | place: USA:California | collected 2016-06-15 | reverse complement strand
CCCGATCGCCCGACGTCCGAAGGTGCTGTGGTCAGGTTGTTGGTGATCTGGTCACATTGCCTGATGACCTGACCCGATGGGCTGGTTAACATCTTCTGCGGCAGGCGTCGCCATCGTCATCCGCCGCGATGATGAGTGGAGCGCGAGCTTCGAGGACTTCTGGGCCGTAAGAGAGGGGTACAGCCACAGAACTCGCACTTCGATAGCCAGCTGCTCGGCTTCGATAGCCAGCTGCTCGGCTGCCAGCAGCAACGGGAGGGCTCAATGCGTCGTCGGCCGGCCGCCTCCTTGGCGGTATTCGCGCTTCTGGTTGCCATGCTCACCGGTCAGAGTCAACCAGCCTTTGGTGCCGCCACCCTCGTTCCGGTTGCCGATGCCTACGTGCAGTCGGATCAGCCGGGCACGAACTTTGGCACCGCAACGAGCCTGCTCGTCGACAACTCACCGGTCCGGGTCGGCTACCTCAGATTCGACGTGCAGGGCCTGCCGGAGCCCCCGGCCAGGGCCACACTGAGGGTCTTCACCCGCTCGAGCAGCACCACCGGGATCACGGTGGCGGCCGTGAGCGACACCTCCTGGGGCGAGACGACCATCACCTACAACAACCGGCCGGCGCTCGGCGCCCCCATTGGTGCATCCGGGTCGATCTCCGCAAATACGTGGTTCTCGGTCGACGTTACCGCACAGGTCCAGGGCAACGGACCGGTGAGCTTCGCCCTCACGACGACGAGCACGAGCTCCAAGACGCTCGACAGCCGTGAGGGCGCCAATCCACCTCAGCTCGTCCTCGAAGAACCTGTCCCGCCGAGCGACGATCCGGTCGTTGCCGCCGCGGGCGACATCGCCTGCAGTCCGACCGACCCGAACTTCAACGGCGGCGACGGTGTGCCCGGCTTCTGCCACATGAAGGCGACCTCCGACCTGATCCTCGGCATGAGCCCGGGCACCGTGCTGATGCTCGGCGACGCGCAGTACAACAGCGGCAGGCTCGCCGACTTCATGGCCTCCTACGATCCGTCATGGGGTCGGGTCAAGGGCATCACCCGCCCCACGGTCGGCAACCACGAGTACGGCACCAGCGGAGCGGGCGGCTACTTCTCCTACTTCGGTGACGCCGCCACGCCGCGCCAGCCAGGGTGCCGACAGAACTGCGAGGGCTACTACAGCTTCGACGTCGCGACCTGGCACGTGGCGGTCATCAACACCGAGTGCACCCGCCTCAACGGCGGCAACGGCTGCGTGCCGGGATCGCCGCAGGACCAGTGGCTCGAGAGCGACCTGGCCGCCCACCCGAACACCTGCACGCTGGTGATGGGGCATCGGCCGCGCTGGGCCTCCAACAGCGCCGCCAGCACGGCTATTGGACCGCTGGTCGACGACATGTACAACGCGGGCGTCGACCTGTTCCTGGCCGGGCACTCCCACACCTACGAGCGCTTCGCGCCCCAGGCCCCGACCGGGCAGCGTGACGACGTGGCCGGCGTCCGCCAGTTCGTGGTGGGTACCGGTGGCTCCTTCTTCACCGGCTTCAGCACCATCTTGCCGAACAGCGAGGTGCACAAGTCGAGGATCTTCGGCGTCCTCAAGCTGACCCTGCACCCGGGCGGCTACGACTGGGCCTACGTCGCGGATCCCAGCACGCCCTACTCCGACTCCGGCAGCGGCAGCTGCCACTAGCCCGTCGTGTCCCCGACGCTCTTTCGCGACGTGGACGAAGGGGGGAGGACATGAGAAGACGACTGAGCATGGTGCTTGCGTTGTTCGCGAGCTTGCTGCTGCTGCCGGCCTCGGCGCTCGCCGCCGCGCCCGCAAACGACGATGTCACCGCCGCCACTGTGATCTCTGCGCCGCCCTTCGCGGACACGGTGGACACATCCGAAGCGACGGCGGCAGCCGGCGACCTGGATTGCAGCGGGCTCGAGGACACCCATACGGTCTGGTACACGATCACGCCGACAACGGATATGCTGCTTGGCCTGCGCACCACGCCCCAGTTCGCCGCCGAGGTCTCCACATCGGTCGCCTCGGGCTCACCTGGATCGCTCAGCTTCCTCCAGTGCAGCTTCGCCACGACACAGACGCTGGATGCCAAGGCCGGCACCACCTACTACATCCAGCTCGCCTCGGCTGGAACCGATCCCGGCGGCCTCATCAACTTTAGCGTTGTGCAGGTGGAGCCGATCACCGTCACGCTTGGCTTGGACCCGACGGGGCGCATCGCCGACGGGGTGATCACCGTCGGCGGTACGCTGCGCTGCAGCCGCCCGCTGCCGCCCGGTTCTGAGGTCGTCGTCCAGGGAACGCTCACGCAGGGCAGCGCGAGCGGCTGGCTCGTCCCGTTCCACTCGGCGGTCGGTTGCCCCACGACGCCGCTGCACTGGCAGACGACTGTGCAGGTACTGGCTGGCACCTTCGTCCGTGGCAGGGCGGTCCTGACCGCGACCGCCTTCGCCTGCGATGCGTTCACCTGTGCTCCCAACGACACCGAGTCCGCCCGTATCCGGCTTCGCTAGGTAGCGGCCCGACAAGGCATCAGTCCGGCTGGACGGAGGCGACGCTGAGGGGGTGGTGGCGGCGGGCACGGTGGCGCCCGCCGGTCAGCGCCCACACGGTGACCCGCCAGAGCGCCTCCGCCACGATCTGCTTGCTCATCTTGGAGACGCCGGTGGCCCGCTCGGTGAAGGCGATCGGGACCTCCACCACCCGGAAGCCCTCCTGCCAGGTGCGGTGGGCCATCTCGACCTGGAAGCAGTAGCCGTTGGACTGCACCGCCGACACCGGCAGCGCCTCCAGCACCTGCCGCCGGTACGCCCGATACCCGGCGGTGCAGTCGTGCACCGGCACGCCGAGCGCGAGCCGCACGTAGGCGTTGCCGCCCCGCGAGATCGCCTCCCGCAGCCGGCTCCAGTTGACCGTCCTCCCGCCCGGGACATACCGCGACCCGATCACCAGGTCCGCCCCGGCGAGCCCGTCCAATAGCGCCGGGAGCCGCTCCGGCGGATGGGACAGGTCGGCGTCCATCTCCACCAGCGCCTCGTACCCGCGTTGCAGGCCCCACGCGAACCCGGCCCGGTAGGCCGCCCCCAGCCCCTGCTTGGCGGACCGCTCCAGCAACCGCACCCGCGGCTCCCCCGCCGCGCGCTCGGCGACCAGCCTCGCCGTCCCGTCCGGGCTGCCGTCGTCCACGATCAGCACGTCCACCCGCGGATCGGCGGCCAGCACCTGGTCGATGACCCCGACCACCGACTCCGCCTCGTTATAGGTCGGCATGACCACAAGTGCCTTCATCGACCTCCAACCTCCCGATCGGGTTGAGCGGCGGCACCACCGTCGGCGGCGGGCGGCGGGGACCCTCGCCCGACCGACTGTAGTTCCCGGAGGGAGGGCGAGGGTCCCCGCCGCCCGCCCACCACGGCGAGACGCGACCGCCGCCGCCCCAACCACCACAGGAACGCCACCGCCAGCACCCCCGCGACCGCGAGTCCGAGCAACCCGGCCTCGATCATCCTCCCGAACCGTGTATAGGGTGTGAGGCCCTGGCTGGGCGAGACCCCGGCGCGCACCGTCGTCTGCTGGTACAGCCCGGTCCGGGAGCTGGTCCGCCCGTCGGGCCCGATCACCGCGGTGATCCCGGTCACGGCGGCGTGGACCACGCTGCGGCCCTCCTCGACCGCCCGGAGCTGGCTGCTGGCGAGGTGCTGGCGGGAGCCGGGCCCGTCCCCGAAGGAGGCGTTGTTGGTCATGACCAGCAGCATCCCGGCGCCGTCGCGGGTGGCCTGGCGGGCGTCCTCGGCGTAGGCCGACTCCCAGCAGATCAGCACGCCGACGCCGACGCCGTCGACGATCAGGGGCTCCAGGCGCTCGCCGGGCACCTTGTCGGTGGGGACGCCCTCGCGGGTGGCCGGGATCAGCCGGCCGATGAACCCGCCGAAGGGTACGTACTCCCCGAAGGGGACCAGCCGGCGCTTGCGGTAGCGGTCGGCGAGCTGCCCGCCCTGGGTGAACAGCAGCGCCTCGGTGGCGAGGTGGCGCTGGTCGACCCTGGTGGTCGCGCCGAGCAGGATCGGCGCCGCCGCGGCGCCGGCCGCCCTGGCCACCTCGGCGAGCCGGTCCGCGCTGGCCAGCGGGTCGCGGTCGGCCGCCCCTTCGCCCCAGACGACCAGGTCGGCGGGAGGGCCGGGCGTCAGGGCGAGCCGTTCGGTGAGGCGGACGTGGTTGGCGAACACCGCCTCGCTGGCCTGGCCGAGGGCGAGCCCGCGGCCGCCACGCAGCCCGCCCTGGACGACCACCAGGTCCAGCGGCGGTCCCGACGGCGGCGGGGCCGCCGGCGCCAGCACCCGGGCCGGGATCAGGCCGGCGACCAGCACCGGCAGGCCGACCAGCACCGCCAGCCGCCGCCACCCTCCCAGGCCCGCCCGCCGCCGCGCCGCCCCCGCGCCGTCACCGACCGCCTCGGGCAAGAGCCCGTCGCCGGTGGCCACCTTGTTCACCGCCCCGGCCGCCGTGGCCGCCGTGGCCGCCTTGTTCACCGCCCCGGCCGCCGTGGCCGCCGTGGCCGCCTTGGTCACCGCCCCGGCCATCCCGGCCGGCCCGGCCGCCGTGGAGCCGTCGGCGGCGGGCGCTGGCGCCGCCGGGGCGGGGGCGGCGACCATGGCGCGCAGCCAGAACGCGGCCGCCAGGTTGACGGCGACGATCACCGCCGCGATCCCGTAGCCGCCGACCACCCTGGCCAGCGGCAGCAGCGGCCCGGCGTCGTGCTGGGTGAGGGCCAGCAGCCCCCACGGGAAGCCGCCGAGCGGCTGGTGGGCCCGCAGCAGCTCCAGCGTCGCCCAGCAGGCCGGCAGCACCAGCAGCCGCAGCGGGCCCAGGCGCCTGGTCGCCGGGACCAGCGCGAAGAACGCGGCCACGAAGACCGCCTGGGTCGCGCTCAGGGCACCCCACGCCAGCCAGGCGACCCCGCCCGTCCACGACAGGAACTCGGCGATCCACAGCAGGTGCAGCCCGAAGAAGGTGAGCCCGGCCACGTAGCCGAGCGCCCCGGCCAACCGCGGCCGTGTCGTCTCCACGACCAGCAGCAGCGGGACCAGGGCGAGCAGGGCGAGCGGCCCGATGTCGGGGGCCGGGAAGGCGGCCGCCAGCGCGGCGCCGGTGGTGACGGCGACGGCGAGCCGGAAGGCGGCGGCCCGCCACCCCCGCTGCGGGGGGGCGGGCCCGGCACCGGTCAGGCGCAGTCGCGACAAAGCTGGCGGCGACGGTCGGCGAGCTGGCTGCGGTGCTTCACCAGGAAGCAGCTCTTGCACACGAACTCATTCTGCTGCACGGGCAGCACCTTGGTGGTCAGCGACTCCCGCGCCTCGTCGCGGCCGAGCGCCAGCAGCGACTCGTCCTCGTCGTCGTCGTCGGTGATGGTGGGCCGGTCGGCCTTCTTCGCGATCAGCTCTTCGAGGGAGGCCTCGACCTGGCCCTCCTCCTCTTCCTCTGGGTCTGCCACAGCGATGCATCTCCTTGTCGATTCGTGCGTGGCGTTCCCCGGGTAACGTTGGCCGCCGGGCGGATGTTCCCGAGCTGAGGCGTCACACGCGACACGCACGCAGGTCGGCGCAGTATGGGATAGCCGCTCCGCGGACGTCAACGAGTCAAGGGGCCCGATCCCTCATTCCCGCAGGGTGGCGGTGGAGATGCGGTCGGCGCTCCTGCGGACCTCGATCGCGGCCGGCAGCAGGTCCTTCACCTCGTCGTTGTGGGTGACCAGCAGGACCTGACGGAAGCGGCCCTGCAGGCGGGTGAGGGCGTTCAGCATCAGCTCGCGGCGTTCCCGGTCGAGCGCGCCGAGGACCTCGTCGAGCACCAGCAGGCCGAGCTCGCCGGCGGCCTCGGCGATCACCAGGCTGACCGCCACCCGCAGCGACAGGCTGGCCAGGTCGTTCTCGGACCCGGAGAAGCGGGCCAGCTCGTGCTCGGTGCCGGCGTCGGCGATGCGGATGGCGTAGTCCTCCGGGTCGACGACCAGGTCCTGGTACTCGTGGTCGGTCAGCTCGGCGAACAGCCCGGCCGCCTCCACCGACAGCCGCCGGCCGAGCCTGGAGACCAGGTGCAGCCGGAAGCCCGCCACCAGGTCGGCGAGGCGGTGCAGGTAGGCGGCCTCCTCCTCCAGGCCGGCGACCCGCTCGTGCTGGGCGCGGGCGGTCTCCAGCGCCTGCGCCCGGTCCAGGCCGCGGCGGCGGGCCGCGGCGAGCGCCTCGGCGGTCTGCCGCCGCTCGCCGTGGGCGGCGGTGGCGGCCTCGGCGGCCGCCCGCCGCCGCTCCCTGGCGGCGGCCAGCTCGGCGTCGGCCGGCCCGAGCCTGGCCGCCTCCGCGTCCACGGCGAGCGCCCGTCCGTCGGCCAGGTCGGCCCTGGCGAGCGCCTCCTTGGCAAGCCCCCGCTCCTCCTCGGCCTGGGCGAGCCGGCGCTCCAGCTCGGCCAGGGCGATGGCGGCCTCCTGGCGGGCCTCGGCCGCCTGCTTGGCGCGCCGCCAGGCGTCCGCGTCGAAGCCGGGGTCCGGCGTCTCGTCCAGGGCGGTCTGGCGGGCGGCGACGTCGGCGGTGGCCAGCTCGAGGGCGGCGGCGGCCGCCTCGGCGAGCGCCGCCGCCTTGGCGGCCTTGGCCTCGGCCGCCGCTGCCTGCTCTCGCTCGCCGACCAGGACGGCGCGGCGCTCGGCCAGGCGCTTGCCCTCGGCGACGGCGGCCCGCCTGGCCTCGATGGCCTCGGTGTGGCGCCGCTCGACGCGCTGCAGCTCCTCGGCGTGCCTGTGCCGCACCTCGGCGTGGCTGTCGCCGAGCGGCTGGCCGCAGGTCGGGCAGGGCGCCTCGGGGTCGAGGGCGGCGACCAGCTCGGCGGCGGTCCTGGCGGCCTCCAGCCGCGCCGCGGCCGCCCCGGCGGCCTCGCTCAGCTCGGCGTGCCGCTCGCGGGCGGTGGCCAGCTCGGCGTCGGCCGCCTCCACGGCCCCGTCGGCGGCGGCACGGGCGCGTTCCCGTTCCTCGGCGCCTTTGGCGTCCCGCTCGGCCATGGCGAGGGCGCGCTCGCTGGTCCGCCGCCGGCCGTGGGCCTCCTCCAGCGCCTGGGCCAGGTGCGCGCGCCTGGCCGCCTGCTCCCTGGCCTGCTCCAGCGCGTCCAGCGACTCGGCCGCGGCGGCCAGCTCGGCGACCCTGGCCGCCGCGGTCTCGATGTCGGGGCCGAGCCGGTCGGCCTGCGCGGCCCGTTCCTCGTGGCGGTCGGCCTGCTCGCGGTGGCCGGCCGCCTCGGTGCGGGCCAGGCGGGCCCGGCCGCGGAGCTCCTCCAGGGCCTTGGCGGTCTGCTCGGCGTCGGCGGCGGCCTGCTCGGCCTCGGCCTGGCGCTGCCGCGCGGCCTGCTCGGCGGCGGCGGCCTGAAGGTCGGCCTGCTCGGCGGTGGCCTGCTCGGCGGCGGCGCCGGCCGCGGCCGCCTCCAGCTCGGCCAGGTCGGGCAGGCCGGCCCGGGCGCCCTGGGATGCGGCCTTGGCGTCGCGGGCCCGCTCGCGCACGTTCGCCAGGGCCCGCTCGACCGGGCTGACCCCGAGCAGGTCCAGGACCAGGCGCCGGCGCTCGCCCGGCACCATGGTCGCGAAGGCGGTCAGCTCCTTCTGCTGGGCGCAGACCGAGGCAAGGAAGGCGCGCTGGTCCATGCCGAGCACCCGCGCCAGGTAGGCGTTGGCCTCGCGGACCGACTGGGCGGCGAGCTGCCCGTTGAGGAACACCTCGACCTCTGGGGTGAGGTTGCGGCCCTTGAGCCGGCGGCGCACGTCGTAGGTGTTGCCCTCGTGCTCGAACACCAGCTCGACGCGGACGTCCTCGCCGACCCCGTCCGTGCGCAGCTCCCACTTGTCGGTCCGCGCGTCCCCGTAGCAGGCATAGCGGACGGCCTCGATGAGGGTGGTCTTCCCTGAACCGTTCGCGCCGTAGATGCCGACCAGGCCGTCGGGGAACTCCAGGTCCACCGACCGGTAGACGCGGTAGTTGCGCAGGCTGAGGGAGCGCAGGTGCATCCGCTAGCGCGCCTCCTCCTCGACCTGCTGCAGGAAGGCGCGGCCCATGCCGGCCAGCCGCTCCCGGTCGTAGCCCTCGATCGGGACGCTGGTCAGGTAGCGGTCCCACTCGTCGGCGAGGCTGGCGACCGGCTGGGCGGCGAGCTGGGCGGTCTGCTCCTCCTCGGCGGCCTCCACCAGGACGGTCACGACCAGCGCGCCGGGGAACACCTCGGCGACCTGGCGGCGGTCGACCAGCCGGCGGACCTCCGGCCGGGCGCGGTTGACGAACAGCCGCACCACCGCGCCGGCGGTCTCCTCCGGCGCGGCCAGACCGGCGGCGGCCTCGTAGACCTCGGGCGCCGACAGGTCGAAGGCGTCCAGCCGGTAGCTGCGCAGCGGGCGGCCGCCCGGGACCGGGTGGTGGGCGACCTTGCCCGAGTCGGTGTCCAGGCTCAGCACGCCCTTGACCGGCGGCTCCCCCTCCTGGGGAAGGTCCTTGAACGTGAAGGTGTCGGTGGAGCCCGGGTACCAGGCGTTGGGCGCGACCCTGGCGAAGTTGTGGAAGTGGCCGAGCAGGATCCGGTCGAAGCCGGCATCCAGGGTGGCCAGGTCGACCTCGAGCTCGTTGACGTCGCCGTAGGTGTAGCGGCGCGCGAGCACCGTGACGGCCGCGTGGGTGACCAGCAGGTTCAGGTGGTCGGTGGAGCGGCCCTGCGCCGCGGCGTCGATCTGCTCCTTGAGCCCCTGGTCGTCGGTGCACTGCGGCACGGCGTGGACGCGCATGCCCGGCAGCAGGTCGACCGGCTCGTAGCCGCCGCGGTAGACGAACCGCAGGCCAGGGAAGGCGTCGGCCAGCACCGCGTAGGGCGACCCGGACTCGCGCAGCCGGGGGGTGTCGTGGTTGCCGGAGATGGCCAGGGTCGGCACGGCAGCCTCGGCCAGCCGCCGCAGCCCCTTGGCGCCCTCCCGGAACGCCCGGTAGGTGGGCCGCGGCGCGTCGAACAGGTCGCCGAGGAGCAGCACCCCGTCCGGGTCGAGGCCGAGGGCGGCCTGCACGGCGCGGTGCCAGGCGGCGGTGAAGTCGGCCTCCCGCTGGTTCAGCCCGTGCTCGTCGACCGCCTGGTAGTGGGCGCGCCCCAGGTGGGCGTCCGAGATCGCGACGAGTCGGGCCATCAGTCGAAGAAGCCCGCCAGGGCGTCGGCGGGGCGGGCGCGGGCGGCCTCGGGCGCCGGCACCGTGGCCAGCCAGTCCTCGTACAGGTGGACCCTGGCCGGCAGCGCGAACGGCGCCTCGGGGTTGGTGACCAGCGCCTCGCCGGGCATCAGCGTCTGGATCTCGGCGCCGAGGTCGGAGAGGTCCTGCTTGGAGGAGGCCCGCAGGGTGTTGCGGTCGCGCTCGTCGGCCAGGCCGAGCACGAAATAGGTGTTGAACTGGCTGAGCAGCTCCGGGTCGATCAGCTTGGGCTGCTGGGAGACGGCGCAGAGGCCGACGTTGAACTTGCGTCCCTCCCTGGCCAGCCGCGGGAAGACGTTGAACTCGGCGTCCTCCAGCCGGGTCAGGACCCGCTGGGCCTCCTCCAGCGCGACCAGGGTCCGCGGCAGCCGCCCGAACCGCTCCCGGTCGTTGCGGTACGACAGCGCCCGCTCGTCCAGCAGGCTGCGGGTGAGCAGCGAGGCGACCAGGGTCTCCTCGACCCCCTCGAGCCCCGAGGTGTCGACCAGCACGACCTTGCCGCCGGCCAGGTCGTCGAGGACCTTGCCGGTGAGCGACTGGCTGGGGTCGTCGGTCATCAGCGGCAGCCGCACGATCCGCTTGGCCCGGCGGCTGAGCACCTGGATGGTGGCGAGCGCGTGCCGGCCGAGCTCGGCGTCCTTGAGGACCTCCGGGTCCTCCTCGGCCAGCCGGGTCAGCCACACCCCCTTGTCCCCCAGCAGCGCGTAGGCGCTCTCCAGCGCCTCCGACTGGGGGCCGGTGAACTTCCACGCGGTGCGCAGGTCGTCGACGGTCAGCTCGGCCAGCGACAGCCGCAGCAGGCTGGCCTGGCCGGCGCGGGCGCCCGGCGAGTAGACCCGCAGCCGCTCGGCCGCCCACGGGTGGTGCGCCAGGCCCCTGCGGCCGGCGGTGCCGCCCTCCAGGTACTCGCCGTGGGGGTCGAACAGCAGCATCGCGTAGCGGCCGCCGGCGGCCAGGAGCTGGCCGGCCAGCACCTTCATCAGGTTGCTCTTGCCCATGCCGGTGGTGGCGAAGACGCCGACGTGGCTGGGGAGGGTCTCGCCGCGGATGCCGACCGGCAGGTCGATGGTGTCCTCGCCGGAGCGCAGCCGTCCGACCTCGACGTCGCCCATCCGTTCGCGCAGGAAGGCCAGGTCGGCGTCGGTCGGCGCCGACACCTCGGCGAACTGGGCCGGCAGGCTCTTGGGCTTGTGGAAGCCGCCGGCGTCGTCGACGTAGCCGAGGGGGATCACCTTGGCGACCTTGTAGAGGCGCTTCTCGAAGTCGCGCAGGGTGGTGGCCTCGCCGACCTGGTCCATGGCCATGAGCCCGCCGGCGGTGCGCTCCGCCCAGCCCTCGTCGGAGGACTCCGAGCCGTAGGCGACGTCGGTGACCCGGAACAGGTAGCGGCGGCCCCGCTCGGGGTCGTCGCCGGCCAGCAGCTCGCCGAGGAACAGGTCCTCGCCGTAATACGCCCGGAAGCGGACGTCGAGCACGGAGCGGCCGAAGATTCGTCCCTTGTAGTCCGGCATGTCGGTCGGTCCCCTGTGGTCAGGCGTTCAAGGTCAGGTGGAAGTCGCGCATCACCAGGTCGACGTCGTCCTCGGACAGCCCCTCGCGCAGGAACGCCTCCCGCAGGTCGCGGCGGAGGTCGGCGAGCAGGTGGCCGGGGAGCGAGACGGCCTGGTGGACGCGGGCCAGCGGGTAGGGGTAGCCGAGGAAGGCCGGGTCGTCGGAGAGGCCGGCGAGGGCGGCGAACAGCTCCTGCGGCTCGCGCCGGCCGCGGACCGCGTCGACCCGGAAGGCGTAGGCGCCGCGCCGCGCCAGCCGCGCGACATACACCTCCGAGCGCCAGGACCCGTCCCCACCGTCGTCGGGGCCTGCCACCCGCAGGTACCAGCGGGCGTCGGCGCCGAGCTCCCGCTCGGCCCGGCGGCGCACCCGCAGCACCAGCGGCGCGTAGCGGCCCCAGCGCAGCTTGGACGCCTTGGTCACCCCGACCAGGTCGACGCCGCGGTCCAGGGCGAGCTGGTGGACGGGGCCGACTATTCCCTGCGGCAGGAACGCGCCGGGGTGGAGGCTGCCGTCGACCAGCACCAGGTCGCCGGGGCGGGCGGCCGCGACCGCCTCGGTGGCGCGCCGCCACTCGGCCAGCTCGCGGAGCACGTCGACCACGCCGCCGAGGTCGGCCAGCTCCCGCTCGCGCCGCACCCCGGCCAGCGCGAGCGCCTCGGCGTAGGCGGCCTTGGCGTCGGTCTGGGTGAGGGCACGCAGCATCAGCGGGTCGACGTCGGCGGCGAAGGTCTCCCGGTCGCGGTGCCAGACGGTCCCGGCGCGGTAGGCGACCAGCCAGAAGCTGCGGCCGTTGAGCAGGCAGGCCGAGCCGCCGTCGACCGCCGCGGCGGTCACCCCCGGCGCCTGGTCGCAGCCGAACTGGACCAGGGGGGCGTCGTCGGCCAGCTCCAGGGAGCCGCCGTCCTCGGGGCCGACCGGCTCGTCGACGGGGTTGTCGACGCGGCTGCCGCCGTCGGCGAGCAGCCGGCTCAGGTAGCCGGCGGCAAGCCGCACGCGGTCGGCGTAGTCCTCGACGAGCACGTGCCTCCCCTCGGATCGAACACGCGTTCACCCGGAGCGTAACGAATGTCCCCGGGAAGGGGAAGCACCGCGCGGAGTGTAGCAGCACCCGGCCCACCGCCCGCCGCGATTAAGCGCCGGCTAAGCAACGCTTAATCGCGCGCCGGTACTCCTTGTGCGGGGTCACGGTCCAGGCCGCTTCCCGCGGCCGTCGGTGCGCACGGGGAGGTGAGGGTCGGTCGTCTGGTGCGGTTGGGCGACATCGGGCCATGGGAACGGTGCCGGTCACGTGACCTGGTAGATCGTGTCGGAGCGAACAAGAAGGGACAGGTATGCCAAGCGATCTTGATGCCAGCATCAAGCTGCTCTACCCCGTCGATCTCAATCAGTTCTTCACCATCGACGACGTGGCGAGCGGTGACTCCTTCGACGTCATCGCCAACGTGGAGATCGGTCAGGACCTGAACCAGAGCGTCGACAACTTCGACCTGCGGGTGGGAATCGTCAACCTCACCCAGTCGAACTCGGTGGCCGTCGTGAACGACGCCGGCGCGCTGGCGCCAGCGGCCACCCCGTTCCTCGACGAGCGACGGGTCAACATCCCCGCCGGCTGGAGCGCGAACGCGGGGGACGTGCTCCAGGCCGTGGCGTCCTACAAGGTCACCGCCGGCGTCAACACCGACTTCTCCACGGCGGTGAGCCAGACCTTCGTGGTGTCCTGAGCCGGTCGGTGGAGGGTGGCCCCGCCCGAACCGGGCCCAGGGCCGCCCTCCGCCCCCGTTCCCGTGGACCAGCAAGGGTACGAGACGTTCGTGGTCGAGCTGCTCGTGGACGAGCATCGGGTGGTGCGCCGGACGCGCGTGGTGCACGTGCAGACTGGGGCCGAGGAGCGGTGGGCCGGTTGGGACCGGGAGCGGCTGCTGCGGTTCGTGGTGACGCTCCCGGACCTCCACGTTCCCGAGCTCGATGAGCGCGAGGAGTGAGTCGTCGGTGTCTGGTAGCTGGGACGCCACCATCATGCTGGTGTACGCCGTCGACGACGGCAGCTCCTTCCCGATCGACGCCGTCAGCAACGGCAGCGCCTTCGAGGTGGTCGCAGGGATCAGGATCGGGCGCAACCTGATGCAGTTCGTCGACACGTGCGAGCTCTTCGTGTCGGTCCGCAACCTCAGCCGCTCGACCACCCTGCTGAGCCAGCACCAGTCCTACGTGCTGGTGCCGCAGGACGCCCCGCACGACCAGCGGCTCCACGTCAAGGTCGCCGCCGGATGGAACGCCGACGAGGGTGACGCCTTGGAGGTCCTGGCGACCTTGAAGGTGACGGCCGGGATCAACTCGGACTACACCCTGGCCAGGAGCGCGCCGTTCATCGTCTGCCGCTGAGCCGGGCCTCAGACCGGCTGGTGGCGCCGGACCGCCTCCTGGAGCCCAACGGTGGCGGGCGCCGGGTCGACGCCGAGCTCGGTGCGGAGCGCCGCCGCGCAGGCGAGGTACTGGCGCAAGGCCAAGTGGGGGTGGCCCTGGCGGCTGTAGCAGCGGATCAGCCGCCGGTGGGCGTCCTCCCGGCAGGCGTCCCGCTCGACCATGTCCAGGCACAGGGCCGCGCATGCCCCGTAGCGACCCTGGTCGAAGTACAGGCGGCTGAGCCGGTCCAGGACCTCGAGGTAGGCCAGGCGCAGGCGCTCGCGGGCCAGCACCGCCCAGTCCTCGTACGGGTCGTCGGCGAGCAGGTCGCCCCGGTACAGCGCGGCCGCGAGCTCGTACTCGGCGACGGCGGCGGCCTCCTGGCCGCTGCGCTCGAACCGGCGGGCGGCCTCGGCATGGCGCTCGAACTCGTCCACATCGACCCAGAGCCGAAGGCCGGCGGCCAGCCGGTAGGCGCCGCCCTCGAAGACGACCACCGGGATGTCGGCGGCGGCGCGCAGGGCGCGGCGCAGGCCGTGCACGGCGACGTTGAGGCTGTTGCGGGCCGCCGCCGGTGGCGAGCCCGGCCAGAACACCTCCATCAGGACCTCCCGCTGCGGCCACAGGTCGCGGTGGACCAGCAGGTACTTGAACAGCGACCGTCCCCGCCCGCTCGGCCAGTCGTCCACCGTCACGCCGTCGAGGCTGACGCGGAGCCGGCCGAGGAGGTGCACCGCCAGCGTCGGGGCCGCCGGCCGGGACGCCGCGGCCCGAGGCGCCCCGGGAGCCGCCGGCCTCACGATCACTGGCATGCTTCTCCCGTCATCCGAACCGCACGCGATCCTGCATCGTCGCCTACCGGGGGGCGGCCAGGCAGTGACGCCGGTCACCGCGGCGGCGTGCCGCCGGTCACCACCTGCCGGACAATGGGGGCGTGTTCGCCACCGACCGCACCGTCAAGCTGCTGACCCTGGGAGCCTGCTGCTTCGGCCTGTTCATGGTGATGCTCGACAACACCATCGTGAACGTGGCCCTGCCGAGCATCCAGCGCGACCTCGGCGCCGGGGTGGCGGGGCTGCAGCTCGTGCTGGACGCCTACGTGCTGGTGTTCGCCAGCCTGCTGCTGACCGCCGGCTCGCTCGGCGACCGCTTCGGACGCCGGCGGGTGTTCCGGGCCGGCCTGGTGGTGTTCACCGCCAGCTCGGCGCTGTGCGGCCTCGCGCCGAGCCTGGCGGCGCTGGTCGGCGGGCGAGCGCTGCAGGCAGTCGGCAGCGCCGCGCTGCTGCCCAGCACCCTGGCGATCCTCACCGCCACCTTCCCCGACCCGCGGGAGCGGGTGCAGGCGATCGGCCTGTGGTCGGGGGCGTCCGCGATGGCGCTGGCGGCCGGCCCGGTGCTCGGTGGGCTGCTCACCGACGCCCTCGGCTGGCGCTGGGTGTTCTACGTCAACGTGCCGGTCGGCGTGGCGGCGTTCCTGGTCGCCGGGCGGGTCATCGCCGAGTCCCGCAACCTCCCCGCCCGCCGCCTGGACCTGCCGGGGCTGCTGCTCGGCAGCGCCGGGCTCGGCGCGGTCACCTTCGCGCTGATCGAGGGCAACCAGCGCGGCTGGGGCTCGCCTGAGATCCTCGCGCTGCTGGCCTTCGGCGCCGCCGCCCTGCCGGCGTTCCTGCTCGTCGAGGCCCGCCGGCGCGAGCCGATGCTGGCCCTGCACGTCTTCAGGGACCCGGCCTTCTCCAGCGCCAACGCCGTCATGCTGGTGGTCGGCTTCGCGACGCTCGGCTTCGTCTTCTTCAACACCCTGTACTTCCAGGCGGTGCAAGGCTGGTCGCCGTTCCAGGCCGGCCTGCGCAGCCTGCCGAACACCCTGGCCGTGGTGGTGACCGCACCGCTGGCCGGGCGCCTGGCGTCCCGCTACGGCTACCGGCTGCCGGTGGTCGCCGGCCTGCTGCTCGGCGCCGCCGCGCTGCTGCTGCTCAGCGGCATCCAGGTCGGCACCCCGTACGGCACGCTGTGGTGGAAGCTCGCCATGCTCGGCTCCGGGTTCGGGCTGGCGAGCGCGCCGGCCGTCGCCGCCGCGGTGACCACCATGCCCGGCGCGCAGGCCGGTGTCGCCTCGGCGGTGGCCAACAGCGGCCGGCAGGTCGGCGGGGCGCTCGGCGTCGCCGTGCTCGGCGCGGTCGCCACCGCCCGCTTCACCGCCGTCCTGCCCGACCGGCTGGCCGCGGCGGGGCTGCCGGCGCCGCTCAGCGACCGCATCCGGGCGGCGGCGGGCGAGGCGGTCGGCGCGGCGGCACCCGGCGGGACCGCCGGCGCGGCCGCCCGGCACGCGGTCGCCTCGGCGTTCGTCACCGGCATCCACGCCGCCTACCTGCTCGCCGGCCTTGCGCTGGCCGCGGGCGCGGTGGTCGCGCTGGGGTTTCTGCGACCGCGACCGCCGGAGCCGGCGGAGGGCGGCGAGCTCCCCGCCGAAGCGGCCGCTCCCGGCGCGGTGCCGTAGCCGTACCCGGCGAGCCGGCCGCTCCCGCTCCCGGCGTGGCGCCGTAGCCGTACCCGGCGAGCCGGTCCGCGGCCGAACGCGGCGGCGAGGAAGCGGAGCTGGGCGGGGGCCTGCCGCTGCCAGAAGACGCCGTCGTGGCAGCCCTTGGCGAGGTTGACCACGGCGCCGCTAGGGAGGCTGGCGGCCAGGGCGCGGGTGGCGTCGGCGAACGGGTCGTCCCGGCCGCAGTCGACCCGGACCGCGAGCCCGCGCAGCCGCGCGGCGCCGGCGACCTCCTCGCCGGCCGCCGCCACCGCCGGGCTGGTGGCGACCACGGCCGCGAGCCGGTCGGGGGCCGCCTCGGCCAGCCGCAGCGCGCCGCCGGCGCCCATCGACCAGCCGAGCACGCCGAGGGTGTCGGCGCCGGTCCGCAGCCCGAGGCCGGCGAGCACCGGCAGCAGCTCCTCCAGCAGCATCGCGAACGGGTCGTCGCCGCTGGCCGGCCGCCAGGAGCTGCCCCGCCCGTCGGCCGACGCCAGCGCCAGCGGCCGCAGCCGCTCTCCCCCGACCGCCTGGGCGAGGTGGTGGTGCATGCGCAGCCGGTCGAAGGGGGCGCGGTGGTCGCCGGCGGCGGCGTGCAGCAGCAGGCAGACCGGCAGGCGGTCGCCGGGCCCGGAGCCGGGCGGCCAGGCGACGCCGTAGCCGACCGTCCGGCCGCGGCGCTCGGACCCGAAGGTGCCGAAGCGCGTCGGGCCCGGCGCCACCGTGGTCGCCGGCACCCCCACGTCGCAGGCCCCGAGCGTCCTGGCCAGCCGGTAACGGCCGGGCAGCACGCCGGCGCGGACCAGCCCCACGCCGCCCGCGACCGCCGCCGCAACGCCGACGGCGCCACCGGCGATCGCCTGCCGCCGCGTCAGGGTCCCGGCCATCGGCGTCCGCTAGGCTCCGGCTTGCGGAGCGCCAGCGGCGCCGGCTTGCGGAGCGCCAGCCCCGACCGCGTCGGCGAGCCGGTCCACCTGGTCCAGGTTCGCCACGGTCGGGTCGAAGACGAGCTCGTCGACGCCGAGCTCCTCGAAGGCCGCGGCCCGCTCCCGGACCGCCCGCGGGGTGCGGGGCGCGCCCGTGGCGATCGCCTCCGCCCAGTCGCCCAGGAACCCGTAGTAGGTGCGCAGGTTGCGCAGCGACTGCTCGGTGTGCTCCTCCCCGAGGGAGAAGTAGGACAAGACGACGATGCGCGGCGTCCCGTCGCCGCCGGCCCGCTTCCATGCGTCCGTGAACGTCTGGATCGCGCCGCCGGCCATCTCCGGCGGGGCGCCGCCGATGGTGAACCCGGCCTGCCACCGCGCCGCGCGCGGCGCCGCCAGCTCGGGCTGCCCGCCGATCAGCAGCGGGATGCGGCCGCGGGTGGCCGCCGGCCCCACCGGGAACGAGCTGCCGGCCACCGGCTCGCCCGCCCACGCCTGGTGCAGCAGCTCCAGGTCGGCGTCGAAGCGCCTGCCGCGGTCGGAGAACGACCGGCCGGTGAGCGCAAAGTCGTCGGGCCTGCCGCCGACCCCGAGACCGAGGGTGAGGCGGCCGCCCGCGACCCGGTCCAGGCTGGCGGTGGCCTTGGCCAGCAGGACGGGGTTGTAGGCGGGCGCGAGCAGGATGTTGGGGACCAGGCCGATCCGCTCGGTCACCGCCGCCGCCGCGGTCAGGGCCGTGAGCGAGTCGTAGCTCGGGTAGGCGATCCGGTCGATCGTCGCCAGCGAGGAGAACCCGCGCTCCTCGGCGCGCCTGGCCCACGCCAGCAGCGTGTCGCCGCCGAGGTCCAGCACGGTGTTCGGGAGGCCGATGCCGATCCGCATGTCGTCTCCTTTCCGGAAGTGGCCCAGCATACGCGCGGCCGGGCGCGCGGTAGGGTGCCGCCGGGCGACCCATGCGAGGAGGCCGACGTGACCGACGAGCCGAGCCGCGCGTTCGCGCTCACCGCCGCCCAGGAGCGGCTGCTGGCGGAGATACGGGCGCTGGCCAGGGAGGTCCTCGCGCCGCTGGCCGAGGCCGGCCCACCAGGCCGCGTGAACCGGCCACTGGTCCGCGCCCTCGGCCAGCACGGCCTGCTCGCACGGGTGATCCCCTCCACACCGGCCGCTCCAGGCGGCGAACCCTGGCACCACCTGCCGGCGGGGCCACTGTGCCTGCTCAGGGAGGCGCTGGCGCGCGAGTCGACCGCGGCCGAGACGGCGCTGGCCCTGCAGGGGCTCGGCGCCCACCCGATCGCGGTCGCCGGCACCGAGCCGGTGCGGCGGCGCTGGCTTCCCGCCGTCGCCGCCGGCGAGGCGGTCGCCGCCTTCGCGCTCTCCGAGCCCGGCGCCGGCTCCGACGCTGCCGCGCTGGCGCTGCGGGCCGAGCCCGACGGCGACGGCTTCAGGCTCACCGGCACCAAGACCTGGATCTCCAACGCCCCCGACGCCGACGTCTACACCCTGTTCGCCCGCACCACGCCGGACGCGCGCTCCCGCGGGATCACCGCGTTCGCGGTCCCCGGCGACGCTCCCGGGCTCGGCGGCGAGCCGCTGGAGCTGCTCGCCGGCCACGCCGTCGGCCGGCTCGAGCTGGACGGCGTGCCGGTCGGTGCCGAGCAGGTCCTCGGCCAGGTCGACCAGGGGTTCGGCCTGGCGATGCGGACCCTGGACCGGTTCCGTCCCAGCGTCGGCGCGTTCGCGGTCGGGATGGCGCAGGCCGCCCTGGACGCCGCCGTCGACCACGCCGCCGATCGGCAGACCTTCGGCCGGCCGCTGCGCGAGCACCAGGCCGTCGCCCACGCCCTGGCCGACATGGCCACCAGCACCCAGGCGGCCAGGCTGCTGGTGTACGCGGCCGCCGGCCGCTACGACGCCGACCCGGACGCACCGGGGGTCACCGAGGCGGCCGCGATGGCCAAGCTGTTCGCCACCGAGGCCGCGCAGCGGGTCGTGGACCAGGCGGTGCAGCTCCTCGGCGCCCGCGCGCTGGAGCGAGGCCACCTGCTGGAGCGCCTCTACCGCGAGGTGCGCGCCCCGCGGATCTACGAGGGCACCTCCGAGATCCAACGGACCGTGATCGCCCGCGAGCTGTTCCGCGGCCGGGAGGCTCCGGGCGGGACCGCGCTACCGTAGGCTCCGCGACACACCTGGAAGGGAGGCTGGACGCCATTACCCCCTTTCGCGCCTCGGCGGGCTTCACCGAGCGCTGGCGGCATTTCGCCTACCGGGAGGACGGCGGCGTCGTCACCGTCACCTTCGACCGCCCGGAGCGGCTCAACGCGCTCACCTTCGAGGTCTACGCCGACCTCCGCGACCTGCTCACCGAGCTGCCCCATCGCGACGGCCAGCGGGTGCTGGTGCTGACCGGCAGCGGGCGTGGCTTCTGCTCCGGCGGCGACGTGCGCGACATCATCGGCCCGCTGCAGGCGATGGGCACCCGCGAGCTGCTGGACTTCACCCGCATGACCGGCGCGGTCGTGCGCGGCCTGCGGGAGCTGCCCCTGCCGGTGGTGGCCGCGGTCAACGGGGTCGCGGCCGGCGCCGGCGCGGTCATCGCCCTGGCCGCCGACTTCCGGCTGCTGGCCCGCTCGGCCTCGCTGCAGTTCCTGTTCACCAAGGTCGGCCTGGCCGGCGCCGACATGGGCTGCGCCTACCTGCTGCCCCGCCTGGTGGGCCTGGGACGCGCGACCGAGCTGCTGCTGCTGGGCGACCGGGTCGACGCCGCCCAGGCCGACGCGCTCGGGCTGGCGACCCGGGTGGTCGACGACGCCGAGCTGCCGGCGGCGACCGCCGAGCTGGCCGGCCGGCTGGCCGCCGGCCCGGCGATGGCGCACGCCGCCACCAAGCTGCTGCTCGGCCGCGAGCTGGACCTGCCGCTGGCGGGGGCGCTGGAGCTGGAGGCGGTCACCCAGGCGCTGCTGCTGCGCTCCGACGACCACGCGGAGTTCTACGCCGCCTTCAACGAGGGCCGCTCCCCCACCTGGACCGGCCGATGACCCGGCGCAGCCCCCACCGGATCGTCACCGTGGAGGGCCTGGCGCCCCCGGTCGGCTTCGCCCACGCGGTCGTGGCCGCCCCCGGCCGCACCGTGTACCTGGGCGGGCAGGCGGCGCAGGGGCCGGACGGGGTGATCACCGGCACCAGCGTGGCCGAGCAGTTCGACGTCGCCGCCGGCAACCTGGTGACGGCGCTGCGCGCCGCCGGCGGCGAGCCGGAGCACCTGGTGTCGCTGCAGGTGTTCACCACCAGCGCCGCCGCCTACCGGGAGGCCCTCTCGGAGCTGGGCGCGACCTACCGGCGCCACTTCGGCCGCCACTACGTGGCCACGGCCCTGTTCGAGGTCGCCGGCCTGTTCGACCCGTCCGCCAGGGTCGAGCTGCTGGGGATCGCGGTGATCCCCGATCCGGAGCAGTCTTAGGGCCTCTGAGCTGCGGCGATGCCTTGGACAGTGCCCGCTTGGCCCACGTCTGCCCCATCTGATGCGGCGGCGCGCTGGTGCAGCTCGTCAAGCCGGTCGGCCACCGCGTCGAGGTCCTCCGGGAAGAGGCCGGCGTACACGTCCAGCGTCATGGCCGCGGAGGCGTGGCCGAGCTGCCTTTGGACCGCCTTGACGTTGGCGCCCGAGGCGATCATCAGCGAGGCGGCGGTGTGGCGGAAGTCATGGAACCGTAGCCCTTCGGGGAGGCCGGCGGCGCGCACGGCGGGCCGGATGTAGCCGCGGACGAAGCTGCTCTGGCGCAGCGGCCCGCCATCGGGCGCGGTGAACACCAGCGCCTCGGGGCCGTGCGGCCGGTCGACCAGGTAGGCGCCCAGTTCGTCGGCGAGGAACCGCGGGATGCGGACGGTGCGAGTCTCGCCGGACTTGGGCGGCCCCCACACCAGCTCGCCGGCGACCTCGGTCGCCTGCTCGACCACCTCGACTTCGCGGCGAAGCAGATTGAGCCGCTTCACCTTGAGGGCGGCCAGCTCCCCGGCCCGGAGGCCGGTGTAGGCGGCCGTCAGCACCAGCAGCGGTACCGCGGGTCGATGGCGCCCGCGAGCACCTCCACCTGGTCGGCCGTGAGGAACAACATCTCGGCGCGCTGGCCCTTCTCGACCTTGACGCCCGTGGCGACGTTGCGGGCCAGCTTGCCGCCCTCGACGGCGGAGGCGAGCACCTGGGAGAGCACCTGACGGGCGCTGCGCACCCGGGAGGGCGATAGCCCGGACTCGACCAGCCGGGCGATCCACTCGCGGACCATGAGGGTGTCGACCGCGGCCAACGGCACGTCGGCAAACGTCGGCAACACCTGGTTGTCAAGGAGCTGGCGGTAGGCCCGCGACGCGTCGCCGGCCGCCGGATGGGCGCAGCCGCCGCGTACCACCGCTCTGCGAATGCGCCCAGCAGCACCTTGCCACCGACCGGGTCGACCCACGATCCGACCTGAGCGGCGTGGGCGTTCTCCGTCGCCCACCTGGCCGCGTCCGCGCGCTTGGCAAACGTCTTCTCGCGCTGGCGACCGGCCGGGTCCCTGTAGCGCACCCTGTAGCTGACCTTGCCGCCCCTGATGCGGCGGTCGATGTCGGCCATGGCGGACTACTCCCCTCGATGCGCCGTCGCGCGGTGCTGCCGTAGCTCTCGGCTCCCGACAGTGAAGGACTCGGGACAGTCGCCGATGCCACACCGCTCGATCAGGCCGAGCTTCTCGGTGTGATCGCGGAGGTTCCGCCCGCCCGGCCCGTAGCCATGGGCGACCACACGCGCGGCGATCGAACCGCCGTGGAAGATCCCATCCAGGTACATCGTCGCCTTCTTGTCGTGACCCTGCGCGAAGAAGGCGCCCGCCTCCACCTGGCGCCCACAACCGCAGAAGCACTCACCGGTTGGCTGAATGCCTCCCTTGGCCCTGCTCATCGAGCCTCCCTTCCAAGGATGTCTTGGATGTCTTGGATATCTTGACATCCTTGGCAGCCAAAGACAAGCCCTGAGCGGACTCGCCCCAGGGCCGCAACGCTGGCCGCCGTCGAACACCGCTCGGACGTGAGATAAAAACCTGCCTGTCCATCGCGGCCGGCGGGGTCGCCCTCGGCTCCGTCGCGGTCGAGCAGGGCGATGTGCTGTACTTGGCGCTGGAGGACCCCGCCCGCCGGCTCAAGTCGCGCCTGGCCACCCTGCTCGGCGGCAGCCAGCCGCCCGCGCGGCTCACGATCTGGACGGTCTGTCCACCGCTGCCCGAGGGCGGCGAGGCTGCCATCCGGGCATGGCTCGACCAGCACCCGGCCGCCCGCCTGGTAGTGGTCGACGTATTCACCCGCGTTCGCGGCGAGGCACCGCGCGGCGTCTCCGCCTTCGCCGCCGACTACCGCGCCGTCGCCCAGGTCAAGGCCATTGCCGACGACTACGGCGTTGCGGTGGTCCTGGTCCATCACGACCGCAAGGCGCCCGCCGACGACTTCCTCGCCACCATCTCGGGGACCAACGGCCTGGCCGCCGCTGCCGACACGATCCTGGTCCTCAAGCGCGCCCGCGGCGAGGCGGACGCCGTGTTGCACGCCACCGGCCGCGACGTGGAAGAGGTCGAGCGGGCGCTCCGCTTCACCCCGGCAACGGGCGCCTGGGTGCTGCTGCGGGGGCCGGTCATCGACTTCACCGCGACTGGGGTTCGCGGTGACGTGCTCCGCTGGCTGCGCCAGCACGGCGCCGCCAAGCCGCTGGAGATCGCCGACGCGCTCGACCTCAAGCCGAACACGGTGCGCCAGACCTGCCGCCGCATGGCCGAGGAGGGCGACCTCGGCACCGACGGTGCGGGGCGGTACTGGGCGCTGCCCGCTTGATCCGGCTCCCCCACGCCTCTGTCACCCGTGTCACTCTGTCACCCGTGTCACTCTGTCACCGGAGAGCTGGAGGCGGCACCCTGCCGGTCGCCGCCGACGGCACTGTGAAGTAAAGGAGTACCCCGCCATGACTCAGCAGCAGCGAAGCAACCAGGAGACTGCCCGGATTTTGATTGAGCAGATCGGCCATCATCTGGACAGGATTGACAACATCCTCAACCAGCTCGCGCGCCTCGGCATCAGCAAGGATGCTGTTGTGGCACTTGGAGACATCCGCCCGATGCTTCGCCGAGCCCGCGAGGACCTCAAAGACTAACCGGCGGGGGTCAGGCATGATGAGGAGGGCGTGTATCTGTTCAGGTCTTCCTTGTGACTGACTGCTGCGTGATATTCAGGGAGGCTCGGCTCGGTTCAGCCTTCCAGGCCGTTTTGTGGGCAGCACCACAGCGGCCGGCCACCAAGCCGGGGCAGCTCGAGGTGCTTGGCGGTGGCGGCGCCGAGCACCGTCCAGGCATCGAACGGTTCGTTGTCGACCAGCAGCCAGCGCCCATCGGGTGACCATGTCACCCAGTCGAAGTGCGAGCCCTGCTCGAATACCAGCCGCGGCCGGGCCGTCGGCTGGTCGATGACCAGGAGCTGATGCGGTACCGGGGCGCCGCTGGTGGTCCAGGCCAGCCGATGGCCGGTAGGCGACCAGGCAAACATCGAGATGGCATACGGCGAGGTGAGCAGCCGGATGGGGGTGCCGTCGGCCCTGGCCAGCAGGATCGCCCCGCCGACGCCGGCGATGGACGCTCGGGTGGCGAAATACCTCCTGTCGGCGGAGAAGACCGGCCCAAGCAGGGAGGCGCGGCGGTGCCCGGCCAGGGCGGCGACCCGGGCGCCGGAGATGAGCGGGGTCCGCGTGCCGGTGGCCAGGTCCAGGGCGTGCAGCGTGCCGGCATTGGCGGGGGTGGGCCCTGGCCAGTACAGCAGGCGACCGGCAGGGGTCCAGCCGGCGAGCGTGCCGGCGGCGACCTGCCGGCGGGCCGACCCGTCGGCGCGTTCCACGACGATCCGGTCGGTGCTCACCAGCCCGAGGTTCTTGGCGCGCCTGACCGGTTCGAAGGCGACCAGCGACCCGTCCGGCGAGATCCGGGTGTTGCCGACCGGGGAGGGCAGCGGGAACCGGCCGGCCAGGCCGAGGCGGCCCTGGGCGTAGCGGTAGACGAGCCAGCCCGCCGGCGGCCCGGCGCGGGCGGGACGCTCGACCAGCACCCGCCCTGGCCGCAGCCACCACGCGTTGCCGCCCCAGCCGCGGCCGTGGACCTCGGCGCGTGCGAGTTGCCCGCTGGGGGTGGCGGTGGCGACGCCGATGCCTGCCGCCTCCGCGTCGTAGTTGTAGGGGTCGGTGGACACGCCGATGCCGTACAGGATCGTGGTGTCGGCGAGCACGCTGGCCAGCCTCGCCGGCACCTGGGGTTGGGTCTGGGTTGACGCGGTCGGCGGGGCCGCGATGGGTGGGGTGGTGGGCGACGGCCTGGCCGCGGGCCGGCTGGGCGTACAGGCCACCGCTGCCGGCGCCAGCAGCACGGCAAGGACCACCGCACGGATCTGGTGGCGGACAACCGGCAGGTTGGCTGCGCGTGGCCTCTTCACGCCCCAGCAGACGCTGCCCGCCGGGTGAAGGTTCGCGTCGTGCGAGCCGAGCGGGCGGGCGGGATCGTGAGGGCTGGATCGCCCGCTGCTGTGGAGGCCGGTTCGTCATCACCGTGCGCGTCACCGCAACACCATCCAGCGTGTTCATACCAGACTGACCGGTTTGACCACGCAAGCAACAGCGGGTAACTCTCCCCGCAGTGGCCCACGGGCAAGCGGGCCCTTGTTCCCGCTTGGTTGCTGGGAGGCCATGCTCCCGCCGCATGCTGGTGACCCGGAGGCGACGGTCGCGGTCCAGGCCGCACGCATCGCGCGGCTTGAGGCGGCCAACGCGGCGCTGCGGGCCCGGGTCGCCGAGCTGCACGCGGCCAACGCGGCGCTTGCGGTGCGGGTGGCCGAGCTGGCACGCCGCCTCGGCACCGACTCGTCGGACTCCTCCAAGCCGCCGTCACAGGACGGGTTGCGCAAGCCGCCGCGGGCCGCGCGTCGCGACGGCGGGGGCCGCAAGCCGGGCAAGCAGCCGGGCGCCCCGGGCGCGCACCTGGCCCAGGTCGCCCAGCCCGACGAGGTCGTGGTGCACGTCCCGGACCGGTGTGCGGGCTGCGGCGCCGACCTGGCCGACGCGCCGGTGGCCGCCACCACGGCCCGCCAGGTGTTCGACCTGCCGCCGCTGCGGCTGGTGGCGACCGAGCACCGGGCCCAGCGGCGCCGCTGCGCCTGCGGGCTGGAGACTGCCGGCCGCTTCCCCGAGCAGGTGCGCTCGCCGGCCCAGTATGGCCCCGGGGTACGCGCGCTCATCGCCTACCTGTGCGTCTACCAGCATCTGCCGATCGACCG
>WNGA01005719.1_pt1 | contig 24982 bp, 25 predicted proteins | sample 5400061 | NCBI WGS metagenome assembly WNGA01 (sample SAMN13153366, study PRJNA577476) | soil metagenome | isolation source: 100 cm soil or saprolite under grassland replicate 2 | place: USA:California | collected 2016-06-15 | reverse complement strand
TGGGCTTCGCTGTCCTTTGCCAGCTCGCCCCACACCGTAGGCCTCATCATCCGGTTCTTGTTCATCGGCTCGCGCCTTTGATCCACGCTTCTTTCAGACCCCGCCTCGCGACGACGCCCTTGCGCTTCTCTAGCCCTTCACCTCCACCAGGTTGGGCAGGGGACTTTCACCCCCAAGCTGTCGAACATGTTCGGCACACAGAATACAGCCCAGGGCCGCAAGCCCTGGGTAAACACGGGATGACACAAGCCCTGAAAGGGCGAAAGAAGGTTGCGACAACGACTCTGAAATCCATTGCATCAGCTTTCGCCACCACGCGTGAACACCCACCGATCGCTGGCGAGAAAGTTTGCCACCGCGCACGCCGTCACGCTCAGCAGGTTAGCCGGAAGAACGTGCATGTGCATTCCGCCCACCAGCAGCCGCATCAGCAGCAGATTCCCCACGATTGAAGTAGCGCCATTGCTAAGGTGAAACCGAACCAGCCTCCTCAGCTTGCCATCGATACCCGCCGTAGCACGCTCCCGCCAGGTGAACTTCTCGTGCCACACAAAATTGTGCAGTACCGTCACTTCCACGGCGACCACGGTTGCAACCAAGTAGTTCGAAGTGAGCAAGGTGAGTACCTGGATCATCATCAACTGCATCGCGAACCCAAGCATGCCGACCAGGGTGAATTTCACGGGAGAGGAAAGTCTCAATCCGCGAAGTTGATCAGTCATCAAGCCGCTCCGCGATGTACAGCGCGTGTGTGTGCCGCAGCGCGCAAACAACCATCATCACCATCATTCCGGTAATTGCGATCACGCCTCCAACATCGAACAACCGCAATCGCATTCCAAATAGACCGATGTTCGCAGAGCGCAGCAACGCCAGATTTCCTACGGCCAGCAACAGCCGTATTTCGGTGGGGCCAAACATCCAATATGAGAGTTGGAACTCTCCCAGCACGTAAGTCGTCAGGTAGCTCTCAATCGAAAGCATGAGAAACGCCACCAGCATTCCGAAGGCAATCGCGGGATGCACATATCCCGACAGCGCCAGGCCACCCATTAAGAAGAGTGCAGAAAAGGTGTCCACGACGTGGTCCACGTAAAACCCATATCGTGGACGCTGCCGATTGCGTGCGCGCGCCAGCGTTCCATCCAGGCTGTCCCCCAGCCAGTTCAGTCCTAGAAAGAAAATGACCAGCAACAGCGCATATTGGTTCCAGCGCGCCAGCACGTAACTGACTCCCGCGAGCAATTGCGCCGCGAAACCCAGCAGGGTCAGGTGATCGGAATTAATCCAGCGCGGAGTTCGCTCCGCCAGGCAGATCAGTACCTTTTTCTCCAGCGGAGCCGTGAGGCTCCGCTGCAGCCTTACGGCAGAAGTAAACATAATGGGGGACGACGGTGTCGCGCGGTACGGCGCAGCCATAAAAGTCTCTCCTCTGCGGACCTGGCTAATTTGCAACATAGCCCGCAATCAATCAATGCCCCGCGTCACAATCGGAGAACAATGCAAGGTCAAGCCGCAAGTTATTCAAAGCAGATAGCTTGGAGTGAGTTATAAGTTGGCGGATAGGGGCTCTCATGGTTTCCAAAAGGCGCGAAAGAAGGAACCTGGGCGGTTGCGGAAGCGTATTAATATTTGTGTGCACGTGGCAGGGTTCGGCTATGCACCTCTTGGCATTTTTCTTTCCGCCGATCTTCGGCTTTGGATTCGTTCTGTATTTTCTCCCGGCGATCATCGCGTTCGCGCGAAGCAAGCGGGACGCGGGCGCGATTCTGGTCCTAAATTTCTTCCTTGGGTGGACGGCCATCGGCTGGGTGATTGCGTTGGTGTGGGCACTGAAGGCAGATGTGCCGGTAGTGATTCGGTAACTGCCCAACCTCTCGCTTAATGGCCTATGGGTTTTGAGCGCAATCGCCTTGATTTTCGACAATTGGATTACTTCACCGTACATCGGGCGTCAAAGGAGAGTAGCAATTGAACAAACCTCTTCACGCGCTCGTATTGATGAGTGGAGGAACATGAACATCCCCTTGCGTTGTTTGAGGACCATTTTTCTCGTTTTGACCCTTAGTAGTGCGGTTGTTGGTGCCTCAGATGGTGAAGTTATGTGCCGTCAGCAACTTAAGACCTCAAACAACTGCTATCGCCTTTACAGGCCACCCGGTCCCGCTCGCGGGCTTGTGGTGATGCTCCCGTATTACGGCTCGGACGCAAACGAGTTCTCATCTGCCGGACTGCGGGGCTGCTCGCAAAGAAGAACGTGGCCACGATCGTGGTTAGCGCTAGCGGTTACCTTGTGGACGATGACCTCGCGACGCTGAAGGCATTAATTGGAGAAGTGGTGCAGGAGCTGAACATTCCCGCCGGGAGTTTGGTGGTCGGAGGTATTTCTGCGGGAGGTACAGGTGCGGTCCGATACTCCGAATACTGCAGTTCCGGCCACTGCGATGAGCGTTCCAGGCCCGTTGCCATTTTCTCTGTGGATGCGCCCTTGGATTTTGAGAGCTGGTGGAATCGACAGGAATTGAATCTGCGGCGCGGCAACCCGAAATCCGCCCTGGAAGAATCCCAAGCGATTCTTGATGCATTGCAGTGGGCGATGGGCGGTTCGCCCAAACAGGTCCGCCAGGCCTATCGCAGCCGGTCGCCATTTCTGGCCTCAGAAAAGGATGGAGGGAATGCCCAACTGCTCAAGAACGTACCCATTCGACTCTATACCGAGCCGGATGTTGTCTGGTGGATTGAAAATTATGGCTGCGACTACACCACCATAAACGCCATTGACCAAGCGGCCTTGGTCTTGCAACTACGAGCACTCGGCAACACGAAGGCCGAGCTGATCATTACAAGCGGCAAGGGATTTAGGCCACCAGGGAAACGCAATCCGCATTCTTGGACAATCGTTGATGAGCCAGACCTCGCCGACTGGGTTGCCAAGTCGCTTCAGCCGTAAATACCACTACTCGAAAACCATGCTGACGTGAGCAAAGTGAGGTTGGACTTCCAAGATTCCGAAAAACTGTCCGCGCAAGGGACTTCTGACGCTGAGGGTTGTGCGGCAATAGCCCTGCCGCAATGGTTGTTGAAAAATCGCCTCTCTCCGAGTAGAGGAGCTCCCGATGAGCTGTAGGTCTTCCTTGGCTGTGTCCGCCGTTTCCAGCTTCGTGCCCGTTTAGGTTGACCATGGCACCACCGAGAGATCTCCTCCCTCACAGACCCCACCGTGCAGATTTCCCGCAGCGGGTTCCTCAAGCAGGACTCTCCGGATACGTCCAGGGATGTCGAATCTGAGGCGGCAGCAGTGGATGCCGACGAAGGAGTTTGGTATATCTCTCCCACGTCATCCGGTTCCCTCGCGTGCGGCGATTGAGCCACTTCCTCCAGATCCGCACGACTCCCCGATAGAACTTCAGAAGACTCTGAGAGTTTGTCGGTCGGCCGTAGTACTGGTAGTGGCCTCGGAGCTTGGCGTTGAGGGTCTTCTGCTGCTGGTCCACCGGTGCATGCCGGTGCTTCTGGCACCATGCGGCGATCGCCTTGAGACTCCTGCGGAGCCGCTTGCGCATCGTTCGCACATGCACGGTGAACTTCCCTCTCCGGCTGCGTGCGCAAATGTGCGTCAACCCGAGGAAGTCAAAGGTGCCGGGTTTCTTCTTTTCCTGCTTCTTCGCGCGTTCCTCCGCGTAGCGCCCAAATTCCACGAGCCGCGTCTTCTCCGGGTGAAGTGTCAAACCGTATTTTGCGAACCGCTTCGATAAGACGTTCTTCTTCCCTATAGTGGAAGCAGAGGATGGCGTCATCGGCGAAACGGATCTCGTGGGCTTCACCCCGGAGTCGGGGCTTCACCACCTCCTCGAACCATTCGTCGAGCACGTAGTGCAGGTAGATGTTGGCCAGGAGCGGACTGATCGTCTGTCCTTGCCCCGGCTGATAATCGCCCCATTACGATTGGCCCTGCAATATGAGGCTTAAGTTGCAACCGCAGCCACGGAATGAGTGACACGGTTGGCCTGAAGCTATAGTGCCATTCACGGGGCGATCCCGTACACCGTCAATTGTTTCGCGCCGCCCACATACACATGTCCATTGGCGACCGTCGGAATCGTGAACTTGACCGCTGTGCCCGCAGTGTCGCGCGTGCCGGCCTGACTGCTGTTGTATAGCTCCACGCTGAGGTCATCCGCGCGATAGGCATGCAGGATGGCTGGGCCGGGTGTGTTCACGCCTCCCACTAGATCGCCGCCAACGAACTTCGAGTTATCCAGCACCCAGACGATCCCATTCGAAGTGCCGCTGGACGAAACCGTTGCGGTCGCGCCGGGATATCCGAACGTCTTCGTGGTTTGCGACGACGGCGAAGACGGTAGCAGTCCATTCGTAAACTTGAAGGCCATCACCGATTCGTTCATCCCACCGAAATAGACGTAGCCGTTCCAGTTCGCAGGAGTGAACCAGTTGCCGTTGATCGGCTCTGGACGGCCGATCGTCAGCTTCTGCACGGCGTGGTCGGTCGTTGCGTTGAAGTGACCCATGTGGGAGCGATTTACGACGTAGATGATGCCGTCTTTGCCCCCGCACAGAATCAGGCTTGGAATAGTGGCGCCGCTCTGCGTCGGCGCGATCATCGGCCCGCCGGAACCGAGGTCCAGGTCCTCGGCATTCAGGGCAGCTTGGTTGCTCGGTGTGTAGAAATCGACGATGTGGAAGACGCCGTTAGACAGCGTCAGCTTCAGGAATGAATTGCCGGCACTCAGTCCGGACGTATTGAGGTTGAAATCGCCATTCCCCGTCACGACGAAGATGTTGCTGTTAGTGTCTGCCGCGGGACCGCCTCCGCTATTCCAGATGGCTGCAGCCCCATTGCTGCTCGGTGCGGTGCTGAGCACGCCCGTGCGGTGCAACGTGCCTCCATTAACGCTGTAAGCAAACATCCAGCCTTGGTACGGCAGTGCGTCGCCATGCGAGCCAAAGCAGATGATTACATCTGCATTCACCAGCAGCAGTGCCGGCCGTTGCAGGTGCCGTGAAGGCGCGAAGGTAACGCCTCCATAGCTGCCGGAGATCGTCACTGGCCCGCCGTACTTCTCCGCTCCCGTCGTCAGGCTCAACGCGTGCAGCTTGTGCTTCACCAGTCCGCTCTCAACCGTCGTCGCCACCACGTACAGAGTCTTGCTCGACGGGTCGATGACCGGTGTGCCGGTGATCCCGATCTCCGGCGAGATCAGCCCATTGCTCGCCTTCGGCAGGGTGGTGATGTTCGTACCCAGAAAATTCCGTTTCCAGATCGGCGACGTCGTCTTGCCGTCCGCGTTGAATGCATAAACACTGTCGTGCTCGGTCGCGGTGTAAACGACGTTCTGGTATGAGGTACCGATGAGGAGATTAGCCACGTACAGCGGTTGCGCATAGATCTGTCCGTCCACCGAGCGGGTGAAGACCCTTCTGAATGTCGTGGAGTTCACGCGCGAAGGCGCGAGTGCCCGCTCCTGCGCGTTCAGGCCGCTGCGGAACGTCTCTCCATGGTAGGTCATCATGCCGGGATAGTTGGTCACCCAGACGGTCGCTCCCGCGCTTACGCTGGTGTTAGCTTTGCTCCGGGCGATGACGGTATGGGTCCCGGTCGTCGAGGGTGGCGTGTATAAGCCCGAAGTGGAGATGGTACCCGCCGTCGAGCTTCCGCCGACAATGCCATCGACTAGCCACGTGATACCAGTATTCGTGGTGCCGGAAACGGCAGCATTGAATTGCTGCTTTTGTTTCAGAGTGAGTGGTGCGCGCCGCGGGAGGATAGTCACCGTGACCGCGGCGAATGACGAAAGTATGAGGCTGAACATTGTGAGTAGAAGGGACAGCTTGCGCACTGCGCATCGGATGGCCATCGGAGCCACAGGTGGGCTGTTGGATTGCACACTGCTGGCGAGGGTTGTCTGCATGAAGCCCAGAGTTGATGCCGTAGGAGACCACCCCAATACCGCTAGTCATTAGCGACTCGCCATTACACTCTGGCATCAGCAGAACCGTAATTGGCGATAAATCGCCAACTTTGGGGAGCTGTCAAGGGCGTCCCGCAGGGGACGTTCGTCTGGACCCTTAACAGCTCTGCACGTCGCTTCATCCTTAGTGGATTCGGTGTTCAGTTCGTATTGGCCGCTTCCGAACTGCTTTCCTCGAATCATTTCCGTTCGTTCGCAGAAGTAAGTTGATCGGCGCTTCGCACCTTTGCGTTTCTCAAAGTCTCGCCTGCAACCACCACTCCGACCCGGCTTCTATCCGCACTCTCAAGGGCCCACATGGGGGCCCGGTGCACGTTGGGGGTTCGATCTTAAACCAGGCCCTATCACCAAAAGTGACGGGCCTGGGTTGTTGGGTGCTGCCATCTGATTGGCGATCTCGATGGATCTGGCGATAGCCCGCAGTCACCCGAACAAGGCGAGTGGATCTCGTTGCTGCAAACCTTTCCCATAACGAATCGGCTTCCGCGTGATCAAACTATTCTTCTGCTCACTGGGTTCTGTCTTTCAGCGATTGCATCATTTAACTTCTATGGAATATTGTTGGGCCCGGCTTATGCAGCCGCCGTTTGTGCTGTCCCATCCTGGCGGAGCGGTTCATAGACGTCCCCCGTCACCCACAGGCTACCAAAGCGGCGCGTTCAAGAAAATTGTCCTGCCGTACACCAATGTCCCGACAAGCACAGCTGGCGTGAGCTCGAACAAAGGCTTGATCACGGGCTTCTCCGGCTACACGGGCTTCATCGCCACGTGCAAGTAGCCGAAGCCCCCAGACGAGGGCATCAAAGCGAAACTGTTGAAATACGCGCGAAAGTGTATGCAAAGGACCTAAGTGTTCTCCACCCCGAGGGGGATCAATGAGGCATGGAGCGATGGTCAGCCATGGGGAGATGTGAGGGGAATGCGCTTGAGAGCTGAGCCGGGCGACGCGATTTACTGCACCGTTATGATGATCCCTGTCCCCACAGCCGACAGGTACCACTTATCGAGCGACATTACCACGATGCGATGCTTTCCCGGGGACAGAGTAAATTTTTTCGCCAGCTGGTCGTTCCACCGCACTGCCTTCTTCACTCCGTCCCTCCGGCGAATTTCCCGCAGCGCGAATGAGCACAGGCGATGTAACAGTTGCGCCGCCCGCCGGGGTGCAGATCTTGACGGTTTGGTACTGCCCCTTTGGCGGAGTGCAATTCTTGTAGCCGCCCGTCTGCAAAGCCACCATTGCCGAACTTCCCAGCCAGGTAGTGGCGATGTAATCGTTTCGTGAGTCTAAATCCAGATCGCGAACATATACGTCGGCAATGTCGTTGGGATTGGGCAGCGACTGAGGGGTGGTCTGAAAGGTACCATTGCCACTGCCCAGCAATCCGAAGAAGAAACCATTGAACTCATCACCATTTTCCAGAATGAGGTCCTGATTGAGGTCCCCATTGAGGTCGGCGCGAAATATCCCGGCGCAGCGTCCCTGGGATGAGGTCCAGGCGAGCGAGAAATTTCTGCCGCCCGCGTTCTTGTAGCCAAACCCACTCCCGATACAACTTGAGCTGGTGAATTGGTACGTGCTGGCGATCACATCAAGTCTTCCATCGTTGTTGAAGTCACCGACGGTGATTCCAGCCACGCTCTGTGAGCTGTTGGGAGTCAGGTACGATGGCGCGGAGAACATTCCATTGCCTTGTCCCCACCAAAGCAGGACCTGGTTTGTGCGCGCCATCACCAGGTCAACATTGCTGTCACCATCCAGATCGGCGGTGTGCAGCTGGCCGGCGGCACCCGTCAGATGAACAGACTGCCGCCGGATGAACGTCCCATAGCCCTGCCCTGTATAGGTGTTCATGGAACACGGGCTGCCGGCTGGAACCACACATTCGACGGTGGCTATGTCCAGTCCGCTCAGTCCGCCGTTGTTGTCCAGATTTCCGACTACGAACGAAGCGGCCGGGTTCGTCAGTGAGACCGTTGGTCCACTCCGGAACGTCCCATCGCCATTGTTCCACAAGATCGAGAGCTTTGGCGAGTTCCAGTGACGCACGACAATGTCGAGGGCGGCATCGTAATTCAGGTCTGCAGCGACAGGCGAATCCGGGCTTGGAGTGGAAACGGCATAGTCAGCCTCCTTGTTAAATACTCCCGGGCTGGTGGCCAGAAAAACGGAGACGGAGTTGCCTCCTTGCGGGTTCGCGATCACCATGTCCGGCAACCCATCTCGATTGAGATCGGCCGAGACGACCCCACCTTGCGCACCCCCGGGCGTGTTGCCATAGAGAGTTCCGCTGAAAGTAACTCCGGCTGAAAAAGAGACTGTTGACAAAGTCAAAACGAGAGCTGGAAGCAGCAAAAAACCGCATTGAGCGACTCCTTGAGACGCGACGGCCCGTGCGCCTTTTGGAGTAGCACTTGAGCAGTAAAGTTGCTCATTCCTGTTCTGGATAACTATTGCGCGGTGCTATTAGGTTTAAAGAGACGGCGGCAGTACAGATCTAAGGTGCCACCGACATCCGCGTTCTTGCCTTCCGCCGTCTCAGAGCCAACCAAATTCCCGCTCCTGCCACGGCTGCAATCAGCACCCAGTGGAAATGGTGACTGAAGAAAATTCGCAGAGTATGCACGACTCCTGGCCCAAACTTCAGCACCAGGATCCCCAGGACTAGAAACCTCACCATGCGTCCGAAGAAGATTGCCGCGACGAAATGGCCAAGGCTCATTTCGGTGACCGCTGCCGCTAGCGCAAACAGCTTAAATGGGGTTGGAGGTGGCAGCATTGCCGGAAACATCAGGCTCCAGAACGGATGTTTATCGAATGCAGCATGCAGCTTCTCGAATCGCGCTGCCGAAACTCGCTTCCGCAACAGCTCCTCACCGCCCTTGTATCCAATGGCATAAACCACCAGGCTACCGAGCGCCGATCCCGCTGCTGCCATCAGGACATACAAAAGCATGCGCTTGTGATTTTGGGCGACGTACCCGCCCACCACGATATCCATAGGAAGACCCACCGCGGCCCCGTCGAGCGCCGCAACCGCGAATACACCCCACGCCCCGAGTGGTTGCAGGATCGCCCACAGAAATGCTGTGTAGCGGGTAAGGATGTGCTTGAGGGTGTTCATCAGAGTTCAATCAGCACGCAGGAACCTGGCACCACAGAGTCACAGAGCCACAGAGAAGTCAAGAACAACATGCCTGTTTTGATTTTCTCTGTGGCTCTGTGACTCTGTGGTGCCAAAGGGTTTTTAATTCGTCATATGCTCGGTTCTTCCCGCCAAGATTTGAATCGCGTGTGGCAGCACGTCAATCACCGCTTGCAGTGACTCCACCGCCCCAGCAGGACTCCCCGGCAAATTCAAAACCACCGAGGTGCCGCAAACTCCGCACAGGCCCCGGCTCAAGACGGCGAACATCGTCTTCTTTTCCCCCTCCCGTCGCATGCGCTCCGCCACGCCATCAAGCATCCTTCCGCAGACTGAGCGTGTCGCTTCGGGGGTGACATCGCGTGCCGAAATACCCGTTCCTCCAGTGGTCACGATCAGCCGCGCCTTGCGCGCAAGATCGACGATCGCCTTTTGGATTGAACCATGGTCGTCGGCGACGATTCTGGTTTCGATGATCGCGAAATGATGTTCCTGGAGCGTGCGCGCCACTGCCGGACCGGAAAGATCGGTACGTTCTCCCCGCGCGCAGGAATCGCTCACCGTCAGCACGGCCGCCCGAAAGGTCTCAGGAATCGAGGAGGACATCTTCCTCCTCCTCACTTTGGCTGCCGTCGTCGCGTCGCGACTCGTCCAGCAACCGCAGTCCTTCCATGAGCAGGCCTTGCGTGTTCAGGGTTGTAGACTGCTGCTTGGTCTTGCCTTCAAAGTTGATCTGAAAATTTCCGCCGGTCCAGCGCAGCACTTTGAACACCGCCGCGTCCCCGCTGAGAGAACCATAAACTGCGTGGGAAACTTGCCCGTCTTTGAAGTACATCTCACACTTGTCATCCTGCTGGGTGAGAGTGAGGAGACAGCTCTTGCGACCCATTTCGAGCGATTGCACCAGGTCGATCACGTTCATTTGCGCCAGACTGCCACGAACAACGCCATCAGATGAAGACGACTTCGACATCTTTTCGAGGGCAATCTTGTCAATGAGGCGCTTGATTCGTTGCGTCGCCTCTCTCAGGAAGAAGGGCTTTTCCACGAAGTCATCGGCCGAGTGGTCCTGCAACGACAGCTTTTCTGAGATATCCGATTTCGTAGCCAGCAGGATGACAGAAATTCCAGACGTACTCGACCTCCCCCTGAGCTTTTCGACCAACTGCTTCCCGTCCATGCCGGGCATGCGATAGTCGCTGACCAGGAGGTCGGGCGCTTCTTCGACGGCTTTCAGCAGCGCGTCGGCGCCGTCATCAGCGGTAGTGACTTTCGCCAACGGAGTCAGCGCATCCCGCAGCATGGCCAGCACCATCGGATTGTCATCAACCAGCAGGAGTTTTACGTCGTTGTGCATGAGAGATTTCAGCCGTCAGCCATCAGGGAATTCGGTTCGGTCTGCGGACATAGTCACCGCTCTTGCCGCCCGATTTCCGCTGCAGCAACACTTCGCGAATCTCGATACCTTTATCGAGCGCCTTACACATGTCGTAAATTGTCAGCGCGGCAACACTGGCAGCAACTAGCGCCTCCATTTCGACTCCGGTCTCCGCGGTGGTTCGTACGATGGAAGAAATCGCGATCCCATTCTCGCACTGCCGCAATTCCACATCAATGTGCGAGAGCGGCAGGGGATGGCAGAGCGGAATCAGCTCCGATGTTTTCTTCGCGGCCATGATGCCTGCCAATCGCGCGACTTCCAGGGGATCACCCTTCGGATTGCATGCAAGCGCTGCGAGCACCTCCGGCTTCATTGCAACGAAAGCGCTGGCCTCGGCCTCACGCGCCGCAGGGGTTTTTGCGGAAACGTCAACCATGCGCGCGCGGCCCGACCGGTCGTAGTGGGAAAGTTTATCTGGCAATGTCGCTGACCTGGAGAAAACTCATCTTAGCAGCACCGGAACCCATTCTCCGGCTTCGATCCGCTCCCGGTCCGGCGGTACAACCACGTAACAGTTGGCACGCGCCGCTGCGGCAATGTCTCCGGAACCTTGCCAGCGCACGACTTCCACGTGCGAGTTTTCGTATTCACCGGAAAGCAGGGCCGGCAAGAACCGCTTCAGACCAGTTTTGGTGCGAATCTCCTTGTTCAGTTTCACGTGGAGGAAGGCGAGCTTCCTGGGAGACATCCCGGCCAGAGCTTCCAGCATGGGCCTGGCAAACAATTCGAAGGTGACCATGGTTGAGATGGGATTTCCTGGCAGACCGAAGAAGTAGGTGTGGTTTTCAGCCTGCGAAAAGCCTTCGGGGGCGGGGGCGCCCGCGCCACACGGGACACGGCCAAACACAACCGGCCGTCCGGGCTGGATCTGGACTCCGTCAAAGAAAAACTCGGCTTTCATTTCTGCTAGCGCCTGCTCGACCAAGTCGTACTTTCCCATCGAGACGCCACCAGCGATCAAGAGGAGGTCGGCATCCATTCCTTCGGTCAGTAACTCTCGCAGCCGACGTGGTTCGTCCGGAGCGATGGGCAGCAGGATGGGGTCCCCACCGGCGGCTTGAATCTGAATTGCCAGTGAATAGCTATTGGAGTTTCTGATTTGATTCACGCCGGGCGGCACGTCCACATCGACCACTTCATCGCCGGTCGAGAGCACCGCGAGCTTCGGTTTGGCGTGCACCACCAGACGCGAACGCCCCAGAGAAGCCGCCACGGCGATCTCGGCATAGCCGAGGCGAGTGCCGGATGCCAACATCTGCTCTCCGCGGCGAGCTTCTGCGCCCGCAGACACGATGTTCTCCCCGGCAGAAACGCGCGCGTTGACCTGGACTCGTCCCGCCAGCAAGGATGTGCGCTCCACCATTACCACAGCGTCCGCACCGGCTGGGACAGCTGCGCCCGTCATGATGGCGACCGCCTTGCCCGAAGTGACCTGCGGACTTTCAGGCGCTCCGGCCCTGGCTTCTCCCGCTATCTCCAACTCGGCGGGGAGGTTCTCCAGATCAGCCGCGCGGACGGCGTAGCCATCACGAGCGGCCCGGGGGAAGGGAGGGAAGTCGCGGTCGGCATGAATAGATTCAGCCAATACGCGTCCGCCGGCATCCAGCAAAGCCACTAACTCGCGACCCTTCGGCCGCAAGCTAGAAGCGCGGTCCTCGACTATGCCGCGGGCTTCCTCAAAGCTAAGGACGTTTGACTGCTGCGGGTGAGCGGCCATACAGAAATGATAAGGGGCGGCGGCAGAGAAAAGCGAATGCGGGTGCTAGCCCCCACTGTTCCGCTTGCGGACAGCAAGTTTCTTGGACAGCTCACGCGGATTAACGGCATGCGCCAGGGCAATCTCTGGATTGACGATTCCAGCACGAACTAGCTGCTCGATCTCTGCATCAACCGTGTTCACAACTTCAGCCGGCGCCAGAGAATTTTCGCAGCCATTAAGCACCAAGCTATCCATTAACTTCGAACCGGATTTCAGAATCTCGAATACGGCGACCCGCCCGCCGTCTTCTTGGCGTGGTATCAGGCGCTGCGAAATCACATAACGCAACATCCTCGCCAGCCGGTCGCGAACGGCAGCCTGTTCTGCCGCGGGGAAGGTCCCCACGAACCGCTCTATTGTCTGCCGGGCGTTCATGGTATTCAGTGTAGAGAACACCAAATGACCCGTCTCAGCCGCCTCCAGCGCCAGCTCCATAGTCTCGTGGTCTTTAAGCTCTCCTACCGCAATTACATTTGGCGCCTGCCGCAACGCCGCGCGCATGGCGTGGGCAACGGTGGGAGTGTCGCTGTGAAGCTCGCGCTGATGGAACGTCGCCCGCTTGTGATTGTGCAGAAATTCGATCGGGTCCTCGATGGTGATTATGTGGCAGCGTGTAGTCTCATTGATGTGATCGAGCAGAGCCGCCACACTGGAGGATTTGCCTGATCCCCGGGGACCAGTCACCAGCACCAGCCCATCATGCAGAGCTGCAATTTCGCGCAACTGTTCGGGAAGTCCGAGCGTCTTAAAATCCGGGATGCCGGTCGGAATCACTCGCATCACCACCGCACAGCTTCCCCTCTGGATGAAAATGTTCACGCGAAACCGGGCCACGCCGGAGAGGGCATAAGAGATATCGCAGTAGCCTTGCTCGCGCAGCATGCTGATCGCGGCTTTGTTGCTGCCAATCAGGTCGGAGGCGACACCACGCGTGTCGTCGGCGCTGAGGGTTCGTAGTCCCTCCAGTTCGACGGGAACAAATTCACCGTTCACCTGTACTTGGAGCCTCCTGCCGGGAGAAAAGATCAAATCGCTTACGCGAGGATTGGCGCGCAGCATCACGGTGAGCAAATCATCGGTTGCCGTGCCCGTGGAAGCTTGATCCAGAGAAATTTGTATCGGAGCTGTGCCAGTCGCTGCCATTCGCGTTTTCGCTGAACGAATTTTGCCTACACTTCAGTTCAACTCTAGCGAAATAGAAGCAACCGTTCTAGAAAGAACAGCTTGTTCATAGACCTTCGTAACTCAGGCTTCCCATCAATTTGGGGTAGAAAAAGGGCGGCCGCGGCCGCCCAGATAGCCTTTCTGCTGAACTCACTTCTTCTTGGTGGCCGCCTTCTTCGAGCCATAAGTGGTCTCAACCGTGGCGTTCAGAGCTGTTAACATGGCCTTCGCCTCTTCAGCGTGCGGCCCCTCGGGCTGCAGCTCAAGATACTTCTTGAACGCGTCTGCGGTTCCATCCGGAGCGATGATCTTACCGGTGTTGGCGTCGGTCGAGGCCAGCGAGATCATGTTCGATCCTTTCCAATAGTAGGCATCCGCTCGCGAGGGATCGGCCGCAATTGCCTTATCAAATGCTTCCACCGCCTCTTTTTTGCTGGCTGGATCGGAGCTCGCGTTGGTCAATACCGCTCCCAGGTTGAAGTAGTACTGGCCGGCACGGGCTGGATCTAGTTCCGCAGCCTGTTTGTAAGCCGCGACCGCTTCCTGCGGCTTGCCAATTCTCGATGCCGCTGCCGCGAGATTGTCATAGTAGGCAGCCATGCGGACGTTCTCAGCGGCCGGGTCGGCTGGCTTTCCGCCTGGCGGTGGAGCACCGTTTTGGCCCTCGGCCTTGGGAGCATTCTTCTTTAGATCGATTGCCTTCTGTAGGTCGTTATAGGCCTCGGTGTTCCGTTTCATCTTCTCCGCAGCGTCGGTCTGTTTTTTCGCGGATTCCAGATACGCGCCTCCGAGGCGGTACCAAATCAAATCTTCGTTTGGGCCCATCTGTGAAGCTTCATTCAGCGATGCTATGGCAGTGTCATAGTCTCCCGCCTGTTGCGCGGTAGTGGCCGCCTTCAGCTTTTCGTTCATTGCCTTGATATTGGTGTTGTACTTTTCGGCCTTTGCCTGCTGCTCCTGCATCTGCTTGACTTGTTCCGGAGTCATCCCATGCTGTTTGGCGGTATCCTGTACAGCCTGTTCCTGTTCTTGTTTGAGGTCGAAGTCAAGTTGCGTCTCACCATTAGTGGCCTGGAGTGGAAAATCCTTCTTCGTCTCCAGCACCTTGCCATCTTTGCTCACGGTGATCGTGTATTTGTGGCTTGGCTCAATGCCGAGCGAGAAGTACTCGCCTTTCTTGTTGGTCTTCAGGTTGTAAGTACGGCCGGTTTCTTCGTTGTGCCAGACCACCTGCGCGTCCACGATGGGCTGGCCTTGTGAGTCTTTGCACACGCCTTTGACGCTACCTAAACCCGAGGTCTGCGAGACCACCGGGATGGTACACATAAGTGTGACGAACGCAACCAGCGCCACAAAAGCAATTCTTAGTTTCATTGCATTCTCCTGGGCCGCAGCGTTGTAATGACAAAATCACAGCGGCCACCAATCAAACTGTTTGAACTGCAACGGCGTAGGGGAGCGGATCAGCAGCGCCCGCTTCCTGAAAGGCCCGCAGCCGCAACACGCAACTGTCACAAACTCCGCAGGCGCGGTCCTCGCGACTGTAACATGACCACGTTAGATCTAAGGGCGCGCCCAGTCCGAGGCCGAGGCACACGATCTCAGCCTTGCGCATCGCAATGAGCGGCGTGACCACTTCGATGCCGCCTTCCTTCGTCCCGGCCTTAATAACTTCGTTAAATGCCTGATAGTAGACAGGCCGGCAGTCGGGATATCCGGAACTATCCTGCTCCACTGCGCCAATATATATTTTAGATGCTCCCAGCACCTCAGCCCAACTCACTGCGACAGCAAGGAAGTGGGCGTTGCGGAACGGCACGTAGGTGACCGGGATTTCGCGGCCCAGATGCTGTGACTCAGGAACTTCAATTGAGCTGTCGGTCAGCGCCGAACCGCCAATCAGCTTCAAGGCTTCATTGCGAGCCACCAACCGGTCGCTAATGCCAAGCTGGTCACAAATCGCATGAAATGAATGGCGCTCGCGTTCTTCCGTGCGCTGCCCATAGCTGATGTGCAGGGCCGCGGGTTCATGATCGCGTGCCGCGAGGGCCGCGCATACACAGGAATCCATGCCTCCGCTGAGCAGAACCACGGCTCGCGATTTGGTGGATTGAATCATTGAGCGATTGAATCATTGAACGGCAGGTTTAATGATTCAATCCCTCGATGATTCAATTCCTAAACTCCTTTCAGCGCGGGGTCCCAAATCAGCTTATGAATCTGTAACCCCAGCCTCGCAGGAACGTTGTCTTCCAACATCCATTCCGCTAACTCCTGCGGATCCAGCAGGCAATTGGATGCATCCCGTGCTCCAGTGGCACCTTTGCGAAAGGCGGGAGAGAAGAGCACGGCGTTCACACGGCGAGCCAGATCGTGTCGCACGGTAAAATCACGCGCAAACTCGTAATCGTTCCTGCCGCTGATGACAAACTTGACCTCGTCGTGGCGTTTTAGTGTTTCAAAGTTCTCTAAGCGAAACGTATCGCCTTCGCCAGAGTCCGGGCACTTTACATCCACAATCTTGACTACACCATCTGGCACGTTTTCCAGCGAGCGCTCGCCACTGGTTTCGAGCAGTACCTTGTAGCCCGCATCCAAGAGACGCTGCATCAGCGGAACGAGCTCCCGTTCCTGAAGCATGGGCTCTCCGCCGGTAATCTCAACCAGACCTCCCATCGGAGTAAGGGTTTCCACTTCATCGAATACCTGCTCTGGAGTCATCTTTTTTCCGCCATAGAAGCTGTATTCGGTGTCGCACCAAGTGCATCGGAGATTACATCCTGTCAACCGCACGAAAACACACGGCAGTCCGGCGTACGTGGACTCTCCCTGCAGCGATTTGTAGATTTCTGTGATCTGCATAAAGCGAAAAATGAACGACGGGCGTCCTCGCCCGCCAGAGCTACGGGCGGGACACCCGTGGCTCCATTCCCTCCGCGTGCTCACTCGCTGTATTTGGCGGTCGTACTGTCCGTCTCGAAAATCGTAACGTCCTTGACCAAAACCCGCCCGTTCGTCCCTTGGCCGAGCCGTCCGTTGGTCTCGTCATAAAAATATTTCGCCAAATTTTCTGCTGAAGGATTCAGCTCGGTGAAAGGGGCAATATCGTTAATCATCTGATGATCGAGCCGGTCAATCACGTGCTTCATTACTTCCCGCAAGTCTTTGAAATCCAATAGCAAGCCGGCCTTGTCGAGCTCCTTCCCGGCCAAAGTCACCCGCACTTTGTAGTTATGCCCATGCGGGTTCTCGCACTTGCCCTTGTAGTTGCGCAAGTAGTGCCCAGCAGCAAATGAATCTTCTACAGTAACTTCGAACAATGTTCCCCCAAAAGGCCTCCCGCAGCCACCCATCGGCCTGATGTAATTGTACTGCCCCGGACGGGCCGTACAGAACCGTAAGTAGCCGATGTGAAATGTTAGAATTCTGGTGGGTTAGTTGCCGCTATGCACCCAAAAGACAAGAGCATCAAGGAATTAAAAGGGCGGTTTCGAAAACCAGGCAAGCCGGTTTCGGTTTCCGAGATGAATGCAGCCGTGATCAAGCACGTCTGTGCCCACGTAGCTCAAGCTCTTCCACCGAACCACTGTTCCACCACATCCAAATCCGTCGTCCTCCGATAGTTCGGCAGGCTCTCGACAAACACGCGCCCGTATTGCTTCTTAAGGATCCGATTGTCGAGAAGAACCAGCAGCCCGCGGTCATGGAGGGATCGGATTAGACGCCCGAATCCTTGCTTTAGAGTAATTACCGCCGCCGGCACCTGGTATTGAAAGAAGGCATTGCCACCCTCCGCATCTACTGCCTTAATCCGAGCGGCAACGACAGGATCAGAAGGGACGGCAAACGGCAGCCTATCGATGATTACGCAGCTTAGTTGTTCTCCTTGTACGTCCACGCCTTGCCAAAATGAAGACGTCGCGAACAACACGCAATTCGGGGTTAGGCGGAATTCTTCGAGCAGAGCGCTTTTGGGAGCGTCGCCTTGTAAAAGCATTGGAAAGTCAACTTCACCGATCAGCCGCTGGTAAATGTCTCTCATCTGCGCGTAGCTGGTGAACAGCACGAACGCTCGCCCGTGGGTGATCTCCAGCAAACGCCGAATTCTGTCCGCGGCTTTTGTCCCAAATTGTGGCGTGCGCGCATCGGGTAGATCTGGAGGCACATAGAACAGTGCCTGGCTTTGATAATCAAAATGCGACGGCAGCACCGATTCGCGCGCATGCTCAATCCCGAGCCGCCGCTGTATGTATTCAAACCCTCCACCGACCGCCAACGTAGCCGAAGTCAGGACCGCTGTTTCCAGCTTCGACCACAGGCATTCGCGAAGGACCGGTCCGACGTCGATGGGCGTGGCCTGAATGGAAATGTTCAACTTCTCGCGGCCGGTGCGCCTTCGTTCAATCCAGAACACTGTGTTGTGATCTTCTGACTCCATCAGAAACCCCAGCTGTACTTGAATTTCCTGAGCACGGCGGGTGAACGCGAAAACTTCCTCGGGCTTCGAGGGCATGTTCTCGATTTCGGAATTCAGGCGCGCCAGCGACTGCTGCAATCCCCGAAACTCATCGCCATTTTCCTCGAGAAATTCCTGGCGGTTCTCAAATGCAAAACGTCCATCTCCTTCCGGCAGCAGCGAAAAGAAAAATCCTGAACGTTCGCGCAAGCTTTTGATCGCGCCTGAGAGCCCGGTTGTGTACATCCGGTTGCGCTGGAGTGAAGCTTCGACATCGCGGCAAAGTTCTTCCAGCCGCGCGGCGCTGACAGAAATTCCAAAGTAGCTGCCCGCCACGTCTTCTAGTTCATGTGCCTCATCGAAGATCACTGCGCCAGCATCCGGGAGAATGCCGGCATCCGGCGCGCCATCGGCCTGCTGCTTGATCGCCAGGTCGGCGAAAAACAAATGGTGATTCACAATGATGATGTCGCTCTCTGCCGCCCGGCGATGCATCTCCGTGATGAAGCATTTCTCCCACGAACTGCATTTCTGTCCCAGACAGGTGTCGGCCCGCGCATCCAGCTTGTGCCAAAGGGCGCTCGCCTCAGGAAGAGACGCCAGTTCCGCGCGGTCGCCGCTGTGGGTCGTCTGCTCCCATGCGGCGATGGCGCGATACTGCTCAATCTCATCCAGTCCGTTCAGCACCGGCTGCCCGGTCAGGTCGTAGAGCTTCTTGCGGCACAAATAATTGTTGCGACCCTTCATGTAACAGACACTTAGCTTCCGATTGCCTTCGGGGAAGAGCGCTTGCTCAAGGAACGGAACGTCTTTATGAAAAAGCTGCTCTTGCAAATTCTTGGTCCCGGTTGAAATGATCACGCGCTTGCCGGAGCGGATGACCGGCATCAAGTAAGCCAGTGTTTTGCCTGTCCCGGTGCCGGCTTCGACGATCAGATGCCGCCGTTCTTCAAGCGCCTGCTCGACCGCCTGGGCCATCTGCAATTGTCCTTTGCGAAATTCGTATGCGGGATGCGTGCGCGAAAGCAGGCCGCCGGGAGCGAAGAACTGGTAGAGTGAAGTACCGTTCGATGGGACTGAGCCGCGGGATGTCGTGGCAGGGGCGGGCTGGGAACTCAAGGACACAGAGTCTCTATAATAAACAGTTCTTCTTAACACAGCTCATGTAGAGGCGGACGCCCTCGTCCGCCCGGTCGAGCGAAGCTTGACATTTACTCCATGCAAGCCGAAATGCCGACTCTTCGAGTCGGCAAGGCAGGTGAGGGCACCTGCCCCTACACGTTCAATGAGACCAGGATGCCCACTTTAGCCATCGTCGGCCGCCCCAACGTCGGCAAGTCAACGCTATTCAATCACCTGGTTGGCTCACGTCGTGCAATCGTCGGCGACGAACCAGGCATCACCCGTGACCGGCTCTACGGAGAAGCGCACTGGCGCGGGCGCGATCTGCGGGTAGTGGATACCGGCGGCATCATTCCGGAAGAGAAAGAATTCATTCCCTCAGAAATCTTTCGCCAGGCCAGAGTTGCGCTCGACGAGGCTGACGCCATCGTGATGGTTGTGGATGCGCGTAGCGAGCTGACGGGACCTGATCTTGAGCTTGCGCGATTGCTGCAACGAGCCGGAAAGCCGCTCTTCCTGGCCGCGAATAAAGTTGATTCCGAGAAGCAAGTCCATCTTGCAGACGATCTACACAAACTCGGCATCCGCAACCTGTTTCCGGTCTCCGCCGAGCACGGCCGGGGACTTGATGAACTCATGGACGCAATCTTTGCAACCTTGGGACTCGAAACCGCCGCACCCGAAACTCGAACTCCAAAGGTACCCCATCGGTCCCGACGGCAAAGGACACGAATTGAGCCGCCAGAGCCGGAAGCGAGTACCGGCAACGAAGTTCCAACGATCAACGACGACCAACCAGCGACCGAGGTCAAAGTTGCCATCATTGGACACCCCAACGTCGGCAAGTCCACACTGCTGAACCGGCTCACCGGCGCGGATCGTTCTATAGTTTCTCCAGTTCCCGGTACGACGCGCGACGCAGTGGACGAACTTGTGCAACGTGACGGCAAACAATTTCGCTTCATCGACACGGCTGGAATCCGGCGCAAAGGGAAGACCCACTTGATGGCGGAAAAACTCTCCGTCGTGATGGCGCGCAAACATCTTGAAGCCGCCGACATTGCTCTCCTCGTGATCGACGCCACCGAGGGCGTTAGTGCTCTCGACGCCGCCATCGCCGGTTACGCACATGAGAGTGGACGTTCGTTGGTTATCGTGGTCAACAAGTGGGATTTGTGTGGGGAGAGTGCGCTCGCCCTGGCAGAGTCGCGGGCTGGCGCGCCCGCGTCACACCGGCAGAACCCACATAAGCGGCTCCCTAGTGACCGTGCAGCCTACGAAGATCGTCTTCGCGACGAGCTGAAATTTCTCAGTTATGCCCCGGTGCTTTTCATTTCAGCGTCTAGCGGCAAGGGCACAGAGAAGATTTTCCCGACACTGGAGAAAGTCGCAGCCGAGCGGCGCAAGCGCATCACGACCGGCGAGATGAACCGCTTCCTCAAGCACATTGATTTCGACCGCGCTTCAGTTCCCGTCCGCCAGCGCGTAAGAATTTTGTACCTGACCCAGGCCGCAGTGTCGCCACCCACTTTCATCCTTTTCACCGACCGCCAAGTGAGGCTGCATTTCTCCTATCAGCGATTCCTGGAAAATCAAATTCGGAAGGTATTTGGCTTCGTTGGAGCGCCAATTTGGATCAAGGTGAGGGCGAGAGACTAACGCATTCGGAACTCAGCGAGACTGCGCCACGTACCAATACTGAACCTGAAAGGAGCCCTAATTGCGGCGTCCGTTTCTCCCGCGCACGTTCGCAGTTCTCGTGGCCTTATACGTCATCGGCACAATCTTTGGCGGCATCGGCCTGGGGTCGATTGCTTTGCATCCGGGTCGCCGCCCGCTGACCGCTGACGACCAGCACAAAGCGGCAACTAACGCTCAAGCCGAACACGCCGAATTTCGCAATGTCATGCTCACAGCCTCCGATGGCGCGGTCTTGCGTGCCTGGTTTATTCGGCCGGCAGCAGCGAATGGGCACGCCGTGATCCTTCTTCACGGCGTGAGTGACAACCGTCTCGGCGTGTATGGTTACGGCAATTGGCTGGCGAAGAACCGTTACAGCGTTCTATTGCCCGACGCTCGCGCCCACGGCGTCAGCGGAGGAGAAATAGCAACCTATGGCCTGAAGGAATCCGACGACATTCATCAATGGGTGAATTGGCTAGCCGAGAATGACCATCCACACTGCATCTTCGGCCTCGGCGAATCTATGGGCGCGGCCCGCCGCTGCAGTCGCTGAGACCGGAGCGCCGCTTCTGTGCAGCGGTTGGCGAATCGCCCTTCGCGACGTTCCGCGAGGTCGCCTACGCCCGCTTCGGTCGTCCATTCCACACCGGTCCTTGGCTTGGCAGGACATTTTTTCGCCCCACGGTTGATGTTGGATTTCTCTACGTCCGTTTTCGCTATGGCTTAAACTTGGAGACCGCCTCTCCGGAGCAGGCGGTAATTGGGACAAGTGTTCCGATATTGCTCATTCACGGTCTCGACGATCGCAACATACCTCCATACCACTCCGATCAGATCCGTGCGCGTAATCGGTCTGATATTGAACTCTGGAACGTCATCGGAGCAGGGCATACCGGGGCTCACCAGGTGGCGCCGCAAGAATTTGAACGCAGGGTCCTCGATTGGTTTTCAACCCACTCTTCCAAGAATTGACACTAGGGCGTCTCTGCTCTGCCCGTTGTCATCAATCCGACTCTTTGCACACCCGAGTTCCTCGCAATCGCAATGGCGTCTGCGACATATTCGAAATCGACCTCGCCATCGCCTTTTACAAATGCCACTCTCTCCATCCGGCCCTTGAAAATATCGGATAGCCGGTCGTGAAGGTTCTCCCAATTTACACTTTCCTCGTTGATTTTCAACGATGGAGGTTGGGTTTCCCCCAACCACGCAATTTGAATCACAATGGTGCGGTCAATTGGCTGCGGGCGCGCATCTTTCGGCGCGGGTTGCGGAATCTGCGCGTCCAGCCCTTTTTGTTGCGACATTGAAACTACGACCATGAACACGATAATGAGCACCAGCAAAATATCAATCATCGGAGTGATGTTGATCTCTGCTCGGAGCGGACCACCGCCTGCTGTCGAGAATGCCATGTGAAGCTCCTCTCAAGCACGCGCGTGTCTGAGGGATTGGACAATAGCTATCTCACATAAGTTCCATCGCCCGCACGGAATTGGTACCGTGGATTTGTCTGCTAGACTTTTTGTTGTGCGTACCTGTATTCGCCTCTCGATACGTCACATCCTTCCATTGCTGTTATCTGCTCCTGTCTTGTTGTTGGCTCAAGCTGGAAATCAATCGAACCTGCAACTCGATACCGGCGAGCACATCTTCAAATCAGCTTGCATAGCCTGCCACGGTCCATATGGCAAAGGGACGCCGAAAACCATCGCCGGATTTGAGCCGCCGGACTCGTTTCCGGACTTCACACGCTGCGATCAGACAACTCCGGAGCCTAACGTCGCATGGCAGGACGTGATCACGCACGGCGGGCCTTCTCGCGGATTCTCGCAAATCATGCCCGCATTCGGGGATGCTCTGAATCCTGAGCAGATCAGTAAGGTGATCAAGTACATGCGAGGTTTCTGCCGGGAGAGGGGTTGGGCGCGCGGAGAGTTGAATCTGCCCAGGGCGCTGGTGACCGAGAAAGCATATCCCGAGGACGAAGTTGTAATTTCTAGCGCAGGCAATGCGCGGGGAGTGGCGGGCTTCTCCAATGACGTTATTCACGAGCAGCGCTTCGGTGTGAAAAACCAGATTGAGATCGACGTACCTGTCAATTTTATGAATCAGAACCACGTCTGGCATGGCGGCGTAGGCGATACGACGCTCGGCATCAAGCGAGAAATGTTCTCCAGCTTGCGCTCTGGATCCATTTTGAGCTTGCAGGGCTCGGTCATAGTGCCGACCGGCAACAGGACCCATGGCTTGGGAACTGGCACAACGACATTCGAGACGTTTGCGGCTTTTGACCAACTCTTTCCAACGAATACTTTTGTGCAATTTCAAATGGGGGCAGATTTACCCCGCCACACGGATATTTCTCCTCAAGCGCTGTTCTGGCGGACCGCGGTAGGCCAGAGTTTTGCGGCGGATCACGGGCTGGGCCGTCTATGGTCGCCGATGGTCGAGTTTTTGGCCGACCGAGATCTCACGACCGGAGCGAAGACAAACTGGGACGTCTTGCCGCAAATGCAAGTGACGATCAGCCGGCGGCAACACGTCAAGGCTGACTTGGGCGTTCGCACGCCGGTGAGCAATACGGCTGCACGACCGGTCCAACTGATGTTTTACATTCTGTGGGATTGGCAAGACGGCAAGTTGACTGAAGGTTGGTGATGTCAAAGCGCGTGTGGTGTTTATCTTTTGTAGGAGCCCTCATCATTGCGGCGCCCATGATGATGAGTGGCGCGGAGCATCCCGCACTGGACCGTAAATTTCACACATCGGACCGTTGCCTGGCCTGTCATAACGGCATGGTGACATCTTCGGGACAAGATGTCTCCATCGGGATCGATTGGCGTTCCGGCATGATGGCGAATTCTTCGCGCGACCCGTATTGGCAGGGTAGCGTGCGGCGAGAATCGATCGACCATCCGGAGTCGCGCGCCGATATCGAAGATGTCTGCTCCACGTGCCATATGCCTATGTCTCACTACGAGGCGAAATGGCAAGGCCGCAAGGCTGAGGTGTTTTCCTTTTTGCCTTTTGAGGCCGACCCAAAAAAATCCGCTCTGGCTGAAGATGGCGTGTCCTGCTCGGTGTGTCACCAGATCAGCCGGGAAAAGTTGGGAACTCGAGAGAGTTTCAACGGCGGATTTGTGATCGAAGCCCCAAAGTCTCCCGGAAACCATCCGGAGTACGGTCCTTTTCCGATTCAAGCAGGACAGCAACGCATCATGCAAACCTCTACAGCCGGATTTCATCCCACCGAAGCCGCTGCGCACATCCGGGACTCTGCGCTCTGCGGAACGTGCCACACGCTGATTACGGAAACTCTGGGCAGCGGCGGAAAGGTTGTCGGCTCATTTCCGGAGCAGATGCCGTATCAGGAATGGTTGCACAGCGACTATCCCAAGAAGAGTACTTGCCAGTCATGCCACATGCCCGAAGTACACGAGCCGGTTCCGGTTACCGCAGTTCTTGGCGTGCCGCGCACCGGAGTGCATCGCCACACTTTTGTCGCCGCGAATTTTTTTGTACAAGGGATGCTGAATCGCTATCGCCAGGACCTTAGCGTCGCAGCGCTGCCGGAGGAGTTAACCGCGGCATCCGAGCGAACGGTTGCCTTTCTACAATCCGAATCTGCTTGCGTCAGTATTCGTAGCATTGGCATAGTCTCGGGCAACCTGGAAGCGCAGATATTTGTGCAAAATCTCAGCGGTCACAAACTCCCGACTGCGTACCCATCGCGCCGTGCCTGGCTCCACATGGTCGTCAAAGATCACGACGGACGCACGGTATTTGAATCAGGCGCTCTGAATCCTGACGGGTCTATTCAGGGAAATGACAACGATGCCGACCCCGCGCGTTTTGAACCGCACTACCGCGAGATTACCAGGAGCGATCAGGTGGAGATCTATGAGCCGATACTGAAAGACTCGGGGGGGCGAGTGACTACCGGCCTGCTCAACGCAGTTGGATACCTCAAAGACAACCGGCTGCTACCTTCAGGATTTGCCAAAGATACTGCCGAAAAAGATATTGCAGTTGTTGGTGAAGCCGCAGACGATCCCGACTTTACCGGCGCGGGGAGTCTGGTTAGGTACTCGGTGCCCCTTGGCGATGGGCGGGGACCGTTCCACGTCGAAGCCGAGTTGTGGTATCAGCCCATAGGATTTCGCTGGGCACACAATCTTGCCCCCTATGACGCGCCTGAACCTCGCCGCTTCGTTACCT
>WNGA01003113.1_pt1 | contig 24996 bp, 19 predicted proteins | sample 5400061 | NCBI WGS metagenome assembly WNGA01 (sample SAMN13153366, study PRJNA577476) | soil metagenome | isolation source: 100 cm soil or saprolite under grassland replicate 2 | place: USA:California | collected 2016-06-15 | reverse complement strand
CGAGCACGACTCCCGGCTAGATCCTTCAGGCATAGACACCCGAAAGATCACCAGAAGTCGTGCTCGCCCTTCAGCCAGCCCTCCACCACGGCGGTTCACCGCAGAACCGGGCAATACGGAACAACGCCGGGGCCCTGGCAGGTTCATGCGATGTGGCTACAGCGCTCGCCGCCCAACACTGGCAGGGATAGCCGACCGGAGTCGTTGCTGCCGAAGCCACGGCGCGAGGTGACGACCAGGCCGATCATTGAACTGAAGAAGGAGACAGTCAGTTGGGCGCAGTTTCGCCGATCACTACCTACTTCCGAGTCTGCGACGGGGTGCGCGTGAGGTTCGCCGATACCAAGGCGGACTCGGACACAACAGTGCTGCTGCTAGCACCGTGGCCCGAAAGCCTTTGGGCTTTCCGTCGCATCTGGAACCGCGTCGCGGCAGTGGGCGGGTGGTCGCCATCGACATGCCGGGATTCGGCCACTCCGACGGTCGCCCGGAGCTGATCGCTCCGGACGCCTCCGGAGCGTTCCTGGCCCGGCTGATCGACGAGTGGGGCCTCGGAGCTCCGCATGTCGTCGGCCCTGATGTCGGCACGGCCGCGGCGCTCTTCCTTGCCGCGAGGTCGCCAGAGCGCGTGACGAGCTTGACCATCGGCGGCGGGGCAGTCCGCTTCCCGATCGACGCGGGCGGCGCGCTCAAGGACATCATCGAGGCGCCCAGTCTGGACGTCGTGCGCGGGCTGGATGCCAGGACCAACATCGGCCATGCGGTCGAGGCCGCTGCGGCGAGCGACAGCGAGCCCGAAGTCCACGAAGACTATGTCAGTGCCTACGATCTCGGGCGGTTCGCGGAGTCGGCCCGGTTCGTGCGGCATTACCCCGAGCAGAACCCGCTGTTGCGTGACCTTCTACCGAAGATCACCACGCCGACCCAGGTCGTCGCCGGGCGTAACGATGACCTCGTGCCGTGGTCGAACAATCAGTACCTCGACGACATTCTTCCGAACAGCGAGATCCATCCTCTCGATGCAGGTCACTTCGCGTGGGAGCAGGCAGCGGACGATTACGGCGGCCTGGTCGTCGATTGGGTCAGCGGCGGATATCGGCGCGGCGCGGCGGGCTAACGCTCACGGGGTGAGTTAGGCATCGCGCGATCACGCCATGTCGTTTTTGTGCGCGAGTCGTGCCAGCTCGACGCGCGAGTTGATGCCGAGCCTCGGCCACGCCTACCACCAATCCGACCGCCACCGCCGGGCGATCGCCTGCTACCGGCGCGCGCTTGACCTCTACCAGCAGATCGGCGATTGCCCTACGGCGAGGCCCAGACCGCCGCCAGCCTCGGCGACGTCCACTTGGACGCGGGCGACCCCGACGCGGCCCGGACCGCCTGGACACACAGCCTGGCATCCTCGACGAACTCGGGCATCACGGCGCCGAGGAGGTCCGCATGAGACTCAAGCATCTGCACGCCGCCTGAGCAGCGCCTGCCGGGTACCGTCTCCGGGATGCGACCGTGCCGACCGCCGCGCTCAACCTCGGCGGATGAGCAGGTCGAAGCTGTCCAATGCGCTTTGCACGTCGGTGAACATGAGGCCGGTCGAGCAGCGCCGGAAGGGCAGGAAGCCGTCGTAGTGGTCGGCCAGCGGTTGCGGGCAGCTGTCGCTGATCGTGCCGTATGCCCCGTGGATGACGCCGCGGGCCTGGTCGGCCTGGTCGTCGTGGGTCAGCGCGAACACCGGGCCGCCGCTGTCCCCGTCGCCGGCGGCGAACGGCGGGTTGTCGAGGATGGACAGGGCGCTGTCCACGTGCACGCAGCCGAGGAAGCTCACCGAGCAGTCGAGCATGTCCACGTTGTCCACGCGCAGCCCGCAGACCGCACCGATGGTCGAGCCGCTGGTGCAGAGGATGTCACCGACGTTGCTGTGCGCGGCGCTGAGCACCGGCTTGCTGAACTGGCCGGGCTGGAACACGCCGGGGCCGTCGTAGACCCGGCCGTCGGAGTTGGCTGAGATCACCAGGGTGTCGTAGGCGTTGTTGACCGACTCGACCTTGCCGATCGGGTTGTCGTCGCCGGTGGTGACGGCGTCGCCCGAGCTGCCGCAGTGCGCGGCCGAGAGGATGAACGGCTGGCCGCCGCGGTCCTGCACGGCGAACCCGCTGCTGCAGGCCCGCCCGAACTGCCCGAGGAACAGCAGCGCGCCCGCCCAGTGCGGCGGCGAGTCGGCCTCCCGGGAGAACGTCGGCGCCGGCTGTTGCTCGAACACGGTTACCGCGCCGGTGCGCACCGCCTGCTGCAGGTGCGGCAGCCCGCCGGCAAGCGCCGCGCGCGGGCCGGCCGCCCGTTGGACGCCGACCCGGATGCCGCTGCCGTCGGCGAACGCGGCGATGCTGATCACTCGGTCGCCGTTACCGGTGAAGGCATCCGACGCGATGGAGGCCACCTGCGCGTCCAGCTCGGCCTTGGCGTATCTGGCCGGTACCACGGTCACGTGCAGCCGGTCGGTGCGCACCGCCGCGATCGTCCGGGTGAGGGCGGCGGTGGGCTGACCCTTCCAGTACACGGTCAGGGTGTGACCGATGACGTCGACACGCAGCCCGGCGTACCCGGACCCGGCGCCGGCCGCCGCACGCACGCGGGCCGCGGCCCGGTCCAGCACCTCCTGCTCGGCGAACAACTGACCCCACGAGCGGAAGCCGGCCGGCAGGCCAGCACCACCGCGCCGGTCCGCAGCGGTCGTCGTCTGCGCCCTCGCCGGAATGATCGCGGCGGCGAGCACACCGGCTACCGTCACCACGACAGCGAGGAATCCGAACCTTGCCACAGTGCGTGTCATGGAGGTAGGCCTTTCTCACACGGGGCTGAGCCGGGTGTTCATGAGTTTCATGACGGCCGGTCCACCGGCCGCGAGCGGCGAGGCGACGGTGCCGTCCGGACCGATGAGCACCGCCTGCGGCGTCCCGGTTGCCCCGTACGCGCGCCCGGCCGAACCGGCGGAGACGACGAGGAGCCGCGGCCCGTCTGCGGGTCGTTGCGCTTCCCACGCCTTGAGGTCGGGCAGCATCCGCTGGCAGAAGCCGCAGTTGGGACTCCAGAACAGCAGGACCACTGGCGTACCGCGGAAGTCGGCCAGGTCGACCTCGTCGCCGTCCAGGTCGGGCAGCCGCACCGCCGGCGCGACGTCGCCGCGCGGCAAGCCGCGCTCGCCGCCGTGGTGATGCCGGTGGCCGTTGGCCTGGCCCGACGGCGGCACCAGCGGAAGCTGCGTGCGATGACCGGCGCCGGTCTCCAGCGCCGCCTCCAGCGCGCTGACCCGGGTGAGCAGCCGGCTGTTCTGCCGAACCAGGTTCACCAGCAGCCAGCCCTCGAACGAGAGCAGGGCCAGCACGGCCACGGCTCCGGCGAGTCCAGCGACCCGGATCGGCGTCAACGGGCCGAGCCAACCCACCGCGCTCGCCGCCGACCGGGCCGGACCCGCGACTACGAGCGCGCCGGCCAGGGCCGCCAGGATGCCATTGCGGACCAACGTCTTCCGGCCGATCGCGCCGGCCGACAGCCGCCCGAAACAGTTGCACTCGGGGGTGCGCCCGTGGGCGAGGCTCCAGCCGATCACGGCTATGAACGCCAGCAGCATCCCGGCCGCCGCGATCGCGCCCCACCACGCCGCGACCGGCAGCACCAGGGCGACAGCGACCGCCAGCTCCGCCGCCGGCACCGCGTACCGCAGCGGCCTGACCAGTCCTTCCGGCGCGCCGAAGTCGCGCAGTGCGCGCCGGAACGAAGCGCGGTCGACCAGCTTGGCGACTGCGGCAATGCCGAATACCACGGTCAGGAGCAGGCGTACGGCGGACAGTGCGATGTCCATGGCGGCTACCTCGCCTTCCGGGTACCGAGCCGACGCGTGCTCGGCTTGCGTTTGGTCGTCGTGCCACCGCGCCCGGGTCGGCCCGACGCGTGGCCGTCGATCGCTTGCGCACCGGCCCGTTGTGCCTGGGACCCGATCGGCCGGCACCTGGGGACCGGAAAGTCCGGGATGCACTCGCTCCCCGGCGGGCAACACCCCTGGTTGGGGCAGCACACCCAGGACCTACAGACGGCGCCTGCGTCGTACCGCGATGCCGATGTCCCGACATCGCAAGTTCGGCCACACTGGTGGGCATGACTGCGTCGGCCGGCAAGGTCATCGAGCTCAACGACTCAGAGCGTTATTCAGAGGGCAAGAACGACGTCGAACCATTCCCCGTCGATGACCCGGTTGCTCTTGTAGAAGTAGCCCAGCTTGCCGCCGGCGCGGGAGTTGTCGCCGGCCCGCACCCAGCAGTCGCTCCATCCGCGGTTACCCGTGACACCGGTCGGCAGCGCGGTGATCAGGCATGGCTCGGGTGCCAGGTCGTGGGTACGACCGCTGTAGCCGGCATCCCGCTCGAACCGTGCTCCCTGGTATGTGGAGCGGAACGGGTACTCGTCGCACTCGTGCAGGAACGGGCGTTCCCAGGACCGTGGGCAGGCGGCATCGCCATTTCGCCGGGCGGCGTTGCGATCTGCCAGGCGTTGCAGCGTCGAAGGCAGGCCCGAGTTGATCGCGGCCCTTATGTGGTGTACCACCTGTGGATACGCGCTTTCACTCATGTAGAAGACCGGCCGCCACATCGGAACGACGCAACCCTCCGAAGTCAACTCGTCGTCGGCGGAAGTTTTGATATCGCAGCGGACGTTGAAGGGCATCCATATCGGGTCCGGGTCGGGTACCGGCAATCTCGGGGTGGCATGGTAGAAGACGCCACTGACTCCGTACGCCGGTTGCTGGGGCAGAACGACGCTCGCCGAGAAGGAGGCGTCCCCCGTGATCATGGCACCGTAGGAGACGTCTTGCGGCGGGAAATTGGTCTGCTTGACCCAGCACGCTGCTACACAGTCGAAGGTCGCCCAGAACTTCACACCGTCAAAGGCTCCCGGCTCGAAGGCCAAGATGTCCGTCACCACGAGGTTGACCTGGGTGTACCAGACGTTCTCGTCGATCGAGGTGTAGGTGTAGATCATCTCGTAGATCGTCGCGGTGCCCCTGTATCGCCCGGAAACGATGTCGAAGGCATCGAGCCAGAACTGGGATTGCCGGCAGATTCGGGTCCGGTCGAAAACCCAGACGCCAGCGGTCGCGTTCGTGCAGAACGCCGGTACCGCCGCCAAATTCATGCCGATCGTTCCGTTGCTGGCGGCGTCGGCATTGAGTGGGATAGGCGCCTTCTGCGTGGTTGACGCGGTGGACTTGCGGCGGATGCAGGTGGCCGTATGGTCTCCACCCCCGCCCATCCGGCCGGCGTTCTGGCGCAGTTTCCCGCAATTTCCGTCCCGCGCCTCGGGGTGGGGTGCCCCGGCGGGTAGTGTGAAAGCGGTCGACTGCGACGCCGACGCCGCCGGTACGGCCAGGGCCACCGCCGCAAGGGCTGCTACGGCGACTAGGACTACTGCTCTCGTACGCATGCTGTCTCCTCGATGAGGCCGTGACTGCTGTCAATGCGAAGCTCCGGCCGGGCCGAAGGTAAAAGGCGGGCAGTGGTGGCGACGCGGTCACCCGTACTCGAAGCCGATGTCGCCGATCCCGGACGTGTTGGACAGCCGTAGGTACCACCGGTAGGGGTTGAACTGGGTGTACATGATGCCCGGCGTGTCCGGGTGGCCTCCGCCGTTCCAGTCACCGGTCAGCGGGCGGCCGAAGTCGCCGTACTCGAAGGACACGTCGGCGAATCCCGCGGTGTTCGTGTTGCGCAGGAACCACCTGTTCGGTGCGTTGCCGGAGACCAATCCGATGGTGTCGACACCGTCGCCGTCCCAGTCGCCAACCACCGGGGTGCCACGGTCGCCGTAGGTGAAGCTGATGTCGGCGAACCCCGGTGTGTTGGAGTTGCGTAGGAACCACGAGTTGGGCCGGCCGAGGCGGACCTGGCCGACGGTGTCCGTGCCGTTGCCGTCCCAGTCGCCGACGACCGGCCAGCCGCTGTCCCCGTACGCGAAATTGAGGTCGGCCGGCCCCGAAGAGTTGGAGTTGCGCAGGAGCCAGATGCTGCGGGCGTCTTGGGAGTACAGGCCGACGGTGTCGGTGCCCTCGCCGTCCCAGTCGCCCACCACCGGGAACCATCCCCTGCCGAAGGTGAACTTGAGGTCCGCGACGCCGGTCGTGTTCGAGTTCCGCAGCAGCCAGGTATTGAGACTGTTGGGATTGTTCCGGTCGGCGGGTACGAACAGCCCCACGGTGTCCACGCCGTCGCCGTCCCAGTCGCCGGAGAGCACGAATCCTTCGCTCGACTGCGCATCCGCCGGGCCGGCAGCTGCACCGACCAAGAAAACGCCGATCGTCAGCGTGACCGCCGTGGCCACGAGTTTCGATTTTCGCCGCATCTTCTCCGTCCCTCCCTAAGGGTTCCGTCCCTCCCTAAGGTGAGGACTCCGTCAGTGCGCATCGTCACCCGGGCCGTTCATGGTCCCGGCACGGTTTCACGCACGGAACTGTCCCGGCGTCCGATACGGCGATAGAGTCTGCGACGGGGCGATCGGGGTTCGGCAAAGGCCTGATGTCGGGGGTCGCTGATGGAGTTCCACATTCTGGGCGCGTTACAGGTCCACGTCCGCCAGCGGTTGCCGCTGGCGGGTCAACGCCAGCAACGGTTGCTGGCCGGGCTGTTACTGGTGCCCAACCGGGTCGCCCCGCTGTCGTATCTGGTCGACGCGGTATGGGACGACGACCCGCCAGCGACCGCGAAACGGCAGCTACAGAACTCGATCTCGGCGCTGCGTCCGTTGCTGGACGACGGCCCGGCAGCGCCGGCCATCCTGAGCGACGGACCCGGATACCGGCTCAGGGTCGCCCCGCACCAACTGGATGCGTTGCAGTTCGCCGACCGGATCGCCGAGGCGCAGGCCCTGGTGGCGCGGCACAATCCGGTCGAGGCCGCCGACCTGATGCGGTCGGCGTTGGACCTGTGGCAGGGGCCGGCACTGGCCGGGATCGACGGTCGGGTGGTGCACGCCGGCGCGCTGCGGCTGGACGAGCAGCGCCAGGCGGCCATCGAGCAATGCGTCGACCTGGAGCTGGCAGTGGGGCGCCACGCCGAGCTGGTCGGCGAGCTGGCCGAACTGGTGGCCAACCATCCCCTCCGGGAACGGCTGGTCGGGCAGTTGATGCTGGCGCTGTACCGGACCGGCCGGCAGGCCGAGGCGTTGCGGATCTACCACCTGTCGTGCCAGCGGCTCGCCGACGAGCTGGGCCTCGATCCGGGACCCGCGTTGCGGCAGTTGCACACCGCCATCCTGTGCAACGACAGCAGTGTCGCCACACCGAAGGACGTGCCGCAGCGCATCGAGGTCATGTCCCAGCCGGAAATGCCGGCGCCACCCCCGACGCCGACTCCCGCGCAGTTGCCTCCGGACGTACCGGGGTTCACCGGCCGGGACCCGGAGCTGGCCCGGTTGGACGCGCTGGTGGAAGCGGCCGGCGGTGAGCGGCCGGCCGCGGTGGTGTTCATCTCCGCCGTGTCGGGTACTGCCGGGGTGGGCAAGACCGCCCTGGCGGTGCACTGGGCCCACCGGGTCGCCGACCGCTTCCCCGACGGGCAGCTCTACGTGAACCTGCGAGGTTTCGACCAGGCCGGCACGCCGACCGACCCGGCCGACGCCCTGCGGGGTTTCCTCGACGCCCTGGATGTGCCGGCCCACCGGATCCCGACCGACCTGAGCGCCCGGGTCGGCCTGTACCGCAGCCTGCTCGCCGGCAGGCGGATGCTGGTCGTGGCGGACAACGCCCGCGACGTCGAGCAGGTCCGCCCACTGCTGCCCGGGGCACCCGGCTGCCTGGTGCTGGTTACCAGCCGCCACCAACTGACCGGCCTGGTCGCCGCCGAAGGCGCCCACCCGCTGCCCCTGGATCTGCTCGCCGACGGCGACGCGCGCGACCTGCTGGCCCGCCGCCTGGGAGCCGCACGGCTCGCCGCCGAGCCCGACGCAGCCGACGAGATCGTACGCCGGTGTGCCGGTCTCCCGCTGGCGTTGGTCATCGCAGCCGCCCACGCCGGTACCCGTCCCGGCCTCCCGCTCGCGGCCCTCGCCGAGGAACTGCGCGACGCCCACGACCGACTCGACGCGCTGTCGACCGGCGACGACCCGGCCACCGATGTGCGGGCGGTGTTCTCCTGGTCCTACCACACCCTCACCCCACCCGCGGCCGGGCTGTTCCGGCTGCTCGGCCTGCACCCCGGCCCAGACATCGGCGCCCCGGCCGCGGCTAGCCTCGCTGGCATCACCCCCGACACGGTGCGGACCCTGTTGGCCGAGCTGACCCGAGCCAGCCTGCTCACCGAACCCACCACCGGCCGGTACACCTGCCACGACCTGCTACGCGGCTACGCCACCTACCTCGCCCACACCACCGACACCGACGAACAACGCCACACCGCGACCGGCCGCGTCCTCGACCACTACCTACACACCGCCCACTCCGCCGCCCGGCTGCTGTACCCGACCCGTGACCCGGTCCCGCTCGCCGCGCCCCGGGCCGGGGTCACCCCGGAACATCTCGGCGACCATGCGCAGGCGTGGGGCTGGTTCACCGCGCAGCGGCCGGTGCTGCTGGCCGCCGTCGCGCACGCCGCGGCCACCGGCTTCGACACCCACACCTCGCAGCTGGCCTGGACCCTGGCGACCTTCCTGCGCCGGCGAGGGCACTGGCACGACTGGGTGGCCGTCGGGCGGGCCGCGGTCGGCGCCGCGCAGCGGCTGGCCGATCCCACCACCCAGGCCCGCAACCACCGCACCCTCGCCTACGCCTACACTCAGCTGAGCCACTTCGACGACGCGCACACCCAACTGCGCCACGCCCTGGACCTGGCCACCCGCACCAGCAACCAGACCCAGCAAGCCCACACCCACCGCAACCTGGCCATCCTGTGGGAGCGGCGGGGCCAGCCTGCGCAGGCTCTGCACCACGACCAGCAGGCCCTGCACCTGTTCCAGGCCACCGGCCACCAGGCCGGGCAGGCCCGCACCCTCAACGCGATCGGCTGGTGCCACGCACTGCTCGGCGACCACCAACAGGCCCTCACATACTGTCAGCAGGCCCTCACCCTGCACCAGCAACTCGGCAACCACGACGGGCAGGCCGACACCTGGGACAGCCTCGGCTACGCCCACCACCACCTCGGCCACCACACCCAGGCCATCACCTGCTACCAGCACGCCCTCTCCCTGTACCAGGACCTCGGCGACCGCTACAACGAGGCCGACACCCTCACCCACCTCGGCGACACCCACCACACCGCCGGCAACCCGCAGGACGCCCGCGACGCCTGGCAACAGGCCCTGACCATCCTCAACGACCTCGACCACCCCAACGCCGACACCGCCCGCACCAAACTCGCCGGTCTCGACCCACCCACCGACGGGACAGCGGGATGATCAACGACGATCGGACGGCGCGGGCACGAACGGAACAAGCCGCCGATCAACCAAGCCCGGACGCGGGTCAGGCATATCCAGAGAACGCTCACCGACAACGTGTACCGCGCCAAACCCTGCGCTGCTGGTCATCAGGGGCAGCCGAACCCGGGGCCACGCTGTCACCCGCCGCGCTGCATGAGGACGTAGGAGCTCGGTTCCGTCGTCGACGGTGAGGACGCTCGACGGCCGGTTTACATCGTTCTGCTCGTCATGACCGTGAGGACGACGGAGGTCGTCCGAGCGCGACGCGCGAGAGACACCGCAACACCGCCGTCACCGTGACCAACGACGCCCATCGATTCAGTCTGTCGCATGTGGACGATCGGCGCCGATCCCGATCAACACCAGGTGACCTGTACGGTGCCAGAACTCGCCACACTGGCTGTGAGCTGGCATTTCGGCGCCGGTGGGCAGAATCAGTGGCCATGCTGGTTCGGATGTTGTACCTGGCAGCGGTGCGGGTGATGGGCTGCCTGCCTGCGGTGGCCCGTGGGGATGCGGCATTGGTGGCCGAGGTGATGGTGCTCCGGCATGAGGTCGCGGTGCTGCGCCGTCAGGTTGGTCGGCCGCGGTTGTCGTGGCCGGACCGGGCGGTGCTCTCGGCGCTGGTTCGGGCACTGCCGTGGCCGCTATGGCGGCATCGGATCGTCACCCAGGCCACATTGCTGTCCTGGCATCGGCGGCTAATCCAACGGCACTGGACCTATCCGAACAGGCCCGGCCGGCCCCGCATCAGCGACGAGATCCGCGACCTGGTCCTGCGGCTGGCGTGCGAGAACCCGGGCTGGGGGCATCGACGCATCCAGGGCGAACTGCTCGGCCTCGGCCATCGGGTCGGCGCCGGCACGATCCGCCGCATCCTCGCCACGCACCGAGCCCGACCAGCACCGCGGGAGGTGGACACGAGCTGGCGTACGTTCCTGCGGGCCCAGGCCTCCGGGCTGCTCGCCGCGGACTTCTTCCACATCGACACCGTGACGCTGCGCCGACTGTACGTCCTGTTCGTCATGCACGTGGCCACCCGCCGCGTGCACATCCTCGGCGTCACCGCCCACCCGACCGGGGACTGGACCACCCAGCAGGCCCGCAACCTCGTCATGGACCTCGGCAACCGCACCGACCGGGCACGGTTCGTGATCCGCGACCGGGATACGAAATACACCGCAGCCTTCGACGCCGTGTTCGCCGCTGAAGACATCGAGGTCGTCAAAACACCGCCGCAGACGCCACGGGCGAACGCACACGCCCAACGGTTCGTGCGCAGCGTCCGCAACGGGTGCACCGACCGCATGCTGATCTACAACGAGAGCCACGCTCACGCGGTGCTCGGCGAGTACGAGCGGCATTTCAATATCCACCGCCCGCATCAGGGTCGAGACCAGCGCCCACCCGTCCATGATGCGGCCGTCCTGGTCGACCTCGACGCGGCCGTGCGACGCAAACGGATCCTCAGCGGTCTGATCAACGAATACCACCGCGCAGCCTGACCATAGGGAGATAGCCGCAGCTCAAAGGCCTGCGTCGAGTTATGGCACGTTACAGGGTTGGGCGGCCCGGGTCGTTGTCCTGCCCGCGCTGTATCACCATCTGGCGGCGTTACCGAGCGTCGAGCGAGCCGACGAGGCGTCGGCCGGGACGTTCGCCGACGAGGTGCTGAGTGTCGCCACCGCCGCCGACCTGCGGTACCTCGTCAGTGTGCCACTCAGCGGCATCTATCTGGACGGCGCCGACACGCTGACGGCCGGCGACGTCTGCATCCGGCGGCTCTCGCCAGCCGAACAGGGCGCGATCTTCGACCAGCGAGGCGGGCCGGTGTCGCTGACGGTTAACTTCAACGAGCTTCCGTACACCGTGTGCGGAACTTCGCCGTGGGTACGCCCAAAAGCCGCGCGCCACAAGGCAATCAGCCGGACAACGCGTTACCTGGACGGCTCGACCCGACCGGCGTCCGGTCGCCTCCGGCGACGATCACCTACCGCCTGGCGAAATTCCGCACCCGGCCGCTGCGCCGGTCGGGTCAGAAGTTCAGTCGCGTCCAGGTCCGGCCGTCGCGGGACCAGTAGAGCGTCTTGTCCGCCAGCCCGAAACCTTTCAGGGCCACGGCCACCAGTACCGCCCCCAGCCGGCCGGCAATGAAGAACGGATGCGTACCCAACGGTTCGAGGTGATCCCCGGACGCGTCGAGCCGGTAGAACCGCGTGTCGGGAAAGCCGTTGTCGAACACGACCAGCCCACCGTCGTCCAGACCCACCGCACCCATCGCGAGGTCCTGGTCCGACAGTCTGGGTATCGCGAAACCCTGCCAGTGCTCTCCCTCGTCCCGGGTACGCCAGAACTGGCCGTCGTGCTGGTTGACGAGATAGACGGTGCGCCCGTCCACCGTGACCACACCGTTGATGTACCCGGTGCCCGACTTCCGCCCGAGCTCAGCCGGCAACGGCACCGCGCGCCAACTCCGGCCCCGATCGTGGCTCACGAACAGCCGGAGCTTGTCGTTTTTGTCTGTGACTTCGAACCAGACGCTGCCGTCGGATCCGAAGACGGCGCCCCCGCTGTACGAACTCGGCTCCACCCCATCCGGGAAGGCGCGCAGGCGGGCCCACGTACCGTCGGCCCGCAGCACCCGGATCCTCGCCGGCTCGTTCAGCGGTCGGTAGATCTGGGCCCTCGCGGGTACCGGTATCTCGTCGATCGTCTCCTTCTCGGCATCCGACATCAGCGTCCAGGTCTTACCGCCGTCGGCCGTGTACCACTGGTTGTGCTCCCCGTAGAGCGGCAGCGCCGAGGCGCCCACCACCATCCGACGCGCGTCCAACGCCCTCAACATGTACGGCATGGTCATATATGGGCCGACTTCCGTCGTCCGGTAGGTCGCGTCGCCGACCCGGTGCCACCGCCAGGTACGGCCCGTGTCGTCGCTTGCGGCCAGCCAGACATCGCAGGAGTCACGCCCCGGTGGGCAAGCGCCGACCAACCGGAACACCTGCCGGTCGGTGGCGAAGAAGACGCCGCCGTCGTGGGCCAGGGACCGGGGCCGGTCGGGATCGGCCGGTTGCGGCCTGGGTCGTAGCAGGCTGACCGCGACAACGGTACCCGTGGTCGCGACGAGCACCGCCACGGCGGCGACCATCGCCCGCACGGCGCGCCGCCGGCGGCGGACCCGGTCGAGCAACCGTTCGGTGTCGGGATGGGGCCCGTCGGCCAGCCGGCTCAACTCGCCGCGGACCAGTTCCTCAACGCGGTCCATGGATACCCTCCGGCAGCGTGCTGGTCAGGTGTTGGCGCAACGTGGTCAGCGCCCGGTACCGCAGCGACCGGACGGTCGCCGGGCGTCGCTGCAGGATCGACCCGATCTCCTCGTCGGGCAGATCGTCGAGATAGCTCAGGACAAGGACGGCCCGCTGGTCGCGGGGCAGCCGGGCCAGCGCGCGGGCGATCAGATCACGGGCGTCCGCTCCGGCGTACGGGTCGGGTGCGCTGTGCTCATCGACAAGTTCCACGGTGCGCGGCCGCCGCAACCGGCTCCGCCACCCGTTGAGGTACGTCCGGAGCATCACCGTCCGGGCGTAGGCGACCGGATTGCCGTCGTCCTGTACCCGGCGCCAGGCGCGCGCCAGCTTGACCAGGGTGTCCTGGAGCAGGTCCTCACTCGCGTCGATGCCACCGACCAGCGCGTACGCGTACCGCTTCAACCCGGGCATACTCGCCCGGGCGAACTCCTCGAAGGACGGATCCGTCACCGACGCACCTCCCAGCCTCCTCATACACCGGACGGAGGCGGTCTGTTGCAGTCTTCCAGCGATGTCCGTAGACAACCGCACACCGGACCGGCCCGGGAGGGGGCCCGGCCCGGCTCGGCGCGTCGGGTCAGGTGTGCCGGATCGCTCTCAGGTACAGCGTTTTGTCGCCGCCGTCGTCGGCGATGTTCAGCGACACCTGGACGTCGGCCGAGACGTAGCGCTGGTAGCACGGACAGGGTTCCGGCTCGGTGTACCGCCAGCCGAACCGGTCCTTCTCGTACGTGCCGATGAACGACACCCCCGTCTTCGCTCCCAGGTCGGTGCTCATCCCGAGCCGGGCGAGATAGCCCTCGGCACACGACGCCGGCACCGTGGCCCGGAAGAAGAAGGCACCCTGGAGGTCGTCGGTGGCGAAGTAGCGGAAGTCATGAAGGTCGCAGTCCGGCAGGTCCAACGAGAACCGGGCCAGGGTCCGGTCGAGGCTCTCGTCACGGCTGTCCGGGTAGGCGCGCGGGTCGCCCTGGCGCGCCGTGCAACCGGCGACCAGGGCGATCCCACAGGCCAGGGCCGCGACCAGACGCGGCACCATCCTCACGCGACTACCACCCCCGAGAAGCTGTAGTGGCTCGTGCCTTTCAGAACGTACTCTTTGGCCAGCCCGTACGACGGGAGCAGGCCGAACTGCCCCACGTCGATCTTTATCGGTTTGAGCGGACCGGGCACCCAGCGTGGATTGAGCTCAGCCGTCTTGCCCTGGTCGAAGTTCCAGTCCTTGTACAGGCTGAGATCGTAGCTGCCGGACGCGGTCGCGTGCCCGTCGCTCTCCAACGTGATACTGACCGTTCCGGTGATCCGGAACCGGGCCTGCCCGATACCGAACGCGTAGTCCTGCTTGGTCAGGAACACGTCGTGCCAGAGGCTGTCGATGTTGAAGTAGCAGGTGGTACCCGGCCCGCCGGCACACTTCTGCTTCGCCTGTGACAGCAGGATCCGCTGCTGCTGGTTGACCCAGTCGTGCAGGTTCGGGTTGTCGATGGACGACGGATCCACGGTCAGGTCACTGCCGTCACCACTGAGGTAGTGGCCCCACGTCTTGCAGGTGAGGCTCAACCCCTTGCCACAGGCCAGGAGCCGCAACTCGGTGTACGTGTCGAGGATGTCCAGTCCCTTGTCGACGTAGCCGAGCAGGAACTCCCACCAGGAGTACCGGTGATAGGGCGGGTTGTTGTTCGGTGTCTTCGGCGACTTCCGCCCGTTGCCGGTGATCGTCTCAAGTGGCTGACTCGCGCCGGGGTCGACCCAGTGCAGGCACGAGTCCGGGGACATGTACTGGCACGGGTTGGTCGCCGGTGGCGCCGCCGTCCCGGTGTAGTTCTGCACCGCGGTCTGGTTGCTGGCGCAGGGGCCGGACTGGTCGTCGAGGCGGATGCAGGCGATCGCACCCGACGGGTCGACCAGGACGGTAGGACGGTCCCGCACGTAGGCGTAGCCGCTCGACGCGGGCGCCTTCTGGCCACGGGACACCGGGTCCACGCCGGCGAACCGGCCGGTACCCGGGTCGTACACCCGCGCCGGGTACGCGTACCGCGAACCAAGCGTGCGGTCCTGGTACCCGCCGGCGAACCCGATCGGGTTGTCCACGGTGGACGATGGCGCACCCGCGGTCCCGTCGGTACGCGGGTTGCCGAACGGGTCGTAGTCGTAGGAGGCCCGCGTCTCGCCCTGGGGCGAGACCACGTCGGCGACCCCGCCCAGCCAGTCCGGGGCGAAGGAGTCGGCCCGGCCGGAGCTGAACAGCGCCAGCGGCGTGTCCCTCGGATCGGTCAGGAAGCCCCGGGTGGCCGAGCCGCTCGGCGTGCTAGTGGTCTCCAGGGTCAACCGGGGCAGAGTGGCGTTGACGTCGAAGGTCCACGCCTTACTGGTCGGCCCGTTCGCGGAATCGGTCACCGCCGACAGCCGCAGACCCTGCGCGTCGTGCGTGTAACTGGTCCTCTCCCCGTTGACCGTGGCCGACGCGAGCGTGTGGTCGAGGTTGTAGGTGAAGGTGTCGGCGCCGGCCTTGATCTGGTTGCCCCTGCTGGTCGTACGCGTACCTGACGGTCGCGCCGCCGACCGTGTTCGCCTCGGTCAACTGGTCCGCGTCGTCGTAGCGGTACTTCGTGGTTCCACTGCCGGCGGAGCCGGACAGCGTCTGGGACAGCCGGTTGCCGACGAGGTCGTAGGTATAGCCGACCTTTCCGCTCTGGCCGCTGCCGCACCCGGTGACCCCGATACACGCCGCGGTGAGCCGGTCGGCCGGGTCGTGGGTGTAGGCGACGGCCTGGCTACGGGTACCGCGGGTGGTGGTGATGGTGGTGGGGTTCCCGGTGGCGTCCCGGATGATCTGGTACCGGGCGGTGATGGCCGAGGCGGTGTGGCTGGACAGGTCCACCAGCCGTCCCGCCCGGTCGTACGCCCGATCGGTCACCAGGCCGGTCGACGCCGGATAGGTGGTCCGCACAAGGCGCCCCGCCGGGTCGTAGCCGAACGTGTAGGCGGTCGCCTGTGCGCCGGCCACGCCACCTTCCGTGGTCAGTCCGGTCATCCGGTCGGCCGCGTCGAAGTCGGCGGTGACCCGGGTGCCGTCCGGCCACACCCGCGAGGTCAGGTTGCCGTTGGCGTCGTACCCGTACCGGAAAGTCTTTCCCTCGCCCCGGCTGACCGACGTGAGCCGACCGGAGTCGTCGTAGGTATGGGTCCGCAGCCCGGCCTGGTCGGCGAGGCTGGTGAGCTGGTTGCGGGCGTCGTAGCCCCAGGCGTAGATGACACTGCCCGCGCCGAGATCCTGCCCGACCTTGCGGCCGAGGATGTCGTAGCTGGTCACGATGCTGCGCCTGGCCTCGTCGCCGGAGCCCGGTGCGACCACCCGGACGAGGTGCCCTTCCGCGTCGTACCGGTACGTGGTCTGCCGGCCGAGCGGATCGGTGACCGACGTCAGCCGGCCGACCTTGTCGTAGCCGTAGCGGCTGCGGTGCCCGTTCGGGTCGGTCCGCGACACGACCCGCCCGATGTTGTCGTACGCGTAAACCGTTGCCGCCGGCCGGTTCCGCTCCTCGCCGGTGGCCGCCGCGCTCACCGCGAGCGCGTCGGGTCCGACGACCGCCAGGATCCGGTCCCCGTCGTCGTACCGGTACTGCGTGGCGTGGCCGTTGGCGTCGGTCGAGCTGACCACCCGGCTGTTGACGTCGTAACCGGACCGGGTGACGTGCCCCAGAGGATCGGTGACCGAGACGAGGTTGCGTGCCACGTCGTAGGCGTACGTGGTGGTGAACTCGGCCGGGCTGGCGCCCGGCAGGTTGCCCCGCGGGTCGACCATCGTGACGAGGTCACCGTTGTCGTTGTAGGTCCACGTGGTCACGCCGCCGACCGCCGACGTGCGCCGGACCGGGTTGCCCGCCGCGTCGTACTCGGTCGTGGCAGCGGTACCCGACGGGGCGGTCACCGTCGTCGGACGGCCGTTCGGGTCGTATCCGACGGCCAGCCGACGGCCCGACGGGTCCACTTTGGACACCACGTTGCCGTTGTTGTCGTAACCGGTGCTCGACGTCTTGCCGAGGGCCTCGGTGTTCGTCACCGGACGGTTCAGCTCGTCGAAACCGGTGTCGGTGGTGGTGAATCCGCCACCGGGGTACGGGTGCATGACCCGGATCAGGTTGTTGTTGACGTCGTACACGTAGCTGGTGGTGAAGTCCGCCGGGTTGGCACCCTTCACGTTCCCCCGTGGGGACACCATCCGGGCGAGGTTGCCCCGTTGTCGTAGGCGAAGGTGGTCTTCTCCCCCGCCGGGTTGCTGACCGACAGTTGCCGGCCGGCCTTCGTGTACGTGTAGCTGGTGGCGTTGCCGTTGGGGTCGGCCACCGACTGGACCCGCCCGATCACCTTGGTGTAGCTGTAGGTCGCCGTGTTGCCCAGCGGGTCGCTGGTCTTCACGACCTGTCCCAGCGGGTCGTAGACGATCTCGGACGGCCGCTGCTTGCCGGGTTCGAACGTCTTGCGCAGCCGGTCGAGGTTGTCGTAGACGAACCGGGTCGTGAAGTCGGCGGGCGGGCCACCGGGCAGGTTCCCCCGCGGATCGGTCGTGGCGACGGGTCGGCCGGTCCGGTCGTACCCGAACGTCGTCTTCTCGCCCAGCGGGGTGGTCCGCGAGACGAGGTTCCCGTCCGTGTCGTAGGCCATCGTGGTGACCTTGCCGCGCGGGTCGACCTGCGCGGTCACCAGGCCGCGCCCGTCGGTGCGCAGCTCGGTCCGGCCGCCCGCCGGGTCGACGATCGCGTCGAGCTGGCCGAACGAGTCGTAGCCGAAGCTCGCCGTGTGGCCGAGCCCGTCAGTTCTCGACGTGAGGTTGTTGCGCGCGTCGTACGTGCTGGCGACGGTGTAGGAGAACGGCCCCGGTGCCGTCGTCGAGGTCAGGTTGCCGGCGTTGTCGAACGCGCTCGCGAGCTGGTTGCCCTGCGCGTCGACCATCAGGTTCGGTTCGATACCCGGGGTGTACCGCTGGTTGACGGTGTCACCGTTGCCGTTCTGCGAGTAGATCAGGACGTTTCCGCGGTACCCGTCGAAGTAGACGACGCCGTCCGGATCGATGGTCTTCGCCTCCTGCGCACCGGCGTCCCACGTGAACGTGGTGACCGCGTTGAGCACGTCGACCTGCCGGATCACCCGCCCGGCCGCGTAGACGTTGGTCACCTGGGTCCGTTGCTGGGCGTCGACCACCTTGGCCAATAGCGTCCCGTCGTACCCGTAGGTCGTCACGGCGCCCTCGGCATCGGTCGCGGCGACCAACCGCCCGTCCTTGTACTGGTAGGCGGTGTACCGCCCGTCGGGCAGCGTGATCCGGCGAACCAGGCCATCCGTGCCGAGGTCAACCTTCACCACGCGGCCGGCGGCATCGGTGACCGTCCACAAGCGAGCGGTGTACGCGACGGTCGTCCCGAAGCCGCGTCGGTCCCGGACCGAGGTCAACCGGCCGGTGCTGTCAAACGACAACGTGGTCTGGTCCGGAGTCACGAGACGCCAGCCGCCGTCCACCGCGCTGAGCGTGGAGCGGACCCCGGCCGGACGCGTGAAGGAACCGTCGGCGGCTCGCTGGTAGACGACCCGGGCGCCGTCCTCGGCCCGTACCGTCACCGCCGTCTCGCCGCCGGCCGGCGGGATCACCTGGACGTCGTAGGTCCACGACCATCCCAGACCGAGCGAACCCGCGCTGGTGTTGGCCGAGGAGTACGTGCGGACCGCCTGGAACGGCACCCCGAACCCGGCCATCCGCAGCTCCACAGAGGACAGTGTGAACGCGCCGGTCCCGGTGTTGACGCCGGATCCCCGCACTGCCTGCCCACCGGTGCTGGGGAACAGGACGTTGCCGCACGTGCAACCGGCGGCCTGGGCGGCCGGCAGGGGCGGCGGCGTGGTGGTCGTGCGCGCCTTCGACACCGCGGACGGCGGTGAGACCACCTGGGTGCCGTTGTTGAGCGTCACCGTGATGGTGACGAAGTACCCGTGGTCGCCGACCAGTGCCCAGCCGTCGTCGACGCCGAAGCTGCGGCAGAACTGGCGTGGCACGCCACAGCGGATCGCGTCCGTTCGGGACAGCGTCCGGGACTCCTGCGCGGCGCCGTTGTCCGGGTCGAAGACGGTGACGAACCACGACGCCCAGTCCGATACGCCAGGCTCGACAGCGTCGAAGTACACCACCAGCGAGGTGTCGTCGAGCGCGAATCCCGGGCGGGACAACACGTTCGTGGCGCCGGCCGTCGGCTTCGGGTCACCCGGTCCGTCCAGCGGTCGGATGGACCCGGAAGCCGCCGGCTTCGGGACGCCCCGCCACTGCTCGGCGGTGAGCTTGCGGGCCGGTCCGCCGGCCTTCGTTCCGGGTGGTACGACCGGCGGCCGCTCCCCCGCGGGCAGGCCGTGGTTGGGCTGTGCCGCCTTCGGCAGCGGCCGGTTTACCGGGCCCGGTCCCCGGTGGCGCGACGGGCGGTTTCTTCGCGGCGGGCGTACGGGCGTCCGCCGTCGGCGCCCACATCGCTGCCGGAATGACGAGGCCCAGTGCGGTCAGGACGACCAGTACCGGGCCGGGACGCGTACGCAGGGCACGCCAAAGCACATCGAGCGACGTAGCCGATTCCCCCCGTTGTCGGTAATCGATCACACCTGTCGATTCGAGTCGCCCGGCAAGCCTGGCTACTGGGATCGATGTGTGTCAACCGCATTCACCGACAACGGGGCCGGAAGTTCGCATGGTGAAAGTAGATCTATGGTACGCGTCATCATCAGGTTTGTCCTATGTGGACATTGATCACGCCGGCCGGTCAGCTCGACCTGGCCGTGCGCCACTCCGCGCAAAACTCCGGCAGGCTGGCCTGGCGCCGTTCGGGCTGCGGTTGACACGCCCGCACCGCGACCGTCCATAGCGCTACGGGACCACGAAACGCGTCCCGGTCCATCGTGCCGTCACCGAGCAGGACCAACACGGTACGACCCAACGTAAACACGGAGGTACGCTGATCGATCGTCGCGCCCTTGACGAACTCCTCCGGCGCCATGAATCGAGTCGAGCCGAACATCCGTCCCATCTCATTGCGATCGGCAGGTCCCGGAACCGCTGGAACGCCGAGGCCGGCTCCTCGCGGGCAGCACGAGGAACACCGAGCAGCTCGCCATCCACCCAGTCGTAGACGAGCATCGGTCCGTGCGGCGACTCGATCACCCTGTGCAGTACCGGCAGCGCAGGGTGCCGGTACGCCTCGCCGATCCGGGCCGCGTTGCGCAACAGCGCCACCCGCTGTTCATGGGTGAGATGTGGCAGGTCGAGGTCCGGGCGCCCGGCGGTCTTGACGAAGTACCGCCCGCCGTCCGTCTCAACGCCATAGGACAGGTTGCCCGAGTCCTGCTGGTCGAACACCGCGAAAATCGCCCCGACATCGCGCAGATGCTCGTCAGGAGCACAGTCGATCCGAAACGAGCTCACCACAACGATGCAGCCTACCCAAACGTTGCACATACCGACGGAAGCCGGCGAGGCTATCCACTGATGCATCTACAAACGAACCCCGGCTGCCGTACCAGTGAGGCTTCGCCTCGGACCGCCGAGCGTGGTGGTTGAGCTGGCGGTTCGGCTGCAGTGTGCGCATCCTCGCATCTATAGCTGTAGATGCAGGAGGCGGTCATGGGTGCCCGAGTGGTAACCGTCAACGACCTGCTCGACGGGCATGTGGCGTTGGACATCCAGTGCCTGGACCGGATCTACCTCAACGCCTACGTGCCGAAGTTACAGACCAGCGCGCAGGTGGTAGCGTTCCTGTCCGGTCACCTGGGCTACCCGTTCCCGTCACCGACGCTGTTCAACCAGATCGGGCAACGGTTCCGCCGGGCGGTGGCCTCCTTCGCCGATGCCAACGACATTGCGTGGATCAAGTTCGGCAAGGACGACGACAAGCTCGCCGTGATGACCCCGCACCTGCGCCGCCAGGCCGCCACCGGCACGTCCGGGGTCGCTGGGATCGGGGTGGCGCAGGAGTTCCAACGGGTCTGGGCCGCGGCGGAGGGCAAGACCTCCACCGGCACGCCACCCTGGTCGTTCTACAAGGCCGACCGGCGGGTCACCTGCTACTACTTCTACCTGTGGGACGCCGACTTCGGCCCTGCGTTCGTCAAGCTGTGTGCGTACTTTCCGTACCCGGCAACGGTGTGGTTCAACGGGCACGAGTGGGCCAAACGTCAGGCCACCAAGGCTGGGATCGCCTTCACCGAGCTGTCCAACGGCTTCGCCGCCTGCGATAACCCGACCGCGTTGCAGGAGGTCTGTGACCGGCTCGGCGCCGGCACCATCAACGTCTTCGTGCAACGGTGGCTGGCCCGCCTACCCCTACCCTTCGGCCACGTCGATCGGGATGCCGGCTACTGGTGGGAGGCCTCCATGCGGCAGGTCGAGATCGCTCGCACCATCGTCTTCGACGCACCGCGGCATGCCCGCGGCTTCTTCGAAGCGTTGATCGTGGACAACCTCGACCTGGGCCGCCCACACAACGTGGAAATCATCTTCGGGCGGCGGGTACGACGCGACACCCTGGGCACCTTCCGCACCGCCATCGACCGTCGCGACAACGGCGGCGTGCTGCTCAACGTCTTCTACCGGCACTCCCGCCTCAAGCAGTACCTCAGTGCGACACGAAGGTGCACGTTGTGAGTGGACGCGCAGTTAGGAGGGCCGACTGATGTCGGTGGCGTAGTCCCGGGCCAGTGCCCAGGTGCCTGTCCCCACCTCGACATGCGTCGCCGGTAACGGCGGGGTGTGAAGCTCGGGGGAAGCCCAAGGATTCCCGTTCCACCCGGGGGTCACAGGCGGGGGAAGACCGGACGGGTGAACGGAAGTGAACCCTCGATGATGCGTCGTGATGCTTGGCCTCGGTTGGTGGGAAGTGGTGCCGGGGTATAGGGACTGGCCGCTGGGAAGCGGCAGGCGGCGGCCGGGGATGTGGTGTCGGCCGTGTGGGTACCGCCGTCCTCGGCGTATAGGGGGCATCCACCCCGGTCGTTCTCATGCGTGTGCAACGTGACAACCCCGTTGGGGTCCGAGCGTGCAAGCCCGGCGTTCGGCAAGCCGACCGTGAGGAAGGCCCGATTCCCCAGCGGGCGCAGGATGGCCCAACAAGCCAATGCCGGTGGCCGAAAGGCAGCAGAAAACCAGGGCTGATGGCCGGCACCTCCGCCGGCGGCCTCGGAATAACTGGCCGGATACGGGCAGGTGCCCGGACCCGAAAGGGTGCTGACGTGGGCCAGGTGAGCCCGTGACGACTTCGATGATCAAGGGCCCGTAGCCGATGGGCAAGTTGGACGCCACGACGATGCGAACGGCCGGCGCGGCACTGCCGCAACGGCGCGACGCCGGTATGGCGAACGGACCGGAGGGCGGCGACCTGGACTGGCAAGCCATCAACTGGCGCCAGGTTCGGGATGACGTACGGCGTCTGCGGCAACGCATCTTCACGGCGTCAAAGGCAGGGGACCTCAAGAAGGTCCGCAATCTGCAGAAGCTGATGCTCCGTTGCCACGCCAACGCGCTGCTCAGCGTGCGCCGATGGCGGCCGCGACGTCCCCGGACAGGACGGTCGTGTTCGTCCATTGCGGGTCGGTGAGCGTGGTCGAGGCGACGTACTTGGGCCGCGTGTTCAACGCCTCTCCCACGGGGTTTCCGGGATCCATGCCTGCTCCCCAGGAGCCGGCGAAGATCTCGTAGGTCCGCCGCCCGAACAGGAACGCGTCGGCGCGCTGGAAGGCCTGGCTGATGAACGTCGAGGCCTCGTCGTCGAGCAGCGGCGGGGCCCATCCGAAGCGCTCGAATCGCCGCTGCCCTCCTCGTCCGGCGCGCCGGCTTCGCGCCGGGTCTCTGCATCAATCCGTCGATGTCCCTGCGTCACTCCGTCCAGGGAGACGTTCGTGACGGTTGTCAGTTTCATGGTCGCAGTGCCCTTCGCGCTGGGATCGTTCGGTACGACCGGACCGTAGCGCCGATCTCATCGCTCGTGACACATCTGCCGCGAGTCGGGTGGTCTCCGTACTGCAGCGATGGACACCGGTCGCCGTTAAGATCCCCGCATGCAGCCGCGACGTCACCGCATGCGTCAGCGGCAACGCCGCGACTCGGCACGGGAATGGATCTGTACCGGCGCGACGGTCACGGTGAACAGCTACGCCAAGCGATACGGCGTCGATCGCTACACCGCCCACGAAGACCTCACCGCGCTCGGATTCGGGTTGCCCGACTCAGCGCAGCAATGGGCGCTACGCCCACGGGCAACCCCGCGCCGTGCGGCGAAGCGCAGCGCCGACCAGTTCGACGAGGAGTCATCGATCATGCTGGACGGCAGGTTGTTCCTCGTGGCGGGCTACACCTCGGGCGGCGCGCCCTTCGGCATGTTCGCCGACGAGATGCCGCCACATGACGATCCACTTCGATGAACTCGGGACCGTGATCAGCCACCATACTGACGTCGGCTCGTTGCTAACGATCGTGCGTTCGTGAAGCCCCTGGGATAGCGAACGTCGGCTGCCGAGGACGGGTCACCGCCATCTTCGACTCAGCGGCCGAAGCGGTCGATCGGACAGGATGAACAGCATGAGCACGACCATGGCTGCGATCGACGTTCGGACGGGTGAGGAAGCCGACGTGCCAGTCGTACTCGCACTCCTTGACGGAGCGGTCCGTTGGCTGGTCGAACGGGGCCATGTCGGTCAGTGGGGCACCGAGCCCCAGTCGACCAATCCTCGGCGGATCGTCACGATCACCCAGTGGGCCGGTGACGGCAGTCTCTACCTTGCCTGTCTGGACCAGCAGCCGGTCGGTGCGCTCGCGGTGGGTGCTGCACCGGCCTACGTCCCAGCTGTGGACGAGCCGGAACTGTACGTCAACCTGCTGGTCACCGACCGGGCGCTGGCCGGCCGCGGGATCGGCCGTCGGCTTCTGACCCACGCCCGTGAGATCGCCCGAACGCGTGGCGTAGGCCTCCTGCGAATGGACTGCTACTCCGGCGACGACAGGACCCTGGTCCGGTACTACGAGCAGGAAGGATTTTCCGCGACGGATCCATTCACGGTGGAACTACCTGCCGGCCCGTGGCCGGGCCAGGTACTGGAGCAGCGTCTCGATCAGCTCTGCGTCCTGGCCCCGCCCCACGGCAACACGCTGCCATGCCGCTGGTCGGTGTGAGGTGCCCGGGCAAACATCAACCGTCAGCGTTTGTAGCTGCTCGCGGACCGCCGACCGCTGCAGCCGACGGGGGTCCGCTGACCTTGCGGCGTGGTTCAGTTGACTCGGCCGATGGCGTGGCCCTGCTTGCGCAACTGCCGGGCCCAGCCCTGGACCGTGTGCCGGGGAACGTTGAAATGATCGGCCAGTCCGCTGACGCTGCCGACCTGCTGGTAGGCGGCCATGACCTCCTCCGCAGGTGGCATCCGCCGATACACCCGTTCCCGGCTGTCCACAGGCGCGGCGGCCTGTCTGGCCGCCCGGACCCGCCGTGGACGGCCGGCCGGGGTCTCCACCGCCGTGGCCTCGGTGCTTGCGCGTCGTCGCGGGGTGCGGGTCGACGCCGACCTGGTGGCGGGGGCGCGTTCCGGCGCACGGTCCCCGCCGGCCCGCCCTGCCGATGTGGCAGTCCCGGGCGCGGATTCTGGCAGTGGCCCTTCGGCGCCCAACGCGTCAGACAACCACTGCAACGCCCGCCGACGGCCAGCGGCGTCCAGCGGGTGCAACACCTGATACGCCGCCTCCACCGCGGCAAGCTCTGACAATGCCATCCCGAACACACTCCATGATCGCCTGTTTGTTGGGTCAGCGTAACCGACGATCACCCGAAGAATGCCAACACCCCACCACCGTTCGTGCCGGTAACCAAGCGACCAGACAGTTGGGCGGGCAAAATACAGACCCGGCAGACACGCACCGATACCCGCCCAACGCGCGGCCGGGTTCGTCACGCGCCGGCGTTGAGCCATGCCAGAACCGATCGAACAGCTACACAAGTCCTACCTTCAAGGTCTCGAGGAAGCCGCCCTCCAGCCGGAACCTCCTGCCGAAGCGAACCAAGATCAGGTGCGCGGATCTGCCGCGAAGTGCTCGCTACGGAGCGTCAGGGCGAGAAGCCGGGCTGGCATCCGGTCGTGCCCCGATGAGCGGACGAGCACGTCGGTGGGAACATCCGTGGGTGTCATGGGGCGATCGGCTACTCAGATCAGAGCGCGA